>JABLTL010029411.1_pt1 | contig 10493 bp, 10 predicted proteins | sample 7160151 | NCBI WGS metagenome assembly JABLTL01 (sample SAMN14651223, study PRJNA627086) | human gut metagenome | isolation source: feces | host: Homo sapiens
AGCGAGAGCGTGAAGCAGATGGTGGGCGAGGGGCTTGGCATCGGATTGATCTCCCTCTCCGCCGCGCGCGATTATGTGCAGTTTGAAAAAGTGCTCGCCTTCCCCTTCGAGGAAGAGGAGCTCCGGCGCAGGCTCTACATCGTCAAACACAAAAACAGCATCCTCTCGCCCATCGCGCAGGTCTTTTACGACTATGCGCGGAAATATTACGAGAAGCATCCGGAAAAAGCGCCCGAGTAAGGGCGCTTTTCCTTTTATAGCAGGCATAGAAAAATAGTGATTTACTTTTTGCGCGCGACAGGTTACAATAAAAAAGTTAAAGAGACCGTACAAACGGCACGACGGGAAGGCGGGGAGAGATACGATGCAGACGGTGCGCTCACAGCTCTTTGAGGGCATTACGAACGAGGAGTGCGCGCGGATGTTCCAATGCTTCGGCGCGCGCGAGGCGGGCTATGAGGCCGGCGCGCTCATCAGCGAGTTCGACGGGGAACAGAACGCCGTGGGCGTGCTGCTCTCCGGCAGCGCGGACCTCGTCCGGCTGGATGCCGACGGCAACCGCACCATCCTCGAAACGCTTGAGGAGGGCGGTGTGTTCGGCGAGGTGCTGGCGTTCTCCGGCGCGGGCGGCGACTCGATTTTTTTGGAGTGCCGGCGGGACTGCCGCGTGCTCTATCTCGACTATGACCAGATCACCAAGCGCTGTGAAAACGCCTGCCTGCACCACAGCATTCTGGTGCAGAACCTGTTCCGCCTGCTCTCGACCAAGACGCTGCGTCTGAGCGAGCGGGTGGAGGTGCTCTCGCGCCGCTCCATCCGCGAAAAGCTGCTGTGCTACTTTGACCAGCTCGCGCGGCGGGAAAAGTCGGAGACCGTCACGCTGCCATTTTCCCTCAGCGCGCTGGCGGAGTACATCAGCGCCGACCGCAGCGCCATGATGCGCGAGCTGAAAAAGCTCAAGGAGGAGGGCGTCGTGCAGACGGAAAACCGTCGTGTCACCATTCTACCATAAAAAAATGCAGGATAACTTGCATCGAAAATATTGAACTATACGATTGACGCAAGGAATCCTTCATGATATAATCAACCCATCATTTCATATCCATAACGCTATTTTGGAGAAAAGAGGTTACGCTATGTATCGCATCGTCAGAAAAGAAGCGCTCAAGCCGACCGTCATCCTGTATGAGATCGAGGCGCCGATGGTGGCAAAGAAGGCCGAGCCCGGCCAGTTCATCATCCTGCGCGTCGATGAAAACGGCGAACGCATCCCCATCACGATCCATGACTACGACCGCGAGAAGGGCACCGTCACCATCATCGTGCAGACCGTCGGCGCGACCACCGAGAAGCTCAGCCACAAGCAGCAGGGCGAGTTCATTCAGGACTTCGTCGGCCCGCTCGGCCGTCCGACCGAGACTGAGGGCAAGAAGAAGGTCTGCGTGGTCGGCGGCGGCGTCGGCTGCGCCATCGCCTATCCCGTGCTCAAGAAGTTCCACGACTGCGGCGCGGAGGTCCACGCGGTCGTCGGCTTCAAGAACAAGGACGTTGTGATCCTGGAGGATAAGTTCAAGTCCGCCTCCGACGTGATGAAGCTCGTCACCGACGACGGCTCCTACGGCGAGAAGGGCCTTGTCACCGATGCGCTCAAGCAGCTCATCGAGGAGGGCAACCAGTACGACGAGATCTTCGCCATCGGCCCCGCCATCATGATGAAGTTCGTCTCCAAGACGACCGAGCCTTACGGCATCCCCACCACCGTTTCCATGAGCCCCATCATGGTCGACGGCACCGGCATGTGCGGCGGCTGCCGCCTCACCGTCGGCGGCGAGACCAAGTTCGCCTGCGTGGACGGCCCTGACTTCGACGGCCACAAGGTCGATTGGGACGAGAGCCTCAAGCGCGGCAAGATGTACTTCGATTGGGAGCGTCATAAGCACGAAGAAGTCTGCAACCTGTTCAAGAAGGAGGTCCAGTAAGATGCCGAATATGAGCCTGAAAAAGAACGAGATGCCCTCTCAGGACCCCAACGTCCGCAACAAAAACTTCCTGGAGGTCGCCCTCGGCTACACCGAGGAGCAGGCGCTCGACGAAGCCGCCCGCTGCCTCAACTGCAAGAATCATCCCTGTGTCTCCGGCTGCCCCGTGCAGGTGAAGATTCCCGAGTTCATCAAGAAGATCACCGAGAAGGACTACGAGGGCGCCTATCAGGTCATCCACGAGACCTCCTCTCTGCCCGCCGTCTGCGGCCGTGTCTGCCCGCAGGAGACGCAGTGCGAGAGCAAGTGCGTCCGCGGCATCAAGGGTGAGCCGGTCGGCATCGGCCGTCTCGAACGCTTTGTCGCCGACTGGCACAACGCGAACGTGAAGGAGGAGCCTGCCAAGCCCGTTTCCAACGGTCACAAGGTCGCCGTTATCGGCTCCGGTCCGAGCGGCCTGACCTGCGCGGGCGACCTCGCCAAGAAGGGCTATGACGTCACCGTGTTCGAGGCGCTTCACCTCGCCGGCGGCGTGCTGGTCTACGGCATCCCCGAGTTCCGTCTGCCTAAGGCCATCGTGCAGAAGGAGGTCGACGGCCTCAAGGCGCTCGGCGTCAAGGTCGAGACAAACATGGTCATCGGCCGCGTCGTGTCCATCGACGAGCTGATGAGCCAGTATGGCTTCGAGGCCGTGTTCATCGGCTCCGGCGCGGGCCTGCCGATGTTCATGCACATTCCCGGCGAGAACCTCTGCGGCGTGTACTCCGCCAACGAGTTCCTGACCCGCATCAACCTGATGAAGGCCTATAAGGACGGCTCCGACACGCCCATCATGCCGCTTGCCGGCAAGAAGGTCGCCGTCGTCGGCGGCGGCAACGTCGCCATGGATGCTGCCCGCTGCTCCAAGCGTCTCGGCGCGGACGTCTACATTGTTTACCGCCGCGGCATGGAGGAGCTGCCCGCCCGTCACGAGGAGGTCGAGCACGCCGAGGAGGAGGGCATCATCTTCAAGACCCTCACCAATCCCGTCAAGATCAACGGCAACGAGAACGGCTATGTCGCCTCCATGACCTGCGTGGAGATGGAGCTGGGCGAGCCGGACGCCTCCGGCCGCCGCCGCCCGATCGAGAAGGTCGGCAGCGACTTCGACCTGCCGGTGGACTGCGTCATCATGTCCCTCGGAACCACGCCGAACCCGCTCATCAAGAATACCACGCCGGGCCTTGAGGTCAACCGCAAGGGCGGCATCGTGGTGAACGAGGAGGGCCTGACCTCTCACGCGAGCGTCTACGCCGGCGGCGACGCCGTGACCGGCGCGGCCACCGTTATCCTCGCCATGGGCGCGGGCAAGCTCGGCGCCAAGAGCATCGACGAGCAGCTGAGCAAGAAGTAAAGCCTACATAGCGAAACGAAAAGAGAGAGCCGACAAGGCTCTCTCTTTTGCTGCCGGGAAAGGAAAAAGGCTTCCGACTCGTACAGTCGGAAGCCTTTTGCAGCGGTTACGCGTCCTTTTACTTCAGGCTTTCCGCCACGGCGACAGCCACCGCGACGGTCGCGCCGACCATCGGGTTGTTGCCCATGCCGAGGAAGCCCATCATCTCCACGTGCGCGGGCACGGAGGAGGAGCCGGCGAACTGAGCGTCGGAATGCATACGGCCCATGGTGTCGGTCATGCCGTAGCTGGCGGGACCGGCGGCCATGTTGTCGGGGTGCAGGGTGCGGCCCGTGCCGCCGCCGGAGGCGACGGAGAAGTACTTCTTGCCCTGCTCGATGCACTCTTTCTTATAGGTGCCGGCGACGGGATGCTGGAAGCGGGTCGGGTTGGTGGAGTTGCCGGTGATGGAAACGTCCACGCCCTCGGCGTGCATGATGGCCACGCCCTCGCGCACGTCGTCCGCGCCGTAGCAGCGCACGTTCGCGCGCTCGCCCTCGCTGTAGCGGATCTCACGCACGACGTTCAGCTTGCCGGTGAAGTAGTCGAACTGGGTCTGAACGTAGGTGAAGCCGTTGATGCGGCTGATGATCTGAGCAGCGTCCTTGCCGAGACCGTTGAGGATGACGCGCAGAGGCTCCTTGCGGGCCTTGTTGGCGTTCTTGACGATGCCGATGGCGCCCTCTGCGGCGGCGAAGGACTCGTGACCGGCGAGGAAGGCAAAGCACTTCGACTCGTCGGAGAGCAGCATCGCGCCGAGGTTGCCGTGGCCAAGGCCGACCTTGCGGTCCTCGGCGACGGAGCCGTCGATGCAGAAGGACTGGAGACCGACGCCGATCATCTTGGCGGCCTCGGCGGCAGATTTTACGCCCGCCTTGAGCGCGATGGCCGCGCCCACGGTGTACGCCCAGCAGGCGTTTTCAAAGCAGATGGGCTGGATGCCCTTGACGATCTCGTAGGGATCAAAGCCCTTGGACTGGCAGAGCTCGCGGCACTCCTCCACGGAGGAGATGCCATACTGCGCGAGGACGCCGTTGATCTTATCGATTCTTCTCTCGTAATTTTCAAACAGAGCCATTGTTTCGTCCTCCCTTCCTTATTCCTGACGCGGGTCGATGTACTTCGCCGCGCTGTCCCACTGACCGTAATGGCCCTTGGCCTTTTCGAGCGCGGTGTTGGCGTCGTCGCCCTTCTTGATGAAGTCCATCATCTTGCCGAGGTTGACGAACTCATAGCCGATGATCTCATCCTGCGCGTTGAGCGCCATTCTGGTGCAATAGCCCTCGGCCATTTCGAGGTAGCGCGGGCCCTTGGCGACGGTGCCGAACATCGTGCCGATCTGGCTGCGCAGACCCTTGCCGAGGTCCTCGAGGGACGCGCCGACAGCGAGGCCGTCCTCGGAGAAGGCGGACTGGGTGCGGCCGTAGACGATCTGCAGGAACAGCTCGCGCATGGCGGTGTTGATGGCATCGCACACGAGGTCGGTGTTGAGCGCTTCGAGAATGGTCTTGCCGATGAGGATCTCGGACGCCATCGCGGCGGAGTGGGTCATGCCGGAGCAGCCGATGGTCTCGACCAGCGCCTCCTGAATGACGCCCTCCTTGACGTTGAGCGTCAGCTTGCACGCGCCCTGCTGGGGAGCGCACCAGCCGATGCCGTGGGTAAAGCCGGAAATGTCGGAGAGCTGCTTGGCCTGCACCCACTTGCCCTCTTCGGGGATGGGAGCGGGACCGTGATATGCGCCCTTGGCGACCGGGCACATATGCTGAACTTCGGTCGTGTAAATCATGGTGATCTTCCTTTCTTATAATAGGAGTCCGCTGCCGCAGCGCGGACTTGAGCTGAGCTATCCGCATTGTATCAAATGTTGCAGACATTTGCAAGCCGTATTTCGCGCGGCTTCGCGCGAGGGACTTTGTGCCATGTGTCGAGCTTTTGGGATGGGAATTGTGCAATATGACAACAGCTCTTTTCGGCGCGCTGCATATTTTATCAATCTTGCCGTCTTGACGAATGGATATTTACGCGCTACAATAACACCATCAAATATGACAGATACATGAGGAGTTCTAATACAATGTTCCGTTTTGCTGATACAAAAGTGAATAACGGTTCTTGTGCCGCCGCTGCCAACCGTGCAGAGGCCACCTTCTCCTGCGCTGCCGCCAACACCAACAATGGGATGAATAGCAAGGTGATGGACGCTGTTTACGCAGCGTCCATTTTGATTTGCCTGCCCATTTTCGGTCTGCGCGTATTGGTCCTGTCCATTCTGGGTCTGATTCTTTCTCACGCGGCACTTGGCATGAAATCGCAAGCGTAGGTATTGAAGCAGTTCGATACAGCAAAGCGGTCACGCCAAGCAGGCGTGATCGCTTTTTTGTATAAATAATGAAAAGACAATTTTTATTGAAAAGGAGAAAACAAGATGAAAAAGAAGTTTGCAGCCATGTTTATGGCAGCCGCTATGGTCTTCACCATGGCAGCCTGCGGCCAGAAGGCCGATACCCCCAGCACTCCTGATGCGGACGGCTCCGGCGATCAGTCCGGCGCGGAGGTCCAGACCTTTGTGCTCGGCTCCTGCGGCCCGCTGACCGGCAGCGCCGCCATCTACGGCCAGGCCGTCGTCAACGGCGCGGAGCTCGCCGTCGAGGAGATCAACGCCAGCGATTCCACCGTCAAGTTCACCTTCCTCAAGCAGGACGATGAGGCTGACGGCGAGAAGGCGCTCAACGCCTACAACACCATGATGGACGAGGGGATGCAGGTCCTCGTCGGCCCCACCACCACCGGCGCTTCCTTGACCGTTTCCGACCAGACGAACGCCGACCGCACCTTTATGCTGACCCCGTCCGCTTCCTCCCCCGATGTGACCAAGGATAAGGACAACGTCTTCCAGGTCTGCTTCACCGACCCCAACCAGGGCACCGGCGCGGCTGACTACATCGCCGAGAACATGACGGGCGCGAAGGTCGCTGTTATCTATCGTAACGACGACGCTTACTCCCAGGGCATCCGTGACACCTTCGTGAAGGAAGCCGAAGCCAAGGGCGCTTTCGAGATCGTCTCCGAGACCACCTTCACCGATGCCACCTCCACGGACTTCACCGTTCAGCTCACCGCCGCCAAGAACGCCGGCGCCGACCTCGTGTTCCTCCCCATCTACTATCAGCCCGCCTCCGTCATCCTCAGCCAGGCCAAGGCCATGAGCTATGAGCCCACCTTCTTCGGCGTGGACGGCATGGACGGCATCCTCACCATGCCCGGCTTCGATGCCTCTCTCGCCGAGGGCGTCATGCTCCTGACTCCGTTCTCCGTCAACTCCGAGGACGCTGCGACCCAGAGCTTCGTCAAGACCTACACCGAGAAGTACGGCGTGGAGCCCAACCAGTTCGCTGCCGACGCCTATGACGGCGTGTACATCGTCAAGGCTGCTCTTGAGAAAGCCGGCTGCACCGCCGACATGAGCTCCACCGACATCTGCGAGGCGCTCATCCAGGCCATGCCCACCCTCAGCGTGGACGGCCTCACCGGTAAGGCCATGACGTGGAATGCCGAGGGCGAGGTTTCCAAGGCGCCTCTCGCCGCCGTCATCGAAAACGGCGAGTATGTCATGAAGTAATTCAGCTTCCTTTCGTTTCATACGTCTCTCTCTTTGGGTCCGGCTGTCGGGGGCGCAAGCCCCCGACGGCCAAAGCCCTATTCTATGGCGGAAACAAAGGCAGGGGAGGGGGCAGACGCTTGCCCTTGTTTCTGCCACAGAAAAAAGATAAGATCGGGAAAAAGGGGTGTTTTTTCTATGGAATTTTTATCATACCTCATCAGCGGCATCAGCCTCGGCAGCGTGTACGCCATCATCGCGCTCGGCTACACGATGGTCTACGGCATCGCCAAAATGCTGAACTTCGCCCACGGCGACGTCATCATGGTCGGCGGCTACATCTCGTTTTGCGCGATGTTCTATCTGGGACTGCCCAACATCGTAGCCGTCCTGCTCGCGGTCGTCGTCTGTACGGTGCTCGGCATTGTGATCGAGCGTCTGGCCTACAAGCCGCTGCGCTCGGCGCCCAGCCTCGCGGTGCTTATCACCGCCATCGGCGTGAGCTACTTCCTGCAAAACTCCGCCCTGCTGATCTGGAAGGCCGCCGCGCGTGTTTATCCCCCCGTGGTCGAGGGAACGGCGAGCCTTTTCGGCGGTCAGCTCTCCATCTCCTACATTTCGCTCCTGACCATCGCGGTCTGTGTCGTCATCATGCTCGCGCTGACCACCTTCGTCAACAAGAGCAAGATGGGCAAGGCCATGCGTGCCTGCTCGGAGGATAAGGCGGCGGCGCAGCTCATGGGCATCAACGTCAACGCGACCATCTCCGCGACCTTCGCCATCGGCTCCGCGCTCGCGGCCATCGCCGGCGTGCTGCTCTGCTCGTTCAATACGTCGCTCATGCCGACCACCGGCTCCATGCCCGGCATCAAGGCGTTCACCGCCGCCGTGTTCGGCGGCATCGGCTCCATCCCCGGCGCGTTCCTCGGCGGACTGCTCCTCGGCATCATCGAGGCGCTGGCCAAGGCGTACATCTCCACGACGCTCGCCAACGCCATCGTGTTCGCGGTGCTGATCGTGGTGCTGCTCGTCAAGCCCGCGGGACTCCTCGGCAAGTATGTGCCGGAGAAAGTGTGAGGTGGCAACTATGGCAAAGCTGACAACGAAATTCAAGTCCTTGAAAAAGACCACCAAGGTCGACTTCGTGACCTACCTCGGCGTGATCGCCGTCTTCATCGTCGTGACCGTTTTGCAGAACGGCGGGATGCTCAACCGCAAGACGATCGGTCTGCTCGTACCCATCTGCTGCTATATGTCCATGGCGGTCTCGCTGAACCTGACCGTCGGCATCCTCGGTGAGCTGAGCCTCGGCCACGCGGGCTTTATGAGCGTGGGCGCGTTCAGCGGCGTCATCGTCTCGCAGAGCCTGCTCACGGCGGTCCCCAACGCGCCGGTGCGCCTTGCCATCGCCATGGTCGTCGGCGCGATCTTCGCCGCCATCGTGGGCCTGCTCGTCGGCACGCCGGTGCTGCGGCTTCAGGGCGACTACCTCGCCATCGTGACGCTCGCCTTCGGCGAGATCATCGCGGACCTGATCAACTGCCTGCTCGTCGGCTATGACGCTTCGGGCCTGCACATTCTCTTCAACGTTTCCGGCACCAAGACGATCGACGACCTCGGTCTCGACGCCACGGGCTACGCCATCATCAAGGGCGCACAGGGCGCGACCGGCACCAAGACCATCGCGGGTCTCACCGCGGGCTTCATCCTTGTGATGGTGACGCTCATCATCGTGCTCAATCTCACGCGCTCCCGCGCGGGCCGCGCCATCATGGCCATCCGCGATAACCCCATCGCCGCGCAGTCCGTCGGATTGAACCTCACGAAGTATAAGCTCATGGCCTTCGTCACCTCTGCCGCCCTCGCCGGCGCGGCCGGCGCGCTCTACGGTCTGAATTACTCCTCGCTCCAATCGGTCAAGTTCAACTTCAACACCTCCATCCTTGTGCTGGTGTTCGTGGTGCTCGGCGGGCTTGGCAACATCTGGGGCAGTCTCCTCTCTGCCGCCGCGCTGACCATCCTGCCCGAGGCACTGCGCCAGTTCGCAGATTACCGTATGCTGGTCTACGCCATCGTGCTCATCTTCGTGATGCTCGCGACCAACAATCCCCGGTTCAAGGCATTTTTCGCAAAGCTGCTCCCGCGCCGGCACAGCGCCGAAGAAAAGGAGGTTTGACTATGACGCAGAAAACAAAGCTCGTTCCCGTTACCCGTGAGCCGGCGCTGCTGCCGGAGCGCGACGCGGACAAGTCTCCCGTCCTCGAGTGCATCGACCTCGGCATCACCTTCGGCGGCCTGAAGGCGGTCGACAGCTTCAACATCACCATCGGCCGCACGGAGATCGCGGGCCTCATCGGCCCCAACGGCGCGGGCAAGACGACCATCTTCAACCTGCTCACGAAGGTCTACCAGCCCACGCACGGCACCATCCTCCTCAACGGCAGGGACATTCACGGTCTCAACACCGCGCAGATCAACCGCGCGGGCATCGCGCGTACCTTCCAGAACATCCGCCTGTTCCAGAACCTCTCGGTGGAGGAGAACATCACCACCGCCATGGACACCCAGATGCACTACAACATGGCCGAGGGCATCCTCCGCCTGCCGCGCTTCTGGCGCGAGGAGCGCGTGGTCCACGAGCGCGCGATGGAGCTGCTCTCCATCTTCCACATGGAGGAGCTCGCCGACGCCAAGGCCGGAAGCCTGCCCTACGGCGCGCAGCGCCGTTTGGAGATCCTCCGCGCGCTGGCGACGAATCCCTGCCTGCTGCTGCTCGACGAGCCGGCGGCGGGCATGAACCCCAGCGAGACGGCGGAGCTGATGGAGAACATCCGCTCCATCCGCGATACCTTCAAGATCGCGGTGCTGCTCATCGAGCACGATATGAACCTCGTCATGAATATCTGCGAGGGCATCGCCGTGCTGAACTTCGGGCGCATCATCGCCAAGGGCTCGCCCGACGATATCCAGAACAACCCCGAGGTCATCGAAGCATACCTCGGCAAGAAGAAGGAGGCGTAACGATGGCGCAGATCTTAAAAGTTGATGATATCCATGTGTACTACGGCAGCATCCACGCCGTCAAGGGCGTTTCCTTTGAGGTCAACGAGGGCGAGGTCGTCACGCTCATCGGCGCGAACGGCGCGGGTAAATCCACCATTCTGAACACGATCTCCGGCCTGCTGCACCCCAAGATGGGCAGCGTCCTCTTTGAGGACCATGACCTCAAGGGCGTTGCGCCGCATAAGATCGTTGAGCACGGTCTGGCGCAGGTTCCCGAGGGACGTCACATCTTCCAGCAGATGACCGTGGAGGAGAATCTGCAGATGGGCGCGTACACGCAGCCCAATTCCACCATCGAGCCGGGCATCGCGGACGTTTACGAGCGCTTCCCGCGCCTGAAGGAGCGCCGCCGTCAGATCGCCGGCACGCTCTCCGGCGGCGAGCAGCAGATGCTCGCGATGGGCCGCGCGCTCATGAG
>JABLTL010152400.1_pt1 | contig 10482 bp, 11 predicted proteins | sample 7160151 | NCBI WGS metagenome assembly JABLTL01 (sample SAMN14651223, study PRJNA627086) | human gut metagenome | isolation source: feces | host: Homo sapiens
ATAGTGTGGAAATGGCAGAGAAGGGCGGGAGAACCGGTTTCCAGCAGGGGTTTTCCGGAAAAACCGACCGGTCTGGAGGGGTTTTTAGATGGGTTGCTTATATTTTAATGTGTCCGAGGGAGTCCGGTGGGCAAAATCGTCAAAAAAACGAGAGGATTTCCCCTGTCCCGCGGGGCAAGCCACCCGGCTGCCCTGTGGGGAAAGAACCTGCCCGGAACACGTCCTGCAAAGTGAGGTTGACAACTTGTGCCCGACCCTTTGCCAAGCAGGCGGACGGGACGGAGTGGGAAGGGAGGGGCGAGGGGGCAAAAAGCTGCCCTTTTCCGGCCGCGGGATGCCCAGGGACGCCCCATCCGAACGGAAGGCTTTCCCACAGTAAATGTTGCGGTTTCCGGAGAAATTGCGAATTTTTTCACAAGAACCGACCCGATTTGCTGGGGGGAAAAATAGGTGCTTCTTGTAAAAAATCATTGACTTCTACACTTTATGGTGCTATGATGATACCATTCAAAAACAAAGATTCGCGAGAGAAAGGAGTCGTTGAAGATGACAGCGCCGTTCCGGAAAATGTCCGATGTGTTGACGTCTGAGCAGTCCATGTCCTGCATGGATATGATTCCTTGCGCCTTTTATCAGGCCGCTATGCCCGCTTTCTATCCCCGTTGCACCTCCAAAGTCGTGGGTGTCGCCATCGCGACATCCATTTTGTTTTCTGTAGGCTTTCGAGTCATCAACCCGCTGGCAGTCCTCCTGCTGGCGGTCCTGGTAGAACTGGCGGAGAAAAAGAAGAACAGAAGACGAACAGCGGCAGTGTGTGCGGTACTGTGACCATGATACAGTAAGGCGGCTCTACACGTTGCAGAGCCGCTTTTTTGTATAGAAATTCTTGTAAGAAGGAGAAAAAACACATGAAAAGAAAAGTGATCAGCTTCGTGCTGGCAGCTGGCATGATGCTCAGCCTGGCTGCCTGCGGCGGCGGCTCCGATAACGCAGCCACCAGCGGCGCAGCCACCAGCACCGCAGCCACCAGCGGTGCTACCGATACCAAGCCCACCGGCGCTGCCTTCAAGATCGGCGGCACTGCTCCCCTGACCGGCGCTGCTGCTATCTATGGCAACGCTGCAAAGAACGGCGCAGCCATCGCTGTGGAAGAGATCAACGCTGCCGGCGGCGACATTCAGTTCGACCTGCGTTACGAAGACGACGTGAACGACGCTGAAAAGGCCATCAACGCTTACAACACCCTGAAGGACTGGGGAATGCAGATCTCCCTGGGCTCCGTCACCACCAAGCCCTGCGAAGCTACCTCTACGGAAACCCATTCCGACCGTATCTTCGCCCTGACTCCCTCCGCTTCCTCCAAGGCTGTCATCGAGGGCAAGGACAACCAGTATCAGATGTGCTTCATGGACCCCAACCAGGGCTCCGCATCCGCACAGTACATCTCTGAAAAGAAGCTGGGCACCAAGATCGCGATCATCTGGAAGAACGATGACGTTTATTCCAAGGGCATCTATCAGACCTTCACCGAAAAGGCAAAGGAACTGAAGCTGGAGATCGTCTCCGAGACCACCTTCGCTGACGGCAACGACACCGACTTCTCCGTCCAGATCACCGACGCAAAGGACAAGGGCGCTGACCTGATTTTCCTGCCCATGTACTATCAGCCCGCATCCCTGATCCTGGCTCAGGCCAGCTCCATGGGTTATGAACCCAAGTTCTTCGGCGTGGACGGCATGGACGGCATCCTGACCCAGGAAGGCTTTGACAAGAAGCTGGCAGAAGGCGTCATGCTGCTGACCCCCTTCAACGCAGACTCCAAGGACGAAAAGACCCAGGCATTCGTGAAGAAGTATCAGGACAAGTTCGGCGAAGTCCCCAACCAGTTCGCAGCAGACGGCTACGACTGCATCTACGCTTACAAGCAGGCTCTGGAAGCGGCAAAGGCTACCCCCGACATGAGCGCCAGCGACCTGTGCGACGCCATGATCAAGCAGTTCTCCACCATGACCTTCGACGGCCTGACCGGCGCCGGCATGAAGTGGGACAAGGGTGCTGTCTCCAAGGAGCCCAAGGGCATGAAGATCGAGAACGGCGCCTATGTTGGCCTGGACTAATTTCCTCTGATCCAAACAGCAATCCGGTAATGGCCAGAGCGTGACACACACGCCCTCGGCATCCGGCCACGGTATCTGGGCTGGGGCAGCCTTCGGGCGGCCCCGGCCTGTTCCGGGTCGTGCAGTGCGCAACTGAAAGGGATTGGACAGCGCCGATCCTTTTCGTTTGCGCACTGAAGTGATTTGTGAGAGTAAGTAAAGATAGAACATGTAAGGAGTTAAACTGCGATGACCTTTCTCAATTTCCTGATCAATGGGATCAGTTTGGGCAGTATCTATGCCATCATCGCGCTGGGCTACACCATGGTGTACGGCATCGCCAAAATGCTGAACTTCGCCCATGGTGACGTCATCATGGTCGGCGCGTATGTGTGCTTCTACGCCATTTCCAGCTTCAACCTGCCCCCCCTGGTGGGCATCCTGTTGGCGATGATCGTCTGTACCCTCCTGGGTATGCTCATCGAACGCCTGGCCTACAAGCCCCTCCGTGCTGCCCCCTCCCTGGCCGTGCTCATCACCGCCATCGGCGTCAGCTACTTCCTCCAGAACGCAGCCCTGCTGCTCTGGTCCCCCAACCCCAAGGTCTTCCCCTCTATCTTCGGCAAGGGCAGACTGAGCCTCTTCGGCGGTGAACTGGCCATCCCCTATGTCACCGGTATCGCCATCGTCATCTGCATCGTCATCATGCTGGGTCTGACCTTCTTCACCAGTAAGACCAAGATGGGCAAGGCCATGCGCGCCTGCTCCGAGGACAAGGGTGCCGCTCAGCTCATGGGCATCAACGTCAACGCCACCATCTCCACCACCTTCGCCATCGGTTCCGGTCTGGCGGCCATCGCAGGCGTCCTGCTCTGCTCCGCCTATCCCACCCTGGTGCCCACCACCGGCTCCATGCCCGGCATCAAGGCCTTCACCGCAGCCGTCTTCGGCGGCATCGGCTCCATCCCCGGCGCTCTGCTGGGCGGCCTGCTCATGGGCATCATCGAAATTTTCGCCAAAGCCTACATCTCCACCCAGCTCTCTGACGCCGTCATGTTCGTCGTCCTCATCATCGTCCTGCTGTTCAAGCCGGCTGGTCTGCTGGGCAAAGAGATCCGTGAGAAAGTGTGAGGTGGAAAAGATGAAAAAGCTGAATATGAACAAAACCACCCGCAAAAACTACCTGACCTACGGCCTGGTCATCGTGGCCTTCGTCATCATCCAGATCTTCATGGGCGCTATCCCCGCCACCCTGAAGGGGATGCTGGTGCCCATCTGTGCCTACGTCATCATGGCCATCTCCCTGAACCTGACCGTCGGTGTCCTGGGTGAGCTGTCCCTGGGTCACGCCGGCTTCATGAGCGTGGGCGCCTTCACCGGCACCACCGTGGCCATCATGCTCCAGGACGTCATCCCCAGCGGCGGCGTCCGCCTGCTCATCGCCGTCATCGTCGCCACCCTCTTCGGCGCCCTGGCTGGGTTCCTCATCGGCATCCCCGTCCTGCGCCTGCAGGGTGACTACCTGGCCATCGTCACCTTGGCCTTCGGTGAGATCATCAAGAGCATCTTCAATAACCTCTACCTGGGCATGGACAGCAAGGGTCTCCACGCCAGCCTGCTCAGCGATAAGACCAACCTGGCCGAGGACGGCAAAATGCTCATCAACGGCCCCATGGGCATCGGCGGCATCCAGAAGATCTCCACCTTCACCGCCGGTTTCATCATGATTATGCTCACGCTGATCGTGGTCTTCCACCTCATCAACAGCCGCACCGGCCGCACCATCATGGCCATCCGGGACAACCGCATCGCCGCGGAGAGCGTGGGCGTCAACGTCACCACCCATAAGATGACCGCCTTTGTCATCTCCGCCGCTATGGCAGGTGCAGCAGGCCCCTTGTTCGCCATGAACTATTCCACCATCGTGGCCAATAAGTTCGACTTCAACACCTCCATCCTCATCCTGGTCTTCGTCGTCCTGGGCGGCCAGGGCAATATGCTCGGCTCCATCATCGCCGCCGCTGTCCTGACCATCCTGCCCGAAGCACTCCGTGAGTACTCCGACTACCGTATGCTGGTCTACGCCATCCTCCTGATCGTCATGATGTTGGCCACCAACAACCCCACCATCAAGGGCTTCCTGGAGAACGTGAAGAACAAGATCACCCACAAAGATACGAAAGAAAAGGAGGGCGTTTGAGATGACGACACCGAAACTGGTACCCGTCCCTTCCAAGAACATGGTCCCGGAACGTGACGTAGATAAACCCCCCGTGCTGGAATGTATCAACCTGGGCATCACCTTCGGCGGCCTGAAGGCGGTGCAGGACTTCAACCTAGGCATCGGTCAGACCGAGATCGCCGGTCTCATCGGCCCCAACGGCGCAGGCAAGACCACCGTCTTTAACCTGCTCACCAAGGTCTACCAGCCCACCACCGGCTCTATCCTGCTCAACGGGCAGGACATCCAGAGCATGGATACCGCCCACGTCAACCGTGCCGGTATTGCCCGTACCTTCCAGAACATCCGCCTGTTCTCCAACCTGACTGTGGAGGAGAACGTGAAGGTGGCCATGAACAACCAGATGCACTACAATATGATCAGCAGCCTCTTCCGCCTGCCCAGCTACTGGAGGGAGGAGAAGGAAGCCCACGAGAAGGCTCTGGAACTGCTGTCCATCTTCAACATGGAGAACGAGGCCAATGTCAAGGCCGGCTCGCTGCCCTATGGCGCACAGCGCCGTCTGGAGATCGTCCGCGCCCTAGCCACGAAACCCCGTCTGCTGCTGCTGGACGAACCGGCCGCCGGTATGAACCCGTCTGAAACCTCCGAGCTGATGGAGAATATCAGAAAGATTCGTGACACCTTCCAGATCGCAGTCATGCTCATCGAGCATGATATGAACCTGGTCATGAACATCTGCGAAGGCATTTGTGTGCTGAACTTCGGCAAGGTCATCGCCAAGGGCACCCCCAAAGAGATCCAGGCCAACCCTGCGGTCATTGAAGCCTATCTGGGCAAGAAGAAGGAGGCGTGACGATGGGAGCGATTTTAACGGTTGATAACATCAACGTCTACTATGGCAGCATCCATGCCATCAAGGGTATTTCCTTTGAAGTCAACGCCGGCGAGATCGTCACCCTGATTGGTGCCAACGGCGCAGGCAAATCCACCACTCTGAACACCATCTCCGGCCTGCTTCGCAGCCGGACTGGCTCCATCCACTTCAACGGCGAGGACCTGGGCAAGCTGCCCCCCCACAAGACCCTCTCCAAGGGTCTGGCACTGGTTCCCGAAGGACGGCGCATCTTCCTGCAGATGACCGTCCAGGAGAACCTGGATATGGGCGCTTATATCCGCAAGAACAACATCAAGCCGGAGCTGGATATGGTCTACGACTACTTTCCCCGCTTGAAGGAACGTTCCAAGCAGGTGGCAGGCACCCTGTCCGGCGGCGAACAGCAGATGCTGGCCATGGGTCGTGCCCTCATGAGCAAGCCCAAGGTCATCATGCTGGACGAACCGTCCATGGGTCTGGCACCCATCCTGGTGGAGGAGATCTTTAAGATCATCAAGCACCTCCATGAGGCCGGTACCACCATCCTGTTGGTGGAACAGAACGCCCAAGCTGCCCTGTCCGTGGCTGACCGTGGCTACGTCATGGAGACCGGCAAGATCGTCGCCTCCGGCACCGGCGCAGAGCTGCTGGATTCCCCGGCCATCAAGAAGGCGTATCTGGGCGGTTAAGGCTCAGGGAGAAAATTTCCGTACATCCAACGAAAGAACGCTGTAGCGCGCTTTTGTGGCGCGTTACAGCGTTCTTTTCTGTGCGGCTGCATTCCAGTCCGGTCAGACTTCCCAGGCATGGGGAACAGGCATCCCTGCTGAAGCCGAGAACGGGGTGGGGAAGGCATAAAAAATCCTCCGTAGCGATACGGAGGATTTTTAGATGGGTCAGATTCGATCAGAATACGGGGACCACAGCACCGCCATAGGTGTTGTTGATGTAATCACGGATGGTGTCGGACTTCAGAGCCTTGACCAGAGCCTGGATGGCTTCGTTCTTCTCGTTTCCTTCCTTGACAGCGACCACGTTCACATAAGCGGTAGCAGCATCGCCGTCCTTGGATTCCACGGCCAGAGCGTCAGCGACCTTCAGACCAGCGTCGATGGCATAGTTGCCGTTGATGACGGCCAGGTCAACGTCCTTCAGACGGGTGGGGATCTGAGCGGCTTCCAGCTCCAGGATTTCCAGGTTCTTCTTGTTTTCCTTGATGTCCAGCTTGGTGGCGTTGATGCCCACACCGTCAGCCAGCTTGATCAGACCTTCCTGCTGGAGCAGCAGCAGAGCGCGGGCTTCGTTGGTGGCATCGTTGGGGACAGCGATCTGAGCGCCGTCGGGCAGGTCAGCGATGGAAGCGGTCTTGCCAGCATAGAGGCCGAAGGGTTCATAGTGGACTTCTGCCACGCTTGCCAGATGGGTGCCGTTGTCCTTGTTGTAGTTGTTCATGTAGGTGATGTGCTGGAAGTAGTTGGCGTCCAGAGAGCCGTCTTCCACCGCGTCATTGGGGGTGTTGTAGTCGTTGTATTCCACGATGTCCAGGGTGATGCCTTCCTTAGCCAGGATGGGCTTGACCTGTTCCAGGATCTCAGCGTGGGGAGCGGGGGTAGCGCCCACCTTCAGGGTGGTGCCGGAAGCAGGGGTGCTGGTGGCAGCGCTGGTAGCGGCATCAGCGGGGTTGGAGCTGGTAGCGGGAGCCTTGGAGCCACCGCCGCAAGCGGCCAGAGACAGGCAGGTCACGACGGACAGTGCCAGAGCGAACAGTCTTTTTTTCATTTTCATTTTCTCCTTTTCATTAAAATGGTTTGCATGGAATGACAATGCTATGTGAACCGCCTAGGGCGGAACCAAACAAATGGAAACATAGACCAGGGCAATAAAAAACGCCCTCGACAACCTGTCAAGGACGAAAGCGCAGCTTCGTGGTACCACCTTGGTTCGTCGAAGCCTCACAGCTCCGACCTCAGAGAGTGCGGGACGATGTGTCCGATACTCCTGCGCGCTGACGGGCGCACCCGGCGCGGCCTAAGTTTGACCCTCAGTCGCGCGGCTCCAAGACCATGTTCTGTGTGGCGCTCCGTGCCTGTTCCCAGCTGCCCAGGCTCTCTGTACCGTACTTCCACACGTACTCTTCTCTTCACTGCCTTTGAACGATTATTTGGATTCATCGGCATTAAATTTATCACAGAAGGCCACCGGTGTCAATGGGGGCTTTTGCCTAGAAAAAGAGTGGGCAAGGGGCGAACCTTGTCCACTCTTTACAAAAATCAGGCTGCGTCGTTGGTCTTGCTCTCGCCAGCGTTCCGCTTGCTCCGTTTCCGAGCCTTGGTGTTGCGGCGATCGAGCCGGTTGGCAGTGTGGGTGCCCAGGGACTGGAAGATCTGCACCATGATGACCAGCAGGATGACGGACACGTACAGCACCAGGTACATCCGGCGCTGATAGCCGTTGTTGATGGCCAAGCTGCCCAGGCCGCCGCCGCCGATGGCCGCGGACATAGCGCCGTAGCCCAGGATGGTGATGAAGGCGGTGGTGAAGCCGTTGATGAGGGAGGGCAGCGCTTCGGGGAGCATCACCTTGAAGGTGATCTGCATGGGGGTGCAGCCCATGGCCTGTGCTGCCTCCAAAATGCCGTGGTCAGACTCCCGCAGGGAAGCCTCCACCAGACGGGCCACGAAGGGGAAGGCGGCCACCACCAGGGGGATGATGGACGCGACGGTGCCCACGCTGGTGCCGATGATGACCCGGGAGAGGGGGATGACCAGCACCATCAGGATGAGGAAGGGCACGGAGCGGAGCAGGTTGACGATGACATTGATGACCCGCATGAGGGCACGGGGCAGGGGGCGGACGCCGTCCGGCTCACCGGTGACCAGGATGATGCCCAGGGGCAGGCCGATGACGTAGGCGAAGAAGGTGGACAGGACGGTGGAGTAGAAGGTCTCCCAGATGTCCTTGAGCAGGCTGGCTTCCAGATAGGCCAGCTGCTGGCTGACGACGGTGGAACCGAAGAGTGTGCCGAAAAATTCATCCATGATAGTCACGAACCTCCTCCATAGTCACGTTGGGCTGGCTCTTGATGTAAGCGATGGCCTTGGCCGCCTCCTCCGGGTCGGTGGGCAGACCCAGCAGCATGGTGCCGAAGGCCTTGCCGTCGATGTTCCGGGTGTCGGCGCCCAGGATGTTCACCTTCACGCCGCAGTCGATGGCCAGGGATGCGATGAGCGGTTCGTAGGAGGAACCGCCGTTGAAAGCGATGCGGATGACGTTGGCGGCAGGCAGCTGGTCGATGACCACCCCGTTGGGGTACACCAGCCGGCGACCGGCTTCGGTCTGGGGGTTGGAGAAAATGTCCTCCACCGTGCCGGACTCCTGCAATACGCCGTGATCCAGGATGGCAACGTGCGTACAAATTTCTTCCACAACCGCCATCTCATGGGTGATGACCACCACGGTGATGCCCAGGCGCTGGTTGATGTCCTTGACCAGCTTCAGGATGTCCTGGGTGGTCTTGGGGTCCAGAGCGGAGGTGGCCTCGTCGCAGAGCAGGATTTTGGGGTCAGAGGCCAGGGCACGGGCGATGGCGATGCGCTGCTTCTGTCCGCCGGAGAGCTGGGCAGGATAGGCGTCCGCCTTGTCGGGCAGGCCGACGATCTCCAACAGCTCCTTGGCCTTCTTCTGGGCGTCGGCCGCCTTGACCCCGGCGATCTCCATGGGAAAACAGATATTCTTCAGACAAGTCCGCTGCATGAGAAGGTTGAACTGCTGAAAGATCATGCTGATGGAACGGCGCTGCTGGATGAGCTCCTTGGCGGGCATGACGCACAGATCCTTGCCGTCGATGACCACCTGACCAGAGGTGGGACGCTCCAGCAGGTTGATGCAGCGCACCAGGGTGGACTTGCCCGCGCCGCTCATGCCCACGATGCCGTAGACGTCACCATCGTGGATGGTGACGTTCACATCATGCAAGGCGGTCAGCTCCCCGTCGGCGGTGGGGAAGACCTTGGTGATGTGTTTTAATTCGATCATAAAATCACTTCCCTTGGGAAAATTCTCGTTCAGTGCTACAATATTAAATTGTAAGATAAAAATCGAAAGGTGTCAAGGGAAAGGCGCATTCTGCCGAAAAACGTTACAGCAGCGCCTCCAATTCCACCAAGCTCTCCGGTCGAGTGGCCCAGCTGGTGGCGAAGCGGATGACGGTGTGCGCCTCGTCCAGCTCCTCCCAGAACCCGAAGGACACGCGCTTCGCCAGCTCCTCCATCTGCCCATTTTCCACCACCACGAACTGCTGGTTGGTGGGGGTCTCTAAGTAGAACCGATACCCCTTCCGGCGCAGGATGTCCTTGAGTTGCTCCGCCATCGCGATGGCGTGGCGGGAGAGGTCCAGATAGAGCCCGTCGGTGAACAGCGCGTCAAATTGCAGCCCCAGCAGCCGTCCCTTGGCCAGCAGAGCGCCGTTCTGCTTAATTTGCGTGAAGAAGTGGGGGATGAGGTCAGCCTTGGGGAACACCACCGCCTCGCCAAACAGCGCGCCCACCTTGGTGCCGCCGATGTAGAAGGCGTCGCACAGTTTTGCCAGGTCAGGCAGGGTCACGTCCGTCCCATGCGCCGCCAGACCGTAGCCCAAACGTGCGCCGTCCAGATAAAGGGGCAGCTGATACCGGTCACATACCGCCCGGATGGCTTCCAGCTCCGCCTTGGTGTACAACGTGCCGTACTCGGTGGGGTGAGAGATGTATACCATCCCCGGGCACACCATGTGATCCCAGCTCCCGTCCCGGTAGAATCGTTCAATCCACGCAGTCAGGTCAGCCGCCGCCACCTTGCCCTCGTGCTGGGGCACCGTTAGTACCTTGTGACCGCCCGCCTCAATGGCACCTGCCTCGTGGAGGGCAATGTGCCCCGTGTCCGCCGCCAGAACGCCCTGATAGGGGCGGAGGAGACTGCGGATGACGGTGGCGTTGGTCTGGGTGCCGCCTACCAGAAATTCCACCTGGGCGTCGGGGCAGTGGCAGGCGGCGCGGATTTTGTCCTTGGCCTGAGCGCAGTAGGGGTCCTGACCGTAGCCGACGGTCTGTTCCAAGTTGGTGTCCAGAAGCCGCTGGAGGACGGCAGGATGCGCGCCTTCGAGATAGTCGCTGTTGAAGTAGAGCATGGTCGTCACCTTTCTTTTTATTTCTAATGGTAGTGCTTATCAAGGGTCAAGCCCCGCAGGGCAATTTAAGCTTTTTTTGCTTCGTTTTCTTCTCGATAAGTGAGATTCTAAATCTTTGATTTAGCACAATCGAACTTACACAGCGTGAGAAAATGAAGTGGGG
>JABLTL010036837.1_pt1 | contig 10481 bp, 7 predicted proteins | sample 7160151 | NCBI WGS metagenome assembly JABLTL01 (sample SAMN14651223, study PRJNA627086) | human gut metagenome | isolation source: feces | host: Homo sapiens
AATTGATGTTCTTAATAGCGGATAAAGAAGAATAACCAATACCGAAGTCATCGATGGAAGTGCTAAAACCGAGCGCTTTAATTTTGCGAATGACAAAACTAATAAACGATGTATCTTGCGCAGCCAAAGATTCAGTTAATTCAATTTCAATGGATTTTGGATCCACGTTGTATTTTTGAATGGTTTCAGCAAAGAATTTAATTAATCCTGGATCGTAGATCGTACGACGGGAAAGGTTAACAGAAACAACAAGGGGTCTCCTCTTTTCCTTTTTCCAACGTGCTAAATCAGCACATACCGCTTCAAAAACATAATGGTCGATGTTAACGATTTTGCCTGAAGCTTCTGCATAAGGAATAAAGGAAGATGGTGGAAGATACCCCCTTCTTGGATGTCTCCAACGGATTAAGGCTTCCGCCCCATAATAACGGTTCTCACGTAAGCTCCATTTCGCCTGATAGTAGATAAGGAATTGTTTCTTTTCCAAAGCCTGATCGATTTCCAAAGATTTCTCTTTTTCAAAATCTTTGGTATCTAACATGTGTGGATTAAACAATTTGATATCGCCAGAAAGACGCATACCTGCATCGTAGCTTGCTGCCGTGTTCGCAAAGTCGATAGCCTCATATACGCTTTGGCCGTTTTTGATAATGTTCGCGCCAATCATAGCAAAAACCATTGGTAAAGAAGGTTTTCTTGCAATCTCCGCATTCACGTTTTCAATAATGTTTTGTAGAACATGGTAAAAAGTCTCTTCATTTTCCACTTGGGCATAGAAAAGGAAACGGTTCTCACGATTAATACCGTATCGCCAATTCTCTTTTCCTTCTATTTCTTTCTTAATAGAGGAAAGGACAATCATATTCAAGACATAGATATCCGTTTGACGGAAGGTTGTAATTGGCTGGTTATTAAAGCCATGGATATAAATGGTAGCGTTCATCTCTAGCCTTCCATCGTCGGCTTTATTCATAAGAGCGGCCATTTTTCTTTCGAAGGTTTCGTTATCCCAAATCTTCACATCTTCAACAAAAAGAGTTTTAATCCAAACTTGGCAACGTAAAAGAGATTCTCTTTCGGAGAATAAACGGAAAACGACCACCAAAACAACGATCGTAAACAAATAACAAATCAAGATAAAGACGATATACCCTGTTTCTGTCAAAATATCTCTATTGGAAATAACGCCTGCAGAGCAAAGGATGATGCCAGCAACAAAAAAGGCTAGAAAAACAAAACAAACAAGAATCCAGTTACGTAAGAGATTAATTCTTTTGCTCATTTCTGTTTCCTCCTTGCTTTCTTTTCTTCTTTTTCTAATTCCTTTCGAAGTTTTTTCTTTTCGATTTCCTTAGTTCTCTCCATTTCGTTACGAAGTTCTCTTTTTAGATTATATTTTTCCTCGAACAAAAGCATAGCTTTTTCATCGTTTCGGTCAATACCTGCTTCGTCCATCGCCTTAAAAAGTTCTTCTTCGTAGGCTTTCTTTTCTTTTTTATATTTTAGGATACTCTCAGCAACACTGATACCCACCATAGCAAATAACGGGATGATGATAAGAACAGGGACAAGCCAGGCAGATTTACCTGCTGCACCTGCTGCTTGAGGGGAAACATAAGTTAAAAATGTACCAAACGCATCAGAATGAGAAACAACGGTACCAATATAGTAAGCTTGAGGAACGCTTTCCCAAGGAGTAGAAGGGCAACCTTCAGCAGGACAAGACCAGGCATGAAGATTATCCCCACGCGTATAGAAAACAGGCCCATCTTTATCAGAGCCAATTTCGACAACTCTATGCGTATCTGGCGCATTTAGTTTTGGATAATAGAAAGTAATCACATCACCCACTTTAACGTTCTTCGGATCGTCTTTCTTAATAATCACGCCAGTGCCTTGATTCAATGAATCCGCATTATCCCCTTCCATAGAATCCGTGGCTACATAAAGAAAGGAGGTCCCAAAAACGGATGGGACTCCATAATTCTTTGGATTAGATTGGCTCACAAGCATGGAAACTTGAACAAAAACCATGAACGCAAGCAATACGCCAAGAACGACATCCACAATTCTTGAAATGAGCTTTTTCATTATTTAAGTTTTCCTTTCAAGACAACTTTCTTCGCTTTTGGACTCTTTCTTGTCTTAATGAAGACATAATTTTTTTCCATTCTAAAAGTAGGGACGTTCTTTACGAACTTTTCTTTTGCCTTCGTAGGATTCTTTTCTGTCTTTGTTTCAGCTAAAGAAGTAGCAGGGGTCGGCTCTTTTGTCTCATCTTGAGGGATATCAACGACAGGTTTCGTTTCATCTAAGAGAGGAAGATTTACTTCTTCAGGTTTGGTTTCTTTTTTCTTTCTCGGAGAAGGTTTCTTTCTAGCTTTCTTCTCTTTAACTAATGGAAGAGGTTCTGTTTCAGCTGGAATTTCTTCTACATGTGGAACTTCCTCAAGAGGAGTCTCTTCTACTGGCTTAGAAGGTTCAACTACTTCATTGGTTGTTTCTTCTTTCTGAGGTTCAATAGGAGTCTCATCTACTACAGGGGTCTCTTCTTTTTCTGGAAGAGCTTCAGTTAGAGGGTTTTCAACTGGTTTATTTTCTTCTACAGGCTTTGTTTGAGGAAGGTTCTCTTTTTGCATTTCTTCAGGAAGAGAAACAGGGGTTTCCTCAACTCTCTTTTCTTCTGGCTTGATTTCCTCAACAGGCTTATTTTCTTCGATCGGTAAAACTTCTTCTATTGGTTTCTCTGCTAGAGGCTCCAATTTGGCTTTCTTGTCGTTTTTAGCCTGACGAGCAACCATACGACGTGTTTTCTCTAGTTCTTTTTGCTCTTTTAAGAGGGCTTTCTTTTCTTCGGCCTTGCGTTTTCTTTCTTCAAGGGCTTTCTGTTTAGCAAGTTCTCTTTCTTTTGCTTTTTCAGCTTTGATACGGGCTTTTTCTTCCGCTTCAAGCTTCTTTTGACGTTCGACGGCTTCTTTAGCAATATCTATGTTCTTTTGTTTTTCTATATCTTCATCAACTAAGGTCTTCTTGTATCTTTCTTCACGAAGATTTTCTTCTAAAGCAAGACGTTGCTCTTTTGCTTCCTCAGGAGTTAAAGCCATAGGGGAGTAACGTTTCTTTTTATAGGAAGGGAATTGATCATAAAGGAATTTCCCATCGTAATAAGTCTCATCTTCTAAATTGAAAACAACCTTTGGATTCACAACGCGGTCTTTGCTCTTCTTAGGATTGATAACTTTGTTTTTCACACGGTTGCTACGAAGAGTAAGGATATCCGCCATAACCAAGGCTAAAATCTCTTCAAAATAAGGCTGAGAGAAATCTTGTTCGGTTTCTTGCACGTTATAGGAAACGCCTAATTCCGTATAGGCATCCACGAATTTCCATAATTCATAGGCTGCATGATAATGAGGGTTTTTCACGATGAGGTTGGTCATATGAATTGGGTTTGCAACATCCTTTGCACCCTGCATCTCCGCCATAAAAGGAGAACGCATATAGTAAGCGCAACGCTCTCTTAAAGAGGCAAGACGTTGTAAGACGTCCTCATTCTTTTCTTTATTTCCACCATCTTTTGACGGGGTAGACACTTTGATTCTTGAATCGATTTCGTATTTTGCTCCATCAATATCGGAAACGCTTTTAATAAGCAAAAGATCGGAGTCTAATGTTTCCCCGTGGTCTTTAATAAAATTAAAACGTTTCTCAATGAAGAGGGAACATTTCTTAATCAAGGTCATAACAAATCTGTTTTCATAGATTTGCATATCGATTTCTGCGTGGATAGTAAGAATCTTTTCTGGCGTGACATTCCCTTTTTCATCTACAGAATGGACAAATTGGGTATGGCTAGCAAGGTGAGTGATGGATTGAGCGTTAATTTTCTTTGCTAAACCCGCTTCGACAAGTTCTGGAGACTCTTTAATAAAGGTACGTGGGTTAGCGATAATTTGGTCGATGGCGTTAAAGCCTTTTTCTAATTCATCGACAAATTTTCCATCGAACTTCTTGCTTTCAAGACGTTCTGTTTGGCGTACATAGTTCTTCCCTTGTTCTCTAACTTGCAAAAGCAAAGACTGAAAAGAAGACGAAGAAGAAACAAGATTCTTGATTCGCGAAAGGTATGCTTTCTGAGCATGATTCAGTTTTTGCTTGGGGGAAGATTCTTTTGCCATATACGTTTAGATTAAGAATTCATTTTGATTAATAATTTGATCTTATTCTTGGATAACTTAAATTCGCCTTTGCCAAAGAGTTTGGTAAGTTGGGAATCAAGTTTGATTAATTCGTCACGAAGGAAGGCGACATTAAGGACTTCGAATTTCTTTAAGATCTTTGATTCGAAGACATAGTCGACAGCGCCAAGCTCTGTTCCGCCACAAGCAACATAGCAAGGAACAAATTCCGTGAGTTGTTTCATAATACGGTTACCAAAGGCAAGACGGAAATGTTCAATAACATAAGCGTCAAGTTCTTGGAACTTCTCAAGGGATTTAGAGGATAATGGGTAGTCTTGTTTTGCATTATCGAAGAGACTCTTCAAATAAGAATATGGAAGTGGAAGGGCTTCGGTGAAAGGTGCTTTAAATTCCACACCTTTGTTATCAAAGAAGAGAGACATAGCACGGTCATAAACCTTATCGGTAATAGTGAAAGTGGAGTCATCGTTATTCGCTGTGCCAACAAACCAGATGTTTTGTGGAATAAGAAGTCTTCCATCGTTAACGTGTTTTGGATCGTCGCTACGTGGAGCAGCGACTAAAGAGATATTCCATTCAGCCACGTTTGGCATTTCCATGATGGAAAGGAATTCTGCGAAATAATATTCGATACGGGCCAAGTTCATTTCATCGAGAACAACCAAATTAATATCATCGCGGTATGTTGCTTCATAGATAGCACGTAAGAATTCCGTTTCGGTGAATTTATGAGTGAAATCGTTATAGTAACCTAGTAATTCAGAACGATCTCTCCAAGATGGTTGGACAGAGCAAATAGCAGCATTATGTTGGAAGAATCTTCCTAAAGCGTATGGCAAGGAAGTCTTACCTGTACCAGAGATACCTTCGAGAATGATGATTTTTCCTGTGCCCATGGCCGCAAAGAAAACACGAATGGTATCTAAGGTGTAATAAAGCCCCATTTGGGAACAAGCAAAATCTCTAAATCTTGCACAAATGCCAGCTAAATCAATATTCTGGGCATCTTCTGGCAAGGTGGTCTTGAATTCTTTGCCTGCATATTTTTGATCCACCAAAGTAAGACGAGGGAAACGAACATCGTTTTCGTCTGTTTCTTCCTCTTTGGTTTCTTCTTTCTTTTCTTCTGTTGGTTCAAGCACTTGATTGCCTTCTCCTAGATCTGAAGTGTTCACACCAAGTGAACGTACTTGAAGTCCTAAGACACGGTCTTTTTCTTTAATGGTTTGATAAAGTTCTAAATTCAAACGTTCTACTTCTTGTTTTAAACGTTCTTCGGAAATACTGCTCTTACGGAATCTGACATATTTTCTAATGAGCCAGAAAACAAGGAAACAAATTCCACCGATAAGGGCAAGTAAGAGAATGGCAAAAAGAACGAAAAATATCCATCCGCCTACACCAAAATTAGGAGAATAGTTAGCAAAAAGAGAGTTGTATTGGGCGAATTCATTTGGCACTGGTCCCCAAGGATCAGCCCATCTCATACGGAACCAAGTTCCTAAATTTTGGAAGAAGGCAACAATCATTTCCTTCAAATATTCAAAATATGCAGCCATATATTCTCTCCTTAATCATTATTCTCAATAGGAGTCGCAAGACCACGGAAGGCAAGTCCTAAAGTGAAATTCCCATTGCCGATAGCCTCTGTAACGTCATAGTCCCATCCCTCAAGATATATCGTAACAACAACTCTTGTGGGTTCTTCTCTCTTTAAAAGAGCGATTGGTCTCATGTTTTCCTTATCGAATTGTCCATCCTCTTTGGAAATAGACAGTTGTTCGAGTGTGTATGTTTTCTCTTTTTTGAAAGAGAGACCGTTTTCTTTGCTTTTTTCTAAATTGAAACGTTCTATCCCCGCTTTATGGATGGCATTGAAACAAGTAGCTTTTCCTTTTAAAGAAGAATCCTCTTCTAGTGGAGAATCATATACAAGAGTCGTATTGGCGTCATACTCGCCATAAACGATTTCTCTATTATTCTCATCATAGTCATAATAGCCATCTTTGGTTGTAGCATCCAATATCCCACCGAATTGTGTTTGGGAAGAAGATAATGCATTTGGCTCATAGATGCTAAAGCCATCTTTGGAAAGGAAAGAGACGCGTGTCGCATTAACAACATTGTCCAAGTCTTTTACATCGATTTTCTTATTATCTGGCGCTGTCAGATTATGAGCATCCGCATATTCTTGGTTTTTCTCATGAAGTGCTTTGATATAAGTTTCATCTCGATCAAGGAAGAGATACATATCCGCATTCCCTTTGAAAAAGAACTCGAATTGATAGAAACCTTGTTGGGCAGGATAAGAAGCGTGATAGTCTCCGCCACTCGTATAGGCTTGACGAAGGATAGGGAAGTCTGTCTCGTAATTGGTATTGTCGTTTAACCATAAATCTTGATACATGCTAGACAAATCACTAAGAGGGGTGCCTGCTTTGTAGGCAGGGAAATATTCCTCAAGGATAGCGTCATTCAACGTATCATAATAATGAATCTCTCCATCACGGTTTTTTAAACCAATCTCTAAAGAATGGCTTTCCTTAATGGCGAAATCCATGAATGAAACCTTTCCTGCTTGAGAAAGGGCAAACCACGCATACGTGCTTGTGACAGACGCACCAAGCGTAAGAGAAAATGCCAAAATTCCAACCAAAAGAAGATTTCGGTTGGAGATCGCATAGTTTTTTCGATAATGTGGTTTAAAAGGTTTCATTCTAGGAGATGCTAATGAGCGGTAAAGTTCATAGAGAAAGTAAAGGAACAATCTTCTGGCGCCTCTCCTCGACATTCAGGGTCATTTCCTTCTAACCATGCAACAACAGTAAACCTCATCATTTTACGAGGTTCCAAAACGATACCTTGACGATTAAAAATCGTATAAGGGTCTTCAAAAGGTTCACAATAGCCATTGTTTTGATAGTTGTAGGCAGGTCTACGAAGGGAATCAACAGTATGAGACGTGCTTAAACACTCACGATAATCGTTATTAGCGTTTAAGTTCGTGCTTTCTAAAGCGTAGATGCTAACATCATGTTTTCCATTTCCTTCTGCTACATAAGGATTCTCAAATAACGCTACTCTAAGGTAGGTATAAGGTTGATATGCAGCATTCGTAGGGGAAACATAATCATCGATTGTCATTTGATAATCGAAAATAGCGTCTTCGTTTTGGGAAACGTTTTCGGCGTAGAAGGTGTAGATGAGAGCGAATTCAAGTTTTGTCTCTTCTCCGTTTGTCGTAATCGTTTTTGACATGTTATGGGAACCATTTAGGTTGTTATCTTCTTTAAGAGTATCAACATATTCAAAAACACGGCTGGCTGTTGTAACTTGCGCGTTAGTAAGTCCCTCAGCGGTTAATATTTCCTTATGAGTTCCATCTACCGGTTTGTCTAACAGCTTCATTGTCGTAGGCGCGACTCTAGGATCCATCTTGATGGTGAATTGACCAGAAACTTTGCCTAAAAAGGAGATGATGCCGAGCATCAAAACTCCAACGAGACCAACTCCAGTTACAATAAGGGCAATATTCCTCTCTTTCCTTCTTCGGGCGTATTTAGCACTCGTAGGATAAAGAGGAGTACTCATATTGTTTTTCTTTTTCTCTTCTTTTTTATTGTTATTAGAAGAAGGGGTTACTGGTTTAGGTTCTTCTTGCACTATTTCAGGTTTCTTTTCCTCTGCCAAGATGTCGCCTCCAATATGAAAAAAACGGTGAGCAATATGAAAATCGCTCAATAGACAAACATCCTTTCAATCTCGAAGATAAGCATTATTGCTTGCCGATGAGTCACTTTTTTCAAGATATCCCCAGGTGTCTGCTATTATCTTAGGAACAAAAAACGATGCCAACCTCGCTGCCACAAAGCTGATTTCATTTCACTTTGTTCCGTGGTAGCTGGCTGCCATCAATGGAAGGCCCTTTAGCTTTGCGCCGCCAAATTTCTCTGACTTTGCGTTTCTCATAGAGAATTATCATAAAGCCAAAGTTCGTTGTCAATATTTTCTCTTTTTGAGTTTCCCCATTTTTAACAATGCCTAGAGAAATAAATAGCGTTTTTGAATATTTTATAGCCTGAGAGAGGTATTTTTGCCTATTAAGTGCAGGTTGCTAGGCATTTGTGCTAGATTTTGATTGTCCAGAAAAAAAATCTAAAGGCCACAAAGAATGCGAGGCAACCCACATGAGCAATTTTAGCAAGTTAATCGACAGGTTCGATAGGCTTTTCTTGTACTACCTGGAAAAAGTGATACGTACATTCGACAAGCCGACGAGGAAGTTCTACATAGACGCCGTATACGGGATACTGAAGGGGCAGAGCATAATACTAAGCGACATCGCGCATTCCCTTAACGAGAAGATAACACCCAAGAAAACGATAGAGAGGATTTCCAGGTTCCTTTCCAGGGAGTATGACTTGGAGTTCAGGAATGGCTTGCTATCGCTTGCCATCTCCATGATGCCGAAGAACGAACTTAAGGTCTTCTCCGTCGACGACACCGATGTCTCGAAGCCATATGGAAGGTGCTTCGAATCGCTAGGGAAGGTCAGGGACGCGTCATCCATCGGCGGTACGGTTGGCAACGGCTACAGGGTAAGCTGCATCACAGCGCTGACTGCATCGAGCAAGCACCCAATGCCCATTTACGACGTCTTCCACTCCGAGACGAAACCAGGCTATCTTTCGACAAACGCGTATACGTTTGACGGCATCGAGTTCGTGTGCTCGCGTCTATGCAAATGGGAATCCGTCTTCGTGTTTGACCGCGGATACGACGATTACAAGGTAATCAATTTCGTCGCATCCCACCGACAGTATTTCGTCATTAGGGCAAGAAAGAACAGGAAAATTGTGGTGAAGACGAGGAAGGCGGGCCTGATCAGCGAGGGAAAGAGGAAGAAGGGAAAGATACTCATACCGTTCACGTACAAGGGAAGCAAGCTTGTCGCCAAGGCGTCGCACATAAGGGTCAGGCTCCTTGACGGCAGCGAATGCTTTGCCGTCTACTGCTACCTTGGCGAATCAAGCGAGCCGATGACGCTGCTTACCAACAGGCCGATCAAGTCGAAGTCGGATGTGGTATCCGTGGTCATGAATTACGTTTCCAGATGGAAGATAGAGGAGCAGTTCAGGTTCAAGAAATGCGGGTTCAACTTCGAGGACTTCAGGGTAAGGTCGCTAAACAGGATCAACAGCTTGACGATGTGCCTAGATGCGGCAATAACCATAATGTCGTGCCTCATCGAGGGGGATTCGGAGCTGTACAAGCGCCTGATATCGATGTCGAAACGCCTGAAGGGCGACGACGCCTATATAAAATTCTACCAGCTCCTCTCTGGGATAAAGACGCTGCTTGGCCACAAGGAAATGGGGATAAAGTCAAAGCAGCAAATCGAGCACAGGAAAAAGGCTATGCAACTAACTCTATTCTAATTAATTAGAATAGCTTTCGGTCGATACGGCACAAAGCAATTCATGACGACCGCAAAATAAAACAGAAAATTCATTTTTTATAACGTAAAATGGGGAAACTCAAATTTCTCTTATGTTTTTTCGTCAATAACTATCCACCGGACAATCCGGTGGTTTTTCATTTTCGGGCACTTAAGCCCTCTGCCACCAGCTGCCACTCAAGGTGGCCGCGGAACGGACCGACGCCCGCATCTATTGCTGGCTACCCTTTGAAAGGGTCCCCGCCGAAGTCGATCGAAAGCTGCACGGCAGCCTGATCTTCCTTGAGCTGATTTCGGATGTATTCCTCTATCTTCTTAGCGTTTTTCCCAACCGTGTCGACGTAGTACCCACGGCACCAGAATTCTCGGTTCCGGTACTTGAATTTCGCGTTCCCCCACTTCTGGTAGATCATCAGGGACGATTTGCCCTTGAGGTATCCCATTATCCCGGAAACCGAGAATTTGGGCGGGATCGAAATCAGCATGTGCACGTGGTCGGGGCAGACCTCGGCCTCGTGTATCGTGATTCCCTTCCATTCGCAGAGTTTTCGAAGGATCTGTCCGATCTCCAGCCGCTTCAGGCCGTAGAACTCCTTCCTCCGGTACTTCGGCGCGAAAACGACGTGGTACTTACAGTTCCAGCTGGTGTGCGCTAAACTTAGGTTGTCGGTATTCGACATTTGGCTCCTTTCAATGCTTGCGTTGGTCCGCAAGGCTATTGTAAGGAGCCCTTTTCGACTGTGCAAAGCTATAAGCTCCACCGAACTCCCCGACTATCGGGGAGTTTTCACTCGCTCGACGTTGCGCGTCGGCTCAAACAA
>JABLTL010125251.1_pt1 | contig 10479 bp, 6 predicted proteins | sample 7160151 | NCBI WGS metagenome assembly JABLTL01 (sample SAMN14651223, study PRJNA627086) | human gut metagenome | isolation source: feces | host: Homo sapiens
AATCATGTCGAGTATGCCGAGGATATGTACGAGAACGGCAACAAAATCGGCATCATGGGCTGACCTCAAAAATTGCGCCGCATAAACAAAGAAATAGCCGTGGGAGTGTTAACAGCATTCCCACCTCGTTTGTCAAAAAGCGCATTTATTATAGCATCTGAACGGAGAACTTTCAACAGCAGTCGCAGAATATTCGTGCGTTTACGGAGAATTATCTTGTTTTTTCGACAGGAACGTGGTATCATGGAGGCACACTTATAAGATTTCGGCGAAACCAAAGCTCGTTGCACAGAAACAGGTTTATTATTATGGGGTGCCCATTATGGAAGTAAGTTATAAAAAACTATGGAAACTGCTTATCGACAAAGATATGAAAAAGAAAGATTTGCAGTCTGCCGCAGGTATTAGTTGGTCGTCCGTGACAAAGTTGTCCAAGGGCGAAACGGTCAGCATGGAAGTCCTTATGAAAATCTGCAAGGTTCTCAACTGCGACATCGGAGACATCATGGAGCTGCTACCGGAGGAAGCTCCAGAATCCTAAAAGAGAGGTTTGTATGGCGAAAAATCAACGTGATTTTTTCAAGAAGAAAAACGAGTGGTCTGAAATTAAGGATACGCTTCTTAGATGCTACTTGCCCCAGTATTTCCAAAAGCTCCTTGTTTCAGGGAAGCCGATTTTCTATATTGATTGCTTTGCTGGCAAAGGCAAGTTTGACGATGGAAATGATGGCTCCCCACTGATAGCAATGCAAATCATAAACGAGCGGTTAGGCATGAGCAGAATATCCCGAAAGAACAATGCAATCGTGCCTTGCTTTATTGAGCTGAATCACGCTGCAGACTTGGAACAGAACCTGATGCTGCATCCTTATCAGTATGGGACACCACAGGTAGTTGACGGGAAATTCGAGGATAATATCCGTGGCTTATTAAAGGATAAACGCGGATACAATGTCTTCCTTTACATTGACCCATATGGAATACAAGCACTTGATTCGCAGCTCTTTGATGAGATTGGCACATACGGATTTCGTTCCTTTGAGATGCTCATCAATTTCAATTCCTTCGGTTTCTTCCGAGATGCCTGCCGTGTGATGAAAGTAGATATTTCTCAGGATGATGCCTTGATGGGCCTTGATGACTTGGTTGAATATGAGCCAACAACGGTAACAGCATCTCCTCAGTCAGAGAATTTGTTGACGCGAATCGCCGGTGGAAACTACTGGATGGATATCGTCAGGGGTTTTCAAATGGGTCGCATCGACGGGTATCAGGCAGAACGCAGGTTATCAGCAGAATACAAACAGCACCTGAAGCAGAAGTACAAATATGTGTTGGACATGCCCATCAGACTGAAACCTGGTCAGAGGCCCAAGTACCGGATGATACATGTTTGCGACCATGAAGACGGCTGTTTTCTTATGGCTGAAAACATGCAGCGTCGAAAAGATGAGCTGTTTGTCAACATCCAGCAAAACGGTCAATTGTCCCTCTTTAATATGATGAGCACCGTAACATCCACAGTGGAAAATGATATTTTGACGCAAGAAGAGATAGAGCAGATGGTTCTGGCCCATATCCATCAAATGACAAGTGAGACGCATATCACGGTTTTTCTTGCTGATTTTTGTAATGAATACGGAGTTATCTGCCCATTCAGGATGATATACGAGATTCTCACAAAACTCGAAAATGCTGGAACGATTGATATCGTAAGAGACCCAGCGTTAACAGCCGCAGGAAAGAAAAGAATGTTCTGGGAAGAGAAAGCTGGCCAGACCGTAATTGTTAGGAGGCACACATAATGAAGCACGTAAAAGGATTCATAACGCGGAAAACCATGCTCTATGAGACGGGGGTGGAGTATGGCGATTACACCATGAATCATGTGCTTGGCTGTGCGCACGGATGCAAGTATCCTTGTTATGCGTTCCAACAGAAAAAACGGTTCGGTAACGTAAAAAGTTATGAGGAATGGTTACAACCATATCTCGTTTCAAACACGTTGGAGCTCTTGGACAAAGAAATTCCAAAGCTGAAAGACAAAATCAAATCGGTACAGCTCTGTTTCACGACCGACCCTTTCATGTATGGATATGACGAGATAAGGAACATGAGCATTGCCGCGATTAGGAAACTAAATGAGGCAGGCATTATCTGTACTACATTGACGAAAGGTATCCTTCCGATAGAGCTGAAAGAATGCTCATTGAGAAACGAACATGGTATCACACTAATAACGCTTGATGAGGATTATCGTCGTAAAATGGAGCCCGGAGCAGCCTCGTGTGAAGAGCGCCTCGCTGCATTACGGGCATTACATGAGGCCGGGTGCAGGACATGGGTAAGTATTGAGCCTTATCCAACACCAAATCTCATAGAGCAGAACCTTCATGACCTGCTTGAGTCCGTCGGTTTTGTTGACCGGATTATATTTGGGCGCACGAACTATAGCAAAGAAGTGAGCGCATACACTGCACACAAACATTTTTATAATAAATGTGCTGCCGAGGTGGTTCAATTCTGCCAGGAGCGAAACATCAGCTATCACATCAAAGAGAAGACAATCACGGAAGAGTAATCTCCAGAGAAAAACACAGGAGGCAAAAACGCATGGCTGCTTTAGACGATTTGATTAGCCAGATTCCGGACGAGTCTCTGCGTGAGCGGATTCGTGCAGAGGTAAAGAGGGCAAATCGCCAGAAAAAATTCGGTCTGGTATTTGAAGAGCATCTGCCGGAGGCCACACCGCTTTACGATATCCCGGTAAAGCGCGGTTCCGTCGTGGCCACGAAGGACGGGCAGGTCACAGACATCTACTATGTAGAGAAAATCGAGGATGGACAGGCTGCCTGTTTCCACAAGGCGACGAAGGAGCGCGTCGTGCTTCCTGTGGATGCGCTGGTTTGCGTGGCCCAATTCGGTGAACCCATCTATCCCTATCTGCAGCCGCTGGATACCGTCTGCAATGCGCCGGACAGCGACCTGTGGCACACGCTGATCGAGGCGGACAACTACCATGCGCTCCAGCTGCTGGAATACCTCTATGCCGGAAAGGTGGATTGTATCTACATCGACCCGCCCTATAACACAGGGGCGAGAGACTGGAAATACAATAACGACTATGTGGATGGCAACGATACCTATCGACATAGCAAGTGGCTTTCGATGATGGAGAAGCGACTGAGAATTGCCAAGCGACTACTGAATCCCGCCGAATCTGTTTTGATAGTAACCATCGACGAAAAAGAGTACCTGCATTTAGGCTGCTTGTTAGAAGAACTCTTCCCGGAAGCACGCATTCAAATGGTTAGTAGCGTTATTAATAGAAAAGGTGTTGCAAAAGCGAGAGAGTTTTCAAGATGCGATGAGTATTTGTTTTTCGTAATGATGGGCGAAGCTGGCCCAGCCTTAACGGATGATAACATGCTCGATAGTGACGGTAATAGTACGCCATCAGGGACTACCTGGCTCCCTATGAGGCGAGCAGGTACAAATTCACTCCGTAAAGATAGGCCGAGATTGTGTTATCCAATTTATGCTGATGTCAAAACCGAGCGAATCGTTAAAGTGGGTGAGTTTCTTCCACCTGAAGAAAAAATAGAAAATAACTACCGAATTACAGATGGCTTAGTAGAAATATGGCCAGTCAAAACCAATGGGGACGAAGGACGATGGCAACTACAAGGCGACACAGTTATGTCGCGTGTTAGCATGGGTACCGTTAAGGCAGTTCCCAAAAGCAATGGCACTTGGACAATTCAATATCTAAATGAAGGTGCACTAAAAGAAATCGATGAAGGAACGCTTGTAGTTACAGGTCGAGATGCAAATGGTGTGCTGATTGTCGAGCGCAGTTCGGCAAAATCTGTTGCTGCAAAGTCTATCTGGAATAAAGTTACTCATGATGCAACAGCAAATGGGACAAATCTTATAGCTAAAATCATAGGCAATTCACGGTTTTCTTTTCCTAAGTCACTATATGCTGAGCATGACGCAATTCGATTTTTTGTTGCTTCAAACCCCGATGCTCTTATTATAGATTTCTTTGCTGGCTCAGGCACGACGCTTCACGCGGTCAATCTTTTAAACGCAGAAGACGGTGGACATCGGCGCTGTATCTTGGTCACAAATAATGAGGTTTCCGCAGATGAAGCAAAGGCTCTTACGGAAAGAGGTTTTCAGCCCGGAGACGAGGAATGGAACAAACTCGGTATCGCCCGCTATGGACATGGCCGCGCACCGTCTGCTCCATCGAGGGCCATGATGTGAATGGAAAGCCACTCAAGGGAGACTACATTACCAGCGGAGAGGAACCGATGCACATGGCCGATGGCTTCAAGGCCAATGCTGCTTTCTTCAAGCTGGGCTTCCTCGATAAGAACGCCGTGGCGCTGGGACGCCAGTTTAAAGAGCTCCTTCCGGTGCTCTGGCTGAAAGCTGGTGCTCACGGGCCTTGTCCCGCGCTTGAGGAGACAGCGGAAGCGCCCGACATGCTGGTGCTGCCGGTGAACCGTTTCGCCGTGCTGACTGACGAATCGCAGTATGAGGAGTTTGCTGCGCGGGTGAACGGCGAGGACTCCATTACGACGGTATATATCGTGACCGATTCTGAACCGGGCTATCGGGAGATGGTTTCCGGCTTGCATGCTGAAGACACCTATCAGCTTTACAGAGACTATCTGGATAACTTCCGAATTAACCACGGAGGACGCTAAGATGAAAGTAGAATTATTTCCGTTCCAGAAGATGGCGCTATTCCAGCTGCGGAGAAAGACTGCTGAGGCCCTCGGCTCCTACCAGCGCACCCATACACCGCAGGTACTTTCTTTCACCGCTCCTACCGGCGCGGGTAAGACCATCATCTTGGCGTCTCTGATTGAATCTATCTATTTCGGTGATGAGGAGTATCCCGACCAGCCGGATGCCATCTTTGTCTGGCTCTCGGATTCTCCGGAGCTCAACGAGCAGTCGCGCAGCAAAATCGACCTAAAGGCGGACAAGATTCGGCTCGGCCAGTGTGCGACTATCACCGATGAATCCTTTGACCAGGAAATGTTGGATGATGGGCATATCTATTTCCTGAATACCCAGAAGCTGGGTAAGAGCAGTAATCTGACAAAGAAGGGCGACGGACGCACCTTCACCATCTGGGAAACGCTGCAGAACACGATGGACGAGAAGTACGACCGCTTGTACTTCATCATTGACGAGGCCCACCGTGGCATGCAGGGCCGAGCCGCTGCACAGGCCACCACCATCATGCAGAAGTTCCTCAAGGGCAGCCGGGAAGACCGTCTGGCTCCCGTTCCCGTCGTGCTTGGCGTGACCGCTACGCCGGAGCGTTTCAACAATCTGGTGTCCGGGACAGAGTCGACCATCCAGAAGGTCATCGTGTCCGCCGACGATGTTCGGGCATCCGGTCTGCTGAAGGACAGAATCATCATCGCCTATCCGGAGGATGCCTCCGGAAGCAAGGATATGGCCGTGTTGCAGGCTGCCGCTGATGACTGGAAGCAGAAATGGGAGCACTGGTCTCAGTATTGTCAGGAGCAGCACTACGCCTATGTGAATCCGGTTTTCGTGATTCAGGTGCAGAACCAGACCGGCAGCGGCATTTCCGATACTGACTTGGATGACTGCCTCCGGAAGATTGAGGAGCGGACAGGATTTCACTTCCAGGATGGAGAAGTCGTACATACCTTTGGCCAGACGACCAGCACCATCCAAATCAATGGCGTCGCAGTCAGATATCTGGAGCCATCCCGCATCGCGGAAGAGAAGAATGTCAAGGTGGTTTTCTTCAAGGAGAATCTCTCCACTGGCTGGGACTGCCCTCGCGCTGAAACCATGATGTCTTTCCGTCGTGCTACAGACGCGACCTATATCGCGCAGCTCCTCGGCAGAATGGTCAGAACACCCATGCAGATGCATATTCAGGTGGACGATGTTTTGAACGATGTGCACCTCTATTTGCCGTACTTTGATGCCCAGACCGTTGAGGATGTGGTCAAGGCGCTTCAGAGCACCGAGGGCGGTGAGATTCCCACCGATGTTATCGGCGACTCCTTCGAGAACAGCACCATCGAAACGTGGACTGTCCGTCCGACCAGACCGGCTCCCGCCCAGCGTCCCGCGAGGCCGAAGCAGCAGGTTCCCGGCCAGATGTCTTTGGGAGACAGCCCTTCCCCTGAGACCGGCAATGAACCTTCCGCGCAGGAGGCGACGCAGCAGACGCCCTCGCAAAGTGGTAGCACCTCATTCGGCGCACCAGCGGCACCTGCTTCCGGTACCACGGATACCATACGCCCGGTGAGTGGCGTGAGCAGCGAAACGCCTGCAAATGGAGCTGCTGCAGGGGCAGAGCCTTCCGGTGCAACGGAACCGCAGCCTGCTCCGGAAGACGTTCCCGAAGAGCCGGAGCTTGACCGAGAGGCCATCGTAAAGGCCATCAATGATGCTGGTCTTCTGACCTACGACGTGCGCAGGGTCAGAATCAACGACTATCTGAAATCTCTGTTCAGCCTCACCCGGCTCCTGACGCAGTCCGGCCTTCAGCCCTCTGCCTCCTATGATGTTGTGAATGAAATCGTAGAAATGATTCGCAGCTTCATCAAGAAGACAAAGGACGAGGGCAGATATGACGAGCTGGCCACGCAGGTGCTGCAGTTCAAGCTGAAAACGCAGACGTTTGATGTATTCGGCGAGTCTGTGGATGACCATGCGGAGATGGATTTGTTCTCCACCACGGATACCGACCTCGACCGTCAGTTCCGTCTTGCAGAGCTCAAGCTGGGCAACGAGGGTATCGGCATCCGCTATGGCACCCGATACGCAGATGACGATAATCCTGCCGGATATAAAATCGACGTCATCATCTTTGCCGCCGACGCAGACTGCATGGATATGCTCCACAACTATGCCCGCAGCCGGTTCCACGACATCAACGACGCGAATCGCCGCCGTATCACCGGCCTGACCGAGCGGTACCGGAAAAAGTATGACAGCATTGTTTCCGATGGCGATATCATCAGTAAGCATAACTTCCGGCTGCCGGAGACCATCAGCATTGAGCGCAGCAATGTCGGCGAGGCTTATACCGACCATCTGTTTGTGGACAATGCGACCGGCAAAGCCGTCATCAACCTGAACAATTGGGAAAAGGCTGTCCTTCAGGCCGAACGTGGCCGGTCGGATTATATCTGCTGGCTCCGCAATCCGCCGAGGAAGTCATGGTCACTGTGCATCCCCTATGAGCAGAACGCGGAGAAGAAATCGATGTATCCCGATTTTTTGATTATCCGGAAGGACGAGATGGGCTTTGTCATTGATATTTTGGAGCCTCACGATGGCACCAGAACGGACAATCTGGGCAAGGCTAAGGGCTTTGCTGAGTATGCCCGTCAGAATCCCGGTGTCGGCAGGCTTCAGCTTATCCGACTGCTGAACGGGCGCATCAAGAGACTGGATATGTCCCGCAGCGCCGTCCGTGACCGCGTTTCTCACGCGATGTCCAATGACGAGCTTGACCATATTTTTGATGAGGATGGATTTTTTGGTTAAAGGCTGGTGAAGCAGAATGTACGACGAGAACATCATATCCCGGATGAACGATTATCTTCACAAGGCCGCGCAAGCACTGGCGTCGTGGCTTTCTGTGATGCTGCCCAAATCCGGCGAAGACTGGTGGGAGGAGTGCGTACTCTCCAATCTGAGTTATCCCCAGAGAGAGCTCATTGAGAAAAAGGGTCTTTCCAAGCTGGAGGAATTAGACCTTGCAGCGCTTCTTCGTGTTGCCAACAAGTCTTGGTACACGATGCGCGGCTACGCCTATCTTCCGACCAGTGAGCGGGAGTGCATTCGCGATATGATTGGCGTCCGGAACAACTGGGCGCATGTCAGCGCGGAGCTTCCCGGCAAGGATACCATCGTATCGGATATTGAATGCCTCATCCGGTTTTTCGCCCAAATGAACCGGAGCGGATTGATTCCTGATTTGGAACAGCTCAAAGCAAGGGTGGAGCGTCCCGAAGCATTCAAGGATGAAACACCTCCGCAGCCAGTGTTCCGCCCGACCGTTACTGCGCCCAAGCAGGCAGATGTCATCGTGGAACCGGAGGTTGTACAGGAGGACGATATCACAGAAAGAAGCCTCGTTTACATCGTCGGCAGCCCGGATACCAAGGGTATGGTGTTTTCTGTTACGCAGCTTGGCGATACAAAGAAGTACGAGGTATTCGTCGAAGGTGCGCTGAAGACCTATTATGAGGGTCAGATTGCACTGGTGAGCAGCACGCCTGAATATGAGTGGGTGGATTCTGAGACCCTGCGAAGCTATCTCTCTGCCTACCAGATTAACAATCCGTCTGCCGGAAATCTGTATTCCCTTAATGCTGCCCGTATCGATTTCGTGCCCTATCAGTTCCGACCGGCATTGAAGCTGATAAAAGCAGACGAACCAAGGATTCTGATTGCAGACAGCGTCGGTGTCGGTAAAACCATCGAGGCCGGTCTGATTATCAAGGAGCTGCAGGCCCGCTCCGATTTGGAAAACATCATGATTATCTGCCCGAAGCCGCTTGTCGCAGACCGCAAGTGGGAAAATGAGATGAAGCGCTTTGACGAGGAATTCACGCCCTTGGATGGCGATACTCTTCGGCAGATTATCTCTGATACCGACCGTGACGGCGAATGGCCTACCCGCTATGGAAAGGTCATCGTCCCGTATTCCATTCTGGATGCGAGGACATACCAAGGGAACCAATCCAAGCGCCATAAGAGCTTCGGCCTCCAACAATTAGACCCGGCACCGCATTTTGATTTGGTCATCATTGATGAGGCCCACCATCTGCGCAATGGCAGCATGGAGAAGGACAAGGCATTTGCATATAAGTGCGTCCACTACTTCTGTCAGCACGCAGACGCTGTCGTAATGCTGACCGCGACTCCGCTGCAGACAAGTGACGACGACCTGTACACGCTGCTTAATCTGCTGCGCCCGGATGTCGTAATCGACAAGAAGAGCTTCACGATGATGTCGCGTCCGAATCCGTATATCTCTCAGTGCGCCCACATTGTTCGAGCTGCGAAGGAAAACTGGAAAGCAGAAGCACTGGAAACGCTGGATAGTGTTCTCACGACCCAATGGGGCGAAAATGTAATCGCAAACAATCCGGTATTTGAGCAAATCCGGAAGGTTCTCAGGCAGGACACCATCACCCGTGAGGAGCGGGTAAAACTCATTACCGATATTGAGTCTCTCCACAGTTTCAATATGATGCTCAACCGAACGCGCAGAAAGGATATCCAAGATTTCTGCATTCGGAGAACACATACGCTGGAGAGCGATTTTACTGACCAACAGCGGGAGCTCCATGATGCTCTCTTGACTTTTGAAGTCGCTGCGCTGTCCAAATTGCACGGTGGCCGTGGCGTCAAATTTATGATGTCAACGATTCGCCGTCAGGCCGCAAGCTGCATCTTTGGACTTGCTCCGCACATCCGGGGTATCATTGACCGTAGATTTGAGCAGATGACGGACGACCCGGAGTTTGATTTCGATGATGGCGAGTTCAGCGAGATGGACTTGGAGACATTCCGCTTTATCGCAAAGAACCTTCTGGAAATGGCGGATAACCTGCCGGAGGACGACCCGAAATTCGATGGGGTGCTTCAGATTATCCGTGAAAAACAGAAATCTGAAAACAACAAAATCATCCTGTTCAGCACATTCCGCTACACGCTGTATTATATCAAAAGAAAGCTGCGAGAGGCGGGATTTCGTGTCGAACAAATCGATGGTAGCGTAAAAAATGATGACCGGCTGGATTTCCGGGCGCGGTTTGAACTCCCGAAGGACGACCCGGAAGCCATTGACATCATGCTTTTCACAGAAGTCGGTTCTGAAGGCTTGGACTATCAGTTCTGTGACATGATGATAAACTATGACCTGCCTTGGAATCCCATGCGCATCGAGCAGCGCATTGGTCGTATCGACCGCCGAGGCCAAGGGAACGAAGTTGTAAACATCTATAACATTATCACCAGTGATACTGTGGATGCTGACATTTATGACCGCTGCCTCTCTCGCATCGGTGTCTTTGAAGGGAGCATCGGTGAATGCGAGGAGATTCTCGGCGAAATCGGCAGGCAAATTGAGCTGATAGCACTGGATACCAGCCTTACGGATGCAGAGCGAAAAGCAAAGCTGGAGCAGATGGCCGATAATGAGGTGCGCAAGGCCCAGGAGCTGAACAAGCTGGAAAGCGAGGAGAAGGAGCTATTCGGGTTCGATTTGTCGAACTATACGATGTCAAAGGAAATTCAGGAGGCAGAAAGTCCCTTCCTGTCGGCCAGAAGCATTCAGCACCTTGTCGAGATGTATCTCAATCACCGATTAGGTGGTAACAATTATATCCTTGGTGATGGTGCTCTGAAAACGCTGCGCCTCAGTGCAGTGGCGCGTTCTGAAATCCTGTC
>JABLTL010100374.1_pt1 | contig 10475 bp, 9 predicted proteins | sample 7160151 | NCBI WGS metagenome assembly JABLTL01 (sample SAMN14651223, study PRJNA627086) | human gut metagenome | isolation source: feces | host: Homo sapiens
AAGAACGTCGAACAAACCTAAAACTTTCCATTCAGGATGTTTCAAATCAGACGCGTTTAGCGCCTCAATATATACAAGCAATCGAAGAAAATAATTTAGATGTTTTCTCCGATGACCTTTCTTTTGTACGATATTTTGTACATGCTTATTCCGATGCAATCGGTGTAAATTGGCAAGCCATTAGCGATGAAGTAGATATGGATGTAAATGAATTCGCTCATCAAAGAGATATGGCTTTAACTATGGCTCAAAGGCGCATGGTTGAACAAATGGCAAGTGTTCAAAAGAGTAAAAAGACAACAAAAAAAAGAAAGAAAAAGTCGTCTTCAGCGTGGTTTCAAAAACATGTTAGTCGTACGAGTTCTTCTTTAAGTACAAATCAAACAAAGGTAATCAAAGTGCTTGTCCTGATTGGAATTGCAGGCTTATGTGTATTATCGGCTATTAATGTAGGACTTCGTTCTATTTCAAATCAGAAGCTCGCAAATCAAGAGGAGCTTCGTCAGCAGGAATTATCTAAAAAAGAAAAAGAAACCAACAAATTGGCAAATCAACGTCAAAAAGAAAAGGAAGCACAGGCTTTGGTAGTTAAGAAGATTACAGGAGAAACCAATGCTTATCAGCTTTCCAATATACAGGATGATGTCAAAACACTAGATTTGATAATCACATTACCATCGAAATCAAAGATTACTGTGAAAAAAGATGGAGAAGCAGTCAATGATACTTCAAAAACGTATACGGGTACGTTTACGCAAAATTTAGAATTATCTGAAAACTGTACTTTTGAAATTAGTATCGAAACATATTCAGATAATGATATCACGGTAGATGGAAAAGAAATTGATTTTGACAAAACAAATTGGCAGGAAGAAAGTCCAGCTGTTATTACTTTACAGGTGGGTAAAGGAAATCAGAATGTGAATGTAGATACTGATTCACAAGATGAAAGTAGTTATGATTATGGTTACGGAACAGATAGTTACTATAATGATAATCTTTATACACAGGAGGATGGAATATATGGCCAAAATGAATATACCGAACAGACTAACAATTATTAGAATCTTATTAGTGCCTGTTGTTGTAGCTGTTTATCTTTGTATGGATCCTAGCGTATACATTATTGATGAAACAAGCGGATTGGCATTGCGCGATGTAATCGCATTTGTGATTTTTGCGATAGCTAGTATTACCGACTTCTTTGATGGAATGTTGGCAAGAAAGAACAATTGGATTACTTCCTTTGGAAAATTTGCGGATCCAATCGCCGACAAAATGTTAGTAAATACAGTATTGATTTTGATGGTTTATTTTCATCAAGCCAATGTTATTGCGGTACTATTGATGATTGCAAGAGACTTAATTGTAGATGGCTTACGAATGAGTGCTGCAAATTCAGGAGAAGTGGTGAGCGCAGGAATCTTTGGAAAATTAAAAACGGTTCTTCAAATGTTTGCGCTTGTATTCTTATTATTAAAGGATTGGCCATTTGTCTATATGGGAATTCCTATGGATCAAATCCTATTATGGGCAGCTACAGTGGCATCTTTATATAGTGGACTTATTTATTTCAATCAATTAAAGAAATACGTTTTGGAGACGATGTAATATGAATCGTGCAAAACAACTTGTTTCATTATGTACAAAACATCATTTGACCCTATCAAGCTGTGAAAGCTTAACAGCCGGTCTATTCACAAGTACGATTGCTTCTGTTCCAGGAGCTAGTGCTGTTTTAAAAGGCGGTTTAGTCACTTATTTTACACCAATGAAACATGTATTGGCTCATGTGGATGTGGACTTAATTCAAAAATATGGTGTAATCAGTGAAGAATGTGCCTATGCCATGGCAAAGAACACAAGAGAAATTATGGATGTGGATTATTGTGTTTCATTCACAGGAAATGCGGGGCCTAGCGCATGGGAAGAAAAGCCAGCAGGAAGAGTCTATTGTGCAATTGCCTCTAAAAAAGCGGTACGTGTTTATGGATTTCAATGTACGGGTTTATCTAGAAATGATGTGCGAGAACATGTTGTTTTAGAAATGGTGGATGTGTTGATCAACACAATTCAAAAGGAGAATGTATGCCAAAAGAAAAAGTAGAAACAAATAAAGATAAGCTTTTAAGTGATGTTTTAAATGAAATTGAAAGAGAATATGGTAAAGGCTCAGTCATGAAGTTAGGTGATCGAGCAGCCGTTGATATTGAACCGATTCCTTCAGGAAGTTTACTCTTGGATGATGCCTTAGGTATTGGTGGATATCCAAAGGGAAGAATTATTGAAATCTTTGGCCCTGAATCGAGTGGTAAAACAACACTTGCACTTCATGCGGTGGCTGAAGTACAAAAGAAGGGTGGTCGTGCTGCATTTATTGATGCAGAAAATGCGATTGATCCGGTTTACGCAAAAAATTTAGGTGTAAATATTGATGAATTGATTTTATCTCAGCCAGATTCAGGAGAACAAGGATTAGACATCATGTTGATGCTAGTTGAAAGTGGTGCTGTTGACTTAGTTGTAGTTGATAGTGTGGCAGCCTTAGTTCCACAGGCTGAATTAGATGGTGAAATGGGTGATAATCAGGTTGGATTGCAGGCACGTATGATGTCAAAGGCGATGCGTAAGCTTGCGGGTGCAATGAATCAAAATGATTGTACAGCTATTTTTATCAACCAGCTACGTGAAAAAGTAGGGGTCATTTATGGAAATCCAGAAACAACTCCAGGTGGTCGTGCTTTAAAATTCTATTCATCGGTTCGTGTTGATATTCGTAAGGCGGATGCGATTAAGAATGGTACGGATATTGTTGGTAATAAAGTAAAAGTAAAAATTGTTAAGAATAAGGTGGCTCCTCCATTCAAGACGGCTGTGCTTGAAATTATGTATGGAGAAGGTATCTCTTATATTAGTGAACTCTTAGATTTATGTGTAGATGCCAACATTGTGAAAAAAGCCGGTGCTTGGTTTAGTTATGAAGGAGAAAAAATTGGCCAGGGTAAAGAGGCGGCCAAGGCTTATATCAAGGCAAATCCTGAATTTAAATCAATGTTAGAAGAAAAATTAAAGGAATTTAGAACAAAGGAAGAGGTAGAAGAGTAAGAGTTCTGAGTACAGAACTCTTATTTTCCATTTAGAGGTATATATGGCACGTTTAGAAAAAAACAATTATAATCCAATTCAAAAAGAAGAATTAAATGCTCCTGTTGTGTTTGTGGTGGATATGATCAAAGGCTTTGTGGATATGGGAGCCCTACATGATGAGGCAATTGGGAATGTAGAAGAAAATATTCAATCCCTATTAACTTGTTTAGATTGCAATAATGTTTTTGTATGTGATTCACATCCTCCAAAGACGCGTGAATTCAATTCGTTTCCAGTACATTGTGTAATTGGTAGTGAAGAAAGTGAAGTTGTCGATTCTTTAAAGCCATTTATTAAGCATGTAATTAAGAAAAACAGTACGAATACATTTATGGCGCCTGAATTTGAAGAGTTCTTAAACTCGGATTTAGGGTATTATCGTGATATAATCGTAACGGGTTGTTGTACAGATTTATGTGTTCTCCATTTCGTGTTGAGCTTAAACACTTGGTTTAACGAACACAATATGAATGAATATCGCATTTTTGTTGTAGAAAACTGTACTGAAACCTATCACATACCAGAAGTACATGATGCACCATTCTGGAATGATATAGCCTTTAAAATGATGGAGGCCAATGGCATTCGTGTCGTTTCTGAAGTAAGGGAGTAAGATTATAAAATGAAAGACAAGAGAAATTTAAGTTTAGTCATGGACTTTTATGAATTAACAATGAGTCAATGCTACTTCAATAATGATAAAGATAAAGAAGTTGTATTTGATTTGTTCTATCGTAAAAATCCAGATGATGGCGGATATTGTGTATTTGCAGGCTTGGAACAAGTTGTAGATTATGTTTCTAACTTGCACTTTGAAAAAGAAGATATCGACTATTTGCGCTCTTTAAATCAATTTAGTGAGGGGTTCTTAGAGTATTTATCTACTGTGCATTTTACTGGAGATATTTATGCGATTCCAGAAGGAACACCTGTATTTCCGCATGAACCATTGGTTCGTGTAAAAGCGCCGATTATTGAAGCACAATTAGTTGAAACAGCCTTATTATTGGCTATCAATCATCAGACTTTGATAGCGACAAAATCACGTCGTATTGTACAAGCTAGTGAAGGAAGAGCAGTCATGGAATTTGGTGCACGCCGTGCCCATAACTTTGATGCGGCTATTTTAGGAGCTCGAGCTGCTTATATTGCAGGCTGTGCAGGAAGTGCTACTACATATTCAGGCAAAGAATTTGGAGTACCTGTACTAGGAACAATGGCCCATTCCTTTATTCAAAGCTTTGATACAGAATATGATGCATTTATGTATTATGCGAAAACCTATCCAAACGCATGTACCTTGTTGATTGATACATACTCTACTTTAAAGTCAGGTATTGTGAATGCAATCAAGGTCGCAAAGGATTATCTAGAACCAAATGGATATCGTTTAAAGGGGGTTCGTATCGATAGTGGAGATATGGCCTATCTTTCTAAGAAGGTTCGTAAAATGTTAGATGAAGCGGGAATGGAAGATTGTAAAATTGTTGTATCCAATTCATTAGATGAATATGTCATTGAATCTTTAATTCATCAGCAAGGTGCTAAAATTGATTCGTTTGGTGTTGGTGAAAACTTGATTTGTTCAAAAAACTCACCAGTCTTTGGTGGTGTTTATAAAATGGTTGCCCTTGAAAAAGATGGTCAAATGATTCCTAAAATCAAAATCAGTGACAACGTGGAAAAGGTAACCAATCCAGGTATGAAGAATTTGAATCGTATTATGGATAAGGAAACAGGTATGGCCATTGCTGATTTGTTGACATTAGAAGATGAAGTCATTGATACTACACAAGATTTAACAATCTATCATCCGATGTCACGTTGGAAATACAAAGTCATTCCAGCTAACACATATACAGTGCGTGATATGTTAGTGCCAATCTTCAAAGATGGTAAGCTAGTATATGATCTTCCAAGCCTAGAAGAAATTCGAGCATACAGTGAAAAAGAATTAGCTACAATTTGGGATGAAATCAAACGTTTTGTATATCCACAAGAATATTATGTAGACTTAAGTGAAAAGCTATTGAATCTTAAGTTAGAAATGTTGAAAAAGTATAAATAAAAAAAGGGAACCATTTTGGTTCCCTTTTTAAATACAGCTTTCAAAGAATTCACGCATATCTTTGGCTAATAGATCAAAACTTTCTTTACCAAGATAAGCCATATGGCCACTTGGATATTCACCGATTGTAACTCGATTTTGATCAAGATTTGAGTGAGTAGCTAAATATCTAGCATTTCCTGCAGTTGTACATAAATCATATAGACCTGAGGCAAAGAAGACTTTCATCTGTTTATTTCTTCGCATACAACCAGCTAAGGATTGAGCTGGACTTGTCTTAAACTCACGATTCCAAGTCATATTTACATCAAAGACCAATCCCTTTGAAATACGATCACTTGTAATATTTAATTCTTGACGCATGAGTCCGTAGGCAGTTTGGAAAGCTGGTGTATATTGTCCCATAGCTGGATCGTCCGCAATCACATTAGCTTCCATAATTTCTGGATCATTATTCCAAGTATAACGTCCATCATAGAATCCCAATGCCAAACCTTTATCTTCTAATAGTTTGTGCGCAAAACCCTTTTGCATATCCATATGTAGATGGTGTCTTAACCAATAAGTTCTATCAATGCCAGAATAATAGGCTAATTTATCTGCGATTTGTTCCTTGTTAGGGCAGGCATCTCCTAAAAATAAGGCTGTAACATATTCAGTAGATGCGAACGCAAAGGCTTCATCAATAAAGTCTTTTTGTGAAATATTTTCCTTTGGGTTATGGAAATAATTCGTAGCTGCCATTGTGATCAAATCCGTAGCACTTGCTTCAACAGGAAGCTTTTCAATAAAGTAACTACCAAGTAAGAAGATACCACTTACACTAATACCCATTGTATCGGCTTTTTCAGGTCCTGCACCCATTAATTCTCCGGCAAGTAGAGCACTTCTTGCCGTACCATAGCTTTCACCCGCAAGTAATACAGGTGAATTTCTGCGGTTGTAACGAGCTAAAAATTGTTCGATAAATTTAGAAACACTACGAACATCACCATGTGTTTCATAAAATTCATTACGTGCTTTTTCTTGAATTAAACGACCTAAACCAGTTCCGACCGGATCAATAAAAACTAAATCACACAAATCTAATAAACAATGTGGATTGTCTTCTAATTCAAATGGAGGAACCGTTGGAAGATTTAATTCGTCATCTAGTTTGACGATTCTAGGACCAAATAATCCCATATGAAGCCAAAGACTGGCACATCCTGGACCACCATTATAAATAAATAGGATAGGGCGTTTTGAATTGTTTTCTATATCGCTTCTAAAATAAGCATAGCTAAATATGGATGCGACAGGATTGTTTTCTTCATCTACAAAGAAATTATCTTCACAAATCGTATGATAGGGAATCGTTTTTCCTTGAATTTGAATACTTCCATTCGCTTCGTATTTTGATTTTTCTAAGTTTTCTTGAATACGCATTTACTTCACCTCGCAATTTTTTAGGAATTCATTAAAGATAGCTTGCATCTCACCATATTTATGTGACATAGCTTCAGGATGAAACTGAACAGCATAGATAGGGAATGACTCATGTTCAATAGCTTCAATGATTCCATCACTAGATTTAGCCGAAACCTTGAAATTTGGAGCTAAGTCTTTGATTGCCTGATGATGAAAGCTATTGACCATGGCTTCATCACCTAAGCTTTTATATAGAAAGCTATCCTTTTCGATGTGGATCTTGTGACTTGGATTTTCTCTTTTTTCCTGCTGTGCATGCTTCAATACACTTCTTTTACAATACGACAAATCTTGATACAAAGATCCCTTAAAATAGACATTCAACATCTGAATGCCACGACAGATTCCCAAAATAGGAATTTGTCTCTGGCAGACATATTTTAACAACCGCATTTCATAATAGTCACGGTCTAAGCTTGAATCCCCTTGTAATGATTCTGGATTTTCATTATAGATCATTGGATTTACATCGATGCCACCTGTCACAATTAATCCATCTAACATTTTGGCTTGTGCTTGAATGGTATCAAAATCATTTGTGATAGGTAAAATAATTGGACACCCACCAGCACGAATGACACTGTTGATGTAAGCTTCATTGATAAATTGTTTAGGTAGATTTTCTTTATCCAATTCATTACAAGTAAGACCGATTACAGGTCTATTCATCTTTTCCCTCTAAAAGAGCGATTTCAATATTCTTTGTTTCTTTAATGATGTATTTGCCTGGAATAGCTTCATCTACATATTCCATTTCGCCATTTTGGTTGTCATATGGATCATTTGGTAAGAAGTTTTTAGCTGGCACAAAATCACCTTGGAATTTTGATGAGCATGGCGTTCTAAATGGATCTAGATATCCAAAGTAAAAGTCTCTTCTTTCTAGATTGCCTGCACGATAAGATCCGCCACCAAATGAACAATCGGCATACAACCATCCATAAGGAGCTACATAGAAACGAGCCCAATCGTGGTTACCAATGGTTTCTGGTGTTGTATAAAGTCCAGCTTGCCAAGTGGCAGGAATGCCTGCAATACGACATAGAGTAATAAAGGTTAAGGCTTGTAAACCACAATCTCCCTTTAATCCAGTAGTGATATATTCTGGAATACATGGTAAAGTTGCATAAGCACGTACATAAGAATATGTGACATGGCTTGTTATATAATCGTAGATCAATTTAGCCTTTAATAATGGGTTAGTTTCTTCACCGATAATTTCTTTAACTAGATTCTTTAAATAATCTGTAAATACGACATGTGGCGCATATTCTTCAAGACAAGTATCTGGATGTTCATCTGTTACAATACTTGGATCTAATTCTTCGTAGTGCATGTGATTGATGAATTCATATTCAACACTGAATTCTTCATCTTTTTCATATGGCTTTTCAATATAGACACATCTTTGATCTACATTGTTATCGTTGACTAGACCTTCATGAGATGTGTTTAATAGTTTAAAATCCTCAACCTGTGCATATTCTTTTGGAATTGGAAGCCATACACGAATGGTTTTACCCGGCTTTTCAAATGCAGGGTCTACTTTAAGACTAGTCTTTACATGAATCTTGCAGTAAACATCCTTTTCTTTCTTCATTTTATGCATTACATCATCTAATAGAGTGCTTGTAGAATTTTGTTTTTCAATTAAACGATCTGTATAAGCTTTACGCACTTTAATTAAATTTTCAAAGAAGTTGTCTTTAAAATACATTTTTCCTTCGATAAAGATCCATTCAAATGCATTATCCTTAAATAGAGTATCGAATTCTTCATCTTTAAAATCTGCAATTTTTGATTTTAATAATGCGATCGCATCTTCTTTTGAATACGTAAAATCTTCAGGAAGACGAGAAATCAATTCTTTTTCAAGTTCTAAACGCTCCTTTAATTTGGCAGGAATATCTTTTTGAAGACGTAAATCAATCATTTCCTGCATTAATTTAAATTGCCCGTTCCATTTTAATTTCATTAAGTCTTCTGGAAGGGGTGTGTTCAATGTTGTCATGTTCATAATAGTTCACCTCGAATTGATTATAACCTATTATGAAAAATATTACATAAAAAAATGAAACTTATTGAAATAAGTTTCGAATTAAATCTTCCTGACTATATTTTTTCTGTGTTTCCTTATCGATACTCATTAAAACAGGAGGTAGTTTTCTGTATGATTTATAATATTGAAGTACTAAAGACAATGCTAAGAAGGGAGCCCATTCTTGAAGTGTCATATTGTCTTTTGATTCTAAAAGAAATCCATCTTTTAAGATTTCTTTTCGTTTAGCACAATCCAATCCATATTCTAACTCATTGCCATAATTTGTGTTTAATATCTCTTCATTAAATGAAAGAATAGGACTTAAATGATCTAATGGTGCATTCATACTATATTGATATGTATGTTGATCGATTTGTTTCATTACTAACGTTTTATATTTCATGCCTTTATTGTATCTTATAAAAGTTTTTAGTTCTGTTAAATATTATTAACATGGTATAATTCTGTAGGTGATAAAATATGACATTTGAACAAATGAATTTAGATAAAAATATTATACAAGCCTTACATACATTGGGCTATGAAAAACCATTACCCGTACAAAAACAGGTCATCCCTAATATTCTTTCGGGAACGGATTGTATTGTAAAGTCTAGAACAGGAAGTGGGAAGACAGCTTCTTTTGCGATTCCCATTATTCAAAATCTAGAAATTGACGAAAGAAGTCCCCAAGCATTGGTGCTTACACCAACTCGTGAATTAGCTTTACAGATTCAGCAGGATTTTGATCGCATTGGAACTTTCAAAAAAATTAAGACATTACCCATATTTGGTAAGCAGCCATTTAAGTTTCAAAAGGAAGATTTGAAACAAAGATGCCACGTTGTGATTGGTACACCAGGAAGAGTTTTAGATCATCTTCAACAAGACACACTAGATCCTTCTAAAATTAAATATGTCGTTTTGGATGAAGCAGATGAAATGTTAAATATGAACTTCTTAGATGAAGTACAAGCTATTTTAAAATATATACCAAAAAAACATGTGACATGTTTATTTAGTGCAACCTATCCAGAAGTGATTCAAAGGATGAGTAAGAAATATTTGTATAAACCAGCTAAGATTGATCTTACAAGCACAAATAAGCCAAATATAGTAGAAGAAGCCTATCATGTAAATGAAGAACATAAGGAATTGTTCCTTTTACACTTATTAGCTTTAAAGAAACCTGAATCTTGCATGATCTTTTGTAAGACACAGGCCAGAGTAGATGAAGTATGTGAATGTTTAGAAAAGAATCAAGTCAGTGTAGATAAGATTCATGGCGGTATGATGCAAGAAGAGCGCTTATCTCATATGCGACGCTTTAAAAAAGGAAAAGTACGTATTTTAGTATGTACCGATGTTGCAAGTCGAGGCATTGATGTCTTTAAAGTAGAGATGATAGTTAACTATGATATGCCTAGTCCCGTAGAAACATATACACATCGTATTGGTCGAAGTGGCAGGGTTGACGAACAAGGTTTAGCCGTTAGTTTAGTGAATGAATATGATGGGATTCGAAAAGAAAAGCTAGAAGAATATTTGGGTTACAATTTACCTTTTAAAGAAGAGGGGGAAGTCTATTTAAGTGATTTAGACGTACTTGATTCATTAAAAGAATCGAATCGTGTTGTGGTTGATAAATCAAAAGATTTAAGAAAGGGTATCACAAAAATATATTTAAATGGTGGAAAGAATAAAAAAATTCGTCCAGGCGATATTGTAGGGGCTATCTGCGAAATTGAT
>JABLTL010131718.1_pt1 | contig 10474 bp, 8 predicted proteins | sample 7160151 | NCBI WGS metagenome assembly JABLTL01 (sample SAMN14651223, study PRJNA627086) | human gut metagenome | isolation source: feces | host: Homo sapiens
GCGCTCGACGGCGGCCGCAGCCGTCTGACCCCCTCCTACACCGCGTACTTCAAGATCGCGGAGGGCTGCTCGAACACCTGCGCCTACTGCATCATCCCCAAGCTGCGCGGACGCTACCGCAGCCGCGAGATGGCGTCTCTGCTCGAGGAGGCGCGTGCGCTGAGCGATGCAGGCGTCAAGGAGCTCATCGTCATCGCGCAGGACATCACCAAGTACGGCATGGACTTGCCGGAGCACAAGCGCCTGCTGCCCGAGCTGCTGCGCGAGCTGTGCAAGCTGGATTTCACATGGATCCGCCTGCACTACCTCTACCCCGACCAGATCACCGACGAGCTCATCGACGTCATCGCTGAGGAGCCGAAGATCGTAAAATACCTCGATATTCCGCTCCAGCACGTTTCTAAGCGCATCCTGCGCGCGATGCACCGTCCGGGCGACGGCGCGGAGTTTACCGCGCTCATCGAGGATATGCGCCGCCGCATCCCGGGTCTCGTGCTGCGCACGAGCCTGATCGTCGGCCTGCCCGGCGAGACCGATGATGAATTCGCTGAGCTGTGCGAGTTCCTCCAGAATGCCGCCATCGAGCGCGTCGGCGTATTCGAGTATTCGCCCGAGGAGGGCACGGAGGCCGCCGAAATGCCCGACCAGATCGACGCCGAGACCAAGCAGAACCGCCGTCTCATCGTCGAGGAGCTTCAGTCCGGCGTACTCGACGACTACAATACCTCGCGTCACGGCGAGGTCATGCAGGTGCTCGTCGAGGGCTTCGACGATGAGCAGCAGCTGTGGTACGGCCGCACCTATGCGGACTCGGTCGAGGTAGACGGCCACGTTTACTTCGACGCGATGGACACCGAGCCCGGCGAAGGTGAATTCGTTTCCGTTCTCATCACCGAGAGCCTTGGTCCCGATCTGCTCGGCGTCCGCCAGAAGGAGGCATAACATATGACTACCGCTAACAAGATCACGCTCACCCGCATCGCGATGATCCCGTTTTTCATCTATTTCGCGGCGCAGCCCATGCTGATCATCGACGAGCTCCGGTATCTCGTCGTGTTCCCGACCAGCACGGTCATCGCGCTCGTGCTGTTCTGCGTTGCGTCGTTTACCGACTTTCTGGACGGCTACGTCGCCCGAAAGTACAATCAGGTGACGGATTTCGGCAAGTTCGTCGATCCGCTTGCGGATAAGCTGCTCGTCGCATCCGCGCTCATCCTGTTCGTGGAGCAGAAGGCCATGGCCGGCTGGATGGTATGCGTCATTCTCGCGCGCGAGCTGATCATCACCTCGCTGCGCGTCGTCGCGGCCAACAAGGGCGTTGTCATGGCGGCGACCTGGACCGGCAAGGTCAAGACCTGCGTGCAGATCGGCGGCATCATCGTCATTTACCTGCACTATATCATTTTCGGCGCGCTGGCAAGCCAGCCTAACACCTCCTTCAGCACGATTTTTGCTATTCGCACGGATGGCGCCGACCTCATCCTGACCATCGTCGGCTGGGTGGTAACGCTCGTCACCATCTACTCCGGCTATGATTACCTCAAAAAGAACTGGGACCTCATCAAGGACGGCGCAGTAAAGGCAAAGTAAACACGTTTTTCGGGGACGGCTTCGGCCGTCCCTTTTGCTTTTCGGCGCTTTTGTGACAGAACTTTCCTCGCGTTCCTCTTTTCGAGTGATTGACTTTCACCGCACGATATGGTAAATTAAATATATATACCATTCGGATATAATAACAGGGCGGCTGTGAACGTTTTTCGCGCGCTGCGCGACGCCGCGCCGCATCACCTTTGAGAGGAAGTGGATACCGTGAAAAATTCTACCAAGCTGAAAGCGGGTCTGCTGCTGACCAGTCTGGCCTGTGCCGCTGGTGCAACGGCTGCTCTGGTTTTGCTTCAGAAGAAGCGTGAAGAAGAGGTTTATCATGAGGCCGAGCTCAAGGCCATGGACGAGCTGGAGGAAATGATGCGCAGCGAGTCCGACTGTGCTTCCTGCGCCTGCGCGGAGGAATGCCCGGCGCCTGAGACCTATGCCGCGGCGAAGAACGACGCCGCAGCCGCCGAAACACCGGCAGAGCCGCCGGAGGAGGAATCTGACGGCAAGCCGGACATCGAAATCGAAATCGTGGACGGCGACGAGGAAACGGACGAAGATGACGACGAGCCGGAAACCGCCGGTCTCGAGGACTGAGACATAAACGCAGACGGGCAGAGTACGCTCTGCCCGTTTTATTTCAGGAGGAAACACTATGTTTGAATATGAGGGCCGCGTATTCCGTCCGCCTTCCGAGGCGTACAGCCTGATCGTTCAGGTCACGATCGGATGCAGCCACAATAAATGCACGTTCTGCGATATGTACAAGGAAAAGCGTTTCCGCGTGCGCAAGCTCGAGGACGTCAAGGCGGATTTCGACGAGGCGCGCCGCATGTACCGCCGCGTCGACCGCATTTTCCTTGCCGACGGCGACGCGCTGATGTGCCGCCCCGAGCATATGGCGGAGATCCTGCGCTATATCAAAAAGCTGTTCCCCGAGTGCGAGCGCGTCACGAGCTACGGCTCCCCGGCGTCCATCCTGTGCAAAAAGCAGGAGGATCTTAACCTGCTGCACGAGCTCGGCCTCGAGATGATCTATCTGGGTCTGGAATCCGGCTCGGATGAGGTGCTGCGCCGCGTCAACAAGGGCGAGACCGCCGACGAGATCGTCCACGCCGGTCTGATGGTCAAGGAGGCCGGCATGAAGCTGTCTGTCACCTGCATCGCCGGTCTCGGCTCGCTCGAGCTCTCCGAGGAGCACGCCGTCAAGACCGCCGAGGCGCTCTCCCGCATGAAGCCGGAGTACATCGGCCTGCTGACGCTGCTGTTCGAGCTGCCGACGCCGCTCATGCGCGACTGGCAGGAAGGCCGCTTCTATCTGATGAACCCGATCGAGATCGCGCACGAAACGCTCATCCTTCTCGAGCATATCGACTCCGAGGGCAGCATTTTCCGCGCAAACCACGCCTCCAACTACGTCAACCTCGCCGGCACGCTCAACCGCGACCGCGACGCGATGTGTCAGCGCCTGCGGCAGGCGCTCGAGGGCAAGGTCAAGTTCCGCAGCGAATCCTTCCGTGCAAGATAACCAAACGAAAACGTTTTCGTTTGTGTGATTCGTGTAAATTGTGAATCTTTTGTGTTTTTTGTGTTACAATTTCAGAAAAATCGGGACAGAATAGCTTTTTTATGCTATACTGTTCCTGTTGTAAAGTTCAAGTCTGTACACGCACTTCGCGTTAAGAATTTGTTAAGGCGTTCGCCTTAGGAACCGTTCCGTCTGGAGGATTGTTGATGGATTCCGTATCTCATATTCGTGTCGCAAATCTGCTTATGGATTATGTCGAGCAGACTTGCGGCGTAACCTTTGACCCGAGCGGCTTCGTCTACGGTAATTTGAAGCCCGACCTCACCGGCACCTACCTTACCAAGCGCCACAATCCGTCGATCATGATGGACGAAGTAATGGATAAAATCCGCGCTTTTGCGGAAAAGTACACGATCGCTCCCACGAACGGCCGCGAGCTGTCGGTCGATCTCGGCGAGATCTGCCACTACATGACCGATTTCTTTACCTATCCGCACAACGATGACATCTATACGCACAACCTGTTCGCGCACTATGTCTACGAAAAGCGTGTCGCGTTCGTGATCCGCCGCCGCATGACCGAGGCGAAGTTCGAGCAGTGGGTCAGCCCGATCATCCCGCCGACGAGCGTGGATGCTCTGCTGAACCGCATCACCGATATGCACGACGCTTACCGCGCTGCGGGCCGCCATCACGGCATTGACGACGATCTGGTGCATATCTGCCGCGCGACTGCAACCGTCGTGCTCTCCATCATCAGCATCGTTTACGAGCAGGTCGAGGAGACCGCTCCCGCGCTCGCATAAAGCCCATCTGCGCCCTGTAAAAAGACCGCAAAAATGCGATCTGAGACTGTCGAAAAACGATCGTTTTTCCGACAATCTGTGTTCTGACTTTGCAGAACACGGACGTCCGAAAGTTCCCATGCGGAAACTTTCTCCCTCTTAAAGTATCAAAACCGAGGTACACGCCCCCGGTTTTGATGCGTTTGCAGGGCAAACGCTTTTCAATGCGCGCTGCCGCGCGGCAGCGTCAGCATCGCGAATATGGACTTCTTCGACAAGCTGAGACCGCAAAAATGCGGTCTTTTTTTCGTTTTGACGCGGCCTTTCTTGCCCTTTTGCACAAATTTATCATTTTATCAAGAAAAACTGCATCGGGGTCTTGTCAAGCCAGCGAATACCAGATAAAATAGTATATAATTGCAGGCTCAAAAATCCAATCCTGCATAACTGGGGGAAAATAAATATGGATATCACGGCAACTGTATGGACGCTTCTGCCTCCGATCATCGCGATCGCGCTGGCGCTCATCACCAAAGAGGTCTACTCCTCACTGCTGATCGGTATTCTGGCAGGCGCACTGCTGTATACCGGCTTCAATCCGCTCCATGCGGTCGAAACGACCTTCGAGATCATGGGCGGCAAACTCGGCGACAACATCAACATCTGCATCTTTCTGGTGCTGCTCGGCATTCTGGTGTCGCTCGTCACAAAATCGGGCGCGTCGCGCGCCTACGGCGAATGGGCGGTCAAGACTATCAAATCTCGCCGCGGCGCCTCCTTCGCAACGTCCTTTCTCGGCATCTTCATCTTTGTCGACGACTATTTCAACTGTCTGACCGTTGGCACGGTCATGCGTCCTGTCACCGACAAATACAGCATCACGCGCGCAAAGCTCGCCTACATCATCGACGCAACGGCGGCTCCGGTCTGCATCATCGCCCCGATCTCCTCGTGGGCGGCGGCGGTCGGCTCCTCCCTGCCTGAGTCGAGCACGATGGACGGCTTCTCGCTGTTCATGAAGACCATCCCGATGAACCTGTACGCCATTCTGACGCTGCTGTTCCTCATCTGGCTGATGGCGGCGGACTTCGATTTTTCCGCTATGGGCAAGTATGAGCGCGAGCACAAGGACGACGACCTGTCTCAGCTCGAGGAGAACTACGTTGTCGGCGGCGCAGGCAAGGTCTACGACCTTATCCTCCCGATCGCGGTGCTGATCGTGCTTTGCATCGGCGCGATGCTGTACACCGGCGGCATTCTCGAGGGCGCGAACATCATCGACGCTTTCGCGGACTGCTCGTCCTCGACCGCTCTGGTCCTCGGCTCGTTCTTCACGCTCATATTCACCTTCCTGCTGTACATTCCGCGCAAGGTCCTGTCCTTCGGCCAGTTCTGCGAGGCGTTCACCGAGGGCTTCAAGTCCATGGTGCCGGCCATCCTGATCCTGACGCTCGCGTGGACGCTGTCCGGCGTATGCTCGGCTGACTACCTCAACATCGGCGGCTTCGTTTCCTCTATCGTCAGCGCGGACTCGGTTATCTCCATGCTGATGCCGGCGATCTTCTTCCTCATCGCGCTCGGTCTCGCGTTCGCGACCGGCACGAGCTGGGGTACGTTCGGCATCCTTATCCCGATCGCCGTCGCGGTATTCGGCGACAGCGCGACCACCATGCTCGTCATGACCGTTGCGGCCTGCCTGTCCGGCGCGGTCTGCGGCGACCACATCTCTCCGATCTCGGATACCACGATTCTGGCGTCCGCAGGCGCACAGTGCCACCACATCGACCACGTTTCCACGCAGCTTCCCTATGCGCTGCTCGTTGCGGCGATGAGCTTCGTCGGCTTCCTTGTCGGCGGCGTCACCGGCAGCGGCGTGATCGCTCTCATTGTCGGTCTGGTCCTGCTCGCGCTCACCATCTTCGTCATCTCCGCCAAGCACAAAAAGGCGGCGAACTAAAAAAGTCTGCGGCTTTTGGCTGCACAACAAACCCAAACGGCTCTCTCCTGTCACAGGAGGGAGCCTGTTGTCTGAAAAAGCGAAAGAAGGCATCCCATTTTGATCACTGATTTGACCGAAGGCAGTCCATCGAAAAAGCTGTTCTGGTTTTCCATGCCGCTCCTGCTGAGCGTTGCATTCCAGCAGCTGTACCAGATGGCGGACTCCATGATCGTCGGCCGTTTTGCGGAGTCGGCACAGGCCGGTGAGCTTGCGCTCGCCGCCGTCGGCGCAAGTTATCCGATCACGCAGCTGTTCGTTGCTGTTGCGACAGGCATCAACATCGGCACCTCCGTCCTCGTCTCGCAGCTGTTCGGCGCGAAGCGCTACCTGCGCATGAAGACCGCGATCTCGACCGCCCTGATCACCACGACCGTCGTCTCGCTGCTGCTGACGCTGTTCGGCGCGGTCTGCACCAACGGTCTGATGAGTGCACTCAACACCTCGGCGGATATTTTCGCGGACGCCTCGCTCTATCTGCGCGTCTATGTGTTCGGTCTGCTGTTCCTGTTCATCTACAACGTGTGCACCGGCATTTTCAACGCCATGGGCGACAGCCGGACGCCGCTGTTCCTGCTCATCCTGTCCTCGGTCGGCAACGTCATCCTCGACGTCGTATTCGTTGCCATGCTGCACTGGGGCGTTGCAGGCGTTGCATGGGCGACCTTTATCGCGCAGGGCGCATCGGGCGTGTTCGCCTTCTTCCTGCTCATGCGCCGCGTGCGCACCTTTGACACCGGCCATCATTTCATCCTGTTCGCACCCGAAATGCTGCGCCGTCTGACCAACTACGCCATCCCCTCCATCGCGCAGCAGAGCTTCGTCTCGGTCGGCAATCTCATCATTCAGTATTACGTCAACCTGTGCGGCCCGACCGTCATCGCCGGTTTCTCGGTCGCAAACCGCATCAATATGTTTGCGCTGACCTGCTGCATGTCGTTTGCGTCCGGTCTGTCGAGCTACGTCGCACAGAACATCGGCGCGCGCAAGCTCGACCGTGTCGGCCCCGGCCTCAAGGCCGGCGGAACGTTCTCGGTCGGTCTCGGCATCGTGTTCATGATGATCTATCTGCCGCTCGCAAACCGTATCATCAGCCTGTTCCTGCCTGCCGGCAGTGCATCGGGGGTTGTTGATGTCGCCCGCGGCTATCTGTTCACCGTCGTGCCGTTCTACGTCGTCGTCTGCATCAAATTCGTCTGCGACAGCGTGCTGCGCGGCGCAGGCGCGATGCGTCCGTTCATGATAACGACGTTCTCCGACCTTATCCTGCGCGTTGTCCTGTCCATCGCCCTGTTCTACGTCATCGGCAACGAGCACGGCATCTGGATGAGCTGGCCGATCGGCTGGTTCCTCGGCTCGGGTCTGTCCGTGTTCTTCTACAAGACCGGTGCATGGCGCAAGGATCTGCCCACGCTGTAACTGTCGAAAAACGCTTTATCCTCCATCGAAAGATGGAGGATTTTTTTGTCGGTAATATCCATCTTTGCGCTAGCAGCGCGTTAGTTTCGCGACAGTCTCTTGCATCACAGAGCAAAAAAGGGTATACTGGTACTATCTGAACATCTGGAGGAAATCCGAATATGCGAGATGGATTTATCAAAATCGCCGCCGCGACGCCCGATCTTCACGTTGCGGACTGCGAATATAACGCTGCAGAGATCGTAAATCAGGCGAAGCAGGCTGCCGCCAGGGGCGCGAAGCTCATCACCTTCCCCGAGCTGTGCCTGACCGGCTACACCTGCGGCGACCTGTTTTTGCAGGAAACGTTGCTCGAGGGCGCGCTGAAGGCGCTCGAAACCGTCCGCCGCGAAAGCGAAGAGATTGCCGCCGTCATCGTCGTCGGTCTGCCGCTGCGCGTCAAGGGCAAGCTGTACAACGTCGCGGCTGTCGTGAACGCAGGCGATGTACTGGCGTTCGTCCCGAAAACGTACATTCCGAACTACTCGGAGTTCTACGAGCAGCGCCATTTTGTCTCTGCCGACACGCTCAGCGGTATGGAAAATGTGCTGATCAAGGCCGCGGACGGCGAGCCGTGCTGGGTTCCGCTCGTCACCGATACCATTTTTCAGTGCGATGAGCAGCCGCTGTTCACCTTCGGCGTAGAGATCTGCGAGGATCTCTGGGTGCTGAATCCGCCGTCCACTGCGCTGGCGCAGATGGGCGCGCACATCATCGTCAACCTGTCCGCGTCGGATGAGATCATCGGCAAGGCGGGCTACCGCCGCGACCTCGTGCGTCAGCAGTCCGGCCGCCTGCTGTGCGCCTACCTGTATGCGGACGCCGGCTTCGGCGAGTCCACGCAGGACCTTGTCTTCGCCGGTCACGACCTCATTGCCGAGAACGGCGCACTGCTGGCCGAGAGCAAAATGTTCTCGCAGGGCATCATTTATGCGGATATTGACCTTCAGCGCCTCGCGCATGAGCGTCAGCGCATGAATACCTTTGAAGCGGTCGAGGGCGGTGTATTCTCGTTCTCGCTCGCGCCGGCAGAGAACGACCTTGCTGACCGCACGTTCCCGCGTACCCCGTTCGTTCCGGCAAACAAGGCGCTGCGCGACGAGCGCTGCGAGGAGATCCTGACGCTTCAGGCGACCGGTCTGGCGACCCGTCTGCGCCACACGCACGCAAAAACGGCGGTCGTCGGCCTGTCGGGCGGTCTGGACTCCACCCTCGCCCTCATCGTCCTCGTCCACGCATTTGATATGCTCTCGCTCGACCGCAAGGGCATCCTCGCGGTCACGATGCCGTGCTTCGGCACGACCGCGCGCACCAAGGGCAACGCCGAGAAACTGGCGGAGGCCTACGGCGTGACACTCAAAACCGTGGACATCAAGGCGGCTGTCGACCAGCATTTTGAGGACATCGGCCAGTCCAAGGATGACCTGTCCGTCACCTTCGAGAACGGTCAGGCGCGCATGCGCACCCTCGTTCTGATGAACCTTGCCAACAAGACCGGCGGCATGGTCGTCGGCACGGGCGACCTCTCCGAGCTTGCGCTCGGCTGGGCGACCTACAACGGCGACCACATGAGCATGTACGGCGTCAACGGCTCGATCCCCAAGACGCTCGTGCGCTATCTCGTCGCCTATGAGGCTGACCGCGTGCAGGGCGAGCTGTCCGATGTACTGCGCGACGTACTCGACACGCCAGTCTCGCCCGAGCTGCTGCCCCCCAAGGACGGCGAGATCAGCCAGAAGACCGAAGATCTGGTCGGCCCCTACGAGCTGCACGACTTTTTCCTGTACTACATGCTGCGCTTCGGCTATCCGCCGCGCAAGATCTACCGCGCCGCAAGGAAAACCTTCGCCGGCGTGTACGATGACGCGACCATCAAAAAATGGCTGACGACCTTCGTGCGCCGCTTCTTCACGCAGCAGTTCAAGCGCTCCTGCCTGCCCGACGGCCCCAAGGTCGGCACGGTCACGCTCTCGCCGCGCGGCGACTGGAGAATGCCGTCTGACGCAGTCTCCGCGCTGTGGCTGCGCGAGGCAGAAAATCTCTGACAGCAAAAGGAGAGACTGTCCTTTTGAAAACCTTACTTCGCGGCGCAGCGACGCTGCTCACGGCGGCGCTGCTGTGCTTCAACCTGTTCTACGAGCTTGCGCCGAACCTCGTTGTCGGTCCGGAAAAGAAGTTCGCGTTCGCGGCGGCGTTTGCGGTCCTGCTGCGCATTGCGCTGTTCTGCGGCATCCCGGAGGCGCAGCGGCAGCGCCGCAGACGGCTGTATATGCAGCTGCTGCTCTATTATTATATGTGGGTGCTCGCAAATGTGCTGTTCTTCGACAACGCCTTCGGCCGCGGCTTTACGACGCACGCAACGCTCGAGGCGATCAACCTTGAACCGCTGCGCACCATCAAGAACTACCTGCTGGCCTACGGCTACGGGAATATCTCGCTGCGGCTGGTCATTCTCAATCTCGCCGGAAACCTCATCGCGTTCGCGCCGATGGGCGTGTTCCTGCCCGCCGTATTCCGCTGGCAGCGCAGCATCTTCTTCTTCACCGCGACGCTGACGCTCGCCATCACGGCGGTCGAGGTCGCGCAGGTCTACACGGGCACCGGCTCGTGCGACATCGACGACCTCATCCTCAACCTCGCCGGTGCACTCATCGTCTACATTATCTGCCGCGTGACGCCCCTCTGGCACCGCATTTGCAGCATCACCCCGCGCCCGAAAAAAGAGTAAAAATTTCATAACACGAAAGCAGTATTTCAGCTTCCGCGCGGCAGCGCGCATGAAATACAATTTGCTTGCAAATTGATAAAAACCGAGGGCGTGTACCTCGGTTTTTATACTTATAGAGGGAGAAAGTTTCCGCATGGGAACTTTCGGACGTCCGTGTTCTGCGGCGCAACGCGCTGTCAGAACACATCTTGTCGGCGAAACCGTGGTTTCGCGACAGGATAAAAAAAAGAGACGCAGAGCGTAAACTCTGCGTCTCTTAAAATTCAAGCGATAAAACTCAAATTACTTGAGCTCAACCTTAGCGCCTGCAGCCTCGAGCTTCTCCTTGATCTCGTTAGCCTCAGCCTCCGGAGCAGCCTCCTTGATGGTCTGCGGAGCGGTGTCAA
>JABLTL010001266.1_pt1 | contig 10471 bp, 9 predicted proteins | sample 7160151 | NCBI WGS metagenome assembly JABLTL01 (sample SAMN14651223, study PRJNA627086) | human gut metagenome | isolation source: feces | host: Homo sapiens
ACATAATTTCATATCTTAAAACCCTACTCTGTGTCGGGCGCAACTTCTAAGTTTGTTATTTGACAGTTTATGGGGTATAGGGTACATAAGTAACCCTTTACACCTTAGCTAAAGTGGTATTTTAGACACATCATATATTTCTTTGAATAATTTCATCAGCATTCCTCTATCTGGTTTGAACATTTTAGCAGGTTTCTTCAAAGGCCTCTTTTCAAAAGAAATAGCATTCTGTATTTGCTGGATAGCTTCTGATAATTGAGTTTCATTACATACTTGAATAAACACTCCACCAGTTGCTGTAGCGATTTCTTTAATATTATCAAGATTCTGACCATTTTCAATAAGCGTATTTCTCAATTCAACGTCATCATATATATCATCTCCATTTGTATCAATACTATCCTTGAAAACGTAATAAACTGAATCCATCTTGCTTGCAAAAGCAACAACATCCACTCGAATACCATTTTCTAACAGAATATTGGTTAATGTATTAGCAGAGATTCGACTGCAATTGTCAGAACCATCTGTTAAGAGGATTATTGATTTTTTGTCGATTTTACCAGTCTCTCTATCGGTAATTGCACTAAGAATCGCATCGTACACTGCAGAGCCATCATTATTAGAGTCTTTTATGCTATTCGCATACTCTTCTAAATCGTCTTTAAAAACCTTATATGGATGCTTTGCAAAGATTGTCAAATCGTAGTTCCTATTAATGTTTGGCAGAAATCGCTTCATAAAATCATTTTCTAACAGATAGTAATTTGCTCGCAATGTATCTTCTGTTGTGAAGAGAGAGGAAGAACGGTCTAACACAATACCAACTGAAGACCGAGTATTTGCAACAGCCGTCGTATTGATATTCTTGTTGTATAGTTCTTTAGGTGTAACTTTAAAATAAACAGATTTAATAGTTAGAACGGAATCCCTCTCTATTCTACATGATTTAGCATTGAAAAATGCCTCAATAGAATCTATGTTAGGATCATGTTCCGAATAAAACGCTTTAAAAGAAGCATTTTCAATTTTAATAGTTCCTGCCTGTAGTGGTATTAAGTAATACTCATCCCATAATACAGTTTTTACAGGCATTTCCTTATAAATGGTTTCTTTAAAAGTCTTTTGTGTATCTGTCGGTATCTCATGCCTAATGGCATTGTCAACTTCTAAATCTTTTAGTGTATTAAGCGACACTACATCTAAATTCGTAAATAAATGGATTTGGCATTTGATACTATCACCTAATGATATTTTATTTTTATCTACTACTGCCACTATTTCTAATATTTTGCTTTTGGCAGTATTAACAGTTGTGTCCTCCATGTCAATATCAACCATGCTGTCTTTTTGTTTTCTATATTTTGCATCATTGCTAACATAAAAAGACATATCGTCAGTGAAAGATTTTTCATTTCCAACGGAATCTGTAACAGTAAGGGATGGAACATTATACATTCCTGACTTGTTGCATAAAAAAGTATAAGTGAAGATTATCGACTTATGCGTTGTCAGCTTGCCATTATCCATTTTAAATGAATTATAGGTACTTGTATAAGGTCCTGCCAACAACTCCATAAAGCTATTTTTGATTTTTAACGGTTTAGGAGTTATCTCAAATTCTTTATCATCTTCCACTATATATTTAATTGTAAGTGGTTCTGCAACACTTACTGTATCATTATAAGAGACAGAAAACTTTGTCTGTGCACACACACTAAGATGCGCACATACAGCAATATATAAACTTATAAAAAATGATTTCATACAAATAGTTTAAAAATCAGTACTCTCGAACAGGTCTGACAGACATTCCACGCCATCTAGGACATGAATCTATCATTTTGAAGTCTTTATCAATATATAAATATTCATTACAATTAGGCATCTTGTTTACATCACTAGACCAGTAAACTCCATAAGAGCCTTTATAAAAATCTTTGTTCCCATCTCTAAATCCATTCTTCGGTAAGAATATAGCACAACCATTTGATCCGATAATCTTATAGCCAGGCACTCCTTTGTAAGTTGTTTGAACAACAATTGCCAAATTCAGTAATTCTTTCCATTCTTCAGCAGAAGGCATATGCCACCTTTCTCCTTTTATACATCTCACAATATCGTATGAAGGATTCCCTTTTATGCATTTTATAGTGTCTGGAATATAGTAATCTACGCTGTCTCTACTTCGTAAATTGCCAGTTATGTCTCCACAACCAAACAAACCACCACATTCATCAACTTTATTTGCTCCTAAATTCATTGATGACCAGTTTACACTAACTCCTAAATCCACAGGATCATATAAGCATATTGGGATGTTACTTGTTTCGCCTTCCTCAGATGTATAGGCTATAGTTGGTTCTTCTAATTTTATGGAGTCTGGCCAAGCATTCAAGATTTCAAGAGATGGGTAAGCAAAAGTTATAGAAGCAATTTTCTCTTTATTAGAATTTCTATACCACTCATATCTCATTTTCATATTCAGTAAAGGAAACCCTTTTGCTTTCTTCAACTTTTCTTTATCAATTATGGCATCCATGTTTAGTTGCATCTGTCGAATGGTACTCTTCATGTCTTCCATTGAAGTGGTATTTGCCACAATATCTGACACCAGACTACAATATGTAATGGTATTGTTTTTAATTTTTATAGAATCAAGAGTAATTCCCCAACCCGCTTGTGTCGGCAATGCTTTTTGATTTAATCTGATACCTCTAAGCATTGTATATTTCTCTTTCATTACTTCATCCACGTTGCCACCAAATTTCTTTATTATTGCTACTTCATCAAAATCATTCATGTCAAATGATATTCTATGAATAATCTTGTTTGGCGCACCATGTAGTATACCTGTTCCTTTGATGTTAAACAACAATCTTACTTTATTCAGACGCAATTCATTTCCCATTTTGTGATAGTATATAAATTGTCCGATGTCTGCTACCATTTGTGATTTAAATAGCATATATAAAATCCATGTTTCATCCTGTGGAGTTCCATACAAATTAATATTTTGAGTATTTATAGAACCACCATTTTGCTCATATGCATCCTCTATATTTTGTTTGATTGATTCAGAGTCTGTGCTACCAATCATTTTTAGATATGCTCTGTAAGAGTCTGACTCTTTATCTATATGACATACAAAAGTAAGTTTGTTCTTATCTACTTGGCAGTAGTCTATACAAATTCCATATACGTATTTTGGCAACTGACAAAATTCAATTATGTCATCAATGGCACTTGCCTTTATTGTTGCAATATGCAACAGCAAAGCCATAAATACTAAAGCGAAACGTTTAATCATATACCTTTATTCTTTTTCCACAATACTTGATACACATTCTTTCCTTCACATCTCAATAACATCAAAAGCATAAAGAAGATTATTTTTCCAATACTTGTCCATACCCCCCCCTTGAATGCTATACTTCTTGCAACGGAATACATTGTTTCATAGTCATCCACGTTGATATTGCAGTACTGGATATACGCAATTATAGCGTTTATCAAGCAACCAATTACCAATAAGTAGAAGCCAACTTTTTCTGCTTTCAAAAGCCAATAGAAACCAGCAATGGCAACACATACTGTACAAGTACTTCCAAGAGTATAAAGGTCAAAGCCATTGCCTCCTTTCATGAGGTTTATCAAGTTCATAATCAAGCCTAAGCCAGAAAAGGCAATATTAAGCCACAGAATAGCATTGAACCATGAATTCAAACCATTTCCATTCTTCAGTTCCATATTATTTTCCCTAAATTCGTGCCGGGCGCAACTTTTATTCTTTACATTAATTTTCTCTTACTCTCTTCTCCAAATATCCAATCGCAAAATCCAATGTTTTGATGATGTGCGGTACGATGTCCTTGGCAGATTCTAGGTCTGTAATTTTGTGGTCGTAATCCAAGGATACTTTAGCATCATCTTTTTCAGACAAAAGAGCCTTGATGAACTTCACGTTTCTATTCGTATCATTCACGGCATCCTTTAGCAACTTCTTATCATACAAGGGAAGTCCTGCCACAAAAGGAATGCAGAAGCGTACCATGCTTTCATCCTTGCCTACCACATAGAAATACACTTGTCCGTTGTACTTGAAATGCCAACCTAAAGAAGGCATCAGTATTGTTTGACCGCACAATCGGCGAATCTCATTTACAATTTCTTCCTGCTTCATATTCACAATAGTTTTTTGCTATTTATGATAGGAGAGGGAGAAAAGTAACCATTTCCATCAGTCCAACATTACAAATGCAGCCCAATGGAATGGATCGGGATGCTTCTGTCTGATGATTTCTTTGGCTTCCTCAAATGCCTTACGTTTGTTCCAAGCATTCTTCTTGTCGGCAAGGCGTTCATAAAATGTGGTCATAAACTCTGAGGTCGTTTTGTCGCTCACGTTCCATAACGACATGACAATTGTTCCAACTCCAGCCTTTTTGAAGGCTCGTTGCAAACCATATAATCCTTCAGATGTAGCCTTGCCTTGTCCTGTCTGGCAAGCTGACAATACCACCATATCCGTATTGCTCAAATCCAAACGTGCTATATCATTAGCTGTTAATATACCACCAAGCACACCTTTTGGTAATTGTTTGCCTAACCAAGCAGCATTACCACCTGACATGACAAGTCCAGAAAGAGACATGGCATCCGTATAGCCTTTGAGATAATCTACATCCTCCGCTTTATTAGGAGTGTAATAAAATCCATGAGTGGCAAGATGCAATAATCTTGGGGACTTACCATTCATATTGAGGAATGATTCTTCCGTACCGTTCTTTCCCATATATGGAGTAACTTGCCATTTTTTATCTTTCAAGATGTTTTCTATCTTCAAGATCTCTTCCTTTGTACCTTGTAAATCATGGAATATGGAATCACCACGAGCTATTTCTCCACGTATGGCAAGCAAGTTAGACAAATCATATTTCTTTGATTCTTCTGCCATTGCGGTTGTCTCCACATCATATTGCAAACCTCCATACAGTACTGCAGTATCATCCTTACAACCAATAGCATTGGACTTCATCTTCACCAATTCGCGAGCCGAAGACAATCTGACAAAATGATAATGGCTACCTAAGAGTGAACCGTCTGGCAATGGTAAAGATTCCAATGAAACCTGGAACAGCAACTGTGATGGAACATAGTATATGGTAGCACCTTCTGATACATTCTCTTTCAATGGCTCCCATAACAATTTCAGTACATCTTCTGAATAATCTTCACTATAGTACATATCTGGTCTTACGATGCCAAGAGAATCAATCTGCTTTTCAGCAAACAAAGCTTTTAGCAGCGGATATTCTTGCACCTTATTTATAATATAAGCTGCATACTTTCTTCCTTGTGATTGTGATATATAGTCGGTAAAGTCTATCAACACTTCGTTTTGCCCCAATGCATGTTTCACCGCATCATAATCCACATCCATAAAGTCTGTACCATCGCTATATCCTTTGCATCTGTTAGCCAACTGGTTTTCCAATCGGGTTACTTTTCTTGACACACCCAGTATACTGTCAGCATTCGCCTTATAGTCCTTTTCCAATACCTTCACTTGGTTCTTCATAAAAGCCAATACTATATAGTCGTGCATGTCCTCAGGCGTACCCATCCTCTTGATTACGTCATACATGGAACGTTCCGATTCCAAGAGAAATGATTTCGACATAACAAGTGCATCATAGCTGCTTTTAGTGAAAGCGGTTTGCATCTGCTTTGCCTCCAAAGCGTATGGTGTCATCATAGTAAACAATGAGGATAGAGGATTCCACAAACCTTCACGCTCTGTACTGCTTATATATGGGATGCGCTGTTTCATCAAAGCCTTCAATTGCAACACCGCTGCTGTATAATCATTGCAACCATACGTTACATTCCCAGCAAAACCTTCGGCATTGGCAAGATATATTTGTGCATTGATATGTCCCAGACTTTTCTCACCATATAGAGCCTTGGTGTATTCAGCATACTTTCGATAGAGCTGTTCAGATTTTGCATAATTACCCAATTGATGCTCTACACCTCCCGTCAACGCCAATAATGAAATCCTATCACCATCTGTCTGTGGATATTTAGCAGCTAGCAATTCATCTGCTTTTTTATAATCGTCCAAAGCATACTTGTAATCCTTGAAAGCAAAACGGCATCTACCTCTTGTTGTATATAGAAGAGATAGTTCCTTTGGTTCTGTCATTCGTGAAGCCGTTTCAAAAATCTTATCAAGGCTCCTATAGCAGTTCTCCTTGTCCCCCATCAGCCGATAAATATCAGCCAAAGTCATGTAAGGCATATTGTAAGTGGCATCACTCTTTGGGATATGTGCCTGAAATTCTTCTATTGCTTTCTTGGCATATAACAGAGCATCGTCATACCGTCCTATGGCTGCATACAGATTTCGCAAGTTGGAATAGCTCAGATGTTTGTTGGCTGATACGGATTTTGTATCTGCACACTCTGCAATATCTTTTCCACGCAAGTACCATTGCTCCGCAATGCCGTATTGTCCCAAGTCTCTTGCCTCATTGCCTTTCTGATTGTAATAAGTGTACTTAGTTTGCAAGTCAGACGTTGCACCGACTAACGAGTCAATACTCGCTGCATAAGCCTGTGCCTGTTGCACATCACCTATTGTTTTCCCTATTTTCCAAAGCTCTTTTAGAATTTCCATCTGAACATCTGATTTGCCAGTCTGCCTTGATAAGGATAAAGCCTGTTTGTAGGCTTCCTCAGAACCTGTCACATCATAAAGAGTTCCTTTTATTTCTGCGATATGCCGTAAGACAGAAATCTCATCATCTGTTTTCCTGAGTTCTATAAAACCTTTTAGAGCATTTTGGTAACATGACAAAGCCTTGTCATACTGTTGCGACAAATGATATTCAGCCCCTTCCAAATACCATGACAAGGGAATCTTTGGCAAAGCATATTCTCTTACCTTGCCATCAGCGTATGGCATAATCTCTTCCAATATAGTACGAGCCTTTACTAATTCTCTATTGTCTCCAGGCATAAAACTGGTGGCGTACATATATCCGTTCATGGCATACAGATGAGCAACATCTTTCTTTTCTTCTCAGTAAGACTGCCCGACATCAATTTCTTAGCCAACAGATACGCATCTTCGTAACGTTTCAAGGTCTCATAACACATGCAAGCCATTGTCTGACTGCACACATATACTTGGCGCTCAACTTCCTTTCGCTGCTGTTCCGTATTTCTTCCGACAAGGAGAAAGGCATCCAGGGCTTCCGCAGTCTTCTTGGCATTGTTCAATGCAAAGGCTTCATTCATTTTAGCCGTGACTTCCGCCTCGGTCAATGTCTGCGCTTGCATCTGCAAGCCGCAACAGAATAGAACTAACGACAATAGCAATGCTTTATTCATGATGCAATGATATGGTATCTGTTGATATAGAGTCTTTACTAATACAGTCTGTTGGCGCCGTCATATCAAACACATCGTTTTCATCGCCACGCACATTGTCCGTAGGGGAGTTTTTTTCCATAAACAGATTGATGGCAAAGAAGCCTATAACCAATACGGCAGCAATACCAGAGAACCATACCAGTTTCTTTCTGAAGTTAGACTTATGTCCTACTATTTTTATGTCTTCAGTTTGCCTATACTCAGGACAAGAACAAGCAGTCATTCGCTTTTCATCCTGTGTCTCATTTTCCTTCTGGAACTCAGTCATGGCTTTCAACTTCTCTCCACGACTTATCATTGCCTGTTTAACATTCTTCGTAAACTCATACAGTTCTCTTTTCTCTACATCCTCTTCTATCTCTTTCAAAAATTGTGCCTTGTCTTCCTCCGACATGGTTTCACCATGAAGCAAGTATTCGTCTATTCTGTCTTGAAAATTAATATTGTCCATATCCATCTGCCATTTTATGAGTTCAAATAGTTGTGATAAATGTTTCGTGCTGAAGTACGCAACGACTCCATGCACTTGTGCTTCTTCGTTTTGAGGGCGTTTTTGGAATCTATCGTTGGTATTTCCAACAGGATTGTGTCCAAGTCCTTCTCCTCATAGTAGAACTTGCTCAATATCTCGCAGCACCGCTCCGACATATGTGATATAACATCAGCAATGATGTCAAGCATCTTGTTGTCCTCCGAATCATACAGCATATTGATGTATTGCTGGGCATCAAATCCCTCTTCCTTGATTTTCCGTCCCATTTCTGTTTCAGGGTCTGTGTAAGAAGGATGCCCCCTTACCCATTCCAGATACTTGATGTGGGCAATCCCCATAAAATAGGTGAAGATGCTGCCACTCAATGGTTCGTTGTTCTTGCCCATCACTCTGCCATCGCTCACGTAAATCTTCCTGCGCTCGATATTCTCCCACATCGTAATGAATGTGTTTTGGAAAATTTCCGTGGCAGATTCCTCGTCAACGAAGAACACACCACGGTAGTTTGCCCAAAAGTACTTCGAGCAATAAGCATACAGTTCCGACTGTATTTTTCTATTCTTATCGTACATTCCAGCAACAAGCCGAGCTTCTTTCTCTTGTTGTGGTGTACGCATTTGTATTGTCTTTGCCATTTTATCTACTCAGTATGTCTGTTATATTGTATTTATTGATGTCTTCACCTGTCATTTCTGGTTGTTGTGGTCTGCTACTGGTATTGCGGTTCACGAACTTTCTGATTCGTCTCATAAACTCGTCGTTGTTTACTTTATCACTATTCTTCAGTTCTTTCCACAATGCGTATGTCAGTTTACCAACAGCAGGACTTTTCATCTCGAAGTTCACTTGGTCGCTTCTGCATGCACTGATGGTGATCCATCGTTCCGCCAATGGCTTTGCCTTAGTATTAATGACATTCTCTTTGCCATTGTCACCAATGAAGAACGATTTGATTGCCTCAAAGGTTTCATATAAGCCACGAGCATTCAGGCTGTCAACCACCAACGTGTCTTCCACACCTCGCACTATTTCACCATCTTCTCCACGAGTGCCATCACCACTGTGGCAAGCATCTATTACCACAAGTAGTTTGCCTTTTGCACCGATTTTGTTGCGGATAGCATTGAGATAAACATTCAATTCATCATCCGTCAAGTGCTTCTTACCATGATAAGTTGCGCTTGCTTTCCGACAAGCATCATACGGAATCCAACATTCATCCAGTCCGTCTCTCTCGTCATTATGCACATCCGTCATCTGTTGTCCATGTCCAGAATAATGGATATATACCATATCGCCTTGCCGACAAGATGCAACCATTCGTTTAAAAGCCCCAATTATGCCAACCTTGGTTGCCTGTCGATTTACCAACCTTGTGATATTCTCCTCCTTATACATTGCTCCTTTCAGCATCTCAGCCACATACGCTACATCCTTGTCACCATTAATTTTTCCCCAAGCCTTATCCTCTTGTTGCCCTATCCCAATGACAAGTGCTCTCCGTGTCTGAGCCTGTAAAGAGGGAGACACGGAGAGCAGAAGTAGCGTATAATATATGAAAACTAAGTAAAATTTCATACTTCTATTATATCATTCAAATGTTATTGCGCCTTTTAGGCTGCTTGTTGCCTGATAGGTGATACTAGTATGAATCATAAATTTTCCCTTTACCATTGCAAGTTCTGCATTTGATTTTGCCATTACCTCCACATGTAGGGCAATTGTCTGTAGTCCATTCATGCGACCATCCTGTATATGGATTAAAATTGCTAATAAGTTTAGGTAGACTATGAACTATCGTTCCTGTAGTACTATCCCAGGCTCCACCTGGACAAGGAGTATAACCTTTGCCCTTGCAATTCGTGCAATCTCTCCATCCATCTTGCTCAATGCTAATATTCAATTCTTCATTTCCGCAAGTAACACAGACATTACCACTTCTTGAAGAACTATTATTCTGAGAACAGTAAATTTCTATTTTTGAATTACTAATGACACTGGAACTTATCCAAGATTCGTCTTCACTGACAGAAATGCTTTTGTTGCTATTGTTCGTGATATTTATATATGTATAACCACTTGATGTTCCATATTTAATCTTGCTTGAAGATGCTCTAAAATCAGTTGGGTCTCCCCATTGTTTTACAGATATATCTCTTGAATCCCCATTGTTTGAGATAAGAGTAATGGTTCCTGTTTTTATTTTTCCTGTATTTTCAGAAAGAGTGACATATAGTTTGCCTTGTGGAATCTTAGCTTCTGCAGTTAACCAGTCTGGCGCACTTGACACAGACCATGTAGTACCATCTGTTTCTACATTTACAGAATAATAATACCCTTCTTCTGTTCCTTCTTCCGACATAACAAGACTGTTTGTTGATAAATCAAAATATGTGGCCAAACCAGAATTCTGACGAACATAAATCTTTTGTTCATATTTGTCACTCTTTACAGTAATCGTTCCGGTTCTCTCACCAGTCTCGTTTGTCTTTGTGGATATAACCAATTTTATAGTGAATACTACTAAGAGCAAACCCA
>JABLTL010025053.1_pt1 | contig 10458 bp, 7 predicted proteins | sample 7160151 | NCBI WGS metagenome assembly JABLTL01 (sample SAMN14651223, study PRJNA627086) | human gut metagenome | isolation source: feces | host: Homo sapiens
GTCTTTCAGCTGCAGCCCTTTGCAGACAGGATATCCGCTGTGCATTTGTCAGTTCTGACTCCATAATGACCACATTCAGCGTCCAGCCGATTTTCATCGCCAGACGGAGGAGCGTTTGGTCATCATGGAAGCGGAACTGACAAGCGTACAGCGGATATCCTGTCTGCAAAGGGCTGCAGCTGAAAGACTATCGAAAAAGAAACTTTTGGAGATCATTTTGAACGACGCATTTGCGGAAAAGCCTATCGACGAGCCTGACGAAATATGCTATAATATTACAAACACAAGCGAGGACGGAGCCGATCAAGCACAATTCGAGTCACCACTGCGTTGCGTGGCGAAAAGAAAAAGAGGGGTTGTACGATGCGGTCGAAGAAAAATCTCGTCATTGGTTTCTTATTGCTGTTCCTTGGCATCGGACTTTCTGAGTACAGTTTACTGCTTTCCATATTTGCAGGCGTGGCTGGGATCGTCATGATGATTCTTTATGCGGCGGGTAAGCTCAAGCGGAACACTTCTGAAACAAGTGCCGTGTCCTCCAAAACCAGCGAAATTCAGCCAGCGGCAAAAACACAGCAAGCCAATACGCAGAGCGTCTCATTTTCGTTGGAAGCGCAGCAGCTTTATCAGCAGCTTGCGGATCAGTACACTCAAATCGTAGACAACGGCTGTTTCGGGACGCTGTCACAGATTGAAGAAAAAATGAATCGCTGCAAGTGCTTCCTAGAACAATGGATGGAGGCGCTCTGTAATAAGGACTTTGTGGCGCTGCTTCAAAACAAAGCAAAGTACGACGAATATTTAAAGGGCTTTCGTCTGCTGCAGTTTGGAACATGGAGGACGATTCAGGCAGAAGGCAGCGATGACAGTATTCCGGATGGGCTGACCAAGGCGCTCGTGGGGCGGATTCAGGAAAAGCAGAAAATGCTGCAAGAGTTTTGGGAAGTACAGAAATGGTTTGAAGAACTGATACCATCTCTTCAAACCTATGAATTGACTGTCAATCCAGATGCGGAGCCGTTGTCAAAAAAGTTGGATTATGAATATCCGAATACAAATAATGTCACAAGCAGAACGCCGCTTGCAAAATTCAACGACTTCTATGCGATTGATTTGGAAACGACCGGCTTGAGTGCAGCACGGAACGAAATCATCCAGATTGCCATTATCAAGTTTCACCATTTCCAGCCGGTCGAAATTCTGACCAGCTATGTAAAACCACGAAAAGGGCTGAAACCAGAAGCAGCGGCGATCAACCGCATTACAGAGGATATGGTTGCAGACGCGCCCTATATCGAACAGATCATGCAATCCGTGGATGCCTTTATCGGCGAAAAAACGCCGATCGTTGCGCATAATCTCCAGTTCGAGTATAAGTTCTTGGCTGCCAATGGAAGCGAGAATATTATAAAGAAGCGGCCGCTTTATGACACGCTGGAACTGTCCAAGCGGATCTGGCAGTTGGAAAGCTACTCACTTGAAAATGTATGCCGAAACACCTTCAAATTTACGCCAGCACTGCATAACGCAGAAAGCGACGCGCTGACCTGCGGGCTACTGTTCAGAGAAATATGTAGTGAGAGAATCGGTTCCCTAAAGGACGCTTTAGCGTGTGAATAAGAGAAATACTATGTATCGAAAATCTAAATGTGTTTTACAAGCACTTTTGACTGCATGTGAGGGCTTGAAATGAATATCAATTCACATGTACAGCTTCCCAACTGCGTTTTACGGAATTTTCGGGATGAAACAGATCCGGAGAAGAAAGTCTGGTATTTGGATGTGCAGACAGGCGATATTCTGCGCAAGTCCTCCAAAAAGCTCGGAACTTGCAAGGGATACTATTCTGAAACAGGCGAAAGGTTTTGGGCGGAGAACATTGAAAACCCATTATCGATCATAACCCATAGAATTCAAAAATACTGTACAGGCGAAATACCGTGCTTGCAGATTTCTGCTGATGACGCAGATGCATGCAAGCGTTATATCAAGGCTGCGTTTATCCGAAGCAAAATGGCGGAGGATGAAATGAACAAGCACTCTGTTACTGCGAGTATCTGCACGGAGCAAAGTAATCATGATATGCTGGCGTGTTTTGGGTCGCGCTCATATGGGCCGATTGAAAGCGACCTGGAAAAGATGGATGTATCGGTTTTGGTGAATAAGACAGAAAGAATGCTTGTTGTTCCACGAAACTGCTTTTATCTTGTAACGCTACAAGGTGCTTCCCATATGGTTGCGCCGGTTTGTCCGAAAGGCGCCATACTATTGATGCCACGGGAAATGGCGTGCGCCGGGATGACCGCCGTCGTTTCAGATCCAAATGTGATTGAGGAAATGAATATTTGGGCACTTTGCAGCGAATTGGAATTCAACAGCGCATTTGTCGCGGCTAATAGACGAATCGAACTCGAATTGCTTAAATATGAGTTGCCATTACGTCATGATTGAATGAAGCCCGTTTTCGAACAGTTTTATCGAAAAACGGGTTTCTTCTTGTATTCAAAGCTTTGAGAAATCAAGGCTTTTCTTTTTTGCTCTCTGGGCTTATCCCCGCTAAAACTCTCAGAATACGAAACTAAAACTTTCACGCAATGTCGTTATTTGAACACGACCTTTTTATAAACGTTCCCTGTAGGCTTCCTCAAACGCCTGTGGTGTCTTGTATTTCAAGGTTCGATGCGGACGGAGTTCATTGTAAAACCGAATATATTGCTCCACACTTTTGCGGTAGCTCTGTTCTGAGGTGTACTCTCTGCGGTACGCCTCTTCTTTTTTAAAGGAAGCGAAGAATGTTTCGGCGACAGCATTGTCATGCGGCCGCGCCGTAGCCGAAAAGGACTGCTTTACCTCGCATTTTTGCAGCAGTACTGTAAATGTGGCCGATGTGTACTGCTTGCCGCGGTCGCTATGAAAAGTCAGACTATCGACGAATCATATAAATCGTAGTATAATGTTATAAATTCAGGAAAATGTGCTGGAAAAGTGCCGTTCATGAATAATAACATCATAGTACAAACATCTGTCTTCGAGATATCTGCCTGATGTCTTTGCTATAGAATGGCTAAACGACCCAACATTCAAACCGACTGCCGGAGGAGATGCGCAATATGAAATTGTTTTCGGGAAAAATGCTTGAAACGCTATTGATTGAACAGAGACGCTACAGCGAAGGACTGCTTCCAGAAATTATCAAGCGCCTTATAAATTGCAGTGGAGCTGAAGTGGATAGATTGAGAATCCCAGATGGCGATGATGTATGGGCACCTGGCTATGACGGTATCGTTTCAGCAAAAGTTGAAAGCAGATATATAACCGCCGGAAAGAGTGTCTGGGAATTTGGCTGTAGTTCTGATTTGCTTGCGAAAATTGAATCTGATTTTGAAAAACGTACAGAAAATTCGCTGGATATAGATAAGGCAAACACGACATTTTATCTGGTTGTTCCGAAAATCTGGGCATATGCAAAGGCAATTTCGGAGTGGGAGGCCGAACACCGGGAAGAATGGAAAAATGTAATCGTTTATGATGCGGCTATTTTGTGCGATTGGATAAATTCAGAACTAGCAGTCGCTGCATGGCTGTTTGAAATTTACGATAAGGGCGCACATCCAATAGCAATTTCTTCTATAAGTCGTGCATGGAGGGGTTTCTCCAAATGGACAGATCCTGCCTTTACATATGTGATGTTCACGGAAGGACGGGAAGAACAAAGAGCGCAATTGATGGCGTATTGCAAGGAGCGTCAGATCTGCTGCGTCAGAGCAGACACGAAAATCGGTGCATATGGTTTTTGCTTAGCGACACTGATGCAGAGTGCCGATTTGTTCGATGCAGCTATCGTTGTTCAGAACGAAGACACATATCACCGGCTTTGCGCGTCATGCAAAGGGAATATCTTTCTTTTGGCATTTCCTTACCATGGATCGATACCAGAAGGAAACACTACGATTTTCTGTACAAGTAGAGAAATGCCAAAACGGCCGGATGAGATAGATCTTCCGCCGCTATGGAAAACCCAATTCATAAGAGCGTTGTGCGATATGGGAATCTCACATTCTGGTGCAGAAGAACTGTATATTTCGACGCACGGAAACCTCTGGTCGTTAATTCGAAAGATTCCGGGAAGCTATGCGTGCGCTAAGCCCAAATGGGTTGATTTTAGTAACATCGAGTTATTGCGTCCGTTGGTGCTATTAAGGTATTATTGCACTACAGAAGAAAGTGACCAGAGATTAATTGCAAAGCTTGCGAACGTGAATTACTCGGAGATCGAACGCCAGTATGCTAAATTATCGAAATTAGAAGACAGTCCGGTAAAGAGGATTGGCGAACGATACTTGATCGTAAACCGCGAAGAAGCATGGAATGCACTTGGAATCGATATATCTGATGATTCGTCAAAATGTATGTTCGACGAAATTAAACAACTCGTGAATCGTATTGACTCTGTGAACTGGCTCGAGCAACAAACAATAACAAGTCGGTTTCATCAGCTTTTAATGAATTATATTTTCTTTGCTGAAACAGGGGCGGATCAGCGGATAATAGATGAACAACTGAAAACACTTCTGGATAGTTTGGGGGGCGCAGATAGTTCAAAACTGCTGCTGGACGAACTAGCAACCATTGCAGAAGCTGCACCAGTATTGACAATTACTTTTATAGAACATCTTATTGATACGCAGCTTTGCGAAATTATTCTTTCACAATATCAGAATATATTACATGCGCTTGATGTGTTGGTGGAAATTGACGATACTTGTGTGAGAGCCGGTACTGCAATTTTCAGGATTTGCAAGCAATCATTTAGTGCTGCTGCATCAACGGCAGCCGGAGAACATCTTCTAAACGTGCTATGCTTGTGGAGCGGGCATACAGCGTTGACATTGGAGCAAAAGAAGAAGCTGCTCTTCCGGTATATATCTGATGACCCTGAGTGGGGAATCCCATTTGCAATCGATTTGATTTCGAAGGATTCCGTCACCTATGGAGGCAGATTTGGAAAAGTGGCGCGAAAAAAGGTATATGATTTAGATGAACTCAACGCAGCATATCAAGAAATAGCGTCCAGTTTATTTTGCAGCGCAATCGAGTTAAAACGGTTGGATTGGCTCGGAAAAATATTGGCAGATCATCGCAACTTTGAGCCTGAGATACTGACAAATTCAGCAGAGCAGTTCCTTGCATCGGACTATTCTCCAGAAGCATTACTGCCGCTGCACTTCCAACTGAGGGATGAAGTGTTTCTGTGCAAGCAGTATGAAGATGCTTGGGGGAAAGATCATATTAACGGATTGATTTGCTGGCGCAACTGCACGTTGACCAGCGATCCTATTGGAAAAGTTGCTTGGAAATTTTATAAATACTATCGAGCTCCGTTCGAGGAATTGCTGGTAAAAGAAGATCCGTATGATGAAGAATATATGCAAACAGTAGAACGATTAAGGACTGAACAGCTTGAAAGGCTTCGGGCAGAGCATGGAACAGACGGAATCATAAGACTTCTTGCGTACATGGAAGATGATTCGGCATGGGGCGCCTTCCTTTCATTTCGCTTGAACGAACGCGAGTATTCGCTTATTGCGCATCGGGCGAGTGAAATCGGGAAAAAAGACATACTAGCAGGTTTACTGAGTTGTGGGGAGTTGTCACGATCGACAGAGATATTTATAACGCTTCCAGAGCGGATGCAGGAAGTTGTCCTTAAAAGATTGAATCGCAGCGGTATTGAGGATTGGCTTACAAGTCCAAAAATGAAACAAATATACTGGCAGCATCGGTGGATGATAGACTATGACGAACAGACGTATCAAAGTTTGCTGAAATATAATCCTGGTGGATTGTTGATGTGGATATACAGATGCATTGGATCGCAAGAAGTGGATGTCCAAAAAATATTTGAAGTACTTTATTTAATTAACAAAAATGGATGCAATGTTGACGCGTCGCTATTGCCGATGATTATACGCAAAGTGGATAAGCAGTTTTACTCGGATGAATGGGCTGAATTATGCGTTAACTTGTATTGCAGCGGTTTTCTAAAGCACGAATACGGTTATTTTCCGCAATGCATGAGCCGATATTTTTTTCGCAATCCAGATAAGTTGCTAGAAAAGATAAGAGGCGATGATGCACTATATTTTGAGTTTCAATGGCATTATAGATTACCAAGTGAGGCATTTTTTGATATTGGCCAACTCCTGCATTGGACGGACGTAATGATAAATGCTTCCGATTCTGATGCGGATAAGGTAACTCTTGTAGGTTCTATACTAGGCAAGGCGCCAGATGGCGATGACGGAATTTTTCCGATTGAAACGGTGCGCAAACTACTAAAGATAAAGAAAAACGAAGAATTGACAACTGCGGTTGCACGTGGAAAAATCAATTCACTTGGTCTCAGAGATGTTGAAGATGGAAAGAAGGAAAGAGAGAAATCTGACATCTATAAAATGCAAGCCAGAGCAATGGAGATTGACTATCCGCAGACCTCAGTAATCCTTCGAATCTTGGCAAATTTCTATGAACGAGAATCCAAAAGGGATCAAATCAGTTCAGAAATAGAACCATTTGCTCTGTATCCTGTAGGGCCGGAGCTCTGGCTCCGGCGGGGATGTTTTTTGGGGATATCAGCGGCTCTTGCGGCCGCTGAAGTGGATAACGAGGCCGATAACGAAGCCGAGGCAGGCGGGGAGGAGCCAGCCGAGGTTCAGGTCAAACAGCGGCAGGTACTGCCGGGCAAAGGCGACCAGCCGGTCGAGATGCAGCGAACTCTGCACGCCTGCGGGCAGCGTCTTCATGAAATCGAAGATCGCGGCAGCCCAGGTGAAGGCCATGACGGAGATATAGACGGCCTTGTCATGGTGGAAGAACTTGCCGATGAAGGCCAGGATGATCAGCGCGATCGCGGGCGGGTAGATGAGCATGAGCACGGGGATGGAATACTCGATGATGGCGCTCAGACCCACGTTGGAGACCGCGAAGGAGAACAGCGTAAAGAGGATGGCCCAGGCCTTGTAGGAGAGCTTGCCGTGCGTCATCTTGACAAAGGTCTCGGAGCAGGAGGTCACGAGGCCGATGGAGGTCTTGAGGCAGGCGAAGGTGATGGTGACGGCGAGAATGATCTGGCCGACGCCGCCGAAGTAATGGCCCGCGATCTGCGTCAGGGCGATGCCGCCGTTGTCGGAGATCTCAAACAGCCCGCGCGACTGCGTGCCCATGAGGATGGTCACGATGTAGATGACGGCCATCAGGATGCCCGTCAGCGCGCCGGAACCCAGCACGTCGACGGCGACAGCGTCGTCATTGTCCACGCCCATGCGGCGGATGACGTCGACGACCACGATGCCGAAGGCCAGACCGGCGATGGCGTCCATGGTGCCGTAGCCCTCAATAAAGGAGGAAAAGAAGGAACTGGTCCCGGTCGCGTAAGCCTCCACGGGCTCGACCGCGGTGATCGAGGCGCCGGGGTTGGTGAGCGCGGCGATCACGAGCACGGCGAGGAAGAGAAGGAAGATAGGGTTGATGATCTTGCCGATCCAGACCGTGATCTTGCCGGGGCGGAGCGAGAAGAACAGGACGAACGCGAAGAAAATGGCCGAGAAAATGAGCAGCGCAAGCCACTCTTTGGACGGGTCGAGCAGCATGGGCGCCACGCCGGTCGTGAAAGAGACGGTCGCGCATCTGGGGATGGCGAACAGCGGGCCGATGGTCAGATACAGAAGACAGGTGAAGAAAATGCCGTAGCCCTTGCTGACCTTGCTTGAGAGCGTCTGCAGCCCATCGGAGTGCGTGATGCCGATGGCGGCCACGCCGAAGATGGGGATGCCGACGGCAGTGACGATAAAGCCGATGATGGCGGGGATGACGTTCCGGCCCGCCAGCTGGCCGAGATGGACGGGGAAGATCAGGTTGCCGGCGCCGAAGAACATACCGAACAGCGTCCCGGCCACCAGAATTTTTTGCCGCATAGTCAATTTTTTCACAGTCATAGCGATCAGCTCCTTTATTTATGAACTGATTATAAAGGATATACTTGCAAAAGTGAAACGCGGGATTATAATAGTTATATGACGATTCGTAATACCCTCTGTCATACCCCATCCGGAAGGAGCCAACTATGGACAGCAAAAAACTGGAGATCCTGATGACCGCTGTCGACCTCGGCAGCTTTTCCAAGGCGTCAGAGGTGGTCGGCTATACGCAGTCGGGCCTGACGCACCTGGTCGACAGTCTCGAGCGCGAGATCGGCCTGACGCTCGTGCGGCGCGACCACAGCGGCATCGCCCTGACCGAGGAAGGCGAGGCCCTGATGCCCGCCATCCGGGAATTTCTGCGCGCGAACGCGAAGCTGGAGAACCGCATCGCCGCCATCACGGAAAAATCGACCCGGACCATCCGCGTCGCGGCCTACGCGAGCATCGCCATGCGCTGGATGCCGGAGATCCTATACCGCTTCCGCCGCGTCTGCCCGCATATCGACGTGGACCTGCGGACGGTCGACCATGAGCTCGAGCCGTTTGAGCTGCTGGAAAAATGGCAGACGGACGTGATCTTCGCCGCCCGCCAGAGCGGCTTCGCCTGTGACTGGACGCCGCTGCACGACGACGCGATGTACGCCATCCTCCCCGCGGACTATCCGACAAACGGGCAGGACTTTTTCCCCATCGAGGCCTTTGCAGGCAAGGAATTTCTGATGCCCTACGGCCGGTTCGATATCGACGTCGGCGCGGCGTTCCGGAAATACGGCGTCGAGCCCATCATCCGCCCCTGCTATGTGGACGACGAGACCGTCATCCGCATGGTCGGCAAGGGGCTCGGCATCTCGATGATGGCGGAGATGATGATCCGCGGCAAGCTCACGGGCGTCAAGACCCTGCCGGTCCGCCCCTGCGTCAGCCGCGAGCTCGGCATGGGCCTGCACCCCCGCGAGCAGCTCCCCCCCGGCATCTCCCGCCTCCGCGAATGCGTGCTGGAGTACATCGGGGAGCTGTAAAAGAGAAATCAGGTTGGCGACTGCAAAAGGAAACCAGGCGTAACGCCTGCGGCCATTCGCGGAGGCATATTTTTCGATCGCAGTCGTGCTGTCGGGGGACTTCCACACGGCAAAACTTTGCGCCATCTAAATTGGTGATCAAATGAGGCATAGCAAAGGCGGGAGCATCTCAAATGGTGCTCCCGCCTGCCTCTATAAAATAAGAGCATGAAGCAAATTGCATTAGATCCGCTCTCCATTGCTGCAAATGCTGGCCAAACCACCAAGAAATATAAAAATACCATTTAGGATCGGCAGCTGCGATATCGTGGTATAAATATATTTAGTTCCGTCATAGGCAGGGCTCCTTTCTAAGTTTTATTATAAGAAAAAGTGGCCAAAAGTCACGCAAAGAATTCCTTTGCGCTGACAAAAGCGTCTCGATATGCAACAGGAAAGGCAAAAAGCAAGGGTAGGCATGAACCTCGCCCTTGCTTTTTCAAGCAATGTTCTCAATAGAACTGACAGATCCGACCACATTCCACGCTTAGGTCATATAGCTCGGATCATCATTGTTACACTGAATCGTGCTGTTTCGTTTTGCGTGTTTCGAATCGGTTTTTTACAAGATTTGAACAAGCAACACGAAGTGTACTTCGTGGAAGTACACTTCGTTTCGACATAAAATCTCCATAGAATTTATAACCTATGGAGGTCCTCAGAATGAAACCATACCCGGCGCTGCTCGCGGAGCTTCTTTCACGGGAGCTTTCTTCTCTGCGGCGGCAGAAGGCGCTGACGCAGGAAGCTATGGCAGAGCAGCTTCGCATTTCCAGTCGTGCATACAGCGATCTGGAACGCGGAAAATACACCGCTTCTGCCCCGACCCTGATGTTTCTCTTTTCCATGCTGGATGCGGAAGCGCAGGGCGATCTGGTCCGGCAGTTTATGAAACGTGTTCAGGCGCTGGAGGGGACGGATGCAGCATGAATGCCGTAACGGACATTGCCGAAGTCTATGATCTGCTGTATCGCCTCGGTTTCTCCGCAACCAGCACCGCATTTTTCCATCTTTCCTACGCGGTCTATCTTGCCGCGCTCAACCCGCACTGGCTGGTGAAGCCATCGCAGTGGCTTTATCCGGAAGTGGCAGACCAGTACAACGCAAACCCGCTCCAGGTCGTCCGAAGCATCGATGGCTTCGCCTGCGCTTCCTGGCATAAAAACGCCGTCCTCCTGCGCAGCCTCACCTACCGCCCGCTGACGGCCGCCCCCACGTCCACCCAATTCCTGCGGATCCTCGTGCACTATATCCGGAGGAGACCGTGAACAGCATCTGACAGCGAAGATCCCGGCGGACAACAGAGGATGTAATTTTGCGTATTTTTTCAGCACACGGTTCGTTTCCCGCTGTTACAGTCTATCACAAATGAAAACCGACAAGTTTCAAAGAAACTTGTCGGTTTTTGTGTGATCGCTACA
>JABLTL010189374.1_pt1 | contig 10457 bp, 10 predicted proteins | sample 7160151 | NCBI WGS metagenome assembly JABLTL01 (sample SAMN14651223, study PRJNA627086) | human gut metagenome | isolation source: feces | host: Homo sapiens
GTTATGAAGCAGACACATGTTTTGACGGGGACGAAGGACTGGAATTCGAGGATGAGGCGGAATACGAGGCTGAGAGAGCCAAATACTCCGACGTCCTCAAGAAGCGCAAGGAAGCGAGGGCGAGGATAAATGAACTGGAGGGATAGCAAGTATCTCAGAGCGCTCGTGAAAGGCGCCTGCCTTTTCATCGCCGCTTGCCTTCTTGCGGGAGGAATCATTATGCTGATTCTCTATGAGCTTGAGTCCCTCGAGCAAGCCTTGTGGCTATGCGTGGGGATGCTCACGCTTGGGACCGCCACGCTTGTTTCCTTCCTGATTTCTGAGATGATATCATCGAAAAGAAGCAAGAAAATTGGGTCTTGAAATGAGATTTCAGAGGCTTAAAATATGTGCGTGACAGAAAACCGGAAACGGTCGCTCGCCGATGAGATGGACGGCGGAGCGACGCTTGATAAGGAATTTTTGACCATCTCTGAGTTGAAAGAGGTTATTTCGGAGACCGCCTTGACGGAAGTTGACAGGACGATAACAATCATGCGATACGTCGAGAGCAAGAACGTTCAGGAGATGGCCTCGAAAATCGGCTATGACGAGAGAACCGTGAGAAGAAAGCTCTGCATCATCGGCCCGAAGCTTTGCGAGACGCTCTTGCGAATCGTGTACAGTTGACAAATCGAATAACTGATTTTATTATCATTATGCAGGGTGACCTGCAGTCGATACGAAGACTATAAACTTTCGTGTCTTGGTGAAGGAAAACACATAAAACCGCATCGGAACGTCGATGTAAAACCTTACGTTACCTTGGTGCTAGGCGTCACCTTTAAAAAGCCTGTTTTTTTATGGTCACTAAAAAGTCCGTCTTATCCACAATCATTCAAGGAGCAAAGGACTACTCTAAATTGCTCGGAAGGACTTTTGCGTTTGAATCCGATTCATTTCAGTTCAAGAAAGAATACTTTATCAAATTCCACAAAAACAATTTTCTCCATCTTACAGGGGTGATCACGAAACTATCTCCAGAGGAATTTTACGAATCGGCTTTCAACGGAACTCTCACGGAAAACGATTTCGACATCACATCGGAAGACAATATCTTGCTTAACACGCACATCGAAATGAAGATGCATAACCTGTCCAACATTCATCTCGTTGTAGATTCAAAAGTAACGATTGAGGAACGATACCAACGTGGCAAAATAACGTGCTCATTGGCTGCTAGCAATGGCAAATTCACACTGTGCTTTATAGGAAATCGTTTGCTGGCTCCTATGTCGCTCCTTTATGGCAACACGCTCCATAAAGGCAACGTCGTCAAAGACTTAATCGCCAAAGAGATTTTTAAATGATATTCATCGCTTGATTCTTGGAATAAGCCCGGAATCGGCGTTTTTTATTTCGTTTTCCGTAATTTTTTTACAGATTCGCCAAAAATATGTCCGAAATATGTCCGAAAAATGTCCGATTTTTGTCCGGATGTTGTCCTATTTCTGTCCTCACAGAGGGCTTTTTCAATGCCCTAAAATTTGGTTAGCGGAGGAAAAAAGATATGCAATACAACCCATATGTCCCCAATCCGCAATTGCAGATGGAGAGGGTGGCGAGCATCGAGGAGGCGAAGAGATTCAGGGTTTTTCCAGGTCAGACCGTCTATCTCCTCGATCAAGAGCAACCGATGATTTACATGAAGTCGGCGAATCAGGAAGGAGGGGTGAACATCAGGGCTTTCGCGCTTTCCGAGATTGACCCTTCTTCAATAACCGACCCGAGATACATTTCTCGCTCGGACTTCGAGGCTTTCAAGAAAGAGATGATGGAGGCAATCAAGGGAGGAAAGGGAAATGAACCCGCTTCTAGGGAACAATAGCCAGCCAAGCCTGAAAGACAGGCTCAAGGGCATTGCCGACCCTATGGCTGTGATTAGGAAAGACCCAAGGATGAGCTCCTTGCTCTCACTTTACAAAGGGGATGCAAAATCGGCTTTCTACGCTCTATGCAAGGAAAGGGGGATAGACCCGGAGTCTATCCTCTCACAATTAAGATGATGAGTCACTGCAGGGGCTTGTTATAGATAACATAAGGAGAAAAAACTATGGAAGGAATTCAACCAACGATGGACCTCGGCGACAGAGCCGGGTATGACAGCTGCTTCGGCGGCAATGGGATTTGGCTTTTTGCTATACTCGCTTTAATGTGGGGAGGCAATGGCCTATTCGGAAGAGGAGGAGCAGGAGACTACGCCCGCCAAAGCGACGTCGTCTATACGAGTGCTTTCAACCAACTTCAAGACGAGAACAATGCAATCAGAGGTGATATCCAAAGAGTCGGCTATGACAACATGACGGTCGTGAAAGACGCTATGTACAACAACCTATCTGAGATTAGAGACCTCGAGGGCATCACCTCGGCAGGCTTCGCCAATCAGCAAAAATGCTGCTGCGAGACGCTAAGAGCTATTGATGGCATCAATTACAACGGAGCTATCAACACAGCCTCAATCAACGCCACAACGACAGCCCAGACGCAAAAAATACTCGACGCCATCGCCCAAAACAAGATGGAAGCTCTCCAAAGCAAGGTCAGCGAACTTCAATTGGCGCAAGCGATGCAAGGAGTGGTCCGCTATCCAACCGGATGGGCATACAACGCAGGGCCAAGCCCATTCTGTCCGACAGCCGGATTCGGTTATTAAGGGGTGACTGACATGGCAAGCGTATTATACGTGGTCAACGGCAACGCCCAATCCGTCTCAGCTGGAGGAACGGTTTCATTGGGAAGGGCGGTTCATAGGAACGCCCAATCCCAGGCAAGCCTAAACGGAGACGCAATCAGCATCGCGGGCAACGGCTATTTCAACGTTGATGTGACAATCACGTTCAATGGCGCTGCCGCTGGCGATGCCGAGATATCCCTTTACAAAGACGGATACCAAGTCCCAGGGGCAATCGCCAGGGAGACGATAGCGACCGCAAGCACCGAATACCACACAGTGACAATCAGCGCGGAAATCCTCAAAACACCGTGCAAGGCGCTGTCGTCCCTGACGGTGATGAACCTATCATCCATCGCCCTCAACGTGACGAACGTCGCCGTAAGGGTTAAGAGGGACGCATGATGGAAGACGTCTTGGAAAGGGCATCGAGCGAATGCCTCAGGGAGTTCGCGAAGAAGGTCATCTCGATGTTTCCCGAAATGTCGGATGAGCTTGAGGAGACGCTCTGCGTGATCGTCAATGGTCCGCATTTCACTCCGTTCTCGTACAAAGAGGCGGTGGAAGGAATGAGGAACGAGGATGGCACGGCAGGAGCTCATTGGGGCTTGGATGAGGTGAAGGACATCGCAAAAAGAAACGATATCTCTTTCTCCAATTTCAATGAGTATGATCTCGCTTACGTCCTCAATATGGTCCGAAGCGACTATTATGGGGCCGTGGAGGACAATGATGCTGCGTATCTCAGGATCGCTCTTGCGTTCCTGAATGACAAGGATGCCCCAGAAGGAAAGGCGTATCTATATTGGAAAGCCATCTCCCAAGGGAGATGAAAAAAGGAGGCTAAAAGAGCTGCTAAAAGCCCTTGAGGCCTCTTTTCTTTTTGAAACAATCCTCCATCAATATATAATAATATCAAGCGTGGCTTAGAGCCACATAAAATGGAGGCTTACGAATATGGCTGATGAATTGATCAAAAAAAGAAAAGAACAGGCGAATCAAGGAACAAACGGAGTCAGCGAGAACGACCTATCGGGAGTATACGCAAACGCTATGAGCAATAGCGGCACGACACAAGCGAACGATTCGGGCGCAAGCTCGATTCAGCCAACCTCCAAAGAAGACTACGACGATCTCAGGGAGCAGAACTACAAGAACCTGTTGGACAACCAAATCCAGTTGGCGGCGGCAAGACAGGCCGCCATGAAATCCTCAAGGATGCAGATGGCCGCCCAAGGAATGGGAGGAACAGGACACGCAGGCGTTGTGGGGAACGGAATCCAGAACGCTTATATCAATGCGATGAACTCGGCCAACCAAGCATACAACCAAACTGGATTGGACATCGACGCCAATGAGAGAAAGGCGAATGAGCAAAGCGCCGAGAACCGCTTCACCAACCTCACGACGCTTCTCAGCCAAGCCCAAAACACCGACGACATGGACGCCATCCTCAATACATATGGCATCACCAAAAACGATGACGGAAGCTTCTCTGGCAGCTTCTATGACAATATGAGCGACGATGACAGAAAGCAACTCACAGCTATTTACACAATGATGTCCAACCAAAACAGATACAGCGGAAACTCATATGGAGACGCAGCGGACATGCTGAACAATCTCACGATGTCGAATGGCGAGAAAGCGAACATCGGCGACAACTATGGCCTCCAATCCGAAATCAGCTATCTTTTCAACAACGCGGACCAATACGCCAAAGACGGAATGGTCGTGAAACTCACGAACGGCAAAGCCTCGGACACCAACGTGGCATACGTCATCTACCGCAATGGCAAATGGTATGCGACCACCTCCTCCGAATACGGCTCAGCCAAGAGCAAAGCGGAAATCAGAGACGGCAAGCCCGTCAAATAGGGAGGCTAGATGGCTACACCAAACAGGGCGGCGTATCTAACCGCCCTTCTCAATCAGAAGAAGCAGAACGAATACCAAGGCGGCAACGTAGTCAACCAAGGGTCATCCGAGCAAATCAGCGAAACGGGCTCTCAATCGCATAGCGATGGGAAGAACATGTTCCAGAAAGTGATGGGTGGCATCGACAACATCGGCTACAGAATGGGCAAAGGTCTTTTCTCATTCCTCGAGGGGTTCGCGGATTTAGGGGCAAACGCCATAGGCGCTCTTGGCGATGTCACGGGATGGTATGACAGCAAGCCATACACGGACTGGGCAAAGCACGACATGAGCGACCAAGCCATGAAATGGGCGATGACCTATGGCGACATGAATCCTATTTCCATAGGCAAGAAAGCCGTTGAGGGCAAATACGTCGATGGGGATTACTGGGGAAATCTCTGGGGCGACTTAGGGAATATATTCACAGGTCAGGACGACGGCAAGTTCGAGGAAGACTTCAAGAAGAACTACCAATTCGATTTTGATGACAATTTCATGACGAACAACGCAGTCGGGCAATTCGTCGGAGGCATAGCCGGAAGCGCAGCCAGCACAATGGGCAAAGCGGATAAAATAGCGAAGCTCGTAAGCACGGCGATGATAGGCGTAAGCAGCGCTGGCTCGTCGTCCGTCGAGGCTTTGAACGACGGGGCGAACGCAGGGGAAGCCCTTCTTTACGGCTTGGCTTCTGGCGCGGTCGAGGCAGGCACGGAATACATCCCTTGGGAGAGAGTCCCAGGTTTGGGCAAATTGCTCGGTCAGAACACATTGCCTGGCATCGGCCTAAAAAAGTTCTCCATCAGCGAACTTGGGAAAAGCATGGCGCAGGAAGGCTTGGAGGAAGTCGTCTCAGGCGTGTTCAACCCAATCCTCAAGACAATTTACAAAGGCGCGGATTCCCTCAAGGAATTCGGCAATAAGGACTTCTATATAGATTTAGGGAAATCGTTCGCATCAGGCGCATTGATGGGCGGCCTTATGGAAGGCGTATCAATGAAAGCCAATTCAAGCAAATACTCGAATGAGGGGATAGACTTCATAAACAAAGGAACCGAATGGTACGGCGAGTACATGAAGGAGGTTGATGCCTTCAGCAAGCTTGACGGAAGATACGCCAACGGCGAGATAAATTCCATCCAATACGGGGATGGATGCGAAGAGATAGCCGGAAGGCTGAAGGAAATCTCCCAAAAAGGCGAGGAAATAGGTAAATTGTGGGATAAAGTCCCTGAAGGCAAGAAGGATGCCGTGAGGGAATTTTTCAGCGATCCTCAGAAATACGCCGAGGAGATGAGGGAAACTACCAAGAGAGTCGAGTCGAGCAAGCCAAACATTATGACCTTTAACACACAAAACGTGGTCAATAACGCGCAAAATCAAGGGAATGTTGAAAACGTTCAGGCTCAATTCAAAGAAAATTATGATGGGAAGACGACCGTTGAAAGTGATCCGAACCTTCCGGAAGTCGAAAAAACAAAATATCAAGAAACAAATCGAGGCGGAGATGACGCAAATGTTCAAGGAAGCCAAACTCAAGAAAACCCAACAATAAATAAAAACGGCGGAGGCGATGGGAATGGCGGCCCTTATAACGGCAAGCCAAAAGCTTTTTCCGACGCATATCAGAGTCCTTCCACTCCTGATGAGCGAACGAAAGCCTACAGGAAAGCGGAGGAGACTTATCAGTCCAACCAGCAGCTTCTCAAGGACGCCGCCCCAAACAAAAAGGTCGATCTAAAGACGGCCACCGACTACGCAAATGCCGAGGCAAGCTTCGTAGAGAGTTTTATTAACAACAACGTCGACTCCGACGTAAGCGTCAAATTCTCCTCAAGAGGAGAGCAAGGGAAGAGATACTCCGCTGGGGTTGACACCTCTTTGAGCAGGGACAGCGCCATCTCGACGCTCGATGCCCAATTCGAGGACTCGCTCAAAAACGCCACCGTCAAGCAAAGGGGAGGAAAGACGCAGAAACTAACCGATTTCGTCGACTCCGAGACGCTTGATGAGATCAGGGGCATAGCGCACAGCCTTCACGAGCAGTTGGTCGATGGGGCGGATGACAGCAAGATAGCCAAGACCAGAGAGATGTTCGAGAGGAAGACAGCATATCTCAGGGAGAGGCTAAGCAACACCATAGACATGGCGAAGGAAGTCGACCGTTTCAACAAGAACGCCGAACTGACGAAGCGCCAATTCAAGATAGATCAGTCGAAATACGCCGACGAATCCGCCGCTGATGGGACGATAAGGAAGATAGCCAAATCGCTCCCTCGCTACAATATTCTCCTCAAAGACGGGAGAAGGGCTTCGGACAACTCAGGGCTGTCCCTTGCGAAGAAGCCCTACGCCAAATGGGCGAATGACGCCTATTCCACACTCAAAGGGATCTACGACAACGGGCAATTGGTCAATTTCGACGCCGAGAGGGCGGATGCGCTTTTCGGAGACCTCGACCTTATAGCGAACGGGGGAGACCCAAATTCCAAGTCGATGACGCTAGAGCAGGTCAAAGCCATGACAAGGGTGATGAAAGCCCTCCGTTTCCAGATAAGCGACCAGGCTAATCAGAAGAGGGTGGAACTCCGCACAAGAGCCACGAACGTCAACTTAGAAGTCTCATACACGAATGAGGCTTTGGGCAAAGACCCAGGGAAGGCGAACGGCAGGATCGTGACCTTCGCGAATGAGCAGGTCAAGCTTTCCGATGCCGGCGACTTGCTGATGGGATACAACGACAGCGGCCTCCAAAAGGAAATGAACACAATCGTCGAATCGAAATGGAAGTACTACGATGACTATTACGCAATGAAGGAGAAATACCTTCCCAAGAAGAGCGCCGAGATAAAATCCCTCACCAAAGAGCTTTCACGCAAAGTGACGATAAACGGCGAGAAAGTGACGAAGGGAGAGGTTCTCGACGCCTATCTCATGCTTTCGGACGCCGAGACGAAGAGCCTGATGGACAACGCAAGGAAAACAGACACGAGAAAGATAAGGATAGGGAAAGCCACGATGGCATACGACCCATCCTCGACCTATGAGGAACTTGGGAAAATACTCGGCGATGACCTCATAGAGAGAGGGAAGAAGGTCTTCACGTCCTTCTACAACGACCATTCCGAGAATTCCTACCTCAACAAACTCAGAGACTATCAGCTCAAGACGTCAGGTGACACGACGGTCGCCGACAACAAGACCGATTATTATCCGAGAGATCAGGCGTCCGAATCCACGACCAGGACGAATTCCATCGAGGCTCTCGAGAAGAACGCATCCGGCATAACGGCCAAGAACGGGAACGTGACCAAGTCAAGACAAGCGGCACAAGCCATGGTCGTCCTCGAAGCTGCGGACCCATTCACGAGGATGCAGGATTACATGTCCCAGGTATCGAGCGAGATGAACCTGAGAAACCAATCCAACGATTTCCTCAGGCTTTTAGGCTTGAACGTGACGGGTGAAGACGGTAAGACGACGAGGCTTCAATCATCGTTGGGAGCGGCAGGCACGAGGATGCTCCGCGACTTCATCACGGCCGCCAACGACAACGAACTTGTCAGAAGCGATGCGTTTCTCACGAGGATGCAGGCTCTTTCCGTCAACGCCACGCTCGGCTTCTCCCCAATCAACCCTATGAAGAACTTCCTATCCCTTTTCAAAGAAGGACACGAGGTCGGATTCTCGAACGTCATGAAAGTCATCGCGAACCCAACGAAATGGGTGAACAAGGAACTCATCGCCGCAATCAAGAACACTGGCGTATGGAAAGGCAGATACGACGACGTCGCATCAATGGCCGCCAACGCCGACCTCAAAGGGAAAATCGGCAAGATAGGTCAGAAGATGACGGCGCTGTATTCAACTTTCGACCAAGCGACATCGCTTATGGTGGCTCAGGTTGACCTTGAGTACGTGAAAAGCGCCCATCCGGAAATGAGTGCCAGTGAGCAGATAAAAGAAGCCGTCAGGCTATGGCAAGCGGATGTCAACAAAACCCAATCCACCGCCGAGAAGATGTCTAAATCGCAATCGTCGATGGGAAGGTTCATGGGTGGCGACTCGCAGATAGTAAAAGGCTTATGGACATTCCAGTCCGACACCGTCGCAGGCGCTTCCATGCTCGTGAAGGACATCAGCCAATTCCTGTCCAGTTCGAAGCTCATCAAATGGGCTAAAGGCGTCATCGCGAACGCAAACGCAAGCGAGACAAAGGTGAGCTACGCCAAAGACGTCCTCACCAAAGCCACAGCAACCAGAAACGCCATCATCAAGAGAAGGCTTCCCGCAGGGGTTGCCGCCACTTTGATAGGCGCGTGCCTCAAATATCTCATTGAAGACCTCTCGCAAAGGGTTAGAGGCAAGAAGAAATGGGATGAGAGCCCTATAGACGGCGATACGGTCGTCGATGTGCTGAACAACGGGCTAGGCTCAGTCGTCCCATTCTATGAGACGATAATGAGCGCCATGAAATACAACGAGGGGAAAGTCGAGCTATACGGCCTATCCGCGATCTCGAGCCTCCTCAAAGGCTTGGGAGAGTTCGGGAAAGGAACTCCGAGAACGGCTCTCATAGACACCGTGACGGCAGCTTCGTCTCTGGCTGGCATACCTCTCAAGAACATTTATGACTATACGGTGGGGGCATTCTCCTCCTTCAACCCGAAACTTGCCGTGGACACGAAGAACCTCCTTTATGCGAGCGAGAAAGCAAGCACCTCATACAAGAGCAACTTCGACATGGCTCTCTACGAGAGGGTCGGGGATGTCAGCGACGATGTGAAAGTCGAGCTAAGAACCCTATCCGACTCAGGATACGAAATAAAGCCGAGTGGGGTTGCCACGACATACAAGAACGACAAAGACGACGACGTCACCATATCCTGGTCGAGCAAGCAGGATATGAGGAAGTACTATCAGAAAGCGAACGCCAAACTTGCGAAGACAGTGAAGACGGATTACTACCGCTCATTGTCCGATGAGGAGAAGGCGCAGGCGATCAAGAAGCTCTATTCCTCCTATAGGGAAGCCTCATTGGCCAAAGTCGTTACGAAGAAAGCTCCTACCAACGCAGCCTCCGCATTGGCTTACGCCAACTACAAAGATTTGGGCACGCTGCTAAGCGCCGTCGCCCATATAAGCTCGCTTGAGGCGACCAAGACCATGAGCAGGAAGCAGAGGGCTATCGCATACGTGAACAGCCTCAAAGGGCTCTCCAAGGCTCAGAGAATGGCTATACTCCAGATGGCTGGATACACCGTCGATTCCAAATACCTCGGCCAATTGCTGAGGGAATCCGGGATGGACAACAAGACGATAAAGGAAATGACCTCCGCATAGGGGTCTTTTCTTCATATTTGGGAAGTTTTGGGAAAATATGGGAAAACCACCTCTTGCAAATCAACCAAAACTTTGGTAGATTTAGATTGCCCGAAAGGGTATATGGGCTGGTAGAAATACCCGGGTCCACCTGATGTTTGGCGGGGAAGTTCTCCACCAATCGTGAGCCAGGAGCTCGCAATTCGGCATGGCGAATCAAAATCTTCCATGATCTTGAAGGCTGGGCGAAATACCTTAAAAAAACCGCCCATTTTTTTATGCCTGCTTATAAGAAGAAGATTCTAAGAACAATACTGTTTTCCGCTGAGTTATATTCGGAATTGTGCGAGAACGTTTACATTGTCTCATCGCCAGATTTCGAAAAATCAGAATCCTATGTCCTTCATTTCTATCCTCAGAATTTTTTGCATCTCACTGGTGTCAAGACAAACATGAAACCAGCCGATTTCTTCTTCAAAGCGTTGAATAAGACTTTATCCGAAAGCGA
>JABLTL010152030.1_pt1 | contig 10452 bp, 9 predicted proteins | sample 7160151 | NCBI WGS metagenome assembly JABLTL01 (sample SAMN14651223, study PRJNA627086) | human gut metagenome | isolation source: feces | host: Homo sapiens
AAACATCTAAGCGCCTCCGGCGATATTGTTTATTTTAGTTCAACTTGTTATGAGTGTTTTAGACACGTTAATGTTGATAAGACTAAATAGAAAAAAAACAAAAATAAAAATTAAATTAAGCTCACTTATTTATTCGTTGTTTTCCGGTGTGCAGAAAATAAAATTGTCCGGAGCAGAAAGACGTGCGTTTTCAAAATGGGCTAGCACATACAAATCAGTGGCAGAAATTGATTATAATCCGCCGCTTCTCATAAAAATTTTTCCAATGATTTCTACAGTAATTTCTATGACAGGCGTAATAGTCTTATATTATATTGCAGGTACTACAGATGTAAGCATGGCGGACTTTATCGCGTTTAATACAGCATTTTCTGCTGTGAGTGGGGCAATAATGGCTTTAGCGCCGCTGTTTACTAAGTTTTCAGAAATGAAGCCGATAATAGAAGTAATCAAGCCGATACTTGAGGCAGAACCGGAAGTTAGTGAAAATAAAAAGATAATTACAGACTTATCAGGAGCAATTGAATTAAATCATGTTTCGTTTAAATATAGCGAAAACGGACCGCTTGTTTTGGATGACATAAATTTGAAAATTAAACCAGGTCAATATATTGCTATAGTAGGGAAAACTGGCTGTGGAAAGTCTACTTTGATGAGGTTGCTTTTAGGTTTTGAATCGACAAAAAACGGTGCTATTTATTATGATGGCCAAGATATAAATTCTTTGGATTTGAGAAGCTTAAGACGGCATATTGGTGCTGTAATGCAAAACGGCAAGCTTTTTCAAGGAGACATTTTTTCAAATATCGTAATTTCTGCGCCGTGGTTAACTTTAGACGAAGCCTGGGAGGCTGCAAAATTAGCTGGCATCGATAAGGATATAAAAGAAATGCCAATGGGAATGCACACTATTATAAGTGAAGGTAGTGGGGGAGTTTCAGGTGGACAGAAACAACGTTTAATGATTGCTCGTGCGATAGCTCCAAAACCGAGTATTTTGATGTTTGATGAAGCAACAAGCGCTCTCGATAACATTACTCAAAAGCGAATTTCTGAATCGCTGGATCTATTAAAAAGTACAAGAATTGTCATTGCGCATAGACTTTCTACCATTAAAAATTGTGATAGAATTATTGTTATTGACAAAGGAAGAATCATTGAAGACGGCACATTTAACGAATTAATGAAAAATAAAGGGTACTTTGCAGAACTTGTTGAACGTCAGCAAATTGAAGTACAGGGTTGATTTGAAATATATCATCATTGTATTGGGTAAACCTGTTAATAAAAATTACAATAAAAACAATTAATAAAGCCCTCATTCAATTTTATACCGAATGAGGGCTTTGCAATTGTGAAACATAAAATACAACTATAGTATAGTAAGGAAAAAACGTGAAGTAGCTGATAATAAAAAGAACGGTTTAATTTTTCTTTAGATGTAAATTAATTAAATTATTTTAAGTAAAAGAACTTATGTATTGTTTACTATGAGCTAGTAAAAATTTCGTTAAATAGATGACTGTGTAAAAAACATTTTTTCATGAGTATATTGTATTAAAGAAGAGACAAAGCCTAATATTAAAAACAATGTAATAATAGTATCATTAACTTTTACCATTATTTTGCCTATTTTGTGACATACAAGCAGTTAAATGAATGAGCTTTTTTAGCCATACCATTTCTGATTTTTTTATTACACAAAAAAATATTAATAGTGTTATATACAAGGCTATACTAAAAACAAATTCCAGTATCATTTTTAAAATTGTAGAATCATAAAAATTATTGGCAAACATAAATTTTACAAAAATTCCTGAAATAGTTGAACAAATTAACGGCCCAATTACCCATTGCGTAAAATTAAACTTTAAACAAGTAACTTTTAGTAGTCTAACAACGCTTAGGCTAGAATTTAGAATAGTGCTTACAAATGTCATAATTATGAATCCCTTTATTCCTACAAATGGCAAAAGTATAAAGATTAAAAGTACCCGAACTGATGAGTCAATAATATTGTACGATAAGTAATACAACTGCTGATTTAATCCCTTTAACATTCCGTCAACGACCTTGTCAAGATACATCAACGGCACAAGTGGCGCAAAAATACTTAAATATACACCGCATTCTGAGTTAGAATACACTGCGCAACATAATTCTTTTGAGAAAAATATAAAAATATTCATTGTAATTATCGAAAAAAGCAGCGTGACTTTCAAAACTTTTTCTGCAATATAATTAATATTTGCCTTTTGATTTATCGCATTTGCTTCGGACATTTCTGGAATCAGCAGCATCGAAAATGACATCAAAATCAGCGACGGAAAAGCAATTATTGGCATAACCATTCCGCAAATTAACCCATATATGGACAAAGCTTTCGTGCTGGAAGCTCCATAGCGTTTAAGTCCGGACGGAATGAGTATATTTTCCAGCGTGTTAAGTCCGGCTCTCAAAGACGCACTCGCTGTAAGTGGCAAAAATATCAAAAATAAATTAGAGGTCAGCTTGACTTTTTTATCCGTAGCTTGAGTTATTTTTTTTACATCGTTTATATAAAGCGCATAGGAATATATACAGGACAAAACTTCAGAAAGTGTTGTGCCGATAACTACCGCAGCGCAAGCATATTCTATTCCACGTGGCGCAAAATTTCCAATTAAAATGATGAAAACCACAATTTCTATTATCTGTTCAAGAAGCTGTTCGCTCGCAGTTTTAATTACACGTCTGACCGCGTAAAAATAACCTCTAAAGCACGACGAAACCGCTACAAAAGGTAAACTTGGCGCCAAAATTTTTAAAGATAAGATTGTTCGAGCATCTTTTAAAATATTAACACCGATTTGCTCTGCGAAAATAAACATTATTACGGCGGCAAAAATGCTTATTCCCACTCCCAAAGCCAAACATTTTGCGACAACTTTCTTAGCCTGCGAGTACTGCTTTTTAGCAATAAAATCTGTCACCAAGCGAGTCACTGTAAGGCTTATACCGGTCGTAGAAAAAGTCGCTGCGAAAAAATATACAGCCGTAACCAGTTGGTAAAGACCTATTCCCTCTGCACCAATTTTGTTCGACATATACACCCGAAAAAACATTCCGATTGTCATATTTATAAGCGATGTTCCCGTCAATATCAGCGCATTTATCATAAATGTTTTCTTTTTCATAAAATTTTCCACTCCGTTTCATATTCAGATATATGCGGAGTATTTTTTTATTATGTTCTGGAAATTATTATGAATATATGGTAAAATTATTAACGTGTGTTTTGGAGGAGATAATGTGAACTTTGATGAAATTTTTAAAATAATGGATGAAGCTTTTCCAGATAATGAAATGCGCACATACGACGCTCAAAAAAAATTGCTGGATAATGACAAATATAATATTTATGTCAAAAAAAATGAATCTGGTTTAGTTGTCGGTTTTTTAGCGTATTGGACTTTAAAAAGTTGCACTTTTTTTGAGCATTTAGCGGTTTCAAAAAATTTTAGAGGAAACGGCATAGGCAAACAAATAATCTTAGATAACGCTAAAAATGTTAAAAAACCTATATTTTTTGAAGTTGAGCTCCCAAATACGGAAATAGCTAAAAGAAGAGTTGATTTTTATAAACGTTTGGGCTTTAAGTTAAATGATTTTTATTATGAGCAACCAGCTTTAAGAAAAAATGAAAAGCCTCAACAACTGTTAATAATGAGTTATCCAGAGCCAATAAGTGGACAAGGTTTTACTGACTATAAAAAAGAAATTTACAGCAATGTGTATGGCAAGTAATATAATTTTTGATGTCAAAGGAGATTTAATTATGAATGATTACATTATTTTTACAGACTCTACATGCGATTTAGATGCAGAACATATAAAAGAGTTAGGAGTAAAAACTATCCCACTCAACTTTACTTATGAAGGCAAATCTTATATTGATGGCGCAGGGCTTTCTTATAAAGACTTTTACAATTTGCTAAGAGAAAAGAAAGATATAACAACAAGTCAAATAAATGCTGGCACCTTTATCAAAGAATTTGAACCTTATTTAAAAGAACAAAAAGATATTCTTTACATAGCTTTTTCATCGGGACTTAGCGGAACTTATTCATCAGCAAAAATCGCCGAGGCTGATTTGCAAGAAAAATATCCTAACCGAAAAATAATTGTTATCGACTCTTTGTGCGCTTCTATGGGAGAGGGCTTACTGGTTCACTACGCCGCAGAAAAGAAAAATAACGGTGCTTCTATTGAAGAACTGGCTAAATGGATTGAAAATAATAAACTAAATGTGTGTCATTGGTTCACGGTTGACGATTTATTTCACTTAAAAAGAGGCGGTAGAGTGTCATCTGTATCGGCATTGTTGGGCACTATGCTTGGAGTAAAGCCGATTTTGCATGTAGATGATGCCGGAAAATTAATTCCAATGGAAAAAGTTCGCGGCCGAAAGGCTGCTTTGACTGCTTTGGTTGAGCACATGAAGAAATCAGCAAAAGTAACTCCTGACGACGTTGTTTTTATTTCTCACGGAGATTCGATTGATGATGCAAATTTCATCAAAGATTTAGTTTTAAAAGAATTTAATGTAAAGGAAGTTAGAATTAATTATATCGGTTCTGTTATAGGCGCTCATGCTGGGCCAGGAACGATTGCACTCTTTTTTATGGGGCAAAGTAGATGAATTTCGATTTATGCTATAATAAAAAAGCTTTATTTAGGAGTTTTTTTGTGAAAGGTAAAAAAATAGTTTCTTTAGGTCTGGCGCTCTTTGGGGCAGTTTCTCCGTTAAATTGTAGCAGGATTTTCGCATCAGGACCCTACGTCAATTCAACGTCAATTCAGACAAATGTTGATACAAAAATTGAAGATTTAGAAGTGAACAATTTATTGATAGAAAAATTTGGAAAATGCAAAAGAGAAAATTAAAAAGCCACAAAAAACACTAAATTAGTTGGTTACTCAGCAATAGGGTAGATTTGATAATGATTTTAATTACAGAGGAAATAAAATAAAAAATGCGCCGCACTATACCGTGCGGCGCATTTTTTATTTGTTGTCAGATAATTTTATCGCTATAACTGTTATGTCATCATCAAAATCCGAAATTTTTTCATTTGACAATCTTTTCACAACGGAGTTTGCAAAACTTTGCGAATCTTCATTAATCCAATTCTTAAACATATCTTCAAGCCACACATCACCGTCTGAAATTGCACCGTCTGATACAATTAAAATTTTGTCATTGTCTGATAAAACATTACTGCATTCTGCTACGTTAATTTCTTTTAAAATTCCGATAGGTAAGGAATTTGGTGCGCAACGAATTACTTTGTTCCCCTTCTTTAAAAATGTAAGTGGAGCTCCTGCTTTTAATAATTTTATTTCTCCACTAAATAAATTAACATTTAAAATATCCAACGTAGACAAAACTTCATCTTCTGATTTTACACGCAATGCAGAGTTTGTTATTTTTGCTGCTGTAAAAAAACTCATTCCAGATTTTATTAAGCTTTCCATGATTTTACATGCCAAAGCACCTTCAACCGCGGCTCTGCCACCAGTTCCCATTCCGTCACTCAGTATGAACACCATTTGTCCCATTCCGTTATTGAAATATGTATAGTTGTCTCCACACAGTAGGCCGTTTTTACAGATATGTTGTGCAACGCCAATCTGAATGTTAAAAGTTGGTTTGTCCGAAAGTTGGATCCTACAAACGTTTTCGGTGTGACTAAAACACGGCAAGTCTAATTTTCGTGAACATATTTTAGATAATTTTCTTGATAAGTTCAATTTTTCTAACTCATTTTTATCTGTACCTGTTATTTCAATTTCTATAAATATCTTTCCAAGCTTATCATATCGGCAACAGACATCAATAGGTATTAACTTTAATTTTTTTAACTCTACGGTAATTTTTTTTGCTAATTCTAAGTCAAAAGTTTTGTAATTTCTTATTTCTTTCCCCATCTCTGATAATAACGTGCCCATATCAGCAAATTGCTCCGAAACAAATTCTCTTACTTCAGATATTCTCCTATCTGATACTTCTTTTTCTATTGCTTCACGATATAAAGCATTTATGTTGTTTGCCAGCTCACTTTTTCGGTTACACCTTTTTGCAAAATTTTCAGGAAAACTTTCTTTGTTTACCTTGCCATTACTTCGCAAAATTTCATTAATTTGCAAAAACGATTCTAAAGTGTCTGAATTTTTTGTATCAAAGCAGAATGTCTTTAAACCACAATTGTTACAAACTTTGTCAATTGAGTTTAAGCAAATATTCGATTTTTTGTTTTTTCTTATTTGGGCCAATTTTTCTGAAACCACGTCTATAGACTTTCCTATGTTCATCAATGTCTTAGATGTGAAATCTAAGCGCATTGCAACAGTATCTTTTAGTCCTTCATGCCTGTCGTAATTAATTGGAGATGAAAAAATTTCTACAAACTTATCACCAATATCATCGCGTAAAAAAATAAATATCAAACTGGCTGTAATTATTTCATAAATTTCAGATATAACCACTGTAGGATTTCCAGTTTGAACAGAAATAATCATATTTGCTGCTAAAAATGAAAAGCAGCATGATATTTTTCCAAAAGGTGCCATCAAGCCGGATATCAAACCACCAAACGCATATGCTCCCATAATGTGAGTAGGTTCTTTAAATGCTAGCCCCAAAATAACTCCTGCAGTTATTCCTGAAATGCTTCCACCAGCTACACCTAAATTTCGAGAACAAAAAATTATTACTAAAGATGCTAAAACTTTGCCAATTGAAATATTACCTATTCTGACTGAAAGCAAAGATAAAATTACAATAAAAACTGTCATGCAAAGGCAGACTAACTCTGACTGCTTTATTTTTGTTCCTTTTTTCAAAAAAATATTTATGCTTTCGCGAAAAAAATACGCAGCTCCTGCAGCTAACAATGCTTCTGTTATATACATGGCAGCTTCGTTTAAATCGCTTATATCCGAAATATTTATAGCTAAACCTGTTGCAATTATAGTTGAAAATGAAATAATCGGTGCGTATAATTTATTTTCCTTCAATTTTGACAAATCATTTAACGTCCATCTTATGGCGCAAACCGCAATTGCTGCAGAAATATATCTCATCCCTATATTTATTTCTGACGGTAAAATATATCCAATTATTGTTCCAACAAGGCTAAAAAGCATATTTTTATATGGTACTGCAGATAAAAAGGCTGTTCCAAATGGTGCATAAACTCCGAACGCTATTCCTTTTGATACAAATATTCCCAAAATAAAATGTAGTATATTTGTCGCAATTAATTTAGATTGTTCTTCTGAAATCAAAGATTTTATATTTTTTTCTGCCGTTGTTATTATATAAGTATTTTTCATTTTAATATCACCTAAATTTTTGCATAATTTTGCTTTTACATAATAAAATTATACCGTACAGATGCGTCATAGCCTGTCTTAAACTGGTGCGGATTTTTGACTTTTTATGGTAATATGAATCGGTAAATGATTAAAAAAAAATCTATTAGTAAAAAAATATCTAAAATTTATTTGCGCTGCCTTATATCGCGCGGCGCTTAATTTATATTTTTTATGTTCACGCTAATCATAAAACATTAGATTTTTTTATATTATTTAAAGTATAAATTTTTTAAGGAGGTTTGCTTAAATGGCAACTGGCTATATTGTCACAAACGTTTATACTTCTCGCGCACAAATTCCATTAAGAGGCGCGCAAGTATCTATAACTTCTGGAACTGGCACAAACTCACAACTTTTGGGATTTAGAACAACTGATGAATCTGGTCAAACAGAACCTGTTTCTATAAACACGCCCAATTTAGAATTATCTTTAAGTCCGTCTAAAATCAAGCCGTTCGCTATTTGTGATATAAAAATTTCTCACCCATCGTACTATACTCTGACTATAACCGACGTTCAAGTTTTTGCAAATACTCAAACCATACAAAATGTCGAGTTGATTCCGCTGGAAGAAAACAGCAAACCGGAAGACAGATTTATCAGCAGAAATACTCCTTCACAAAATTTATAAAAGAGAGGCGATATCATGCCAATAATAACTCCATATGTGCCAAGTTACATAACAGTACATTTAGGTACACCAAACAGCAGCGCGCAGAATGTTACCGTGTCTTTTCCTGATTATATAAAAAATGTGGCATCCAGCGAAATTTATCCTACCTGGAATGAAGCCGCGATTTATGCCAATATTTATGCACAGATTTCCTTTGCGCTAAATCGAATTTATCTGGAACATTACCCCAGTCAAGGCTACTCGTTTAATATTACAAATTCGACAGCTTACGACCAGGCTTTTACTCCCGGCAGAAATATTTTTGAAAATATCGACAGAATCGTTGATGACATTTTTAACGACTACATTCGCAGAATGGGCTATGTTGAACCACTTGCGGCAATTTATTGCAACGGAACTACTGCAACTTGCAATGGATTGTCACAATGGGGCAGCGAGGAACTTGCAAATCAAGGATACAGTTCTCTTAATATTTTAAAATATTATTACGGTTACAACATAGAATTAGTTCAAGAGGCACCTGTAATGGGGTTGCAGTCGTCTTCTCCCGTATATCCGTTACAACGCGGGTCTGTCGGCGATTATGTTGTTGTAATACAGCGCTCTTTAAGCAGAATTTCTCAAAATTACCCTACTATTCCTAATATTTACCCTATTGACGGAATTTTTGGAGAATCCACAGAACGTTCAGTAATTGCGTTTCAGGAAATCTTTAATCTGACTCCGGATGGAATTGTTGGAAAATCCACCTGGTACAGACTTGTATATTTATATACCGCCGTAAATAAACTGGGCGAACTTGAATCAGAAGGGCAGCGGCTTTTTGGAATAAATTTAACTTATCCGGACGCCATTGCTGAGGGGAATCGTGGCGAAAAAGTCTACATTTTACAATATTTCTTGTCCGTACTTGCTCAGTTTTACGATTATATCCCTTTTATCGAAATAGACGGCATCTTTGGTCCAAAAACTAAAAATGCCGTAATAGCTTTTCAAAAAAGCAAAGATTTACCTCAAACAGGCGAGGTTGATGATGTCACATGGAACGAAATTTATCGAGAATTCCGCGGCATTGTTACAACGGTTTTTGAAGGGAATGTCGTTCCAAAAACATTTATTCCGTTTAGTGGCACAACTTTGCGACTCGGCTCAAAAGGTGAAGAAGTCACCACTCTGCAGCAGTACATTAATAACATCGCGAATATTTATCCAGAGATTTCTCCCGTGGAAGTCACCGGAGTTTACGACGAGGCTACTATGAATGCTATTATGCAGTATCAAAAAAAATTCGGGCTAAGAGTTACCGGAAATGTTGACAGAATCACATGGAACAGCATCGGTGGAACTTATCTTGATATTGTAAGTTCAGAAAATCCGCAGCCGACTCAATACCCCGGTTACGAACTAAATGTTGGTCAGAGTGATTTCGATAGTAACAATAAAAATTAATTCGAGAGGTGTTTTTATAAATTTATGAACAGAACAACTTTACGTCCGGGTGAACCTGTTAGAAATTTGCAGCATTTTTTGCGGCATATTTCTTATTACTACAATACCGTTCCGGCAGTCATTCCTGATGGGATATTTTCTTCTCAAACTAAAGAATCTGTTGCCGGATTTCAAAAAACATTTTCATTGCCAATTACCGGTGCTGTTGACTTTGATACGTGGAATCGCATAATAAGTATTTTCAATGAAATTTCTGAGTACGAAACAGAAGCCTTATTGCCACAAGTTTTTCCAGCTACAGATTTTCTAATAAATCCTGATGAAAATCCATTATGTCTATATTTGATACACTCTATGCTCTACTCTATAACTTCCGTTTTTGAAAATTTTGACGACTTTAATATAACCGGAGTTCACGATGAATCCAGCGTTAATTTAATAAAAGATCTGCAGCAACTTTTTAACCTTGAGCCGAATGGTATAATTGATAAAAAAACTTACAACATGATTACTGCACTATACAACCATCATGCTGACAAAACTTTTTTAAAATAATGAAAATTAAAAAGCCTGGCAAATTTTAATAATGAAATTTGTCAGACTTTTTGTTTTTGTTTTAATTTTTATTTCCATAAAACTGAGATAGTTTCAATAAGTGTTCATATTTGTCACGAGATTGTTTTTCTGCCACTTCAAATAATTTTTCTGCTCTATCAGAATTTGTCCTTTCAAGCGCATTGTACCGCACTTCATTCATAATAAAGTCGCGATAATTCAGTGAAGGAGCTTTACTATCAAGCAAAAATGGATTTTTTTCATAAAGTTTCAATCGCGGGTCAAAACGAAAAAGATTCCAATAACCGGATTCCACTGCTTTTTTCTCTTCCAAAGGTGCTGTACCCATTCCTCCTTTTATTCCATGATTTATACATGGTGCATATGCAATAATT
>JABLTL010121442.1_pt1 | contig 10450 bp, 14 predicted proteins | sample 7160151 | NCBI WGS metagenome assembly JABLTL01 (sample SAMN14651223, study PRJNA627086) | human gut metagenome | isolation source: feces | host: Homo sapiens
AAAGAAGAGACCAATTTTTATCAGTTCAAATATGATAAATAAATTTTATTTAATTTTAAAATTAGTTCATCAATAGGTTCTGTATAGATGCCTTGTTTTAATTTATCATTTTCAAATTGTATTAAGGCATTTAAAATTATGTTAGTTTCTATATTCTTAATAGGTAGTTTTATTTTTTTCATTATAACCACACTCCCTCTGTTTCTTATTTATATTATATAAGAATATGGTTAATAAGTTAATTATGCGATTAGTTTATGAAGGATTTAATGAATAAAAAATAGTTAATAGTCGTTTTTATTAAGCATTTATGGGGTTTCCATATCGCATTGCACCCCACCATATTGGATAACCAACATAGATAATATCATAATCATCAAAATTACCAATCTTATTCTTTATTTCAGGGCGTACATCTTTATTTTGCTCTTCTTTTGCTAAGTTAACTAAATCTCTATGATTAGTTGTATAAGGTGTTTTAGGTTCGATTCTATAAATGTCTGCTCCAGTATTTTCAGCAATTAACATAGCAGCATATTGAGTATTACCTAAAACTTTTCCATCAACAACAATAGCACTATTTTCTTCTTCGGTAGTCATTTTCTTGTTTGGATTATCAGTTTCTGGGACAGAGAAGTAAACAACTAAAGATTTCTTACCATCTTTATTTGGTTTAGAATCTTCATTTCCAACTTTGATTTCTTCATCAGGTTGTTTAGTTTCAGTTGGAGCATCAGTAGTAGCTTTGTTGCTTAATAAAAAAGATCCTCCAAATCCTATTATTACAACAACTAAAACTGCAATAATTCATGTAATTACTTTTTTATTCATAATAAATCATTTTCCTTTATTTCAAACTGTCAGTCCATGTTTTAATAACAGAACTTGATGCTCCAGAACTAAAACGATGTCCTTCTTTCCAATTTCCATCTTTAGCTTCTTGTTTTAGTAAATCACCACTTTGTCCTAAACCACTAGATGCAGAGGTACAGAATGGAATGACTGTTTTACCATTAAAATCATTAGCTTTAACGAATGTATCTACTGGCCACGCTGCAATACCCCACCAAATTGGATAACCGATTAAAACAGTATCATAATTATCCCAATTCTCTACTTTGGTATTTTTTAATTTTATATTCCTTAAAGATTCATCATTATGTTCTTTTGTTACTCTTGAGTTATTGTCAGTCCAATCTAAATCTGCTGAAGTATAAGCATTGACTGGTTCTATTTCAAAAAGATCAGCATTTAGGTTTTTAGCAATTTGATCTGCAACTTTTTTAGTTGAACCAGATGCTGAATAATAAACTACAAGAGTTTTTCCTTTAGATGAAGTAGTTGTATTATCATTATCTATATCATCATTTTGTTTATTGTCATCTGCTGTTGGTTCACTTTCTACTGGAGTATTAGTAGGAGTATTTTCATTTTCTTTTGTCCTATCATTATTACCTAATAAGAAATAATCTCCTACACCTACTATTGCAATTAAAATAACTGCTACAATTCCTATAATTATTTTTTTATTCATAAGTTACACCTTACCAATTTTTATTGTCTTTACGACAATCATCATTTGTTCTTCGTGTCTTTACAATATTGTCAAACCATTCAACCATTGATGGATCTTGATGATTAAAGAATAAACTATCACTAGTATTTAATTTTTTAATTTCTTCCATATCTTCATCAGTTAGTTTAAAATCAAATACATTAAAGTTTTGTTCCATCCTCTCAATATGAGTAGATTTACAAGCAATGATAACACCTCTTTGAATTAACCATCTTAAAATTACTTGTGCTGAACTCTTATCATATTTTTTACCAATATTAACAAGTGTTCCATTTTCAAAAAGTCCATTTCTTCCTTCTCCAAATGGAGCCCATGCTTCAATATGTACTCCATACTTTTCCATATTTTCTTGTGCTTTAAATTGGGCATTAATTGGATTTGTTTCTACTTGATTTACTGCTGGAATTACTTTTCTATCAAATAAACAAATGTCAGTTAGTCTATCTGGATAAAAGTTAGATACTCCAATTGCTTTGATTTTCCCTTCTTCATAAAGATCTTCTAAAGCTCTATACGCTCCATAGTAATCACTAAATGGTTGATGAAGCAATACTAAGTCAATATAATCAGTCTTTAACTTCTTTAATGATTCTTCTACAGATTTCTTACAATTTTCATAACCATAATTATCAATCCATACCTTTGTAGTAATGAAAAGTTCTTCTCTTGGTACTCCACATTCAGAAATTGCCTCTCCAACTTCTGCTTCATTAAAATAACTTTGTGCTGTATCAATGCTTTTATATCCCGCTTTAATAGCATCTAATACGCATCTTTTTGTTTCTTCCTTAGGTATTTGATAAACTCCAAATCCTAAAATTGGCATTTCTATACCATTGTTCAATTTTACATATTCCATATTCTCATCCTTTCCAAATTGACAATAATTTCAATTTACACTACAATTATAAAAGCCGTGTGTAACACTCGGTCAATACTTTTTTGAAAAATTTTAATTTTTTTATTGACTGTGTGTTACACTCTTGTTTTAAAATGATTTTAGAGGTGAAAAAAAGATGACTAAAGCTGATAAATTATATTCAATGAAAGAAACTTGTGAAATGGCAGGACTTACTTATGATGCTTTAAAGTTTTATTGTAATAAAGGTTTAATTCCTAATGTGAAAAGAAATAAGAGCAACTATCGTGTATTTGATGAGAATGATATTAACTGGATTAAAAGTTTATCTTGTTTAAAAAATTGTGGTATGAGTATTGTTGAAATGAAAGAATATCTTGATTTATGTTTAAAAGGACAGTCAACCATTCCTGAAAGAAAAGTTATTTTGGATGCTAAACTTCGTGAGTTGGAACATAAAAAACAAGAGATTCAAGATAGTATCGACTATATTCATTGGAAACACCAATTTTATGATGATGTATTATCTGGAAAAACAAAGTATTTTAGTTATTTAATTCCAACAGAAAATGATGACAATTAAGCCATCATTTTTTTGTTATAAATTATTGTATTCTTCATCAGATACAGATTCTAACCAAACATTCTCTGTATCCTCTCCAGGAACTTCTACAGCTATATGACTAAACCAAGAATCTTTTTTAGCTCCATGCCAATGTTTTATATTTGCTGGAATAGTAATTACCATACCTGGAACTAAACTAATTGCATCTTTGCCTTCTTCTTGATACCAGCCAGATCCAGCAGTACAAATCAAAAGTTGACCTCCACCTTTTGTAGATTTATGAATATGCCAATTATTTCTACATCCTGGTTCAAAAGTAACATTTGCTAAAAATACAGATGTATCTTTTGGATTCGTTAAAGGATTCAAATAACTATTTCCTATAAAATATTTTGCAAATGCTTCATTAGGTTGTCCCAGTCCAAAAACATTTTCTTTAACAAATTGTTCTTTATTCATTATCTTCACCATACACTTCCTTAATTAAATCAAATGTACTCCACGCTTTAGCCCAACCACAGTAAAATGCTAATTGGGTAATCATTTCTACAACTTCATCTTTTGTGATTCCATGTTTTTTACCTAAAACTAAATGAGATTTTAATTGTGGATATAGCCCTTGTGCCATTAAGGCAGATATAGTTATCATACTTCTATCCCTTAAAGATAATTTATCTTCACGAATCCAAACTTCACCAAATAGTACATCATCATTTAATTCTGCAAACTTAGGTGCTAAATTTCCTAAATTATTTCTACCAGCAGTTTGTTTTTCCAACTTAATCAACTCACTTTCTATTTAATTATATCGCTAAAGAGCTCCCATTCCACCATCTACATTGTAAATAGATCCTGTTACATAACTTGCTTCGTTACTAACTAAGAATAAAGCAATGTTAGCAACTTCTTCTGGGGTTCCGAACCTTTTACATGGAATCGTACTTGCAATTCCTTCTTCATGTTTTTTAGATTCTTCTTCTGATAATCCTGGCACATTCCAAATGTCTGTTCTGATTGCTCCAGGAGAAATAGCATTTACTCTTACATTTTTATCAGCTAATTCTAAAGCCCACACTCTTGTAAAATTTTCTACTGCTGCTTTTGCTCCTTGATACATAGAAAGATTAACTGATCTATGAGTTGCTCCTACACTAGATAAATTGATTATATTACCTTTAGATTTAAGAATAAGTGGTAATGCCACTATAGTCATTTCTACTAATGCTCTTACATCTAAACTAAATGCTTCATCATAATCTTTAATTGTCATTTCTGCAATTGGTTTAACAGGACACCATCCTGCATTATTTACTAATATATCAAGTTGTCCATTATATTTTTCATTAACTGTTTTAATTATATTTTTAATAGCATTACTATCAGTAATATCTCCTACAACATAAGAAATTTTACTATCCAATTCTGATGTTTCTTTTAATGCTGATTCCCTACGACCAACAATTATAACATTTGCCCCTTCTTTAGCATATCGAACTGCTATAGCACGACCAATACCAGAACCTCCTCCAGTAACAACTGCTATTTTTCCCTCTAATTTTCCCATTTATTGATCCTCCTTAATTTTATTTATCCAACCATCAATTTTCTCATTACTTGTTACAAGTCTATTTTCAGAATGATCAGTTGTAAATTTTATATTCATTTCACTCTTTATAATTCCTTTACATAACTCTTTCATTTCATCAAAAGTAGAACCTATCCATCCTGCATTTGTTGCATAAAGATGAACTTCTTTTCCGCTTAAATCATATTTTGTTAAAAATGTTCTTATAGGAGGAGTAATTGTGTACCACCAAACAGGTGTTCCTAAAATCACTTTATCATAATTATCTAAACTAATATCTATATTTTCTATTTCTGGTGTTTCTTTTGTTTGCAAATTATCTTCTGTTTCATTTACTACATCCTGATAATCACTAGAATAAGGTACTTTAGATTTAATTTCTAAAATATCACAATCTAACTTTTCTTTAACTCTTTCTGCAATCATTCTTGTATGCTTACCATACCCATAATAAATAACTATTGTTTTCATTTCATGTTCCTTTCCCAAAATTTGATAGCATTATTTATCCAACCCTCTGCTTTTGTACCTTCACCAAGTCCAAAGCCATGTGGAAGTCCATCAAATATTTCTATTTCTGCATCTGTACCATTTTGTTTTATTCTTTTGATTCTATTTTCCATTGTCTGGTAATTGGCGATTCCATCACTTGTTCCTACACAATTATATGTTGGAGGTTCATTGCCAGTAACTTCTGAAAGCCCTGTATATTGCATTATTACTGCACTAGGTCTAGGATATTTTTTTTCTCCAAAGGATTCTGTTCCATAACTTCCTAACCATGCAGCTATTCTTCCACCTGCTGAACCACCCCAAACAGAATACTTATCAGTATCAATTTTTAGCATTTCTTTATTTTCGTGAATAAAAGCAACTGCTCTTGATAGATCTTCCATTGCTTTATCTGCATCTGGTCTATAAATCAAAGCAAAAGCGTTGTATCCATTTTTAGATAGTTCTAAAGCATGAGGAAAACTGTCTTGCATAGCTCCAACGTACATGAATCCTCCACCTGCATTAACAATAGCAAATTTACTATTTTCATTTCCTCTAAAAAAGAATATTCCTGTATTTCTTTTTTTTGGCTCTTGTTTCATTTCTTCTTCGGTATATATTGAATAAAAGATTTGATTACCAGAGTCTACCTGTTCTTTCATATAATTTACAATTTCAACTGTCTTATCGGCATTCATGTAGTTATACCAAATATATAAATCATCACAAGTTTCTAATGTCATATTTTTATCAATTGTTCTATCAACAGGAAATATAAGGTTCCCAAAGTTTTGAAAAGACTTATTATTTATGACATCAACTACTTTTGTATCTTTTGTAAAATAACTCATATCATTCATCTCTTGTTTTTCTTTCTTGTTTATATTAGAACATCCAGTTAGCAATAACATTACTGCTATAATAACTATGATAGTCTTTTTCATATTATTTCCTATTCATTGATATTCATTGTATTTATTATTTTACTTCCATCACTAGAGTCAATTACAACACTTTTTAAATTCATTCCCATAAGTTCTGATACTCTTGTTGCTAAAAAAGTAATACTTTTTACTGTTGCTTCATCTGGAGCAGAACCTTGTGCAAAGAAATATAGATTTTTACCTCTTAAAACTTCTGCTTCATGAAGTAAATACAATCTATCAATAAATGTTTTAACAATTCCAGACACTGTGTACCAATAAACTGGTGCTCCTATAATAATAGTATTTACATCTTCTAACTTTTTAAATATTTCATTAATCTGATCATCTTTATAAACTTGCCCATATTGACTTATTTTATAGTCAGACATTTGCAAAATATCATGATTAACTCCTTTTAAAATTTCTTCTCCTATTCTAAAAGTATTACCACTTCTATTAGGACTACCATTCATAAAAATTATTTTTTCCATAACATTATCCCTTCTTTCATTATCAATGATACACCCGTGTATTACACCCGTGTCAATAGATAAAATTAAAAATGCAAACTCTATTCAGTCTGCTTGTTAAATTGACTATATAAGTTTTGGCAATTTATCTTTAAGTTCATTATCCCATTTTTATCCCATAAAAAAAGATGCCAATAGTCAAACTCATATTTTGAGTCAAATTATTAGCACCAATCAAAACTGCATTATTTAATTTTCTTGTTTTTTTACGTTTATGAGCGAAAGATACCTCTTTATGAATATATTCGCTTCTATCAATTTCTAACAAACAAAATTTAAAAAATGTTAATCAAATACTTTTAAATAGACTACTAAAGTCATTAGGTTCATATACATCTAAACAAGTATTTTTAAATGTATTTGATGAAGATTTATTTAACAAACTATTTTAATTATTGTCAATGGCAAGCATAACGGGTTCATTTTAACCATTGACAATATAGTAAACTTATAATATTTATTACTATTTTGTATCAATTAATAATTCTTTTGGACTTTTCTTTAAATTGCTTGACGAAGATATTAGTAAAGAAATTATAAGAACTATTGACATAAATAAAACCACATATATCATTAATTTTGGAGATATATTAAATTCTAAACTTGTTAGTGTTTTATTAAATCCATCCACTTCAGCTCCACCTCCAAGTTGGCTGGATGCTGATTGTTTAGCAATTTGTTTTGCTATAGTACCAGTGACTTTACTTAATATGTTATTTCCAATCATACTTGCTGTATAAACAGCTAGAAAGTATGATCCTATAAATGCTGGGATTGATACAAATACTAGTTCAATAACAAATTGTCCAAATATTTTGGCTTTTGAAATTCCTAATGAAAGTAAAATTGCAATTTCTTTTTTTCTAGCATTCATCCATAAAAACAATAATAATGAAACTGTAACACCTGCAAATAATAATGAGCCTGCAAATAATTTATTAGCTATTTTATATATACCTGATATTGATTGTTGTAGTGCTGGGTAATTATTTGAACTTTTAATCAAATTGTATTGTTGCCAATCTATGTCGAGTTTTTCAATATTTTTAATAACCTTATCTAAATTTTTATCACCTTTTACAAAAAATGTTGCATCTTGATATACTGCAGTATCCTCTGTATTTCCATATACTTTTGCAGCCGTATCTAAATCAGTTATCAAAGTATTTTCGTAAAGTTCTTGGGCTGCAGTAACGCCACCTTCATTATGACCATCAAAAAGACCTTTTATTTCAACTTCTACTTTTTCATTTGCTCCTTTTTCATTATCGGCATCAAATAAATTAGATTTTATTTTTATTTTATCTCCAATTTTTAAATTATTTTTTTCTGCTAAGTCTTTATGCATTAAAATCTTGTTTTTATCATTTTCATTTAAGTGTTCACCACTAGATAATTTGTAAGCTCCTGAAATAAACTTATTTTCTTTTGATGAATCATTAACTCCTGTTAACATAACTGCTCTTTTAAAGTTTTTTGCTCTTTCTGGTGATTGACCTGAAAGTGTTTTTTGAGTTTCTATTATATCATTATCTACTAAATCGGCAACACTATTAATTCTTTTTACATATGAATCAATATCTTTGGATTCAGCAATTTTTTTAATATCTTGTCCTTTTATATTGCCCCCACCTCTTGGTGTGCCAAAATTAACTCTTCTATTTATTTCTATAGAGAAACTATTTGTTATATTTCCGAAAGTTTCTTTTGAAGCTCTGTTCGTAGCATCTTTGATCGATAAACTAATAAGACAAAGCGTTGACATTGCAGTTATAACTAACAATATAATTATTGATTTTAGACTTTTTCTAGTTACATATGCAAATGCATTTTTAATCATGATTGTACCTCCTAATTAATTTTATTTATTTTCTTAAGCTTTCTATCTCTTAATTCTAAAATAATGTCAGCAGAATTTGCAACTTCTTTGCTATGTGTTACCACGATTACACACTTATTTCTTTCTTTTGCTAACTTTTTAAGTATTTCAATTATTTCACCAGCAGTATCAACATCTAAGTTTCCAGTTGGTTCATCTGCTAAAATTATTGGGGCTTCTGAAACTAATGCTCTTGCAATCGCCACTCTTTGTTGTTGTCCGCCTGATAACTTCATTACATTTCTATTTATTTGACTTTTGTCAAGCCCTAATTCTAATAAGATTGTTTCAGATGCATTTTTATTTACTAATCTGACATTTTCTATTGGTGTTAAATAATCAATTAAATTATAGTTTTGAAAAACTAATGATATGTTATTTTTCCTATGATTACTATAGCCGTCTTTCTCTATATCATTTCCATTAAATAAGATTTGACCTTTTTGTGGTTTATCTAAACCTGCTAATAGTGAAAGTAATGTTGACTTTCCTGCACCTGATTTTCCTATTATTGCATAAAATTTTCCAATTTCAAATTTTTGATTTACTGAAGATAATACTAACTCACTTGAATTTGAATAATTATATGTTACATTTTTTATTTCTAATATATCCATTTTTAATCTCCTAACTTATTTTTGACAATATTTCTTTTGGTTTTTTAATTAATATCATTAAAGTTGCAATAATAACTGATAGAACAATAATTCCAATTAATATTCCGTAACTTTGTAGAAATGTTATGAGATTTGAAATTAAATTATTGTTTTTAAGTAAGCTATCAACCATTATTGTTGAATCATCAGAATTCATAAATCCACCGACTATAATATTTAATATTACATTTCCTATAAACAATGATAATACCAAAGATGGTAGTGATATAAATAATAATTCAAGTATAAATTGAGTTACAATTTTTATTTTACTTATACCAATTGATAATAATATTCCTATTTCATGTATTCTTTCTCTTAACCATAATATTAATATTAATGACAATACTGTTATTCCACCTATCATAATTGAATATGTCATAATCTTAATAATATGTTTTATTCCATATATAGACTCTAGTGTTTCTTCAAATACATGGTTATCACTTGAAACACTATATTGTGACCAATCAATTTTAATTTTTTTAATTTTATTTAATGCTACCTTTGTATTTTCTGAACTGTCTGAAAATATTGCAAGTTTATTAACAATTTTGTTATTTTCAGGCTTATTTAATGCTTTTTGACTTGATTCATAATCAATAAATACCATATTTTCACTAAAGTCTGATGATAAGCCAGTATATTTTTCTTGTTTTTTACCTGAAAAGATTCCAATTATCTCAAACTCATATTCTAATTTCTTTTCACTATTATTAAAATCAATTAATTGAAGTTTGATTTTATCGTTAAGTTTTAGGTTATTTTTTTCAGCAAGTTCCTTATGAATAAGAATTTTTCCTCTATCATTATTATTAATATGTCTGCCTTTTATAATAGTGAAAATACCACTGTTAAATAAATTATTTTTTTCACTATTATTAGTAGCTTCTACTGAAAGCATATTTTTGAACTCATCTGATAAATCATCTCGTTCTACTAATTGAGTTCCATCTACAACTTTGATGTTTGTAGTTCTAGCAAGTCCATCATACTTAGTGATAATTTCTTGTATTTCTTTTATATTATCTAATTCTTTAAACTGATTAGTTTCAAAAGTATCACCATTATTTTTAGTTATTGATAATGATGTATTTGAAATCTTGTATAAGTTTTTTTCTAAATTATTTGTTGATTTTGTTATATTCAAACATGAATATAAACAAGAGAGAACTACTGTTAAAATAATAAATACTATAATTGTCCTATTTCTTTTTCTTAAAATATATGCTATAGCATTTTTTAGCATTTTATCAACCTCCTATCTTCAGTTTTTTGCTTAAAAAAAGATATGGAAAAGTGTTTTTTAATATCAGCCATATCTTTTATTTTTTTCTTAAAAATGTAGACATTCCAAATAATTATATATGTTTTTTTTA
>JABLTL010011079.1_pt1 | contig 10449 bp, 6 predicted proteins | sample 7160151 | NCBI WGS metagenome assembly JABLTL01 (sample SAMN14651223, study PRJNA627086) | human gut metagenome | isolation source: feces | host: Homo sapiens
GATGAGAGAAGGAATCTACTCCGGCGTAAATCGTCTGCTCACATGCTGATGCGATTTCCTGGTATTTCGCTTTTCTTGCATCCCCCAGGCTCAGATCTTCCACACTGGAAGGATCCGGAACCTCCTCCGCTTTTGCGTACCAGTAATCAAAATCAGATTCGATCTCTTCCTGGGTTACTTTGCCCTGGTAATGGAACTGGACCTCCTCGCACTCCCACACCTTGTACTTATTCTTTTTCCCATCCTGGATGTCCTCTTTATCCACCAGCTCAATGTTTTTACGCATGATAACATCTGTTCCGGAAAATACCGGATAGACCTCAACTGCTGAGGGCTGCGATAAGTAAGATTCTCTTCTCATTTTCTACTTCCTTTCCGTGCTTACTTGCACTGTATGAACACATTTTGAATAGCTTATCAAAACAATACTTCATCCGGAATTTCAAACTGTTGCTATGCTTTATCCAGCCTTTGTATGCTGCAATCCGGATCAATGCGGTCCATCTGCTTTTTTAGATAGCCGATATAATAGAAGTTATTAAATTGTGCTCTTGTTTTTACCGTTACCTCATCCCCATAGTCTTTCGTTATTCCACCGTAAAAACAGTATTTCTTATTGATTTGTAATATCTCTTGATATCGGGGGCTTATCTCCCGCACTACTTTCGCAATTTCTATTTCTATAATGATAGCAAAAAGAAGAATAACACCTGCAATAATGCAAGTCAAAACTACTTCCTGTTTATTTTCGACAATCAGTATTTCTACTGTCTCTATAGCTCTTTCAAGCTCCATACCTCAGTCCACCACTCTCGTGAAGCTCGTGCCGCTCTTCTGGAAGCACACGTCCAGCCGCACGCGGTCGCCGCGCATATAGCTCGACGTACACTCGTACACCAGACCGTTCTCCATCGTCGTGCGCCGCTGGTGGTGGAAGGCCGCCGCTCCCGGCACGCAGCCGAGCAGCTTCGCCTCGTACTCGCCGAGCGTTACCGCCTCATAGCTGTCCTCCGCCGCGAACGGCACCACGCCGACGTGGTAGAGCAGGCTGTAAAAGCTGTGCGTCTCCAGCATCTCGCGCGTCAGGTTCGGATAGATGTGCTGCGGATAGTAGGAGGTCTCCAAAATCAGCGGCTCGTTGTCCACATTGCGTACGCGCGTGAAGCAGTAGACCTTCACGCCGTCCTCCAGCGCCATCAAACGCTTGATCTTCGGCGCGGGGTCGATGATATCAAAGCTCACCAGCGTGGACGAGGGGTGCTTGCCCATCGACGAGATCTCCGTCGTGAACGAATACTGCACGCCCTTGCGCCGCGTGCTCGGATCGGCGACGAAGGTGCCCTTGCCGCGCTTGCGCACGACGAAGCCGGCCTCCTCCAGCGAGCCGATGGCCTGCCGCACGGTGTTGCGGCTGATCTCGAATTTATCACAAAGCTCCGCCTCGCTCGGCAGCAGATCGCCCACCCGCAGCGTACCGGACGTGATGGTATTCTTGATGATGCCGGTCAGCTGCGCGTACAGCGGAATATCGCTCGCCATCGAGAGCGAAGCCTTCAAAATCGGATTTTCTTCCATTTCTGCCTCCCCGGACACAAATCGGGTCATTCCGTTTTGTCCTATTGGTGCCGATTGTATCACAAACATTTGGTACATTCCAGTCCCTACGGCACTTTTTCCGCAAATTCAGCAAAACGGCGGAAAAACGCCTGTTTTCTTGCCCTTTTGCCCAATCGGGAACAGGCGGCACAGCAAAGGAAGCAGGCAGCCCGATTGGGCCGCCTGGGGCGTCGCGTGACCGCTCCGCCCAAACATTCAAAACAATGCGTTTTGAATGTGCCCCGATTGCAAACGAAAGACACCCTTCCTGGGTTTCTTTCGTAACTATCTTCCTTCCCATTGCCGCACCGTATCCTTCTTTTTCAGCGCACAGCAAAGGAAGCAGGCAGCCCGATTGGGCCGCCTGCTTCCTTATGTACGGTTTTCAATGCCGCGCAAAAGCGCGACCGCTTAGAACTTGGGCTTCTGGGCCTTGACCTGCGGCTCCTGACCGTTGCAGACGGCAACGATGTCGTTGGCGACGCTGGTGCAGCAGTTGAGCACGCTCTGCTCGGTGGTAGCGGCCATGTGCGGGGTCATGATCACGTTGTCGAGATCGAACAGCGCACGGCTGGACTCCTGAATGGGCTCATGCTCAAAGACGTCCAGACCGGCCTGGAACAGGGTGCCGTCCTGCAGGCAGGCGACCAGCTCATCTTCCTTGATGAGGGCGCCGCGCGCGCAGTTGATGAAGGAAGCGGTGGGCTTCATCCAGCTGAACTGCTCACGGCCGATGGAGTGCTCGGTGGAGGGAACGACGGGCAGATGCACGGACACGAAATCGGCCTGCTCCCAGACCTCTTTCGCGGTGGCCTTGAGCTCGCACAGGTCGCCGATCTTCTCCTGCGTCATGTACGGGTCGTAGCCGATGACCTTCATGCCGAAGCCGTACTTGCACTTCTTCATGGCAAGCTGGGAGATGCGGCCGCAGCCGATCATGCCGAGGGTCTTGCCGCCCAGCTCGTAGGTGTGCTCCATGTCCATGCGGACGAGGAAGTTGCCGCTGCGGAACTGGCGGTCAACATAGGTGAAGCGCTTGGCGCACATGAGCATCAGCATCACGGCGTGCTCGGCGACGGCGTTGGCGTTGCCGGCGGGCGCGTAGACGACGGTAATGTCCTTGGCGTGGGCATGATCCATGTCGATGTTGTCGAGGCCGGCGCCCTGCTTGCCGATGACCTTGAGGTTGGTGCAGGTATCCATCATCTTGGCGGTGATGGGCTCGGTGCGGCACATGATGGCGTCGGGCTGGAACGCGGCGAGCTCCTTGACGTAGGTCTCCTCGTCGTTGTGGCTGCACAGCTTCACCTCGAAGTCGTTGGACTCGAAGATATGCGTCGCGATCTCATTGAGCTCGATGGTGTAATAAACCTTGAACTTAGCCATGATAAAAAACCCCTCTCAAAATATTATAATTGTTGATTTTATTTCCCGATTTCCCGATCTTCTGTCAGTTCATTCATTGTACACCCGCTCTTTCATAAAAGCAAGCGATTTGCCGATTTTTTGCAGGAATTTATGCATTTTCTTTGCGTCTTACCACTAATTTTGAAAACATACTTTCACAAAATTGAACACATTTACAAAAATGCACAAGTTCTCTCGGAAAACTTGTGCATTTTATCAAAAGGGGCCCTCCGCGGCAGCGGAGGACTCCTTTCTTTTTCTCTTATGCCACCGGTGCCGTCTCGGACGTCTGCGGCGTCTCCGGTATCGCCGGCGTCTGCGTCGGATCGACATCCGGCACGCCCGGGTCTGTCATCGTTGCGCCCGGGTCCGTCGTCGGCACGCCCGGGTCGCTCCCCGGCACCGTCGGATCCATTGCCGGCACATTCGGGTCGACCGTCGGATCCGCCGCCTTGCCGACGAGAATGATGCGGTTGCGGCTCTTGTAGCGGCTCGTCGCCTCATAGGTCGAAGAGAGCAGCGTCCCGTCGCCCGCGTACACATTGCGGTAGGTCTTGACCACATAGCCGGTGTACGGCGTCTGCTCCACCTTCTGCTCGCCCGGCGCGAGCGTGTCGGTCTCGACGAGCTCCTCCTCGTAGGGCGTCGTGCTGATGAGCTCCGTCACGATCTTCACATAATGGTCGTCGGTCTTGGTGCCGAGAAGGGTGATCTTGATGTAGTCCTTTTTATCCTTCGTAAAAAAGTCCGCCTGCACCTTGATGGGGTAGAGCGTATTGTTGCGGAACTCAAACTCCGGTCCGCCGCTCGCCACCGTCGCGTCCAGCCCGAGGCCGATGTAGTCGGAGGCGTAGCCGTGGTTCACGCGCTGCACGATCTCAAGGTTCGCGTACAGCACCGCCGCGTAGAGCGTCGAGCTCGCCTGGCACGCGCCGCCGCCGATCATGTCCACGGTCTTGCCGTTGAGATAGCCCGGCGCGGGCGAATAGCCGTTTTCCGCCGTGAACGGCGTCACCAGCGGGCCGTACTTCATCGTGTCGCCCGCGTTGAGGATGTAGCCCGTGATGCGCTCCGCCGTCAGCTTCACGTTCTTGTGCCGCCCCGGTGCGCCGCCGACGCGCGTGGTGTAGCTGCTCAGCTCGTCGCGGAACAGTCCCGCCTCCAGCTGCTCGGTCGTGACCTCCGGCCGCTCGACCGTCGCCCGGACGGTGAAGGTCTCCCCCGGCGCCGCCGCGTCGTAAGCGCTCTGCAAGTCGGCGAGCGTAAAGCTCACCCCCGCATGGCTCGGGATGATCTTCTCATTTTCAATGTCGTAGCTCGCGTTGACCTTCTCGCCCACGAGCTTTTCCCGCTCCTCCGCCAGATCGACCGCCTGCGCGGGCACGGTCTCGTAGCTCGCCTCCGCATCCGGATCGCCGTACAGCGTCACCTGAAGCGGGCAGCCCCCGCCAAGGTATGCGCCGCGCAGCGCGTCGCCGATCACACGCCGCGCCTGCTCCCGATCCGGGATATGGCGGCCGTCCCTGCTTTTGGTCACGCTGACCTCGTTCTCGGTCGTCAGAGCGATGGCAAACTCCACCGGCTCGCACTCCAGCGCATCCAGCACCGGCTCCACCGCCGAGCAAAACGGCTCCTCGGATACGATGCTCTCCTCATGCTCGGTAAAAAGCGAGAAAAGGAAGCCCGCGCCGCTCTTGAAAAAGCCGTCGCCTTTCGCGCTATGCACTCGCACCAGCGTATCCGCGGCCTTCCGGCAGTCGATGTCCGCCGGAATATCGCCCAGCGCCACACCCGCGATCACCTCGCAGCTGTCTCCCTCCATCACGGCAAAGTCGAGCCGTGCGCTCTGCGCGTCAATGACCCGCCGCGTCAGCTCCGCCGCCGCCTGTTCCTCGGTCATGCCGCCGTAGTTCACGCCGCCGACCGTCGTGTTGGGATAGATGGTCCCGCTCAGCGTCGCGTAGGCGCACAGCCCCAGATACGCCGCGGCCAGCACGCCGAGCGCGATACCGGCAATGGCCCATCCTCTTTTGCCGCCCTTCGCCAAATGCTTGCCGCCCTTGCCGGCGCTCTCCGCCGTCTCCGCGGCCTCGTTTCTCTTTTCCTCAAAGGCACCCAGGTTTTCTTCCATTCCGGCACCCTCCTGCTGTTCTGAATCAATATCCCGCTGTGTATACCACAGCCAGTCTATTGCAGTATAGCATAGATTTTGCGAAAAAGAGTAACGATTTGGTTACAATTTTTACGCCGTTTTGGCAGCCCCCGTGCGCGGGATGCGGATGGTCAGCCGGATCTCCTCGTCCGTGTCCTCCCGCTCGCACGCCGCGTCCACCCCCGCGCGCCGCATGATGCCCATGCTCCGCCGGATGGTGTTGAGAAACAGCCGCACGTCCTTCACGATGAACGTCGGCCTCCGCCGCGGCGGCGTGACCGCCGCGCGCTGCAAAACCGACTCGATGTACGCCTCCGCCTGCGCCACGTTGCAGCCACGCTCTACGATGACGCGCAGCGCCGCCAGACGCTCGTTCTCGTCGCTCAATCGCAGCAGGGCGCGCGCGTGCCGCTCGGAAAGCCCCCCCTCGCGCAGCAGCGTCACACACGCGGGCGAGAGGCGCAGCAGCCTCAGCTTGTTCGCCACCGCGCTCTGCGACTTGCCCAGCCTCTCCGCCGCCTGCTCCTGCGACAGGCCGTAGACCGCGATGAGCTTTGCGATGGCGGCAGCCTCCTCCATGTAGTGCAGGTCCTGCCGCTGCAAATTTTCGATCAGCGAGAGCAGCGCCGACTTCTCCTCGTCCGACCGCACCGCGAGGCACGGCACCTCCCGCAGACCCGCGAGCTTCGCCGCCCGCAGCCGCCGCTCTCCCGCGATCAGCTCGTAGCCGTCCTCCCCGCGCCGCACGGTCAGCGGCTGCAAAATGCCGTAGCGCCCGATGCTCTCCGCCAGCTCGCGCAGCGCCTCCGGCTCAAAGTATTTCCGCGGCTGATCGGGATTCGCGCGGATCGCGTCCACGCTCAGATACAGCACGCGCCGGTCCGTCCACATTCCCTTGTGCATGATCTCCATGGCGTCCCCTCCTATCGCGGTCTCCCCCGCATCCTTGTCCTCATTCTAAAAGCGGCGGCACGCAAAGCCGCGCGAATTTTGTCAGGGAATCGGGAAAATTTTCATTTCCCCGATCTTCCTATTTACGAATCGCTCCGCTTCGTGTAAAATAAAGAGACTTATGATCGAACGAAGGGAGGCGCGCTATGGCCGGCTATGTTCTGCACCTGAGCGAGCAGGAGAATATCACCCTGTCCGCCGCCGTGACGCGCCGCCTGATCGACGGCGGGGACGGCGACGCCGCCCTGCTCTACCTGTGCCTGCTCAAAAACCGCGGCAGCGCCTCCCCCGAAACGCTCCGCGCCGAGCTCAAATGGGACGAGGCGCGCCGCTCGCGCGCCGAGGCCGCCCTTGCCCGCATGGGACTCGTCAGCGCCCCGAAGCCGGAGGAGCCCACTCCCTCGCCCGTCCCCGCGCCCACCGCCGAGCGCCCCGCCTATTCGCGCGAGGACGTCGCCCGCAAGTTAGAGCAGGACGCGAGCTTTTCCGCGCTTCTGCGCGAGGTCGAGCGCAAGCTCGGCCCGCTCTCTACGCCGTCTGTCGGCAAGCTCCTCGGGCTTTACGAGGACCTCGGCCTGCCCGCCGACGTGCTCTTTCTCCTCGTCAACCACTGCATCGCCCGCCACGCCGCGCAGTACGGCGCGGGGCGGCTGCCCACCATGCGCCGGATCGAGCAGGAGGGCTACGTCTGGGCGAGAAAGGGCCTCCTTTCCTCGACCAGCGCAAACGACTACCTCAACGCCCTCCACGCGCGTGAGCAGAAGTACCCCGCCTACATGGCAGTCCTTCAGCTCGGCGAACGCAAGCCCTCCCCGAGCGAGGAGAAATACCTCGCCGCCTGGGTGGACATGGGCTTCCCCGCCGAGACCGTCGCCCTCGCGTATGATAAGACCGTCCTGCGCTGCCACGAATTCAAGTGGGCGTACTGCAACGGCATCCTGAAGCGCTGGCACGAAAAGGGGCTCCATACCCCCGCGGAGACTGCGGCGGAAAACGCCGCGCCGAAAAAAGAAGAAAAACCGTCCGGCGGCAAGAACGACTGGATGAAGCAATACCTGTAAGGGAGGGGATCTCATGTCCTACGACGGAAAGCTCATGCGCCGCGCGATGGTCCGCTTTGAGGAGGCAAAGCAGCGCCGCGCCGACGCGCTGCACGCGCGCGAGCGCGCGGTCTATGCCGCCGTCCCCCGCATCGCGGAGATCGACGCCGCCCTGCGCGAGACCATGTCCAAGCTCATTTCCTCCGCCCTGCGCCGCGGCACGGACCCCCGCCCCGCCATCGAGGCGCTCAAGGAGGAAAACCTCGCCCTCCAGCGCGAGCGCGCCGAGCTGCTCGTCGCCCACGGCTATCCCGCCGACTACCTCGAGGATAAGCCCAACTGTCCCCTCTGCGGCGACACCGGCTGGCGCGGCAGCGAGGTCTGCTCCTGCCTGAACGACTACTATGCCCGCGTCCAGCTCGAGGAGCTCTCCCGGCTCCTCGACCTCGGCACGCAGAGCTTCGAGACCTTCTCCTTTGACGTCTACTCCCCCTACGCCCCCCTTGATCAGGACATTTCCCCCCGCTCGAACATGGAGCGCATCTACGACGCCTGCCGCGACTATGCCTACGAATTTTCCCCCCGCAGCGGCAATCTTCTGCTCTCGGGCGATCCCGGGCTGGGCAAGACCTTCCTCTCCGCCTGCATTGCCCGCGTCGTGAGCGAAACGGGCCACTCCGTTGTCTACGACACCGCCGCCCACATCTTCGAGCGCTTCGAGGCGCAGAAATTCTCCCGCGACGAGACCGGCGGCGCGGACGAGGACGTCTCCCGCCTTCTCCGCTGCGACCTGCTCATCATCGACGATCTCGGCACCGAGCTGACCACCGAGTTCGTCCGCAGCGCCTTCTACCAGATCGTCAACACGCGTCTGATGACGAACAAAAAGACCATCATCTCCACCAACCTCTCCCCCGCCGAGCTCTCGCGCCGCTACGGCGCGAACATCCTCTCGCGCATCGAGGGCGCCTACCGCATCCTCCCCTTCTTCGGCGACGATATCCGCAAGCAGAAAAAGTAAAGCGCACGCAAAGAAGCGGCCTCCCCTGCGGGAGACCGCTTCCGTCTTTTATTGGATGAGCATATTTTCGCCCACGACCGCCTTCGCCTCGTCCACCGAGGTGAAGTAGGCGTTGAGGATCTGCACCGCGGTCGAGGCCAGCGCGCCGCCGCTGCCGCCCTTTTCGATCACCACCGCCAGCGCGATCTGCGGATCGTCGTAGGGCGCGAACGCCACGAATACGCCGTTGCTGACCTTGCCGCCGGTCTGCGCCGTGCCGGTCTTGGCGGCGGCGTCCACCACGCAGTCCTTGAAATAATACGCCACGCTGCCCGACACGACCAGGTCGCGCATTCCCTGCAAGACCGCCTGCAAATTCTCCGGCTCGATGTCGATGATCTCCGCCGGCGGCTCGTCGTACACATCGACGAGCTCGGCGCTGTCGTAGGTCCGCACCTCCTTGAGCAGATGCGCGTTGTACCGCGTCCCGCCGCCCGCGAGCGTCGCAACGTAGTTTGCAAGCTGCAAAGGCGTAAAGAGCGAGTACGACTGGCCGATGGCGGCGGTCAGCGTCTGACCGTCCGTCCAGTAATGCCCGTCGAGCGAGTTGACGTAGTCCGGCGTGGTCATCACGCCGATCTTCTCCGGGATCTCGATGCCCGTCGGCTCACCGAGACCGAAGGCCGAGGCATAGCGCGCGATCGTGGAGATGCCCGTCCTGCGTCCGATGTCATAGAAGAAATAGTTGCACGACACCTTGATGGCCTCGGTCACGTCAATGCGCCCGTGCGTGCCGCCGTTCTGGTTGTAGAGCCAGCATTTGTAGGCCCAGTCGCCGTAGTGATACACGCCCTTTGTCAGAATGGTGGACTTCGGCGTGATGATGCCGGTCTCCAGCGCCGCGATGGCCGTCACCGGCTTGAAGGTCGAGCCGGGCGCGTAGGTGCCCTGCGTCGCGCGGTTCCAGAACGGCTGGAGCGGATCGGTGTTGTTCTCCGTGTAATCCTCGTTGAAGGTCTTGAGCGAGAAGGTCGGGTACGACGCGAGCGAGAGCACCTCGCCCGTGCCGACCTGCACCACCGCTGCGGCGGCGCCGCGGTCGATGTCGTCCTCCGCCGTCATGCTCTCCACTGTCTCGGCGAGAATGCGCTCCACATCCTCCTGAAAGTCGATGTCCAGCGTCAGCGCGACCGTATTGCCCGGCTCCGGCTCGACGGAGTAGATCTCCCCCGTCACCTTGCCCGCCGTATTGGTCTCCACAATGCGCCGCCCGTTCCTGCCGCGCAGATAGTCCTCGAAGGCCAGCTCCACACCGTCGTAGCCGACGTAGGCGTTCATCGCATAGCCCTTTTCCTTGTATTCGTTCCATTTCTCGCGCGGGATCTTCGTGACGCGGCCGAGAATGTGCGCCGCCGCGTCGGTCTGGTACTCGCGCACGGACGAGGTGCCGATGTGGATGGGCGCGTACGCGCCGTCCTTCAGCTCCGCGATCAGCTCCACGGAAATGTCCGACGCGATGGCCGCCGTCGAGAGCTGGTTGAGCTCTGTCACCGCGAGGCAGTAGCGCAGGCCGACGAGCTTGCGCGCCGCCGCGTCGGTCAGCTCACCGTCCACCTTGAACTCCGTGCGCAGCCGCGAGAGCAGCGCCTCGGGGCTCAGCGGCGGGTCGGTGTCGGTCGTCAGCGCGTCCTCGTCCGCCCACTTCTTGCTCACAAGGTAGCTGTTGAGCGCCGTGTGCGAGCCGGAGACGGAAAAATCATAGGCGAACGGCGCGCCCGCCGTCAGCGGCAGCGTGTCCTCCCAGACGATCCCCCGGTTTTCCAGCAGCTCGATGAGCCGCAGCAGCTCCTTGTTGAGCGCCGCGTCGTCCGACGGCGCGAGCGAAGTGTCCAGCTCGAGCGTATACACGCTCCGGTTCGTCACCAGCGCCTTGCCGTTCCGGTCGGTCAGGATGCCGCGCGAGGTCACCACCGTCTCGCTCTTCGTGTTCGCGCGGATGGACCGCGCGCGGTACTCCGCGCCGTGTACGATCTGCGCGTCAAAGAGCGTCACGAAATACGCCGCCAGCACCAGCGAGAAGAGCACGCCGATCGCGAGCAGGCGTCGGCTGAATTGCTTTTTGTCGTCCACGGCAGGCCCTCCCTTCGCGGTTCTTTGCCGTTGTTACAGGGTAAATTTCCGATGCAGGAACGCCAGCACCGGGTGGCACACGATCAGCAGCGGCAGCGAGAGCGCCAGCTCCTGCACCGCGCGCAGCGCGATGGCGGACAGCTCCGAGCGTCCGCCGGAGGTCAGGATGCAGC
>JABLTL010020085.1_pt1 | contig 10448 bp, 9 predicted proteins | sample 7160151 | NCBI WGS metagenome assembly JABLTL01 (sample SAMN14651223, study PRJNA627086) | human gut metagenome | isolation source: feces | host: Homo sapiens
CTGCCGGCCGAAGTCAAATTCCCGCATGGCGCGGCCTGTCATGACCTGCTCGGTGTACGTCTCCAGGGGGACCTTGGTGGACTGGTGGTTGAGCACCCGTTCCCAGAGGGTGTAGCCGGGAAGGATGGACACGGACTCGTCCAGCAGGGGCAGGGTGGTCTCGGTGTCCAGCTCCACCTGGTTGCTGGTCACAAAGTCCAGGTAGAAGAACTGGTGGACGTGCCGCTGACCGGAGAGGATGGCCTTGATGTCCGCGATGGCGTCGGACAGGGCTACCAGGCCGGCGTATTCGCCCAGGCGCGGTTCCTTGTCCAACTGGGCGATCTGGCCGTCCAGCTCGTTGAGGCTGTTGAGCATCCGGTTCCGGGCGATCAGATAGGCATCGGACTCGTTGCTGTTCCGCCGGGCCAGCTCTGCCCAGTGGAGGAAGACATCGATGAATTCTTTGCAGTTGTTCCGGATGGGGATCTTTTGGGAGTTCAGCAGCGGCTCGCTCTTCCGGCGGGAGTTCAGGGTGCTGGTCTCCGCCCAGAGCTTGTCGATGAGGTCGTTGAGGGCCTTTTCGTCGAACTGCCGTTCGCCGCCCCGAGTGGTCTGGTAGTCCTGGCAGAAGGCCAAGCCTTCCTCCAGGTGGTCGGTCTGTCCCTCGGCCACTGGACGGATGAGGGTCTTCATGACGCCGTTGCGGCTGAACAGCTTCTCCCGCAGTGCCTTGACCCGGGGATGGGGGGAGTGGCACTCCTGGAGGGGCAGATCCAGCAGCTCAGACGCCCGCTTTTGCAGGCTGGCCTTCTGGGCGGTCATGTCGTCGATGCCGTTGATCTGCTGAGCGGCGCGGACGCCGAAGCCTTTTTGGAAGTGCTGGATGAAGGTGCAGACCTCCTGGAGCAGGCCAGGCAGGGCGCTCAGCTTCTGGAACAGGGCACAGTCCTGGAAGTAGTTTTCGATGATGGACGCCTTCAGCAGATGCAGGGAGCTGGGATCGATCTCATCGGCAAAGAGCATCCGCAAGAAGGCGCACAGCTGGAACCGGAACGCGGTCTCCGCCGAGCAGCCGGGGATGGCGTCTTCGTAGACGGTCTGCAAGTTGACAAAGTTGTAGTCGCAGTCCGCCAGCGGGTCGTTGTAGGCGTAGGCCAGCATCTGATACACCGGCCGCCACAGGGTGGGCGCGCAGCGCACCAGGGAACGGGCGTACAGCAGGGCGCTGGGGGCGGCGTTCTGGGTGATGAGCTGCAGGGGGATCTGCACGGCGTCTGGCGAACCGTCCTGTCCAGGGTAGGAGATGCCCTTGAAGATGCCGTTGGTCACATCAATCTTGTTGTCCCGCACCGGCAGTTCCGGCAGCTTGGACAGGTCGATGGGCACCTTGGCCAGTGCGGCGGGGGGTTCCGGAACGGGTTCTTCCTCCGGCGCTTCTTCCGGCTCTGCGACGGGTTCCTCCGGAACAGGCTCTTCCTCTGGCTCGACCACGGGTTCTTCCTGGACAGGTTCCTCTTCCGGTTCTCCTGCGGATTCCTCCGGAACAGGTTCCTCTTCCGGCTCTTCTGCGGATTCTTCTAGGATGAGTTCTTCTTCCGGTTCTTCTGGTTCTTCCACCGGCTCCTCCTGGACAGGCTCTTCTTCCGGCTCGTCCACAGGCTCCTCCCAAACGGGGACTTCTTCCATTTCTTCCGGCATAGTCACAGGCGCTTCATACACCGGTTCCTCCTGCTCGGCCAGCAGCAGAACGGTGTCCATGGGCACCTGCTCCAGGCCGTGGGTCAGGACGGTGCCGTCCTGGGTGAAGTAGAAGATATTTTGCAGGGAGACTTTGGCGTCGGACAGGGCCACGTTCCAATCGCCTGCGGTCTCTTCGTCCTGGGCGTACAGGAGCACCACTTCCGCCTCCGGGATCTGGAGCAGCGCCTTCTTGAAGGCAGCCGCCTGCCGCACCGCGTTGGGCTGGTCAAAGAAGGGCGCCAGAAACCAGACGGTGTTGGCTGACGTGACCGTGACGCTGCCGAACCGTCTGCCCACAGCGGGGTACTGGACGGTGATGGCGTCCTCGTAGGGGGCCAGGGCGGAGAGGAAGGTGCTGCGCTTGAGGGCGGAGAGCATGGTGGCCAGGCTTTGGATGGCGGCGTGGAGGGTTTCCTCCGAGGGAAGGTCGTGGAAGGGGGCGTAGGCGTACTGTGCCACGATCCGTCCAGGCGAACGCTGGGCGCAGACCTTGCCGATGGTGAACACCAGGTGGAAGTCCACGTCAGATTCCCGGTAGCGATACCGGTCGATGTAGCCTCGGTTGATCAGATCCAGCAGGGGCGTCCGGAGCTTCTTTTCGCTGATGGACACCAGCTCCTTCAACTGGTCAAAGGAGAGAACGTAATATTTGGCCATAGCGGCCATGATGAGCTTCAGAGGACGGTTGCGGGTGAGCAAATCCCCGAAGGTCTTGCCGTTGAATTCAGTGGTAGACGCGCCGCTCTGTTCCAACGGCAGGGTACACAGAGACGCATCCACCGGCGTGAGCGGGTGGCGGTCTGCGGGAGCGGCAGGCTGAAGGGGAGCGGGGATGTTGGTGGGAGCGGGGGCTGGCGTGGGCGCAAGTGCGGGTGCTGCTGGAGCAGGGGGCACCTGGTCCGGGTCCAGCTGGAACTGTCCGGCGTAGAGGGGCAGGCAGATCATCCGATCCAGCTGCTGTTCCAGTGCCTGGGTCTTGTCCGCTACGGTGGGGTCGGTGAAGTCGAAGCCGTTGACTACGATGTCCACAAAGATGGCCAGAGCGGACACAAAATCGGGGTCCTCCAGGTTGCCGTCCAAAATGTCCTGCGCCTTCTCTTGATAGGGACGCAGGGCGGCGGTCAAGTTGTCCATTCGCCCGGTGACGGCCAGGAATTGCCGGAGCTGAGCGCTGCTGTCGTGGATCTGGAGCCAAGCGTCCAGGGCGGGCAGGGTGGTCAGCTGGGCGGCGTCCGGTTGGGGCAGTGCCTCGGCCAGGGTGGTCTGGGCGGCAGCCCATTGCTGGAGCATCTTGATGACAGGTTTCACATATTCCGTGTTGTCCAGATGACCCTCCTCAATGGCGCGGCATAGCGGGGGGATCTTCCGCAACAGGGGTGACTGTAAATGTTGTAGGGTTTCAAAACTGTGGCGTATTTGATCGAGGTTCATCCGTAAAATACCTCCATTCAACGGATTTTTGGGGTTATATCGCGTAAAAACAACCGCCGCAGCGGTGAAGTTACACTAAATCTATCATACACCAATCTTATCCCCTTTTTCAACAGCCTTCTGTAAGATTTTTCAACGATCCACGCACACCTGCTCCCTTGCCTTTTCTGCCCGTTTGTGTCATAATCATACCATAACAAACAGGAGCAGCGGCGCTCTCAGGTCACACTGGGAGCGCCGCTGTTTTTTCGGAAGGAGCGTTGTGAGATGAAGAAACCCATCATCGGCGTTACGCCGCTGTTCGACCGGGAGCGGGACTCCTATTGGATGCTCCCCGGCTACTTGGAGGGGCTGGAGCAGGCGGGCGCCATCCCCATCGTGCTGCCCTTGCCGGAGGACTTGGACGACCTGCCTCAGCTGGTCTCCCTGTGCGACGGCCTGCTGTTCACCGGCGGTCAGGATGTGTCGCCGGCCCTGTACGGGGAGACGCCCAAACCTACCTGCGGCGAAATCTGTCCGGCGCGGGATCGGATGGAGCAGGCGCTGCTGCACCTGGCTTTGGAACGGGACCTGCCCGTCCTGGGCATCTGCCGGGGCATCCAGTTTCTCAACGCCGTCCTGGGCGGCACCCTCTACCAGGATCTGCCCACCGAGCACCCCTCCCAGACCCAGCACCACATGACCCCGCCCTACGACCGAGCGGTGCACACCGTGACCATTCAGCCCGGCACCCCTCTGGCGGAGCTGCTGGGGACGGAGCACATCGGTGTGAACAGCTACCACCACCAGGCGGTGAAGACCCTGGCGCCCTGCCTGACCGAAATGGCCTGGTCGGAGGACGGTCTGATCGAGGCGGTCTGTCTGCCAGAGAAGCGGTTCGTGTGGGCGGTGCAGTGGCATCCGGAGTTTGCGTTCCGGGTGGATGAGCACAGCCGGAAGATCTTTGGGGCTTTTGTGGCGGCGGCCAGGGGCGAGCGATAAGACCGAAAAACCCCCGCCGTGGAAGCTACCACAGCGGGGGTTCGTTATTTGGGCAGTTGGGAAGGTTGGATTTCCGTTAGGATTCCTTCAGGTTCTCTTCGCAGAACAGGTTGATGGCCTTGCCGATGTCCTCTTCGGAACAGTCCGTCAGGATGCCTGCTGCCATCCAGTAAGCATACTTGCCTGTGACATACTCGGACAGAGCGTCCTGATCGCTGCCATAGCGGAACTCGATGTGCCAAGTGGAAGCGGGGGTATCGGAACGCAGGAAGAACCAGGTGAACTCGCCGGAGTCGGCGTCGTCGCTCTGATATTCATAGAAGTCCAGGTCGGCGTTGTAATCCACATACTTGTAGGTGTGGGAGAACACTTCCTTGCCGTCCGCGTCTAGACCGCTGATCTTATTGCCGTCAAAGACGAACTGCTTCACGTTTTGGGTGAACTCACAGTTGAACGCCATGCTGTCGGGATCCTTCGTATAAGCGTCTACCGCTTCCTGACCGGTCAGCTTGCCCATGCAGGCAGTCTTCATCTGCTGTGCGGCAGCCTCGGCGTCCTGTTCGCCCACCACAGCCTTACAGTCATCCAGCCAGGTCTGGTCATACTTGCTGTCCAGGATGACAGGCCACAGTTCCTCATAGGTGCCCTTCAGGTCCACCAGCAGCTGTTCGGCTGCCTGGGTCATGTCGGCAGTGGTGCCGGAGCTGGCGGCACCGGTGGAGGAGGTGGTGGTGGAAGATGCTGCGGGGTTGCTGTCTGCGGGGGTGCTGGTGGTGCCATTGCTGTTGCAGCCGGCCAGCGCCAGGGAGAGGACCATGGCGAAGGTCAAAAGCAGAGCGGTCAGTTTGGTGCGTTTCATAGTTGATTCATCCTTCGTTGTTGAAAATTTATGCCTTAGCCGGCGACAGCCTTGCCCAGAGCCTTGCAGGCTTCGATTGCGGTATCATCGGGAGCGGCCATGCAGATGACGCTCTCGCAGACCAGGTTCACCATGGCTTCTTCACAGTCTGCTTCCCAGCTGCGCATCCATTCGCCATCGCCCCAGCCATAGGAGCCAAACAGAGCCACGTTCTTGCCGCCCAGGAAGCCCTTGGCCTCATCCCACATGGGCTGGAAATCCATTTCCTCCAGCACTTCCGCGCCCATAGCGGGGCAGCCGAAAGCGACGCCGGTCAGATCGTCGAACAGGGCGGGCGTGACTTCTGCGGTGGTGTACAGGGCGGCCTCTGCGCCTGCTTCCTGCATGCCAGCCAGAACAGCCTGTGCCATTGCCTCGGTGTTGCCGGTGCCACTCCAATAGATAACTGCGGTCTTCTTCATAATCATTCAAGTCCTTTCTGCATGAAATTTTGATCAAACTGCAACGGCAAGCTCTTCCAAGCTGGAACCAGCCTGCCAAAGTTTACAGTAGATGTCGGTACAACGCTGGAACTGGGCGAACAGCGCCTTGGCCCGATCCACGTTCCCGTAGACCTTCCAAGTGCCAACGCATTTGCTGTTGCTGGCCTTGTTCTCAATGAAACCCTTCACATCCTCCGGCGGATAGCTCAGGAACAGCCCGATCTCATGGGGAAATTCCTTCTCCTCCGCCAGCCGCTGCATCAGCCGCACCACACAGCGCTCACTGTTCAGCGGCGGGTAACCCACCTTGCGCAGCAGCTCCGCTGCCATCTGGTCGGTCAGGTCCCGCTCCAGCTCACGGGGGCGGTATAAGTACAGCAGTGCCCGTTTTTCGGCCAGGCGCAGGGGCAGCAGACACAGCCCCTTGGGCACGAAGATCTGATTGAGTTTGCGGACGTCTTTCATCAACGTCTGTTTGGATTCATAGGGACAGGGGAACAGACTGCCTGTCTTCAAACCGGCCAGGGTGGGGGCACACTGGCGTACGACAATGTCTTCCGACATAATGAATGTCCTCCTTATGCGGTGTGTTTCTCTAAAACCGTCCGAAGCGCGGAGAGGGAACTGGTATGGCAGTGCTCGATGGCGGTGTCCTGACCCTTCAGCTCACACAGGGCGCTTTTGAGCATCTTGTGGGACATGGTACTGGTGAACACGATCATCAGATCGGGACTGCCCAGCTTCTTTTTCAGCCCGCCCCGGGGCTTCGTAAACACTTTCGCTTGACATTGATAGGTTTGACAAAGATCTTGGTACCGGCGTTCCATACACTCATTTCCGCCTAAAATCACGACGCTCACGGGATGGCTCCTTTCTCGGTTAGTTTGCACTAACTCGGTGCTTGAAAAATCAGCGCCGTCTGCGCTCTCGATGGTCATGATTATAAGGGAAATGGAGAGCCTCATCCACTCCAAAATGATGGATGAGGCTCCAAAAGGATCGTGTTTACTCCTCCAACAGATTGGTCATGCTCCGCAGGCCGATCATCAACGTGGAAGCGTTGTGGAGCAGGGCGGAGGTGGCGGGGGGCAGGATGCCGGCCACGCCGAGACAAATGAGCATGAAGTTAAAGGAGATGATAAAGCGATAGTTGTGGTGAATGCGCGCCATCAAGGCGTCACTCAATTTCTTGAGGGTCAGCAGACCATACAGGTTGTCCGCCCCCACCGTGATATCCGCCACTTCTCGGGCGATAGCAGCACCGTCCCGGATGGCGATGCCCACATCAGCCTCAGACAGGGCAGGGGAGTCGTTCACGCCGTCGCCCAGCATGATGACCTTGCGGCCTGCTGCGTGTTCGGCGCGGATGTAGTTGGCCTTGTCTTCCGGCAGGACCTCCGCGTGGAATTCCGTCAATCCCACCGCTTCGGCCACAGAGCAAGCGGTCTTCTCGTTGTCGCCGGTCATCATGACCAGCTTGGAGATGCCCAGCTCCCGCAGACCCTGGATGACTTCCGCCGCTTCCGCACGGAGGGGGTCCTCCACGCAGATGACCGCGGACAGGACGCCGCCAATGGCCAGGTACAGATGGGAGTATTCCGCAGGCAGGGCGTCGAACTTGGCCTGGTCGCCGTCGGGGATCACGCACTGCTCGTCCTCGAAGACGAAGTGGTGACTGCCGATGATGACCTTTTCTCCGTTGACCTTGCTGGAGATGCCGTGTGCCACCAGGTATTCCACTTCAGAGTGGCATTCCTCGTGGCGGAGCGCTCTCCGCTGTGCCTCAGACACCACGGCCTTGGCCATGGAGTGGGGATAGTGTTCCTCCAGACAGGCGGCCAGACGGAGCATTTCCGCCTCATCCTGCCCACCGAAGGTGACAATCTTGGCCACTTTGGGAGCGGCGTAGGTCAGAGTGCCGGTCTTGTCGAACAGAATGGTATCCGCCTCGGAGACCGCCTCCATGAACCGTCCGCCCTTCACCAGCAGCTGGTGGGTGCTGGCCTCCTTCATAGCAGAAAGCACCGCGATGGGCATGGACAGCTTCAGCGCACAGGAGAAGTCTACCATCAGCACCGCCAGCGCCTTGTTCACATTCCGGGTCAGCAGCCAGATCAGGGCGGTCGCCCCCAGGCTGTAGGGCACCAGGCTGTCGGCCAGGTGGGTGGCCTTGCTCTCGGTGGTGGATTTCAGTTTTTCCGACTCCTCAATCATGTGGACGATGCGGTCATACCGGCCGGAGCCTGCCGTCTTCTCCACACAAATGGTGCAGTCGCCTTCCTCCACCACCGTACCGGCGTACACGTAGCCGCCGATGGTCTTGCGCACGGCCAGCGGCTCGCCGGTGATGGAAGCCTGGTTGACCATGGCTTCGCCGGCGACCACCTTGCCGTCCAGCGGGATCATGCTGCCGGTGCGGACGATGATCCGGTCGCCAGCCTCCACCTCGGACAGGGACACCTGCACCGAGCCGCCCTCCGTCTCCAGCCACACCTGATCCACGTTCAGGGACATGGTGCGGGCCAGATCGGCCACGGACTTCTTGTGGGTCCATTCGTCCAGGGTCTCGCCGATGCTCAGCAGGAACATGATCGACCCAGCGGTCTTGAAGGCCCGACGGAGCAGGGAGACGGTGATGGCAGTGGCGTCCAGGACGGGCACTTGGATGTGACCCTTCCGCAGGCAGCTCAGCCCAGCCCACAGGTAACGCACCGACCGGAACAGGGTCAGCGCCGTGCGGATGGGCAGGGGGATGATGGTGCGGTTGATGACCCGGCGGCACAGGGTGAAGAACAGCTTGTCCTGATACTCCCGGTTCAGCGCCCGCCCACTGTGCTCCGGCGCCAGTGCCTGGGCGTTCTCGTAACGGAACGCGGCCAAGGCAGTGAGCACCGCGTTCCGCTGGCCGTGATAGAAGATCACGGCGTCGCAGGTGCGGTCATAGACCTTGGCGTCGGTGACACAGGGTAATTGTAATAGGTATGCTTCTAAAATATCCGCTTGCGCCAGCGTCATCCGCCCTTGGACGGCGTGGATGCGCAGCCGGCCTTTGGATTCATGCAAAATCTTGCATTTCATGCCAGATCCGCCACCTCTGCGCTGGCTTCGGCAGGTTCAGCCTCGGCTTCCGCGGGAGCGTCATCAATGACCACTTCCTTGGCAGCAGCCCGCTTTTCGTTAATCTCCTTAGCGTCAGCCAGAATATCATCGGTGTTTTCCTTCAGGGTGGTGGCCACAGTCATCACGCACTCCTTGGCACGCAGCACAGCGGCAGTGGTCTGGGTGTAGAGCTTCTTTGCATCGTCACTGGACAGCACTTTGATACCAGCAGAACCAAAGAGAGCGCCGCCTACAAACAATCCGAGCTTTTTCAAATCCATCATAGTTGAGATACCTCCATTTATATTTCTTCTATTTTTATCATCAACCACCAGATGGCGGAAGATTTCCAACCTGGGATGACAGCGGCGCACAGCTGTCCTGCTCCACCCCGCTGCGGTATTCGTTGGGGGAGACCCCGATGATGTCCCGAAATGCCTTGGCAAATTTGCTGGCATTATCGTAGCCAAATTGTCCGGCAATATCAAGAACCGTTCTGTCAGAATTTCGCAGCAAATCGGCCGCACTATGTATCTTTTGAGCACGTAAGAAGGCTGACGGGGACATTCCGTAGACCCCACGGAAGCTGCTCTTGATGAGGGTGGCCGAGGCGTTGAACTGGCCGGACAGCTCCTGAATGGTGATCTTGCTGTCCATGTGATCGGTCAGATATTGACATACCGCCTTGGCCAGCATCACCTGGGTGTTGCTGTAGCACCGCTGTTCCAGATCTGCCGGCGGCACCGGCAGCACGCTGAGAAAGAGCAGCAGCTCCAGCACCTTCACCTTAAAATACCCCTTCCGAATCCCCTCCGGCACGGCGTACAGCTCAGAGAATACGTGCTTGACCCGAGGAGAGGAACGAGCGACGAAACAGCGCCTGCCTTGGCAGAACCGGTCGGCGATGGTGCTGGGCTGAACGTTCACATCCTCCAGCATGCAGGACAGACAGTGAGGGGCGCAGTTGGGGTCGATAAGGAGGGTGGCCCCGTGATAGTGACCGGTGGGGAAGGAGAAGCTGTGGGGGGCGGTGTCCTTCCGACTGATGGAAAGATCGCCAGGGGTCAGATAGGAAAAACTGTCCTGGTACTGGCACTCCATCCGCCCCTCCTGACAGTGGTTGATCTCGATCAAGTCCCCTACAGGCGCACGATTTAAATGGTAGTCCGCGTCGTGGATGTCATTGTAGATCAGATCCATCCCCGGAAACACCCCATATCGGGTCATCCGCGCCCGACCGTCCGCACCGCCCAGCTGATACACCGTCTGGTTGGCGTCCTGGGACAGGATACGGGCGTCTGTCCCGAATAGTCCTTGCTCAGCTTCGGTCAGCTTCACCGCATCAGCCCTTGCGGAAGCCAAACAGCCCCTTTTTCTGGTAGGGGTGGCTGGCCACAGCGGTCACATCATAGCCGGTGTCCGCCAGGGCATCTCGCACTGCCTGCTCTTCCACCGGATGTTCGGTCAGGATGACGGTCTCGCCCTTCTTGTGAGAAGAAGTCACCTTCTTGACCGGGAACGCCTTGCGAATGGCGTCGTTCACATGGGACTCACACATCCCGCACATCATGCCGCCTACGGTTACGATGGTTTCAAACATCACAGTTCACTCCTTACTATATATAATGTGACAGAACTCCTGATATGGTATCTATCTGGTTAGCTATCTCTAACTGATTCTTAGTTTAGCACCTCTCGCCCAATTGTCAATAGGGTAAATCGTCCAAATACGAAGGCTTTCGATTGGGAAAAGAGCGGAATATTCCGACCCAAAAGGCTCTGTTCAAAAAACTCGAAAAAAGTCAAAAAAGTGCTTGACATTTGGGTGCGGATTTAGTATACTAACAAAGCGCTCGAGAGAGCAAGCCAAAAAC
>JABLTL010196034.1_pt1 | contig 10440 bp, 10 predicted proteins | sample 7160151 | NCBI WGS metagenome assembly JABLTL01 (sample SAMN14651223, study PRJNA627086) | human gut metagenome | isolation source: feces | host: Homo sapiens
ACCATGGGGTGGAGTTCGTGGAATACCTATCGGGTGAATATCAGCACCGAACTCATTATGAAACAGGCCGATGCCATGGCTGAGCAAGGACTGAGGACAAGGTTGAGACCGCAAGATTTGATGTACGCATGAAGAAAGGCACGAGCATCATACGCCTGGGTAATGCCCATGCCTGGTGCCCGGATATAGATAGAATGGAAATCCAATACGTGCAGAAATAGACAGACAGAATGAGAACTTTACAGTTATTGCTTGTTCTTGCCATATTCTCCCTCTCTTCATGCAGGGCAACGAAGGAAGTGGCAAAAGAAACATTCGTGGAATCTCTTGCCGACCCACGCTCGGGAGCACAAGTATTTGTAAGAAAATATGATACAGAAGCATATAGCATAAATGCTGCCGGTATGATAAAGGGGAGAAAGGAAGCCAGGAAGAGAAAGGCCAAGGAGGTGCTGGAGAACTATTAGCCAGGAAGCTTTCCCTCTGAGATAGAGAAACGAGGGCCGCTATCCACGATGCCACCATTAGGGAGGCAGTCCGTGAGGCAGGGGAAGGCAAAGGTGAGCCTGTTTCAAATTCATACAGACGGCTATTTGCAAAAGTGCAATTTGCCGTACAACTTATTATTTGATTTGTATCCTCACCTACCCCACTCAATTCTTGAGTTAGGGTCAGTCGGGGCAGACATCCCGCAGCACCAGTCCGGCAAGCGTCATGCCGAAGATGCCTGTGATGGGGCACATGGAGCCGTTTACCTGCACCTTGTGGTCGTGCCAGTCGTAGGACTTGGAGGCTGCATCGGGAGTGCTCTGAGGAGCAAGCGGAGCAGCTTCTTCGGATTGTGTGGCAAGCAGAAGGGATGCTCCAAGGTTCTTGCGTGGGTTCTCCTGGCTATATACGCACAGGAACTTGCTCTGCGGAAACTGCTTTTCCTTGCGGAACTTGGTGCGCAGGGAGCGTGCCAGAGGATCGCCTTGAACCTTCCAGAACTCGTCCACCGCCACCTTGGTGGGATCCACGCGCAGGGCTGCTCCCATGCTGCTGAAGAGCCGCGGGCGCTTCTGGCTGTGGGTGAGGGCGGTCACTTGGCGTATGAGGAGCGCCTTCTCGGCCAGCGAGTCGATGGCATCTATCACGTAATCATAATTCTCCAGACCGAGTTCGTGGGCTGTCTCCTGGCAGTATGCCTGGCAGAGAATGGTGATGTCGGCATCGGGGTTTATCTGCAGCAGGCGCTCACGCAGAGCCTCTACCTTGGGCTGGCCTATGGTGTGGGTGGTGGCCATCAGCTGGCGGTTGCAGTTGCTGGAGCACACACAGTCGGAATCCACCAGCGTCAGGCTGTGGATACCGCATCGCAAGAGGCTCTCGGCGCACCAGCTTCCCACACCCCCCACACCTAGTACGATGACTCTGGTACAATAGAGCCGTTGCATGGCTTGGGGGCCAAGGAGAAGCAGAGAACGCTGGAAGAGGTCTTTCTCTCTCTCGGTCATCTCTCTGGTATATGGTAGCTTGCGGGTTATTCCATGGTGCCCTCGATGGTCAGGCGTACCACCTCGTTGATGCCGTTGGAGCGTATGGTGACGGTCTTCTGGAAGTGTCCGGGGAACTTGTCGGTACCGTTGTAGGTCACTTCTATCTCGCCCTTCTCGCCCGGCTTGATGGGCTTGCGGGGCCACACGGGTACGGTGCAGCCGCAGGTGGCAAATGCCTGGTGGATGATCAAGGGGGCTGTGCCTGTGTTGGTGAATGCGAAGGAGCACTTCACGATGGGCTCCTTCTTGCTGAAGGTGCCGAAGTTGTGGCGCAGGGTGTCAAACTTGATTTCGGCATAGTTCTCGGCCTTGGTGGTGACCGAAGCCTTCACACTGGTGGTGGTCACCTTGGGCTTCTGGGTCTGGGCCATCAGCCCTGTGCCTGTGAGCATCAGCATGGCAACCAATGCCAGTCCTTTTATCCTGTTCATCTTATACATCTTTATATATTGTGATATTCCAATTGGCAAAGTTACAGAATTATTTCGTACCATAATGGTTTGTGCATGGAATTTAACGTTGATATACAGAACGCGGGTGGATGAAATTTAGTAATTTTGTGGCTTGAATATTGATTTCGGAATTTAAAACGAGGGAAAGGGACATGCTGATATACAATACCACATATGCCGTGACGGAGGAAGACCTGGCATGCTTCCTGGCCTGGGCGCAAGAGAAGATGATACCTGCCGTACATGCCGATGGCATCCTGACGCGGGGCAGGCTGGCACGCATATTGAGCCATAGCGATGAGGAGGGAGGCCACAGCTTCAGCCTCCAGTTTGAGGTGGCCGACTCGGCTGCTCTCCACAAGTGGTTCTTGCGCCAGGGCAGGCAGTTGCAGCAGGAGATGCAGCAGGTATTCGGCAACCGCATAGTGGGCTTCTCCACTCTGATGGAGGTGATGAAATGACTGACAGGCAGACCGACAGTCAGGTGATACTGGGTATTGATCCGGGTACCAACATCATGGGCTATAGCGTGCTGCGTGCCGAAGGGCGCTCGCTGGAGGTGCTGGCCATTGGGGTGATAGACCTGCGTAAGGCCAAGGACCCCTACACGAAGCTGGGGCATATCTTCGAGCGCGTGACGGGCATCATAGAGTCCTATCAGCCCCACTGCCTGGCCATCGAGGCCCCTTTCTTCGGGAAGAACGTGCAGAGCATGCTCAAGCTGGGGCGTGCGCAAGGTGTGGCCATAGCCGCAGCCATCAGCAAGCAGGTGAGCATACACGAATATGCACCAATGAAAATCAAGATGGCCATCACGGGAAACGGAAACGCAAGCAAGGAGCAGGTGGCCGACATGCTGCATCGCATGCTGCATCTTGACGTTCAGGAGATGGGGCACTTCCTCGACGCCACGGATGCTCTGGCGGCTGCCTATTGCCATCATCTGCAGATGGGACGGCCCGAGACGGGTGCCAGGAAATACAGCAGCTGGAAGGACTTCGCCCTGAAGAACTCCTCGCGGGTGAGCAAGTGACAGAACGCAGAAGCCTCGCTTTATATAATAATAGAAGAATAACTGAAAGCCAAAAGGATGAAAAAGGTGATAGAAGTGCAGAATGGGGTAACAAGACACCCACTCTGGAGGATGGCAGAACCCGTATGCCTGGAGATAATGGAGGGTGAACAGATAGCCATCGCAGGCGAGAACGGGGCAGGCAAGAGCCGATTGGTGGAGATTCTGACGGGGCATTACCCGCTCTTGGGAGATGCTATCCGTTATGATTTCAGTCCGAGCCCCCTGAAGCTGGTGAGCGAAAACATGAAGTATATAGCCTTTCGCGACTCCTATGGCGACCAGGATGCCACCTATTACTATCAGCAGAGGTGGAACCAGCATGATATAGACGAGAGCACGCCCACCGTGGGCCAACTGTTGGAGGATGCCTTCGGCAAGGCCGACGAGAGCGTGGGACACGGACTGGACCCTCGGCAGCAGGAGGCTCTGAGAGCCAGTATGCAGGAGAAGCGTGAGGTGCTGATGCGACTCTTCCATCTGCACGACCTGTATGATAAATACATCATCTCGCTCAGCAGCGGCGAGTTGCGCAAGTTCCAGCTCGCACGTGCCTTGGGAAGCGCCCCACGCATGCTGGTGATGGACAATCCCTTTGTAGGGCTCGACAGCGATACCCGCATCCAGCTTCGCGAGTTGCTCTCCTCGCTCATCACCCAGTTTGGTCTTCAGGTCATCCTCATCGTGAGCCGCGATGTGGATATCCCCGACTTCATCACACACGTCCTGCCTGTGGCCGGCAACCGCCTTCTGCCCAAGCAGACACGTGCCGAGTACCTGAGCCAGGTGCAGTCCCCCACCCCTCCTTATCTGTCATCAGAAGCCCGGGAGTGGATAGTCAATCTGCCCGAAAGGCCGCTCGACACGGAACACTTCTATCCCAAGCAGGGCGGGGAGATATTGAAGTTCGACGGCGTGAACATCCGCTACGGCAGCCGCACCATTCTGAGCGACCTACACTGGACCGTGTGCGAAGGCCAGAAATGGGCGTTGAGCGGGGAGAACGGAGCTGGCAAGAGCACCTTGCTGAGTCTGGTCTGTGCCGACAATCCGCAGGGTTACGCCTGCCCCATCGAGCTTTTCGGGCACAGGAGAGGTTCGGGCGAAAGCATCTGGGAGATAAAGCACCACATAGGATATGTGAGTCCCGAGATGCACCGGGGCTATATGCGCGACATGCCTGCCATCCATATAGTAACCAGCGGACTGCATGATACGGTGGGGCTATATACTCGCCCCCGTCCCGAACAGATGGAAGTGTGCCGTGGCTGGATGCGCGTGTTCGGTATCGAGAATCTGGCCGACAAGTCGTTCCTCAAGCTTAGCAGCGGCGAACAAAGGCTTTGCCTGCTGGCACGTGCCTTCGTGAAAGACCCCGAACTGCTCATTCTGGACGAACCCCTGCATGGGCTCGACGAGCCGCGGCGCCTGCTGGTAAGGGCTGTCATAGAGGCTTTCTGCTGCCGCAAGCACAAGACCATGGTGATGGTCACACATTATCAGGAGGAACTGCCCGCCTGCATCACACACTCGCTCCATCTCATCAAGCATTAAGAGGGAGGACAGAAAAGGAGAAACGAGAGGCGGCGGTTCTTCAGCCCAGAAGGTTGATGTCCTCGCCCTTCTCGGCCTCTAACACATCCTGCTGATGCTTTATGGCCGTATCGTTTATGGCATTATCATGTCCCGAAAGGGCTGCAAAAGAGGCAAACTGGGCAGCCCGCGCATAGAGTGACATGCGTGGATGGCGTGCCGAGGTGTGATGCTCCAGATGGATAATGTCTTCGTAATCGTTCATGATTCAGAGTTCTTTTTGAAGGATTGGCCAGCCCCGTCGGGCGTGCTTTTTGTTTGCACTCATGCCTGAGGATGTGTGTTGCGAGTCAGCGAGAGGAATGCTCCGCGCCCTTTGACGGTTGTCTTTTGTCTGCCGAGAGAGGTTCCGCGCCCTTTGATGGCTGCTTCTTGTCTGCCGGAGAAGAATCCGTACCGGCCGAATGTCCGCCTATCTGCCTGTTGCGCTCTATGGCTGTGGCTCCATCGTCGAAGTTCAGTCCCTTCAGGATGGCATTCTTGCCGAATCGCTTCTTGATGTCGAGCATGGTCTGCTGCAACTTTCTCTCGCGCTTCAGCGCTCTTTCCCTGGCCTTGCGCTCCCTTTCCTCCTGCTCGTAATCGGTAAAGAGGTCCAACTGTACAGGTCTCCTCTTTTGCTTCAGAAGCACTTCGCTATTTTCGTCAATCACATTATTGGAGGTGAGATTGAGCCTGCGCACCAGCAGATGAGGGTCGGAGATGCGGTCGAAGAGCTCCAGTACTGCTTCGGAGATGATGCTTGCCGATGAGGTGTGAACCTGCAGGCGGCAACTTCCATGGGCAGGTCGTGGAACGGCCTTGCCATAATGGTCATACACCACCTCGCCATGATAAAGCGCACGTATGCTACTGTCGGTCAGCGACGAACTGTCATATCCGATATAGAGGACCAGTTGGTTGGTCACCAGGCGCTTGTCCAGAAGGTCGAGCGCAGCAGCCTCGGCCATTTCATGCACCACCACTCTGGTCTTTGCCCAAGTGTATGGATGCTGGAGCACCTGTCCGCTGCTGAGCGAATTGGTTTCGGGTCGATAGGCCTTGATGGCCTGCATCGTGCATGGCTCCCACCCCCAGGCGTGGTCGATGAGCAGTTCGGCATTCACACCGAAGAGCTGGTAGAGCAGTTCATCATTCCTTACCGATTGCCTGGCCACATCGCCCATGGTGCGCATGCCGTACATCTCCAGTCGGCGGGCTATGCCTCTGCCCACGCGCCAGAAGTCTGTGATGGGCGTATGGCTCCATAGCGTCTGGCGGAAAGAAGTCTCATCGAGTTCAGCTATCCTCACCCCATCCTTGTCTGCTGGAATATGCTTTGCCACGATATCCATCGCCACCTTGGCCAGAAAGAGGTTACTTCCGATACCGGCCGTGGCCGTGATGCCCGTGGAATGCAGCACGTCCCTGATCATGGTCATGGCCAACTGGCGGGCAGTGAGCTTATAGGTGTCCAGATAAGCGGTAACGTCCATCAACACCTCATCTATACTATACACATGAATATCCTCGGGCGCCACATACTTGAGATAGGTATCATACACGCGCGTGCTATACCTTATATAATAGGCCATGCGGGGCGGTGCCACTATATAATCCACCTGCCAGTCGGGATGCTTGCGCAGCTGTGTGTCGTCCCATGTCTTGCCGGTTAACGGATGCCCGCAGGCTCTTGCCCGCTCCATATTGACCTGCTTCACCCGCTGTACCACTTCGAAGAGGCGTGCACGGCCAGATATCCCGTGGGCCTTGAGAGAGGGCGAAACGGCCAGACAGATGGTCTTCTCAGTACGTGAGAGGTCGGCAACAACCAGATTGGCGGTGAGCGGGTTGAGCCCTCTCTCCACGCATTCCACCGATGCGAAGAAGCTCTTCAGGTCGATGGCAATATAGGTGCGGCCGTTGCTGTTCATTTGTGCGGGCTATGAGAAGTGTGTGCTGGTGGCGTAGAGAGAGACGTATGCTCGGGATGTGAGAGGGGCATGTGTGACTTGTTGGGCTATTGGCCGGAAATGTCGTTCTGGCATACGGGGAAAGAGAGAGGGGGAAATTCCCTGCGCCATAGAGCGCTATGGAACTTCCCCCTCCCGGGTTCAGTATTGGATGTCAGGAGGAAGAATCAGTCCTGCGACTCCTCTGTGGCCTGTCGCAAGGCGCAACAGAGCTGGTCGGGACAGGAGGTGCGCTTCATGCCGCACCTCACTCCCTCGAGCTTGGCTATCACATCCTCAGTCTTCATGCCTACCACCAGCTGGGCCAGTCCTTTGGTATTGCCATCGCATCCACCATAGAAGCGGCAGCGTGTGACGCGCCCTTCCTTGACTCCCACTTCTATATACTGGCTGCATGTGCCGTGAGTCTTGTATAGGAGCAGGCTCTCTCCGTTCTCCTTGACTACCTTGTTCTCCTGCAGTTCCATTATTCCTCAGTCTCTTCGGGCTTCATGTTGGTATATACAGTCTGCACGTCATCAAACTCCTCCAGCTTATCCACCATCTTGTTGATGGTCTCGCGCTGCTCGGGAGTCACCTCCTTGAGGTCGTTGGGGATGTAGGTGAACTCACCGCCGACATCCTCAAATCCGTCGGCCTCCAGCTTCTTCTGGATGCTGTTGTAGCTGGTGGGCTCGCCATAGATGGTGATTGTGCCTTCCTCTTCGTCCTGGTCAAACTCCTCATCCACTCCGTAGTCAATCATCTCCAGGATGAAGTCGTCCATGTCCATGTCATCTTTCTTCTTGAAGGTGAACACGCACTTGTGGTCGAAGAGGAATGAGAGTGAACCTGTGGTGCCCATGTTGCCGCTGAACTTGTTGAACACGCTGCGCACGTCGGCCACAGTACGTGTGGTGTTGTCGGTGAGGGTATCCACAAAGACAGCCACTCCGTGAGGACCGTAGCCCTCGTATGTCACTCCCTTGTACTCGCTCTGGTCCTTGCCCATAGCATTCTTGATGGCACGCTCGATATTGTCCTTCGGCATGTTCTCACGCTTGCACACAGCTATTACAGAACGCAGCGCGGGGTTGTTCTCGGGTTCTGGTCCTCCAGCCTTCACAGCTATAGCAATCTGCTTGCCCAGACGTGTGAAAGTCTTGGCCATGTGACCCCATCTCTTCAGTTTGGTAGCCTTGCGGTATTCAAATGCTCTTCCCATTGGTTTGTATGTATTATATTAAACTTTCCTTTTTACTTGATTTCTCTTGCAGAGCCTTAGCGAAGTTCGGCACCAAGCTGCTTGGTGAGCTGCTGCACGAGCTTCTGCATGATGGCTGTAATCTGCTTGTCGTTGAGCGTCTTGCTGTCGTCCTGCAGGATGAAGTTGACCGCATAGGACTTCTTGCCCTGAGGCAGGTTCTTGCCCTCATATACGTCGAAGAGGTTGACCGCACGCAGCAGCTTCTTCTCGGTCTGGTAGGCAATCTTCTCTATCTGGCCGAATTCCACGCTCTCGTCAACGAGCAGCGCCAGGTCGCGGCTCACAGCAGGGAACTTGCTTATCTCCCTGTAGCTCACCTTCTGGTTCTTTATGCTCTGCATGAGCACCTTCCAGCGGAGGTCGGCGAAATAGACAGGAGCATCCAGTTCGAACTTCTCCAGCAGCTGTCGGCTCACGATACCCATCTCGCAGAGCACCTTTCCGTTGCGTGTCTGGATGAGCAGACTCTTGTCGAAGATGTCGCTCTGGCCGTCGGCAAACACGAGCATGCCGAAGGGAACACCTGTGCGGCAAAGGATATTGATGACATGTGCCTTCAGTTCGGCAAAAGAAGTCTCCTCGTCGGGATGTGCCCAACTGCCGCTCACGCGCTTGCCTGTGCACCACAAGCCCAGGTGATAGTCCTCGCTATAGGCGTCGAGCACGTGCTTGATGACTTCGGGGTCGCGGCTGCTGCTTACGCCAGGGATGATTTCGGGGCAGCGCTTCTCGGCCTCGAACTTGTAGCAGTTGCCGAACTCAAAGAAGCGCAGGTTGGGGTTCTTGTGGCTCACGTTGCGTGAGATGCTCTCCAGTCCGCCGAAGAGCAGAGTCTGCCTCAGCGAGTTCAGGTCCTGGCTCAGGGGATTGAGCAACTTCACCAGATTCTCGCTCTTATATGACTCAAGACCATCATAATATGCACCTCGCTGCAAGCTGTTGTTCAATATCTCGCGGAAACCTGCACCCACCAGCTGCTCGCCCACCAGGTTCTGCAGTTTGTGGCTCTTGTCGGGCTCGCCCTTTACAGCCAGACTGCTGTGCAGAGTGGTGGGAATCTCCACCTGGTTGTAGCCGTATATGCGCAGGATGTCCTCCACCACGTCGCAGGGGCGCTGCACATCCACACGGTAAGGGGGAACCACCAGGCTCAGGCCCTCAGCGTTCTCCTCGCGGATTTCCATCTCCAGACTGGTGACTATGCTGCGTACTGTCTCGGCAGGGATATGCTGGCCCACCAGCCCATCCACATAGGCATACTTCAGCTCCACAGGGAACCCGGGTGTGGGTTCGGGACAAGTGTCGGCTATCTGCATACTCACCTTTGCGCCTGCCAGCTCCTTGGCCATCAGGGCTGCGCACTTCAGAGCGTAGAGCTGGGCATTGGGGTCAACACCACGCTCGAAGCGGAAACTGGCGTCGGTGCTGAGGCCATGACGGCGTGCACTCTTGCGAATCCAGGTGGGGTTGAAATAGGCACTCTCGAGCAGGACATCCTTGGTGGTGTCGTAGGTGCCGCTGCCCTTGCCGCCCAGCACACCGGCTATACACATGGGCTCCTCGGCGTTGCAGATGGCCAGGTCGCGGTCAGAGAGCTTGTGCTCCACACCGTCCAGGGTCACAAAAGATGTGCCCTCGGGCATCGTGCGAACGATTACCTTCTGGCCCTTGATCATGTCGGCATCGAAGCAATGGAGCGGAGTGCCGTAGGCCATCATCACGTAGTTGGTGATATCCACGATATTGTTGATGGGACGGATGCCTATCACGCGCAGGCGGTCCTGCAGCCATTCGGGACTTTCCTTCACCTCGCAATCCTTCAGGCTCACGGCTGTGTAGCGGGGGCAAGCCTCCTCGTTCTCCACGCTGATGCTGATGGTGAGATCCTCGTTATCTACCTTGAAGTCCTCCACCGAGGGGCGGTGCAGGCTGGTCTGATAGCCGTTCTGCACCAGCCATGCATACAGGTCACGTGCCACGCCATAATGGCTGCACGCATCTGCACGGTTGGGGGTGATATCCACTTCGATTACGAAATCGCTCTCGATATGGTAGTACTCGGCTGCGGGGATGCCCACGGGAGTGTCTTCGGGCAGCACGATGATGCCGTTGTGGTCGTTGCCCACGCCTATCTCGTCCTCTGCACAAATCATGCCGTTGCTCTCCACACCGCGTAACTTGCTCTTCTTGATGGTGAAGCACTCGTCACCGTCGTAGAGCTTGGTACCCACCACGGCCACTATCACCTTCTGTCCGGCAGCCACATTAGGTGCTCCGCACACTATTTGGATGGGCTCGCCCTTGCCTGTATCCACGCTGCAGATGTGCATGTGGTCGCTGTTGGGGTGCGGCTCACATGTGAGCACGTGTGCTGTCCACAGGCCTTCCAGTCCGCCCTTGATAGACTGCACTTCTTCCACACCATCCACTTCCAGGCCCACGCTTGTGAGTGCATCGGCCACCTCATAGGCATTGAGGGTGGTGTCAACATACTCGCGCAGCCATTTGTACGATATATTCATATTACCTTATATATTATATTTGTCTTAACGTACTTCGAAGTGCAAAATTTGCCCTTCAAGGCAGA
>JABLTL010082787.1_pt1 | contig 10436 bp, 8 predicted proteins | sample 7160151 | NCBI WGS metagenome assembly JABLTL01 (sample SAMN14651223, study PRJNA627086) | human gut metagenome | isolation source: feces | host: Homo sapiens
CCATTGGTTTACTTACTGTTGATGAGTTAATGATAAGTGGATATGCAGATGGTTATATTAATAAATCTGCTTATACAATTAGTGCTAATTCATATTGGATTTTATCGCCATGTATGTATACGGTTGATAATGCATCTTCTTATGCTTTTCAATTATATAGTGTAGGTTATCTTGGTGGTTTTAATAAAGTATCAGATGGTGGAGGAATAAGACCAGTTATAAATATTTTGGGTGATTCTAAAATAAGTGGGGGTATTGGTACAGCTAGTGATCCATTTTTAATTAGTGTATAAAAATGGTTTAATAAAATCTAGTGTGAAGAGAGATGATAAAGTTTCATCTCTTTTTTGTGTGGTAATATGCAGTAAATAATAATAGGAAGGTTAGTATAGATGAAAGATTATTATTTGCTAATATGATTAAATAGTAACGTTAATCAAAATAATAATGGATTAATAGCCAGTTTGCAATAAACTTACAAGTTCAGTAGATGATAATTTAAAATCTATAAGAAGCATTTATCTAGATAGTTGTGGTTTAAAAATAGAATTAATTATTTGTAAAAAAAGATATCATTGTTATAATTGCCATAAGATATTTACAGAGAAATTAAATATAAACGGTGATAAGATGTTTCAAATAATAATAAAATAAAGGTATTAAAAAAATCGTATCAAAAAAAATCTACTAATCCCTTATATTATAAGTAATTTTGTAGATTTTTACTTCACACCAGATTTTATAGAGTCAAAATAAGTAATGATTAATTTTAGTGTTTTTTTCTTGACAAACGCCCTGGGGGGGGGTTATACTTATAATAATAGAATTAGAATTGAGGTATACCATGAAGATAGAGAAAAAAGATTTGTCAAAAGTTTTATTAATTTTGGGTGTAATAGTAGCTGTGGTGGGTGTAAGTTATGCTTTGTGGCGTGTATCTTTTAGTAGTACAAATGATAATAGTCTTACAGCCACATGTTTTAATGTGTCTTTTACAGATCAAAATAATATAAGTATAGAAAAAGCATATCCATTAACTGATGAAGATGGTAAAAAACTTACTCCATATACTTTTACAATAACAAATAACTGTGATACATATGCTTCATACGATATAAATTTAGAAGTATTAAATACGTCAACTTTAACAAATATGAATTACATAAAAATGTCTTTAGATGATGATATATTATCATTAGTATCAAGTCTAGATGTTACAACTAAAACATTAAGTAATGCAAGTAGTGCTTATAAAATAAAAACAAGTTATTTAAACGCCAAAGAAAGTAAAACATATAATTTAAGATTATGGTTAGATGAGAATGTTACTGGTGAAACAAAAGACGTTCAAAACAATACCTTTACTTCTAAGATAACAGTAAATGCAAGTTATATAACAGAAGCTCCTAAGCCAACACTTGTAGATTATGTAACAACACTTGCTGGTACTGATACTACAAATTTAGTGGCAGATGATTATGGTAACGTAAGATATATTGGCAAAAATCCTAATAATTATATAAAAGTTGATGGTGAAGAATATACAAGTGATGTTTATTATGGCTATATTGCAGACACAAATTTATATAGGACATATTCTAGCTTAACAGAATGTGAATCAGCTGAACGTTTTAATTCAAATTGTGCTTTGAAACATTCAAAAAGCGAACCGATATTATGGCGTATTATAGGTGTTATGAATAATATAGATAATGGTAATAATAAAAAAGAAAAAAGAGTAAAAATAATTAGAAATGAATCAATTGGTAGTTACTCATGGGACACAAGTGATTCTTCAGTAAATAATGGCGGTGGCGTAAATGAGTGGAGTCAAGCTGATTTAATGAAACTATTAAATCCAGGGTATGAAAGTGAAACAGTAGGCGGGTCATTATACTGGAGTAATAAGTCAGGAACATGTTATAACCATAAAAACAATGGTACAATACCATGTGATTTTACAAATACAGGCATAAAAGATAGTTTAAAAAATATGATAGGGAATGCCTTATGGAATACTGGTGCTTCAACAAAAACGAATCAAATAGTAAGTGATTTTTATCTAGTAGAAAGAGGTGCTAATACAGGAAAAATGTGTACTATTGGTGCCTATTGTAATGATACAATTACAAGAACAACAACATGGACGGGGAAAGTTGGTTTAATGTATCCATCAGATTACGGATATGCAACAAGTGGAGAAAGTACAACAGACCGAGCAACATGTTTAAATCAATTTATGTCTAATTGGCAGTCATGTTTGTCAAATGATTGGTTGTATAAAGCTGATGCTGATTATATAAATTTCATAACACCACTTGCTGAGCCTTCTCATGCTACTTTGATAGTTGCAACTGATGATTTTGGTGATTTATCACGAAGCAGTGTTATAAATTTTCATAGTGCTTATCCTTCTGCATATCTGTTATCTTCAGTTAAAGTTCTCTCAGGCACTGGTACTTCATCTGACCCGTTTATTCTAGAAAATTAAATAAAAATAGAAGACTTCAATTAGTCTTCTATTTTAAATGGTGTATTATCAAAGTCTTTATCTATTAATAATTCATGGATTATTTCTTCTTGTGATTCAACACTTATTTCTTCAATTCTGTCTACACGGCATTTTTCACTTATTAAAATGGCTTCAATCTTTTTAACTGCATTTTCTATTTCATCATTTACGACAACATAGTTATATTTGTTTATTTCATTAATTTCATTATAAGCCACTTTAAAGCGGTCTATAATTTGTTCTTTTGATTCTTTACCACGTGCTATAATTCTTCTTTTAATTTCACTCATTGAAGGCGCCATGATAAAGATTAAAATTGTTTCTGGAAACATTTTTTTAATTTGTTTCGCACCTTGAACATCAATTACTAAAATAACATCTTTACCATTTGCTAATATTTTCTTTACCTCGTCTTTCGGTGTACCATAGTACATGCCATAATGTACTTTAGCATATTCTAAAAAATCACCATTGGCAATTTTTCTTTCAAATTCTTCAGGTGAAACAAAGTAGTAATCAACACCTTCTTGTTCACCATCACGAATTGGTCTAGATGTGTAGGATACAGCAAGTGATAAGTTATCATTTCTTTTTAATAGTTCTTTAACTACTGTATCTTTTCCGGCACATGTTGTGCCAGATATAATTATTAATTCACCATTTGTTTTTTGTTTAATCATAGTTATTCTCCTTTATTCATTCTTTTATTATCTGGTTTATTAAATATTTTGGCTAAATTGCCACTATTTCTTTCTTTTTTATATTTTCTTTCATCAATTACTAAATCATATTCACCAATATATTCATAAATTCTTGGATTAAAGCCTATTTTAAATTGGTTTAAACCATAATATGGGTTTTCTTTGGTAAAGTCACCAGTTAAGCCATTTAAGTCAAGATAATCATAGTTTTTTTGATAATATTTAATTAGTTCATTATGAAGAAAATAGTTAGGATCAAAATCTTTATATTTTTTATCATAACCACTTATAAGAATATGAGCCCGATTTTGATATTTAATAACTAAAGCACCTGCTATATAGATATTCATTTTCTTTTTGTTAAGTTCGGTAGATTTTTGAACATCATTTTTATAAGTTAATAATAATTTATCGGAGTTCATTTTTTTATTTAATATTTTTTTGCTTGTATTTCCCTTTAATAATTCATTTAAAGCATTATTTTTTTCTAGTTCATTTTCGTATAATTTACGGGAATTTAATAAGTAATCATCGCTACTAATGCTAACTAAGAATAAATCAATATTATCATTTTGATGAAATATATTATAATAGTCAGTATAGTAAAATTCATTAGTTTGTTTTTTCTTAGAAATAAACTTTTTTAACAAATCGATACCTGATTTTTCAGCTAGTTCAATTTTTAAACCCTTTTTCTTGGCACGGTTTATTTTGTTACGTGTATTCTTATCAATTTTGTTTATATCAAAATCTTTTAAAGGAATAATAGCTTGAAATCTTGGTAAAATAGATTCAAAGTAAAGATTATCTTTTAATTTTTTAATATGTTCTTGGTCTAGTATTTTTATAATATCATAATTCCAGTTGTATGTTTTGATACCTGTTTTTTTATCGATTTCACTAATGGCTATCTCTGGGTTAAATTTAATGAAACATACTTTTTTCTTTTTATAGTATTTAATTAGTTCACACATAAATTCAGTTACTAGTTCTTTATTAAAATAATCTATTATAAAACCACGTGGGGCATAGCCATATTTTAGGTTTCTTACTTTCTTAATTAGTATTAATGATGCGGCTTTTAAATTATTATATTCATCATACATACCAATAAAGTCATAGTCATAACCATAATTTCCCATTAATAAGGCATATTCTCTAGATTGATAATATGTGCCAAGTGGACTTTCTTTAACAAAATTTGTAAATTCTTCTACTGCTATTTCTTTAAGAGTCATTATATCACCCCTTTTTTGTTGAAAATTATTATATCACAATTTAAAAAAATTGCAATAGTGCCAAAATTTTAAAGACTTTTAGAGGAAAAATTGGTACAATAATTTTATTGGAGAGCTTATGAAAAAGAAAACAATTGATTTGATAATTTATATATTCTTATTATTTACGCCAGTTTTAGATTTTATAACTGGTATTTGTTCTTGGCATAATATGTTTAGCATAGGAATTCTTTTTAGAAGTATATTTTTAATTTATGTTATGTATTATTTAATATTTAAAGTTAGAGATAAACATACTTACTTTATACTAGGTTTGTTAACAATGTATTCTTGTTTCTTTTTAATATTTCATAGAAACTATTTACTAAGTAATTTAACTTACTTGGTAAGAGTATTTTATTTACCTTTATTAATATGCTTTTTTAAAAGTTATAAAAATACTTATTTGACTAAAAATGTTTATGTTTATTTATTGGTAAGTTATATGGTGCTTTATTTATTACCTTATATTTTGGGACTTGGTCATAATATCAATGAATTTTATCCTAATAAAGATTTATATTTATCTTACTTTTATGTTGGTAATGAATTAGTTAATGTTTTTTTACTTTTATTTATAATGAATGTCGATTATTTTATAAAGACAAAGAAAAAGTATTTTGTAATTATATTAATTTTATTTTTAATGTGTATTTATCTTTTAGGGACTAAGGTTATGTACGTAGGTTTATTAATTACGATACTTTATTTTGTTTATGTTTACCGGAAATATTTATTGGAGTGCTTTAAAAGTAGGAAATGGTTATATGGTATTTTAATTGTTTTAGTTTTTAGTGTATTGTTAATTATACCTAGAACTAGTTTTTATAAAAATATAAAAACAACATTAGAGTATTATAATGTAACAAATGTAAAAGACATTTTGAGTTATGAAAAAATAAACCAAGTTATATTTAGTAATAGATTAAGTTTTTTAGAAAATGTTCATAATATATATAGTAGTTCTAATATTAGTAATAAGTTATTTGGAATAGGAAGAGAGGTTTTAATATCTAATAAAGATGTTGAGATAGACATATTTGATATTTATTATGTACTTGGATTAATAGGATTTATAGTTTATATAGTAGTTATTTGTTATAGTCTTAAATTTAATAATTTAGATAAGAGTGTTATGTTTAGTATAATTTTACTTATTATTGTTTCATTTTTCAGTGGACATGTTCTTGCTAGTCCAATGGTAAGTGGTATACTTGGTATGGGTTGTTATTTTAAAGAGGGAGGTAGTCATGAAGAGTTGGACAAGAAATCAATTTAAAAGATTAAGAATATATTTTATTTTAAATAGTGATAAAAGAAATAGATATTTAAAGGAAAATAGAATATTTAAAGAGATGGGAGAAAATGTTTTTTTTCAACCAAGAATGATACCATCAGACCCTTTATTAATTAAGTTTCATAATAATATCGTTGTTACTAGCAATGTTACTTTTGTGACACATGATGTTTTTAATTTAGGACTTAAGAATATATCGAGTGATTTGGATAAATATTATCAAAATGCAATTGAGGTATGTGATAATGTGTTTATTGGCTGTAATACAACTATTTTACCAGGTGTTAAGATTGGACCAAATGCTTTGATTGGGGCAGGAAGTGTTGTGACACAGAATGTTTTACCTAATACAGTTGTGGCTGGTAATCCTGCCCGTGTAATTGGTACTTTTGATGATTTTCTAGAAAAGAGAAAGAGAATACCAGGCTATATGGATATTAATGATATATGGCGAGATTTTGATATTAAAAATAGAAGTTAAAGGAGTCATGGGTTATAAACATGGCTTTTTTGTTGCATGAAGTTTTTGGTAAAGTACTTGTAATAAAAGAGTAAATTTTGTAAAATTAAAGAAGAATAGGAGAAAAAAATTGCTAAAAGGCATATTAAAATCTCCTAAAATTAAACTAGAATGACGAATTATTTTTATTAAAAAACCGATTAAAAAAGCCATGCGTTTACTGGGTCTTTACTTTAAAATAGCAATAATGGAGTTGATAACTATATCCTCCATTTTTTCATAGTCTAAATTTTTATGTTTATGATAGGCTTCTTCGTGAGCAAGATTATCTATAATACCCACTATTAAATGAGTTTTCTCTTTTAAGCCTTCTTTGGGAATATTGTTGTTAAGAAAAAGATTATATAATTTATCACAAAATATTAGTTCTTGTTCTTTAAAAATATTACCGATATCATCATCTAAATGCTCCATTGCTGTTAGTTCTTGGTGAGCACGTTTAGAATAGGTGTGTCTTTTTTTATTTGTTTCAATTATTTTTTTTAACATAGGCCTTAAGTCATTTGGTAACTTTTCATGTTCATCAATAATAGCAAATATTGGAAACATTATATCATTGGAATAAAGTTTAGCGCCTTCAATAAAAATTTCTTTTTTATCTTTAAAATACTGATAAATTATGCCAGTTGAAACACCAGCGTATTTGGCTATTTCTGGGGTACTTGTGTTGTAGTATCCATTGTTGCACATTAATTCAAAACCTTTTTTGATAATTTGTTCTTTTTTTTCTATTCCTCTTTTTTGAGTTGGTATTCTAGTAGTTGGCATAGTAATCACATCCAATTAAATTATACACTCTGTTTGAAACAATTGCAAATTATATGAAAAAAAGTTCATATTATGTATTGACTGATAAATTAGAGAATAGTATAATTCAATTATGTGAACTATGTTTCATATTTGCAGGAGGCAATTGTATATGCATAATTTAATTACTTTTAAAAATGTTTACAAGACGTATCAAATTGGGGAAGAGAAATTTAATGCTTTAGATGGAGTAGATTTTTCAATTAAGAAAGGCGAGTTTGTTGTTATACTTGGACCTAGTGGGGCTGGAAAAAGCACACTTTTAAATTTACTTGGTGGAATGGATAGTCCAAGTAATGGTGAGATTATCGTAGATGGTGAGATAATTTCTAATTATACACCACATAAACTTACTGATTATAGGGCACGTAAGGTTGGATTTATATTTCAATTTTATAATATATTACCAACATTAACTGTTTTAGAAAATGTGGCTATTGTTAAAGACATTGTGAAAAAAAGTAAATCACCTAAAAATGTTTTAAAAGAAGTAGGGTTAGGATCACAAATAAACAAATTTCCGAATCAACTTAGTGGTGGTGAACAACAAAGAGTTTCTATTGCTAGGGCTATTGCTAAGGATCCAAGTATTATTTTAGCGGATGAGCCTACTGGTGCGTTAGACTCTAAGACAGGGGTAGAGGTTTTAAAACTTCTAAAAAAACAATGCGATGCGAATAACGGGATGAATACAGTTGTAATAGTTACACATAATTCTTTAATAGCTGAGATAGCCGATAGAGTAATACGTTTAAAAAATGGTAAAGTATGCTCTAATGAAATAAATAGTAAACCAAAAAGTATCGATGAAGTGGTGTGGTAATATGCTAAGAAAGAAAATGTTAAGAGATATTAGGAAAAATAAAAGTCAATTTATAACTATTATCTTGATGGTTGCTATAGGGGTTATGGTTTATGCTGGTATTAATGCTTATATGAAGGGTATGCAAACAACGGCTGATAATTTTTATACTGATTATAATTTACAAGATTTAAATGTTTTAGGTAGCAATTTTAAAAAGACGGATTTGGAACAAGTTAAAAAATTAGATAATGTTTTAGATGCAGAGCTTAAACTCGTATTAAATATGAATGATGCTAGTAATGATGATAAGTCTTATTTGGTTTCAGTTATTGAAAGCAACAATATTAGTAAATTTTATGTTAAAGATGGTATATCTTTCGATAAGAATAAGGATGGTGTTTGGCTTGATTATTTTTATGCAAAAGAAAATAAGATTATAGTTGGAGATCATATTAAGTTTAAGTATGATGATTATATTTTTGATAAAGAGGTATTAGGTATTATTTATGTACCAGATCATGTGTATGACGTTAAGGATGCTTCACAACTGATGCCTAATCATAAAGATTATGGAATTCTTTATATGAGTAGTGCTTTTTTAGAAGATTTTATTAAAGATAATGTTAAGAATACTTTGAGTAGTAAGTTAAATATTAGTGTTAATGATGAAATATTAAAAAAATATTACCCTAATTTCAATTATGAAAATTTTATTCCTTATAATTATATAATGGTTGATGTTAATGATAAGGCTAATAATAATCAAGTGAAAGATGATATTGAAACTAAACTTAGTAATACTATTGCATTAGTGTCAATAGAAGATACACCAAGTTATGCAATGTATCAAGGAGAGATTGATGAGGGAAAAACTTATGTAGGTATTTTTTCTGGTTTATTTTTATTTATTGCATTATTATCTGTTATTACGACAATGCGAAGAGTTGTTAGTAAACAAAAATTACAAATTGGTACTTTAAAAGCGTTAGGTTTTTCTAATTCTAAAATAACGAATCATTATGTTAGTTATGGAGTGTTTACTGCTTTAGTTGGTTCTGTACTTGGAATTTTTCTAGGAAGATTTTTCTTGGGTAGTACTTTCTTAGGAATGGAAATGGCTTTCTTTGAAATACCAAATGGTAACGTTATTATTGAATCTAAAATTTATTTAATGGCAATACTTGTTATTGTAATTGTATCTTTAGTTGTATTTATTACCTGTTATCAAGAGTTAAAAAAGAAACCTGCTGATTCTTTAAGGAAAGAGATCCCTAATGTTAAAAATGGTAGTTTTGATATTACGACAAAAGGAATACTAAAAAAACTTAATTTTGCAACTAAATGGAATATTAGGGATATTTTGAGAAATAAGATAAGAACAATAACTGGAATAATTGGTATTGCTGGTTGTTCAACTTTAATTGTTTGTGCTTTAGGTATGCTTAATAGTATGAATTATTTTATTAAGTTACAGTTTGATATTTTAGATAATTTTGATTATAAGTTAACTTTGAAAAGTGATATAGATAATGCTACTTTAAAAGATTTAAAGGATACTTATGGCGATAATACTAGTAGCACTTTAACAATTGAAATTAAAGATAGTGATGATAATCGTAATACAAATACATTATTTGTTAATGATAGTAATGGTTATATGAGATTTATAAATAATAAATATGATTATATTGAATTAGATAACAATGATGGAGTTTATGTGACACAGAAATATGCAGACACGAATAATATTAAGATTGGTGATGAAATAAAATGGCATATTTATGGTAGTAAAGATTATTATGTTTCACGAGTAGTTGGTTTTTATAGGGACCCTCAAGTACAAGGACTTAGTTGTACTAAAGAGTATTTAGAGTCTTTAAATGTTTCTTATAAACCTGATTCTTTATATACAAACGCTGATTTGAGTGAGGTTAAGAATTTAAAAGGAGTAGAGATTATCCAAAGCAAAAATGAACTTAAAAACGCGATTAAAAATATGCTTAGTATGATGCAAAAGATGATAATTATTATAGTATTATTTGCGGTTATTTTAGGAGTAGTAATAATTTATAATATGAGTATTTTATCATTTACGGAGAAGGAGTATCAATTTGCTACTTTAAAAGTATTAGGATTTAGTGATAAGAAGATAAGAAAGATATTTAGTTTACAAAATAGTATTATATGTGTTATTTCAATTATAATTGGTTTACCAGTAGGTTATTATTTAACAAGTTATTTGTTTAAGGTATGTTTGGATGAAACTTATGATTTTGGAGTACATATTGAAGTTACTACTTTTATAATTGCGGCTATTGGAACATATTTAGTATCTTTAGTGGTATCACGATTACTTAGTAAGAAAGTTAATACAATTGATATGGTTAGTAGTTTAAAGGCTAGCGAATAAAAGAAAAAAGACAAATTGGATTATAATACCTTTAAAGTTCACACTAAATAAAAAGAGTCAAAATATGGTAAAATTTATTTAGAAAGGACTTTGGAGGTGTTTTTTCA
>JABLTL010179570.1_pt1 | contig 10434 bp, 8 predicted proteins | sample 7160151 | NCBI WGS metagenome assembly JABLTL01 (sample SAMN14651223, study PRJNA627086) | human gut metagenome | isolation source: feces | host: Homo sapiens
GTCGCCCAATGGCTTGTGGATATAAGATGGTATGAGACCATTGTTGCCTGCCGACGATACGAGGATATGACCAGGACCTGTGAGGCTATCAAGCATGGCAAAGTATAGTTGGTCGTCACCACGAAAATCTTGTGGTGCACCTTCGCTAAACGACACTACGCAAGGCATGCCAAGGCTGTCGGCAGTATCGAAGATATACTTAAAGCCAAGAGCATCTGTGGCATAGGTGAATTTATAATAGTCGGCAGTATCGATGAAGGCTACATCGTCGACGGTGGCATTAGCAACGATACAGATGTCGCTCTCATAGGCTATGCCGCGATAAGGACTATCGAAGCCTGAGCCAGCAAGCGAGCCAAGGGTATGTGTGCCGTGAGTTTGGTCTAAGCCATCGCGAGAGTGGGCATAACGAAGCAAAGCCTCTTTGCCATGATAGCTCTGACCAACGTAGTGTGCGGAGTTAAGGGTGTCGGCAGAAAGCTGATCCCAAAAACTGCGTATGCGATAGTTGGTGGCAGAACGGTCGTAGAAATTAGGATGGGTGAGGTCGAAACCAATATCCATCACGCCTACCATCACGCCCTTGCCTGTGTAGGCTTGTGGAAGCGAAAGACCTTGATAAGCTTTGGTGGCACCGAGGTAAGCTCCAGAAATATCCATCAAAGCATGTGTGCCACGTTGCGATTCGATACGGCTAACTTGGCTATTCTGCGATAATGCCGCAATATTGCTGATAGGCATGGCAACAATATATATATCGCCACAACTAAGCAACTGCTGACAACCATTGGCTGAGAAAAGAGAATCTACATTGCCCTCTGCACGCACAAAGGCTGTGAGCATAGGCGATGGCGATATGCTATTAGCATCAACCTTATTTTTGGCAAAGCTCTTGCCATTGCTCTTCTGTACAGATGCCGACAAGCGTTGCTCGGCAACTATAGAGCGCACCCACGGCGACAGTTTACCGAGGGCTGCTCGCTGAGCAAAGGCAGAAAGCTGGCATGCAGCAAGAAGGAATATAAGGATTGCTTTTTTCATTAAATGCTTAGGATTTGTGGAATTTATATCTGCTTAGGATTTGTGGGTATTTATATCTGCTTAGAACTTGTGGGTATTTATGAATAAGAGAAAGGAGCTAAAGCATTAGCTTCCAACCTTATAGCCTGCTATCAAGGCTATGATGCCCAAGGAAATGCTTGCCACGGTATAGGCAATAGCCCAAGCTAATTGTCCGCCGCGAGCAAGGAGCAGATTCTCGTTCATAAAGGTAGAAAAGGTGGTAAAGCCTCCACAGAATCCTGTTATTAGAAGTAGTTTAGTGGCTGGCGAGATATTATTGCTAAGCGCCATAGCCGAGAGCAAGCCTATCAGAAAACTACCAACTACGTTGACAGCCAATGTAGCCAAAGGCAATTGGGTGTTCATAAAAAAGGCAATGCCTTTGCCCGAGAGATAACGCATGCCGCCGCCAAAGAAGCTTCCTATACATACAAATAATAATTCTTTCATCGTAGAGAGTGGGATTAAGTAATTGTGGACTTAATTTATGCAAAATTAATCAATTACACATTTACATGCAAATTTTAAAACAGAAAAATAGCCTATAGCTATAAACGAAAAAAGCTCCCATGCCACGAGGCACGAGAGCTTTTCTTTGTGAAACACCAACTTGCGTGATGTTGTATATTTCTATGCTATTATACTATCGTTTTGTTTATCAAACATTTAGCACAATGTAAGACCTGCATCGTATACAGACTTATTCATTTCATAGTTCTTCTTGAAATAAGACTTCAACAAGTTCTTTACTGCTTTCATAAAACTTTTCATAATTGTTACCCTTTCTTTAATTTTAAATTTACTACTTAGCCATCTATATATGGCTGCTAAAACATTCTTTTTACCTAAAATCTATTCCTAATCAATTTGCATTTACTACTTCTTCAAGCCGCGGTTCTTAAGAGTAGTGTTGAGAAGCAATGTATACTTCTTCAATTGGCTATTATCGAGAACGTAAGCCATATATGTAAGATTTCTCTTCACAGCTGCATCAACCATCTCTGATTTTTCCTCATCTTTTGCTGCAGAAGCGTTGAGCATCTCTACACAGAAGTTGCCATACAAATCGTTTACACTTTCCATCTGGTCCGTGTTAAGACCTAATGTTGTAGCGAGGCGGCGAATATTGATATGCATATCGTAAGCATTTTCCATTTCAGCTGCCTTAGCGTTAGTATTACCGGCAAAAGCCATTGTCATACTCATCATTGCTACGAGTGTCAATACAATCTTTTTCATAATCTCATGTTTTTTAAATTAAACATTAGGACCGTTTTGTTATCCTTTGGTCCTGTCATCCTGTGGTATCCTCTGATACCTTTATCTCTGTTTTCTGGGTGCAAAGTTATACCATCGATTTTGTACAAGCAAGCTTTTTCGACTGTATTTTCGTTTTGTAACCCCTTTTTTTGATACATGTCAACGAAGTTACAGTTTAAAGCTACTATTTGATACTATGACTTTGCAAAATTATATTGCAACTATGGACGTTTATCGTTTTTTTTGTTTAACTTTGCACGCTAAACAGCATTATACATTATAATATAATAGATAAACAATAGTAAAATGACTAATAAGTACATCAAGGCTACATATAAGCTTTACGACGTTACAGATGGCAAAAAGGAGCTCCTCGAGGAGACTCAGCCTGGTATTCCATTCGCTTTCATCTCTGGCATGGGAGTGGCTCTCGACGAATTTGAGAAACTCTTGGCTGAGAAGCAGACAGGCGAAGAATATGACATCACACTGACTCCAGAACAGGCTTATGGCGAGCACGTGGCTGAAAGAGTTTTCGACTTGGATAAGGCTATATTCTCGCACAATGGCAAATTCGACCACGAGAATATCTTCGAAGGTGCTATCGTGCCATTGCAGAATGCTGAGGGCGAGCGCTTCTTTGCTAATATCGTAAAGATTGGTAACGACAAGGTTACTGTAGACCTCAACCACCCTTGGGCTGGCAAAACTCTAAACTTCAAGGGTTCTATCCTTGAAAGCCACGAGGCTACAGCAGAGGAAATGGCAGCGCTCGTAAAGGCTATGAGCGGTGAAGGTGGCTGTGGCGGTAGCTGCGAGAACTGCGGTGGTGGCTGCGGTGGTCATGGCGAAGGCGAAGGTCATTGCGAGGGTCACGGTGATGGTCATTGTGGCGGTCATGGTCATGGCGAAGGTCATTGCGGCGGTCATGGTCACGGAGATGGTCATTGCGGTTGCGGACATCACCACGAGAACTAAGAATAATCTATATAATAAAGGTAAGTAGGGAGTTTTTCCATATCTCCCTACTCCATAATAAAAACAACACACAGACATGCGAAACACTTTCGGACATCTATTCACCCTCACTACATTTGGTGAAAGTCATGGCGAAGCTGTGGGAGGTGTAATCGACGGTATGCCTGCAGGCATAGATATCGATACCGACTTCATACAGCAGGAGCTAAATAGGCGTAGACCAGGACAAAGTCATATCACCACCGGACGCCAAGAGGCTGACAAGGTGGAACTGCTGAGCGGCATCTTCGAAGGGAAATCGACGGGATGCCCTTTAGGCTTTATTGTCAGAAACACTAACCAGCATAGCCAAGACTATGAGAATATGAGATGTTTATTTCGTCCTTCGCATGCCGACTATACTTACCATACAAAATATGGCGTTAGAGACCATCGAGGCGGTGGACGCTCATCGGCACGCATCACGATAAGCAGATGTGTGGGTGGCGCTCTAGCCAAATTGGCTCTAAATCAGGTGGGAGTAGCCATCTGCGCTTATACTTCGCAGGTGGGCAACATAGCTCTCGACAACGACTATACCAAATACGACCTTTCGCTCACAGAAAGCAATATTGTGCGTTGTCCCGATAGCGATAAGGCTAAGGAAATGGAAAATCTCATAGCCAAGGTTAAGGCTGAAGGCAATACCGTAGGCGGTATCATCACATGTGTGATAAAGGGCTGCCCTGCAGGACTTGGCGAGCCAGAATTCGACAAGCTGCATGCGCAATTGGGTAGCGCTATGCTTGGCATAAATGCCGTGAAGGGCTTCGAATATGGCGAAGGCTTTAATTGCGTAAACACTTTTGGCAATGAGCAAAACGACCGCTTCGTAAACCATGATGGCAACATCGAAACCGCAACAAACCATAGCGGAGGCATACAGGGCGGAATAAGCAATGGGCAAGATATCTATTTCCGTATAGCATTCAAGCCTGTGGCTACAATCTTGCAAGAGCAAGACACTCTCGACCTCGAGGGCAATCCTACAACCCTAAAGGCTCGCGGACGCCACGACCCATGTGTGTTGCCAAGGGCTGTGCCTGTGGTGGAAGCCATGGCTGCCATGGTAATTCTCGACAACTTCCTGATGAATAAGACTGTAAAGCTTTAAGGCTAAAATATCTAGAAAATCTAGAAAAAAACCTCTACAAAAAAAACTTAGAAACTAAAAACAAACATGAAGCATGCCAAATCAAAGCTTGTAGTGCTTTTTGCTGCTGCAAGCCTATGTGCGCAAGCACAACAGCTGGCTTTCCCTGGAGCTCAAGGCTTCGGACGCTTTGCCACAGGCGGACGCTCTGGTAGCGTTTACCATGTAACTAACCTCAACGACTCTGGTCAAGGCTCTCTTCGAGATGCCGTAAGCCAACCAAACCGCATCGTAGTTTTTGATGTGGCGGGAGTTATCAAAATCAGCAGTCGTATTGTATTTGCCAAAAATCTTTATGTTGCAGGCCAAACTGCTCCTGGCGAAGGTGTGGTGGTTTATGGCAATGGAGTCTCGTTTTCGGGAGCAAGCAACATCATCGTGCGCCACATGCGCTTCCGTATGGGAAAGGGTGGCGACAGCGGTAAAGATGCTGCGGGTATATCCAACGGCACTAACATGATCTTCGACCATTGTTCGTTCTCATGGGGATTGGATGAGACTTTCTCAATCAACCCTGACGGCAAAGGCGACCTCGGCGACATCACAATCTCGAATTCTATCATGGGACAGGGACTGCTGTCGCATAGCGCTGGTGGTCTGATGCAGGCTGACAACATCACTCTATATCGCAACCTTTATTGCGACAACAGCACTCGTAACAACAAGGTGAAGGGCAAAAACCAGTATGTGAACAACATCGTTTACAACTGGAAGAATGGTTGCTACCTCATGGGTGGCGACTCGCAGGGCACATCGTATGCCAACGTCACCAACAACCTCTTTATAAATGGTCCAATGACGGGAAGTTCTGCCAACGCCATAACAAGTGGAAATGCTGATTTCCATATCTATGCCGTTGACAACATACAGGACAAAAACCTCAATGGCGTACTCGACCCTACTGAGATTTCGCGTAGCAACTATGGTGGCGGTCCTACATTCCATGAAACGCCTTTCGACTACCCTACTCTCGACACTTGGGAGGCTAAAGACTTGGCTTCCAACTTGTTGCCTATAGTTGGAGCAAGTCTGCCTTATCGCGATATGGCAGACAACTACATGATTCGCGAGGTCAGAACCTATGGCAAAGAGGGTACTTTCCTCTCTGACGAATGTCAGTTGCCTATAGGCGCTCCTTCGGCATGGCAGATGGAGGCTTTCGAGAAGCCTGTGGATACTGATGGCGATGGCATGCCTGACGAATGGGAAAAGGCTAACGGCACCGACCCTAATAAGGATGATGCTATGACAATAGCTGCAAACGGATATGCAAATATCGAAAACTATATAAATAGCATCTCGGCAACCACCATCCCTACATTGGTGAGAAAGCCTATGTGCTTGAGCGAAAAATCGTCTAAAGACAACAGCATCACGCTTTCATGGTACGATCTTTCTGACAACGAGGATGGCTTTATCCTCGAGATGGAAGAGGAAGGAACATTCAAGGAGATTGCGCGCATCGATGCCAATACCGAGAGCTATACCATCAAAAACTTGAAGCCTGGCACATTATATAATGTAAGATTGGCTGCTTTCAAGGGCAACGTGGTGTCGGAATACAACACCATCACAGCTAAAACTCAGCCAGAATATGCCGAGATGATAGACTGCGAAAACTATAATGCTGATGCCACATGGAGCGGTGCTACTATGCAGAAATGGAACCATACTGCCCTCTGCTGGAACGACAACTCCGCAGCCTTTGCTGATGATGCCAACGTGCTGATAGCTCCTGCCACAAACACATTGATAATGGTTACTGAGGAGGTGGCTCCAAAGAATGTTGTGGTTAAGGGTAATGCTAATGTCACCTTGCAGGGCACAGGAAGCATCGCAGGCACAGGATCGCTCAACAAGGATGGCGAGGGTGCCTTGAACTTGAAACTCGAAAACTCGTATACTGGCGCTTCTGTTATCCACGATGGCGTAGTAAACTTCCAGTCTATTGCCGATGGTGGCAAGCCAAGTGCACTTGGTGCATCTATAGAATATGCGCAAAACTGGATTTGGGATGGAGGTAAGTGGAACTATACTGGCTCTACGGCTTCTACAAACCGCTGTGCTACATTGTATAAAGAGACAGCACTTGGCGTTGACAACAGCGCTGCTATCCTAAACCTCAACGGCGCATTCACAGGCGCAGGCAACTTTGTTGTTGATGGCAACGGCATCGTACGCCCTGGTAGCGCAAAGTTCTTTAGCTATACTGGCAACACCATCGTCAAGAGTGGTACTCTGCAGCTTGAATATATCAAGAAAATGACTGCCAAGTCGCATGTTTATCTCGGAGAAGATGGCAACACTTCGCCTAAGCTGGTGATGGCTGGAGGAAACTTCGTAACAAAGTCTTCTAACGACCAATATCTCAACTACGAGTTCCCTATCGAAGTGCTGGAGAATACTTATTCCACCTTCACCATCCAGCGCAACTGCTCGCTAAAGTGCAAGGTTACTGGTAGCGGTACTTTGGAATATAAGATTCCTTTCGTCAGAGAATATGTTAGCGGCGACTGGAGCGGCTTCTACGGCACTCTCGTGGCTAATGGCGTAAACAGCGACAAGGATGGTTCGCAGCTCATGCTCTATAATAGTGGTATTCCTAACGCTTCGATAAATCTCAAGGGCAACGCTCGCGTAACTCATTGGAATCCAAACGTTACGATAAAGCTCGGCGGACTAAGTGGCGACAAGGGTACTTATCTTGGTGGTACCACAAAGAAAACTACTGGACAAACCGTGACATGGCAGGTGGGTAATGCTAACACCAACGAGACTTTCAATGGCGTTATCGACCGTCGTTGCTCGGCTTCGGGCTACAACTGCAATGTGAATATCGTTAAGGAGGGTAGCGGATATTGGCGCCTTACGGGTACCAACACCTATAATGGTACAACCATCGTTACTGGCGGTCGCCTTATCATCGATGGCTCTAATCAGGGCACAGGCCTCATGACTATCAAGGAGAATGGTAGCTTGTCGGGCAAGGGTACCATTGCTGGCAACGTGGTAGTGAGCGGAAGCGTACAGGCAGACCTCTCTGCATCTGGCTCTTGCAAGCCTCTCACCATCAAGGGTAAGCTGACTGCCAATAATGCAACATTGGTTATAAACATGGAGGATGTCACAGGCACCATCGCCGACGATACTGAGATAAAGGTATTCAATCTCGCTTCGGCTATCCAGGGCACAGGCTTCACCGACATTCAGCCTGCCACTCCTTCTGCCACACAACTTTGGGACACCTCGCTACTTGCCACAAAGGGTATCATAAAGGTGGTTTCCAACGTTGCCAACGGCATTTCTACTCCATCTGCCGACAATACTTCTTCTTCAGCCATCTACGACCTCACAGGCAAAAAAACTTCTTCGCCAAAGGGTCTCTACATCAAGGATGGAAAGAAGCATATCGCAAGATAATCCTAAAGCTTAATAATACTTCAAGCGAAAACAATATTTCAAACGAAGTAATATTTCTAGCGAAATAATAGTTCTAGCGAAGTATTAACTAAAAAAGGCAAAAACTAAAAAAGGTGCATCTAAAGCTTATCCCAGCTTTGATGCACCTTTTTTTTATTTTATTCCTCCTTAAATCTGTTCTTTCAATATTCATTAGGATATCCTACATTGAATATCCTACATCGAATATCCTTAAACCACACCAATAATCTCCTGCACCGATGCACATCCATGAGCATCGAGCCAATCATTGATGCCATTCTTCACCTTCACCGTTACGGTAGGGTCGAGGAAGTTGGCAGTACCAATTTCTATTGCAGTAGCACCAGCCATCAAGAATTCTATAGCATCCTCGGCTGTGCAAATACCGCCAAGTCCGACAACAGGAATCTTCACACCCTTAGCCACCTGGTTAACCATTCTCACAGCCACAGGCTTTACGGCAGGACCGCTCAAACCTCCTGTGCCAATGCTCAGGCGCGAGCAGCGACGCTCTATGTCAATAGACATTCCCATCAAAGTATTGATGAGCGAAACAGAATCTGCTCCCGCTGCCTCTACAGCCTTGGCAATATCCACGATGTTAGTAACATTTGGCGAAAGCTTCACGATGAGTGTCTTGTGGTATTTCTCTCTCACAGCCTTCACCACGCTTGCTGCACCCTCGCAGGTAACGCCAAACGCCATACCGCCATCCTTGACGTTAGGACAAGAGATATTCAATTCTATGGCAGGAATATTCTCCAGCGCATCAATCTTCTCTGCACAGAGCGCATAGTTCTCAGGACAATCACCGCTGACATTCACTATCATCCTTGAGTCGATATCCTTAATCTGAGGATATATATGCTCGCAGAAATAGTCTACGCCCTTATTCTGCAATCCTACGCAGTTGAGCATTCCGCTCGCTGTCTCTGCCATACGAGGATAGTCGTTTCCTTCACGTGGTTTCAGGGTTGTTCCCTTCACGATAATGCCGCCAATCTCGTCTAAAGCCACCAAGTCGGCAAACTCTAAACCATATCCGAAAGTTCCCGATGCGGTCATCACGGGGTTCTTCATCTCTAATGAAGCAATTTTTACACTTAAAGCTGCCATTTTAGTTTCTTAATATTTAACACCGGACCTTCTTTACATACACACACATTGCCTTCTATAGTGTTCTCCACACAGCATAGACAGGCACCAACGCCGCATGCCATCATATTCTCCAACGATACTTCGCAATCGATATCATGGCTCTTTGCATAGCGTGCCACAGAAACCATCATTGGCTTAGGACCACAGGTGGAAATCTGGTCAAACTTCTCTGTCTCCAGGGCTGAATGATTGGTCACAAAACCTTTCTCGCCCATGCTGCCATCCTCGGTAGTAAAGAGCACACGACCAATGGCACGAAACTCTTCCAGTTCCAGCAAGTCGGCTGCTGTACGTGCTCCAAGCAAGAATGTTGGCTCTCCGCCTGCTTCTTTTATCTTCTTACCGAAATAAAGTAGCGGAGCCACTCCTACACCTCCACCTACGAGCAAAACCTTTGCTTTACTATCCTTAGGCATAGTGAAACCATTACCGAGTGGCAACACGCAATTCAAGTTGTCGCCAACCACGAGCTTGCCCAATCTTCGTGTGCCATCACCAATAGTTGCCACCAGCAACCACAGTTCTCCTTTGGCTTCATCCACGTAGTTTATAGATATCGGACGGCGCAAGAATGTTGTTGGCGAATCGTCAACTCTAACTTCCACAAACTGTCCTGGGAGCATCTCTGGCAGTCCATCCTTGCACGATAGCTTCAGCAAAACATGCTTCGGACTAACTCTCTCGACACTATTGACCGTGAGGTCCAAACAATATTTCTTCATATATATAAATATAATATGGTGTTTAATCCTTCAATATAGTAAATCCTCCTTTATTGTATTATCCCATCTATGGTATAATCCCATTTATGGTATTATTCCCATTTATGGTATTATTCCCATTTATGGTATTATCCTCCTTATTTCTTTTGCAAAGTTAATGCAAACGAGCGCAATGAAAGCTTGCTTTCAAATTGCCGAGTGCAGCTTAACTTCTGCAAAGTTAATGCAAACGAGCGCAATGGCAAAGAAATCCTCTCATTTTATTTATTGCGCTATATGATATCCATCATCTTTATATCTATCTTCCGTCCTTGTTCGAAGTCGTTTTTACGACTTCGCTTCCATCCCCATCAAGAGCCCGCAGCCACCTTCGCCCATCTTTCATATATCAAAAATGAGGCAGCGAGCAGGCTATACACCCCTCGTTGCCTCATTCATTATATATCAAATCCGGGATAAAAATCATTCTTTATATATAAAATCCGGGATAAAAATCATTCTTTATATATCTCTTCCAAGGATAAAAATCATCCTTTATATCTTCATCCCAAGAGCAAAAAATTGCCATCATTCCATCTACTTCTTAGGCACAAAAGTTTCCCAAGTTTGGTCATCATAGAA
>JABLTL010070405.1_pt1 | contig 10433 bp, 10 predicted proteins | sample 7160151 | NCBI WGS metagenome assembly JABLTL01 (sample SAMN14651223, study PRJNA627086) | human gut metagenome | isolation source: feces | host: Homo sapiens
ACGTTGGCCGCGGAGAACCGCAGCCCCTTGTGCTCGCCCTCGTGGAAGTCCGTCACGGTACACTCTGTAAAGTCGACCGCCGACAGCTTTGCCGCCTTCAGGTACGCCCGGTCGATGGGCAGCGTGGCCGGCTCCGGCTCCGGGCCGAAGGCTTTTGTCAGCTCCGTGCGGAAGAAGCCGCCCAACTGCTGCTGCATCAGGGCTTTTTTCTTCGTTTGGGCAGGCTTTGCCACCAGCAGAAAAAGCGCTACGCCGGCAAAGACCAGAATGCAGATCACAGCGATGTTGCGATACACAAACATCATGATGCACCCGGCGATCACCAGTAAGACGCCCAGCAACATGCCGATGCTCTCCACCCTCTGATAGCTTCCCAGCTGCTTCGACAGCTCCGCGTCCGTCATGCGCTCCGCGCCGACCGGCTCGAATTTATCTTTTTTCGTTTTCATGGCTGCCTTCCTTTCACGTCTGCTCCGTCAGAATGTCATCCGCCGGCGGCTCATCGACCACGCGGCTCTCGCGGAAATAGGAGTCATACGGCCGGTAGAGATAGCCGGCGCCCTTTTCCCACTCCCACACGATGTAGGATTCGCTCATGTCCTCGTGAAAGAGCGTGAGCCGCAGGTCGCTGTTGTAGTCTCCGCTGAAGTCGCTGAGGGACATCTCGCCGAACTGCCAGTCCTCATCGCCAAGCTCGTCAGTCGGAAGCACGGCGGTGTCAAACAGCTCGTGCTTTTCATTGTTGTAATAGAAATACAGCGCTTTGGGGCCGAGGCAGGCGCACACATCGATCTCCTCCCCGTCCCGCGCGACCGTGCCGTAGGCATCGACCGCGCCGGTGGTGCGCCAGTCGCCGCCCGCGATGTCTCCGTCCGGGCTGCCGCAGGCCGCCAGGCTCAGGCAGAGGCACAGCGCCAGCAGAAGGGACCGGCATTTTTTCCGCATCTTCATCTTCGCTTCCCTCCCCGCCGCTCAGATCCTCTGGTAATAGTCGTTCTCGCCGCCCCAGTACATCGCGTTATCGTCCGCCAGATAGAGGTCGTAGCTCACGTCCTCATACGCATCGGATACCGCCTCGTATTGGCTGTCTCCGTTCGCGCGGAGCGTACCGTAATCGACCTCGCTCCAATTGCCCTCGGCCGAGCGCTCGTACAGCGTCCAGATGCCGGAGCCGTCGAACTCGATCCAGCTCGCGGCATTCACGTCGCCGTCCATATACCACATACCCGCCAGCGCGGAAACATCGTCGGCATCGCCCGTGTCCGACGCGTCCATGTCGCCGGCGGAGGCGTCCTTCTCAAAGCCGCCGAAGCCTTCGATCTGCAGCGTGCCGTCGTCGGCCAGCCAGCAGTGGTGGGCCCAGCCGTCGAACTCGTTGTAGAAATAATCGCCGCTGTACTCCTGCGAGAACTGGACAAAGCCGCTTGCCTCTATGCTCCCGTCCTGATACAGATCAAAGCGGACCTCATCTCCGCTGTCGGCCATCGCCACGATCAGCTCGCTGTTGTTGTCCGCGTCGACCCAGGTGCCCCAGTACATGGCATAGTTCGTCGCCAGCTCGGAGTCCTTGACCATCCCCTCAAAGGAATCCGGGGTGTTGACCTCATTGCCACTGTAGTCCTCGCCGTCGTCGATGGTATCGCCGCTGCCGCCGCAGGCGGTCAGGCACAGGCACAGCACCAGCGCCAGCAGCAGGGAATAATAGCTTTTTCGATTCTTCATCGTTTTTCTCTCCTTTTTTGATCCAGATCGTTTGCTTCAATGCTCCTGCTCCGCCATGGAAAGGAGCTCGTCGTGGCTCAGCTCCACGCTTCCGAAGCGGACGAAGATGCCGTTGGTCACGGCGCTGCTCCATACCAGCGGGTCGGAAAGGGAGCGGAAGCGGGTCTTGTCGAGATACGGTTTCATGTCCAGAAGCAGGCGGCTGCCGGATACGAAATCGACCTGCAGAATGTGGTCCGGCAGCGGTTCAACGGCTGACAGGTATCTCCGGTTCAAGCGTGCGTCCTCCTTTTTTCAGCGTATCGGGGGATAAAAAACTCCACCGTACCTTCATTGTACGGTGGATGAAAACGGAAAACCATTAACCAAAGGTTAGGTCTTTCGCGCAGGCGCGTATTCTTTTCAAAAAGGCTGCCGCGCCCCATTGCCAACCGTCCGGAGCTGTGATATGCTGGGCGCAAGGAATCGTGCAAGGAAAGGATGTGCTCAGCATGGCAGCATTTGATGATTTTATGAAGCTGGATATTCGTGTCGGAGGTCCTTGTCCTCGGCACATACAGCGAGGGCGGCGTCGTGCTGGTCACACCGGACAAGAAGGTCCAAAACGGCGATAAGCTGGGTTGACGCGGAGAAGCCCGAAAAACGAATGAAAGTGGAGGAAACTATATGCTCAGCCTGCGAAATGCGACAGAAGCTGATCTCAGAGAGATCCGGAGAATATACGAATACGCGCAGGACTACATGATCCGGTCGGGAAATCCCACCCAATGGGGTCGCTCTTATCCGAGCGCGAACCTGATCCGGTCCGACCTTCAAAAAAAGGTCTGCAAGGTGATATACGATGAGACCGGCATACACGGGGTATTTGCCCTGTTTGAGGGCGCGGAGCCAACCTACGCGCACATTGAGGAGGGCGAATGGCTGAACGACGAGCCCTACGTCACAATCCATCGGCTGGCCGGCGACGGGCGGGTCCACGGGCTGTTCCAATGCGCCGCCGATCATTGCAAAAGCATTTCCCCCAATGTCCGCGTCGATACCCACGCCAACAATACGACGATGCAGCGGCTGATCGAGAAGAGCGGCTTTAAGAAGTGCGGGATCATCCATGTCAGGGACGGCTCACCCCGGATCGCATACCATTGGACGGCGCGGTGATTTTCTCGCGCCGGACGCCGGTGCGCGGCACGGCAGTACACCGCGACAGCTTACGCCGCAGCCTTTCCGTCGCTCCCGATCACTCCGGCTTTATCGTTGAGCCCTATTCGATTTTAATTTCTGCAAGGACCTTCTGCGGCTCGACCCACGGATGACCGACAATGCCAACAATGCGCAAGCGTTTCGCTTGCGCATTGTTCTACAGGCTGATACAATGAACCTCACGCGGGATGCCGCCCGGAAGGCCGCAAAACGGCTGGATTCGGCGGAGCCGACCGCTTGCGAAGCAGCAGGCTGCGGTATATAATACAGAAAACACGGCGAAGGAGGCGGGACGATGCTGAAAATAGCCATTTGCGACGACGACGCCGGAGACCGCGAGCGGGTCGCGGAGGACCTCCGCGTTTACGCGGCCGCGCATCAGGAGCACGGCATCGAGATGACCGTCTATTCCTCCGCCTTTGCGATGCTGGACGCCTTCGAGAAGGCCGGCTGTCCGGATATCGCCCTGCTGGACATTTGTATGCCCGGTATGCTGGGGACGGAGCTGGCGCGGGACATTCTCCGGTACAGCGAAAATACGGACATTCTTTTCCTGACGACCAGCTCGGATTACGCGGTGGACGCCTTCGCGCTCCACGCCGCGGACTACATTCAAAAGCCGTACACGCAGGAAAAACTCAACGCCTCGCTGGATCGCGTGATCGCCCTACGGCAGGAGCGGACATGGCTCCTGCTCCCCTGCGAGGGCGAGCTGCACCGCATCGCGCTGGAGGACGTGCTGTGCATCGAGACCGACGGCAAGCGGCGCATCTTCTCTCTGGCCTCCGGCCGGAAGCTGACGGCGCGGCTGACCGCCGCCCAGCTGCAGGACTGTCTGGCGGGACGGCGCGGCATGATCCCGAGCGGGGCCTCCTACGTTGTGAACCTTGCACACGTCCGCTGCTTTTCCGGCACGGACCTTATCATGGACGGCGGCGAGCGCATTCCCGTTCCGCGGCGGCTGCGCGCCCAAATTAAGCAGGCATACTTTGATTTCTACTTAGAGGAGGTCAGAAACGGATGACAGACCCCCGCTACATCGGAACGATCCTCTATGTGGGACTGGCGATCTTCGCGGCGCTGCTGGCGGCCGGGCTGCTGATGCAGGAGCGACGCTGGTCCGTGCAAAGGACAGCGCTGCTATGGGGCGCGGAGGGACTTATCCTTCTGTTGGATCTGTACCTGTGCTTCGGCCTGCTGCCGGCGCCGCTGCGGCTGCCGGTGTCGCTGACGGTCGGCTTTCTCAGCTATTCCGCCGTTTTCATTGCGGTGTCCGCGGACGGCTTCTGGAAAAAGGTCTATCTGCTCATCACGTTTTTCTGCGTGTGCTGCATCTCCTGGTCCGGCGGCCTTTACCTGTGCTATTTTCTTTTGCCCGACCGCCCGATGGCGGTCAAATACCTTGTGCGCACCGCGCTCCATATTGTCACGGCGCTGCCGATCCTGCTGGCCTACCGGAGATACGGCAGGCCGCTGCTCCGCGAGGTCAGCGGCTTTCGGAAGCAGAGCTGGAAACTCCTGAGCGCCGTTTCTGCGATCTATTTTTTTCTGTTCATAGCCCTCATGTCAAGGATACGGTTGGACGACGGAGTGGAGCCGGATACCCTGTTCGCTTTCTGCGCTGCGGTATGCACCTACGCCTCGGTCAGCGTTTTGAGCATCGGCAACATTTTTTATATGCGCAGAGACGCCAGAGAAGCGCTCGTCAAGCAGAAGCTGGAGTACCTGGCGAGCTACATGGAGACTGTCAGCCGGGCGGAGCGGGAGAGCCGCCGCATCCGCCACGACAAGCGGCATCACGACGCCTGCATCGCCGCCATGGCGCGCGGGTGACACCGACGGCATCCTGCGCTATCTTGAGCAGGAGCAGGCGGTCGCCGAGAGCTTTCCCGCGTGGTGCCCGCACCCCATGGTCAACGAGCTGCTGCGCTCCTACGCCGAAAAGGCGAAGGCGGCGGGCGTGGCGTTCACCGCGCAGGCGGATACGCCCGCGCAGTCCGACGTGGCCGACGTGGACTTTGTCGCCATCCTCGCGAACCTTCTGGAAAACGCCCTCAACGCCTGTACCGCGGCGCACAGCGCCGGCCTCATCCGCGTCCACATCCGAAACGTCGGGAAAAAGACGGTCCTCGCGGTGAGCAACCCCTGCGTCAACTTGAAGCTGGAAAACGGCTTGCCCGCGGAGCGGAGCGTCGGGATCGACAGCATCGTTTCCGCTGCCGAGCGCTATCAGGGTGAGGTACACTACAAGGTTGAAGCCGGCGTCTGCACCGCCTGCGTCATTCTCAATCCATAGATACGGAATCCGGAAAACCGCCCGAGGGCGGTTTTTCTTTTTTGCCCGTGACCAATTCGGGAGGCAGAACGACCAATTCCGGCATTTTTGCTCCGTCGGGGTGCGGCTGTGCTATGCTGTCTCCGGAAAAGGAAGAATGCCGTCCGCCGGCGACAGCGCAGGGACGCGGAAAGGACAATTGCTATGAACTGGCCTTGGAAGAAGAAAAAGCTCTCCTTTGCGGAGACCGTCAAATTCAACTGGGAAGCGGACACCAACGAGGAGCTGCGGCAAAAGCTCAACGAGCTGGCAAAGCAATATCCGACGCTGCGGGAGGGCGAGTACCGCGAAAAGCTCCTGTCGCTGTTCCGGGAGCGGGGGCTGGACCTCAACGCCGAGCAGCTGGATATGCTGCTGCTTCTGCGGCAGAAAACGGATCAAATGCTGCTCGAGCGGAAGGCGGAGCGGCAGGAGAGCAAGCCGTAGGCTCCGACCGGCGGCAAGGGAAAATCTTTATGCGGAGGGGCGCGATGAACATTCAAAAGGCATTAAGCGGAGCGGCTCTGACGGTCGCTCTGGAGGGAAGGTTGGACACAACGACCGCGCCGAAGCTGGAGGAGGAGCTCCGCGGCAGCGTCGACGACGTCTCGCGTCTTGTGTTTGATCTGGCGAAGCTGGAGTATATCTCCTCCGCGGGGCTTCGCGTGCTGCTTGCGATGCAGAAGCTCATGAATCGGCAGGGCGCGATGCTGCTCCGGAACGTGATCGAGGCCGTGATGGAGGTTTTTGAGGTCACGGGCTTTTCCGATATTCTTCGCATCGAATGAGCGTTCGTTCGGGAGCGCAGCGGAAAAAGAACGGATGAGCGGGAGGAAATGAGTATGCTGACATCGAAAAAGAAAGGCTATCGGCTGTCGCCGGAGACCGTGGATCTTCTTTCGCAGGAGTTCGCGGATTCTCTGACGGAGGCGGAGGCGGACCGAAAGGATATCCTGCGGCTTCGCCTCTCACTGGAGGAGATCCTGGAGGGCTGGTCCTCCGTGCTCCCCGGCGCGCCGGTCACCTTCTGCGCGAAAAAACGTCTGGGCAGGCAGCGGATTGAGATCCGCGTCGAGGGGAAGGAGCTTCAGGCCGACGACGTGCTGAAAAACTGCTTGCTCTCCAGCCGCCTGCTGGCGCAGGCGGGCCTTACGCTGACGCAGAGCTACCAAAACGGTGAAAACTGCCTGACCGTCGAGCCGCCCAGAAAGCGGAAGCTGGGGCAGATGCAGAAGCTCCTGCTCGCCATCGTGTCGGCGGTCGTCCTCGGGCTGCTGCAGCGCCTGCTTCCCGCGAGCGCGCAGGCGGGCGTCCGGGCCGTGACCGACCCGCTCTTTACGCTGATCCTAAACCTGCTGCGCACCATCTCCTCGCCGATGATCTTCCTGGCGATCTGCTGGGGCATTTTCAACATCGGCGATATGACCATGATGGGGAGGATCGGGAAGAAAGTGATCGGCCGCATTGCGGCGCTGAGCTTCCTCGTCAGCGCGGGAGCGACCGTCTGCCTTTTATGGCTTTTCCCGCTGGAGCTGTCCTCGGGCGGCGCGGCGCTGAGCGGATTCTCGACCATCTATCAGATCATTTTGGATATCGTTCCCTCGGATATCGTCTCTCCGTTCCTGAACGGTAACACGCTGCAGATCATCTTTTTGGGCGCCGCCGTCGGCATCGCCCTGCTGATCCTGGGCGACCGTGCCGCCGCCGTCCGCACGTTCATTGAGCAGACGAACGAGGTGGTTCAGTTCCTCATGGAGGCCATCGGCGACCTGATCCCGCTTTTCGTATTTTTCAGTCTGTTCGCTCTGCTGGGCTCCGACTTCGGCTCCGAGCTCTCGGGCATCCTCAAGGCCATCGTCATCACCTATGCACTTTGCCCGCTGATGTGTCTCGTATTCATCGGCATCCTTGCCGCGCGGCGCCGGGTGAGTTTCCGGCTGCTTGTGCAAAAGCTGCTGCCGACCTTCCTCATCGGTCTCACCACGGCGTCGTCCTCCGCGGCGTTCGCCACCAATTTAGAGACCTGCGAGAAGAAGCTGGGTATCCCGCCGATGCTCGCGCATTTCGCCGTGCCCCTGGAACAGGTCCTCTATATGCCCAGCGTTGCGGTCGCTTTTGTGGCGACCTGCCTGTGCATGGCGGAAAATTTCGGCACGGCCATCACGCCCGCGTGGCTCCTCACGATGATCGTTGTGACCGGGCTTTTGTCGCTGGCGATGCCGCCCATCCCCGGCGGCGCGCTGACCTGCTACACGGTCATGTTCACCCAGCTCGGCATCCCCGGCGAGGCCCTCGCTCTGGCTGTCGCGATCAATTCCATGATCGACTTTATGGCGACGGCATCCAACCTGACCTGCCTGCAGGTCGAGGTCACGACCGTTGCAGGCCAGCTGGGAATGCTGGATACCGAATGTCTCAGAGATCCGGGATAGGCTCGCGCACCGGCGTGTGACCGTCCCGAAGCGCGAAAGGCGGAAAGCAAAATGGGATATGAATACTTGCGGAACGAGTCCATCATACGCAGCAAGACGCGGGAGTTTTTCGGCGTCGGCACGGTGGTGACGGCCTCCGCCTATCTGGTCTCCGTTGTGGACTTTATGCTCATCGGCGCCCTTTTGGGCGCCGATGCCGTCGCTGCCGCGGGCCTTTGCGACAGCTTTGTGGATGTGGCGGAGCTATTCGGCTTCGTCCTCTCCTCCGGCGGCCCGGTCGCCGCGGGTATCCTGCTGGGCAAGCGAAGGCTCCGTCAGGCCAACGGGGTCTTCACCCTGTCCCTTCTTCTGACGCTCGCGGGCGGGCTTCTCTGCTGGTGCCTGCTGCCGTTCTGCGGCTTTTTCAGCGGCATCCTGTCCAACAACGGCGCGATCGCGAACGATGTGGCGCGCTACGCCTTCTTCACCCTGCTCTCGTCGCCCTTTGTCGGCGTCAATCTCGTTCTCTCCAGCTTCGCCATTCTGGACGATCGCTCCAAGCTGGCCATGGGCTCGGTCGTTGCCGCCAACGGAGTGAACATCGTGCTGGACGTTGTCTTTATGAAGTATCTGCGCACGGGCGTCGCCGGCGCGGCCGCGGCTTCCCTGCTCGGCAACGCGGCGGGCATTCTGGTGGTGCTTCCCTACCTGCTGTCCAAAAAGCGCACATTCCGCTTTGTCCTGCGCGCCGACGACCTGCGTGAGACCGGACGGGAGCTGGCCTCGTCCAGCTCCTCCTTTGCCACAGACAAGGCCTCACGCATCTTCTCCGGCCTGACGGTGAACCTGCTTTTGATGTACTTCGTGGGCAACATCGGCGTGGCGCTCTACGCGGTGTACAGCCAGCTTCGCTTCATCCTGCGCATTCTGGCGGGCGGCGCGCTGCAGACGATCTCCACGCTGGGCAGTATGCTCTACGGCGAACGCGACTTTTACGGGCTGCGGAAGATGCTCTCCCTTTTGTCCAAGTACACCTATGCGCTCGTCGCGGCGCTCATGGTGGGACTGTTCTGCTTCTCCGCGCCGTTTCTCAACTCCTACGGCATCGCCGCAGAGCCGGACACCGTGCTCTCGCTCCGCATCATGCTGCTCAGCCTGCCCTTCCTCTGGCTCAACGACCTGCTCGCCAGGCTCTACCCAAGCGTCCAGCGGCAGCGCCTGTCTGTGCTCTTGCTGACGCTGCAGAACGTGGTGCTCAAAATACTTGCTTCTGCTACTCTGCGTGGTGGCCATTTCGCGGCTCCATTGGCGCAGCGTCCCCGCCGTGGCCGTCTGGTGCCTGCTGGTGGAGCTGCTGTCCCCCGCGGTCACGCTGCTCCGGGAAAAGCGGACCTGTGGGAACGTCGCCCTCCTCGGGCTGGAGGATCAGACGGACCGGAGCTGCCACAGCTTTTCCATCACAGGAAAGGCGGAAAACGTCGCGGACATCCACCGGGAGATTGACTTGTTCTGCCAACAGAACGGCATCCCCCGCAACAAGGGCGTCCTGCTGGCCATCGCCTTTGAGGAGGCCGCCCTCAACACCATCAACCATAACGAGCATGTGAGCATGATCGACATTTGCCTTCTTTTGGAGGAGGGCAGCCTGATCGTCCGTATCCGCGACGACGGCGCGCCCTTCGACCCGCTGGCGTTCGTGGACGATGAGGATATCCTTCAAATGAACAACATCCGTCTGCTCGAGCGGCTCACCGATCAAAAGACCTATACGCGCATCATGAACATGAACAACACGGTGCTTTCGATCCGACTGGAGGCGGCAGAGAATGACGGAGCAAATGACGGCACTTGCTGAAAATTATCCGGCAGCCGCGGAGCTGCTGCGGCGGCATGGCGGCGAAACGCTGCTTACCTATCTCGGGCAGCTCCACCACCGGCCGCTGCCGGACATTCTGCCCTCGGAGGACCTGCTGACAGAGGTGCGGGACTACTTCACGCCCTTTTTCGGCGTGGAGACCGCTGGGGAATGCGCGGACGTTCTCCGGCGCCGCCGCTGCCTGTCCACCGCCAACCACCATCATCCCGCGTTCGAGTACATGACCGTGCAGGACACGATCCTCTGCGACCGGTGGCTGCGGACGCAGGGCGAGACCGGGGCGGTCGTTCCGTTTCTGTCCTGTGCCAACCCGAGGCTGGACAATAACGTCTACCCGAGGGGTATGCTGGTCTACGACTGCGCCGCGCCGGGAGACTGCCTGCGGCTGCCGTTTTATCCGTTCAAGCTGCGCCACGCCTGTGTGGCCGCCGTGGAGGGCATCTCCCCGGACATGGTAGACAATGCGCTGAACCGCCTGCGGCAGGAGACGCGGCGCGGCTCCTGCTCACTTCGCACAGCCGACGCGCTGGAGCGCTTCTGCCGCGAGGTCCTGCTCTCTGACCGTGTGCAGCGCTGCGGCACGCTGCGGGAGCAGACCACGGTCATCAACGCCATGCTCTCCCAGCGCTATTTTACTGACCGTGCGCCGCAGTACCTCTGGATGCCGATGGAGACGCTCACCGCCCGCCTGCTGGAAAGGGATCTTCGGACGGAAGACGCGCTCACCTGCCAAATGCTGTTCCGGCAGGAGCTGCGCGCGGCGCTGCTGCGGGCTCTGGACGGCGTTTCCGGCTGCTGGACGGGAAACACCAGCGGCACGCACTTTTTCTGGGGACTCGACCGCCGCGCGGCGCTGTTTCCTCTGCGGCTGCGGGAGAGCGCGGGCACAGCGGCGCTGACGGGTCAAAAG
>JABLTL010105316.1_pt1 | contig 10429 bp, 9 predicted proteins | sample 7160151 | NCBI WGS metagenome assembly JABLTL01 (sample SAMN14651223, study PRJNA627086) | human gut metagenome | isolation source: feces | host: Homo sapiens
CGGTACGTCCGCCGAGAAGGATTATGATATCGCCCGGATGCTGTCTTTCTTGTGGTGACAGAGGATTTCTTCCGGAATCCCTGCGCTTTCTTTTCCGAACATGATATAACAGTCCGGTTCATATTTAACATCCGTATAAAGATTCGGTGATTTTGTAGTTGCCATATAAATCTTCGCTCCCGGATTTTTTTCCATAAAATCCCGGTAATCAATATAAGTCGTCACATCCAGATGTTCCCAGTAATCCATCCCTGCCCGTTTCAGGTTCTTTTCATTTAACCGGAAACCAAGTGGCTCGATCAGATGAAGTCTGGTATTCGTCGCCACACAGGTCCTTCCGATATTTCCGGTATTTGCCGGGATTTCCGGTTCAAAAAGTACAATATTAAGCATTTACATTCTCCTTCATTTCGTAAATTCGTGCCAGTTCGTCCGGTGCCGGTCTGTCGAGAAATCTTTTTTCTCCCCCACCCCAGATGATCCTCTCGTTTCCTTCTGTTGTATGTCCGATGATCTCTGCCGGAATACCTTCCCTTTTCAGTCTTTCCTTTAGTTCTTCACCCTTCGGTGTCACCATAAGAACCGCTCCTGTACTGGTAAGCTGGTAAGGATTCAGATGAAATACTTCACAGACTTCAATCGTTTCCTGACGTACCGTCATTTTCTTCATCTCTACCGAAAGACCAATTCCTGCACCTTCTGCCATATCCCAAAGTGCTGCAAGAATCCCTCCTTCTCCGATCGGATGCATTGCTGACACCCCGTTCCGGCCGGCAATCTCCATTGCCCTGTCACTGAAAATTTCATCTCTCATATCTTCCAACTTATTTAAGAATCCCGGCGCAAACCGCTCTGCCAGAGCCGCCCCTTCTTCCCGTATGATCCGTAAGGTTCCTTCCATACCAATCCATTTAACCAGGACAATCTCTTCGCCTGCTTTTGCCGATCTGCTTGCAAGCAGCTGTTCTTTTTTTGCCTCACCATGTGCTGTTACATGAACAATACTCGTCTGGATCCCATTTACACTTTGCGCATCTGCAAAGAAAACCCTGAGACCTTTTTCTTTACATATCTCCGAAATCTCCACCATCATCGCTTTCAATCTGGACTCATAGGCAAACGTCGGGAGCATGATCCGGACACTGATTCCATATGCCCGCGCTCCTCTGGAAGCCAGCTGATCCACTGCCTGCGCTATGGCAAATACTCCAAGATCTTTTTCATTTCCGGCTAATGAAACATCCGTTGCGATTGTGATCCGCTCTTCACTTTCATCTGCTATATAACAGGTTTCCTCCTGTGACGGTCTTAAAAAATCTATACCTTCTATATTATTCTGTATCTGTTTTAAAACCGAACGCCGATAGACGGTCTGTGACACTCTTCCTGCTTTCATACTTTTATCCTCTTTCTGTTCTGCCATTCTTTCCAACAGCCGCCTGCTTTTTATTACTTAAGTGCAGATGCCTTGCTGATCGCCGCATTAATCTTCTCCTGATCCTGGGTTGCAATTGCTTCCTCCACCAGCTTAGTTGCCTCTGCATTATCTGATTTTGTCCCGACTTTCACGGTAACATCAGAAGTCTGATAGGTGCTGTTATTGATTACTTCCCGGCTGACCTCTTCTCCGTTTTCATAGGTAACTTTCCAGAGCCGTGCCGTGCTTCCATCCATTCCGGCTCCCTCTGTTTCCTGTGAGCCAACCGCACTTTCCGTATCTTCTACATACTTTTTCGTATACTCTGTTGTCTCCAGAGTCTCACTTTCAAATTCCACGGAATGTCCTGCAGCTCTGGTATCTTTTCCGTAAATATAAAAACCAAGCTGGTTATTGCCATCGATATATCCTTCGATCAGGATCGGTGTATCGTAATTATTGACAAATTTAAAATCACTGATTCCTTCCGCTATCATTGCATCCCTTGATGGTTCTACATAGCTGACACTCATGGAATGCGGTGCACGCCGGGTGACCTCCAGTTCCGCATAAAGAACCGCATTATAAAGCGTCGTAGATACCTGACACAGGCCACCTCCGATACTCTCTACAATCTGTCCGTTCTCATAGGCACTTCCTGCCACATAGCCATTCTCTTCTGTGTAAGGAAGTGTGGCCTGTTCCACTGAAAATTCTTCTCCCGGCATAACAACAGTTCCGTTGATCAGCTCCGTTGCACGCCTGATGTTCTGCACGCGGTCCCCCCATCCGGCGTTTGTCGTATAAGAGCCAAGCTCATCCTGCAGGGATTCCAGATCTGTCTTTTTGATCGTCGGCTCTTCCGTATCCAGCTTTAACTCTACTTCTGCGTCCTCGTAATTCCATTTTTTGTTCATGAAATTCTTAATCTTCTTCACAGATTTATCTACATCAACCGTATAACCTTCTGCTTCATCTGTCAGATCGAATCCGCTTCCGTTATAGGATGCCGATGCATTGACCGCTTTCTGTTCCAGCGGAACCGCACGTTCCTGGATCAGCTCTCTGAGTTTTGCTTCATCAACTTTAAAGCTTTCATCTATGACATATTTCTTCTTATCTAAATTATGTATCTTCTGATAGCGGCTCCAGATGCTTCCATTTTTTCCGTATCCGACCGCCTTTTCTGCAAGCTTATCAATATTTTCTACTTCCGCTCCCATTTCCTCGATTGACACATCTGCGCCCTGATCTTTTACCTTCAGTACAAGTTGCTTGTTTCGATAATCTCCAAGTGTATTGTTTACCGCTTTCACTGCTTCTTCCTTGGTCATTCCGGATACATCTGTCTTCCCTATAAAAATATTTTTGCAGATATGCTCCTCATCTGCCTTGCTCACATACCGCCATAATGTGAACTGAATCACGGAGAAAATAATCACGATGGCTGCAATAACCGTAATCCCCACATGCAGATTTCTCTGCCGGATACGCTTTTGTGCCTTTTCACTTAACTCTCTCTTTTTCTTTCGTGCCGCCATCAAAAAAATCCTCCTGATTTTATATGATATATGGAATAATTGATGTTGCTACCATTGCAACAATAACAACAAGAATAATCACTGCCGCTATCTTCCGTGTCTGTTTTGGATTAAACACTTTTTTCACCTCAAATCACACATTTGTTTTCATTCTATACTCTTTCATTTCTTTTTTCAAGATATCCATTACTACTGTCAGATGTTACTGTTTACATAATTCCCGGATTTCTTCTGTAACACAAAATACCTTTGCCTGATGATCCAGTGGGTTCCGGTTCTGGTAGTCAAACAGAAGCACACATTCTTCCTCTTTCATATCCCCCAGAACATCATAAGAAAACCTCTCGATGTGCGTCATTTTTCTAAGCTGCCGCTTCTCCATATTTTCATAATTTTCCAGATAACGCCTCTCTTCATCCTCACGGTCATAGAACAGGCGGAACTCTTCTTTGGAAATCCGCTCATCGCCTGCAAATAACGGACGGCTCTTTGCATTCTCCCTCAGATAAAAGTCCAGTGTCAGAAGCTGCTTATACGCCTCACATCTTTCTGCATCATAAAATCTTGCAAAATCATACAGGATCTCATATCTTGCCGTGCGTGCATGACTTAAAGTATCCAGCCCATTTTCTTCATAATACTCTGCCAGCTTTTCAAAAAGCGTAAATGGTCTTTTAAAGTGTCGGATCAGATAAGGAAGCGTGTAACAGAACTGCCTGCTGTTATAGTAGGTCTCCACCATTTCCTCGATCCCTTTCAGGCGCAGGGTATCCTCATATGGAAGCCACTTTGTATACAAAACTTCATACGGTGGCATTCCTTTATAAACCAGTCCGTAATCGTCTTTCTTCTCTTCCATATAAGAACCCTTCAGTACTTTCAGAAAACCAAGCTGCAACTGCTCCGGTTCCAGTGCATAAACATCATCAAAGGATTTTCCAAAGCTTTCATAATCTTCATACGGCAATCCTGCGATCAGATCCAGGTGCTGATGTACATTACCATAAGAATTGATTCTCCTTACCACTTCTGCAACCTGTTCAAATTTCATTGTCCGGTGAATCTCACGTATCGTATCCAGGTTGGTAGACTGCACACCGATTTCCAGCTGGATCAGCCCTGGCCGCATGGTTTTTATCAATTCCATTTCTTCTTCATTCAAAAGATCTGCCGCAACCTCAAAATGGAAATTGGTAATGCCGTTATCATGCTCTTTGATATAACGCCAGACTGTCATGGCGTGATCATGTTTGCAGTTAAATGTACGGTCTACAAATTTAACCTGAGGTACTTTATGATCGATAAAAAATTGCAGTTCTTTTTTTACCAGTTCCAGATCACGGAACCGCAGACACTTATCTATAGAAGAAAGACAATAACTGCACGAAAATGGACATCCACGGCTTGTCTCATAATAAATAATCTTATGTTCAAAAAGCTCCATGTTCTCATATACAAACGGAACCTTACTCAGATCCATGGTCTTGCGCCATTCATTTTCCACAATCTGCCCGGTCTGTTCCCGGTATACGATTCCTTTCATATTCTGAAGTCCGTCCGCTGTCTTCTCCTGATAAAAGTGTAAAAGATCGCAGAAAGTCTGCTCCCCTTCTCCTTTCATGACGCCATCCACTTCTGGCAGACGCTCCAGCACCTTTACTCCATCATAAGATACCTCCGGTCCGCCTATCCAGATGATGATCTGCGGCATCACTTTCTTGATCTCCCTGCAGATCTCTTCAACATAAGTAAGATTCCAGATATAGCAGGACAGACAGAGCATGTCCGGCTTCCTTTTGTAGATATCCCGCAGAATCTCATCGAGCTGCTGATTGATCGTATATTCTCCAATACTGATCTCATCTGATGTATCACCATACTTTTCCGCATATGCTTTCAGACAGTAGACTGCCAGATTGGAATGTATATATTTCGCATTGACTGCACCTAAAAGTACTTTCATATCGTTTCCTTTCCGTTTCCAAAAAGTTTTATCTTTAGTATCATACTCCATTTTCAGATTGGCGTAAACCAAAATGATAAAATAAAATCTCCTCAGATACATTGACATTTTTACAAAAACACGGTAAAATAATGTTCTGTGCAGCCGGGGTGCTAGCGGTACCCTGTACCTACAATCCGCTATAGTGGGGGTGATGCTGTGCCGAGGGCTTTACTTGTCAAAGCTGCCTCTGGTTTGTGGCGTTGAGATTTGGGTCTTACGCGGCGGGACTCTGTGAACCGTGTCAGGTCGGGAACGAAGCAGCACTAAGCAGAACCTCTCGGGTGCCGTAAGGTAGCCTGGGTTGAGTTTACAGCCAGAGTAACGTTTGGTAGGCTTTAGTTCGACGCACAGCGCACAGAAAAAAGAAATTACAAAAGCTACGGATTTTGCTTCCGTAGCTTTTTTCATGCAAAAAAGCCTGCCTTTGACAGGTTCTTCGATTAAGGATTTTCTTCCGGCATATTTGCTGATTCCTGTTCTTTCTTTTTCATCTTCTGCTTCTTGCGCAGTTCCTTGAAAAAGCTCTTCATCATCTGTGAGCATTCTTCTTCCAGAACTCCTGTCGTAAGCTCTGCCTGATGATTAAACGCTTCCACCTGTAAAAGATTCAGGATGGAACCGGCGCATCCGGCTTTCGGATTCATACATCCAACAACCACTCGTGGAATCCTTGCCTGTACAATGGCTCCGGAACACATCTGACATGGTTCCAGCGTTACATATAAGGTGCATTCTTCCAGCCGCCAGTCACCCATTACCTTACTTGCCTTTTTGATTGCAGAAATTTCTGCATGTGCAAGGGGATTCTTATCCGTTGTCCGCCTGTTGTATCCTCGTCCGATAATTTTCCCCTGATATACGATCACACAACCAATCGGTACTTCCTCAATCTTCCATGCTTTTTTCGCCTGACGGATCGCTTCCTTCATGTATTTTTCGTCTTCGGTCAATATCTTCCGCATCTTCCTTCTCCTTTACTTCTTTTCGAATCACTGCCCCTACCGGTCTGCACCAGTAACCGAAATGTTCCTCATCTTCAATCTCATATTCTTCCAGATCCAGTTCACCATCAGATGGCTTCATGAACTGACTGAATCCAAATGCTCCTGCCGCCCGCTGCTCGCCCGGAAAATAAAGTCCCGGAACCCCAATCCAGCATTTCCCTTCTTTTTCAAATGATACCAGATGATGGTAATTATAATATCCATGGAGAAGAAAATGATTATTCGCAAGCTTCCATTCCTTTCGCGGAAGTCCGGCAAGCTCCTGACGGGTGATCTTATAGATGATATCCTTTGTGGTTTTTGGTGGTAAATCTGAATTTGCGTTCTGAGAGTTTCTTTCTTCCGGCACATTTGGGTTGCTTTTCGATTTCCTAACTGCATCTGTGTTTTTAGATTGTTCTGAGGTATCCTGTTCTTCTATATTCTCAGATTTTCTCTGGCTTGTTTTCTCCTCAAGTATTTTCTCATTTCCTGGCTTCTCGTATTTTTCATTGCTTAGCACGTCTCCGCCATTTGCAATTTTTTTATTTTTCCCCGATTTGTTTAGCTTCCATTCTTCTTCCGTAATCATCCTGCTAACATCTAACGGTCTCGCCTCATCCCAGACTGCTCCATAATATCCTGCATCCGCTCCGTTTCCAGCCCGAAGGATCATTCCACCAATCCTGCCAAACTGTCCATCTCCTCCCACATCGTCTGTCGTATAACTCAGCTTGTAGCCAAATGCCGCCTGTGCGCCTCTGATCTCTCCCATCCGGATTCCAATACACTTGCCATCCTCTTCATAAAAGAGATATATTTCCAGTGTACGTCCTCCTGCCACCGGAAATCCTCTCCCATAAATCTGGATTTCCGCTGTATCTGTCTGTTCAAGAACCTTCACAAATCCTGTATTTCTTGTCCTTTTTCCATTCTGATATTCATATAAATACCGGATAAAGCTTTTCATAATCTAGCACCTGCACCTTCCTTCTAACTGCCTGTTCTAAACTATTCTGACTTTCCGGTAAAAATTACCATTTTTAAAAAATCAGAGCGGAATCTTCCGCTCTGACAAATAACTCATTGATTAATCCAGATAAATCGGTGGCTCGTAGTCTTTTCCCATCGTAGCTTTCTTTCGCTCTTCCACCCCAAGGAACGCCCACTCTGTCATGTCTGTCCACTTGTGATCTTTTCGGTCATATACCTGTACATAACCGATTCTGTGTGGATGCATACGCACACTGTTTGTCCGATACTCATGTCCGGTATATGGGTTCACATCTCCATTTACCAGATCTTCATCAATATCCTCCCGACGCTTGATCGGCTGGAAATCCTGCGGCCATCCGGAAGATTTCTTTTCCTTTTTCGGAGTAATCAGCTTTGTAAGTTTTGAAAATGGTGAATTTTTCTCCTCATGAACATCTTCAGTTTCCGCCTCTTCTACTACAGGATTTTCCTCTTTCTGACAGGTTTCCGGCTGATTCTCTTCATAAGCCGGCTGTTCCTGGTACGCTTCTTCCTGCGGTTCTGCCTCTTCCTGGTAAGCAGCTTCAGAAGTTTCCTCCGGAATCTCCTCAGCCCCGGCTTCTTCAACCACTTCCGCTTCTATTTCCTGTTCGGGCTCCTGTAATTCTTCTTCAATCTGTTCTGCGTCTTCTGCAGATACTTCCACATCATCTTCTGCCGGTTCTGTGTACGGCTCTGTTTCTTCTTCAGTCAGAATATCTTCTTCCAAAGTATCTGAATCCGCAATGCTTTCCGTCTCCTTGGCAGCATGTTCTTCTGCATCAAGATCCAGTTCCATCTGTACAGCTTCTTCCTCCGGTTCTGCTGTTGTCTCTTCAAGTATATCTACAATCTCTCCAACTGTAATATCACGTTCTACATTCTTTTTTGCTTCTTCTCTTGCTGCCTTTCTTTCTTTTTTCGCGGTAAGCTTCTCAAGTTCTCTTCCCGTCGGCATCTCTTCTTCATCCAAAGCTTCCTTTTCCGAATCCGCATTACCCAGAATGCTGAGCTGGAACGGGCATCCAAGAATGTCTGCGATCATACGCATATCCTGCTCCTGAAAATTATCTCTGCCAAGCCGCTGTGTCAGATTCTGACGGGACATCTTTTTCCCGGTTCTTGCTTCGATTTCTTCTGCAAGCTCTTTAATCGTCATATCTTTTCTGCTTAAAACAATTTTTACCTGCTCTCCGAATGTGAGACTAATCATTTATTTTTCCTCCTTTTCTCCCCGTATAAATATATCTTCTTTTTAAATACAGACTTATTGCTTTGTTAACTTAAAACTTTCTTGATAAAGGAATCTTTTTCACTTATCTTTTATTCTAACAAATGACATTTTATCCGTCAACACCTAATAAATGCACGAATTTTTTGTATTTTTTTTAAAAATAATTTGACAAATCAAAATCAGTCGCTATAATAAAGCGTATCAAGAACGACGGCGTTCCCTATTATCCGGGGAACGCCTTTTTTGTTCTTTTTTTTAAATCGAGAAGGAGGGACTCAGTTATGAAAAAACTAGAAATCATTATCCAGCCGGAAAAACTGGAAGCCCTGAAAGCAATCCTGGATGCTTCCAATGTCAGCGGTATTATGATCAGTAACATTATGGGATATGGTAATCAGAAAGGACACAAACAATTTTATCGCGGTGCTGAATACAGCGTAAATCTTCTTCCTAAGATCAAAGTAGAAACTGTTGTTGAACCGGAAGTTGCAGAACCTCTGATTCGGAAAATTGTCGAAGAGATCAAAACCGGTGCGTACGGCGATGGTAAAATTTTTGTTTACGAAGTACAGGATGCTGTAAGAATCCGTACCGGTGAACGTGGCTCTGCTGCTCTTTAGCTAAAAATATATGTGAATTAGAATAGTGTTGAATATCGTTATCAAAGAGGATAACTACAAATGAACTGCCTGTAGATCATTCATTGTAGCTATCCTTTTTATTTGAAATGGAGGATGTTAAATATGGGATTATCTGATTTAATTGCGGACGGAATGGATGCAACCGCCGCCACTGAACTACTGCTTAATGTTGTCTGGACAATTGTCGGTGCAACTCTTGTTTACTTTATGCAGGCTGGATTTGCAATGTGTGAAGCCGGATTTACCAGAGCAAAAAATACTGGAAATATACTGATGAAAAATATGATGGACTTTGTACTTGGAAGTTTGTTCTTTTTCATCTTCGGATTTGCGATCATGCACGGAACCGACTGGAATGGTATCATCGGTATAAAAGGGTTCTTCAATCCTACAACACTTTCCGATGCCGACGGACTTTTCAACGGACTGCCAATCGGAGTCTTCCTTATTTTCCATACAGTATTCTGCGCCACATCCGCTACCATCGTATCCGGTTCTATGGCAGAACGTACAAAATTCCTTGCTTACTTATTATATAGTGCAGCAATCAGTATTTTTATTTACCCGGTAACCGGCCACTGGATCTGGGGCGGTGGATGGCTCGCTCAGATGGGATTCCACGATTTTGCAGGTTCCACAGCAGTCCATATGGTCGGCGGTATCTGTGCACTTGTTGGTGCCAAAATCCTCGGACCTCGTATTGGAAAATATGATAAAGAAGGAAATGCCCGTGCGATTCCCGGACACAACCTTTCCATTGCAGCTCTTGGCGTATTTATTCTCTGGTTCTGCTGGTTCGGTTTCAACTGCGGCTCTACCACAGCAGCTTCCACAAACCTCGGTGATATCGCAATGACAACCAATCTTGCCGCTGCTACCGCAACACTTGCAACCCTTGTTGTAACCTGGATCCGCTATGGAAAACCAGATGTATCCATGACATTCAACGGTTCCCTCGCCGGACTCGTAGCAATCACCGCCGGATGCGACACCATCAGCAACTACTCTGCAATCATCATCGGACTGATCGCTGGTATCCTCGTCGTATTCTCTGTAGAATTCTTCGACAAAGTAGCCAAGATTGATGACCCGGTAGGTGCGATCAGTGTCCACGGCGTATGCGGTTTCACAGGCAGTATCCTCGTCGGAGTCTTCTCCCCGGAATACACCCTCAAAACCCAGGTGATCGGTGTCCTTTCAACCGTAGCCTACGTCCTCGTAATGGCAATCATCGTATTCACCATCATCGATAAAACCGTAGGCCTCCGCGTCACCAAAGGAGAAGAACTCGACGGTCTCGATATCCACGAACACGGCTGCTCAGCATATGCAGACTTTAACTTCCGTTTATAGCCGGGCGAAGTAAGAAAAAAAGATATAGCCACTGGAATGCTCGCATTTCAGTGGCTATATCTTTTTTTCTTAGTGAGCGGCTACGCGACTGAGGAAAGTCGCCTGACTTTCCGAGGTTCGCCCGGCGGACGTCTTGTACTACCTTTATCATTCTACAACCACTGGGATGCTTGCATTTCAGAGGCTGTATCTTTTTATTTTAATGAGCGGCTACGCGACTGAGGAAAGTCGCCTGACTTTC
>JABLTL010193875.1_pt1 | contig 10428 bp, 10 predicted proteins | sample 7160151 | NCBI WGS metagenome assembly JABLTL01 (sample SAMN14651223, study PRJNA627086) | human gut metagenome | isolation source: feces | host: Homo sapiens
GTTTCGGCGATTTTACCTTTCATTAGCTTCGTTAGATGCCTCTTCCGCTAATTCATCTGATTTTCCTCATTTATCGTCAGTTTCGGTTCAGCTCATATTGTACTTTGTCCGGATCACAATGTCTGTATACTGAAATTCTTTTTCCGGTGCCTTGCTGTCAAAAAGAAGCTGAAAAAGAATAGTCACTGGAGAATGTCCCTGCACTTCCGCATCCTGACCGATCAGGAAATTGATCGTACCATCCTGAAGCCATTTTTTATTCTCTTCCAGAAAATCGTTGGCTATAACATGCATGGATCTGTCTTTTCCAAGTTTCTTAAGAGTCTGGCAGACACCTTTTACACCATGACCAGTAATATAAATACCGGTAAGTTCCGGATAAAGCTCCAGAAGTTCCTCCACGATTTTGGATGCAACCCACTCATCATCATAAGAATATCGTATATCAACGACTTCAAGCTCAGGAAAATTCTCCTTGATCTCTGTTGTAAAACCTTTCTGCCTGCTGATAAGTCCAGGGTTTGCAATCTGGCCGGAGATAATAGCAACCTGACCTTTCCCATCTGTCATCTCATTCATCAGACCTGCCGCTGTCCGGCCAGATTGAAAAGTATCCTGTCCCACAAAACAAAGCCGTTTTGTGTCTTCCAGATCCGCATTAAATGTTACCACAGGAATTCCATATTCTTCACTGTACTGGTCGATCCTGGCTTTCAGAAGCTGATCCTCGGACGGAGTCATTGCAATTCCATTGAAACCTGCTTCTCTCAGTTCTTCCATGGCTACCATTACTTTCTCAGGTTCCGCACCTTCGATCTCATAAATCTTTACCGTCCCGCCAAAACTCTCCACTTCTTCTTTGGCTGTCATAACTCCCTTTAAAACCTGCTGCATAAAAGGAGTTTTCATATACTGAAGAATCACACCGATCCTGATCTTTCGTTTCGCCATGGCAAGAGCACGGCCTGCACGGCTGGGCTGGTATCCCATCTCCTGTGAAATCTTTTTGATCCTTTCTTCTACCTCAGGGCGGATGCGGCCACGGTTGTTCAGCGCCCTGTCCACCGTTCCCCTGGAAACACCCGCAGCTTCTGCGATCTGCTGTAACGTAACTGCCATATTATATCCTCCTGAACACTATCTGTTTTCCTTTGTGTTCACGTGCACACGTTTTAATATCATTATACTCATTTCTTTTGTTGGAGGCAAGCCCTGATTTTTGTTTTATCTGAAAATATTTCATCTATTCCGGTTAATCTCCCCTGTTTATTGATTTTCACACTTTTACAAAGGGTAAGATTTTCTGGTCAGGTGAAACTCCCCTAATTTGGTTAAATATATTTTTATTTTTTAATCAAGAAGATCTCTTACCATCTCCGATGTAAAAGTGACAGTTTTTACATGATCCACCTCGATCTGATACAGTGCATTAGCTGCGATATGTTCTGCTGCCTGCTCAAGGTCACGGATTCCTGTTGTATCTGCGAATTTTTCAATCACTGCATCCAGTGTTTCCTCTGTTACAATACATTCTTCCTGTTTCAGGCTCATACGCTTCAGGACTTTCGGAAGTGCAAATTTGGAAAAGATGATCTTTTTTTCCTCCGGTGTGTAATCTGGAATATCAATCACTGCAAAACGCGACATCAGAGGTGCACTGATCCGGGACTTGTCATTGGCTGTTGCGATCGGATATACACCAACTGTCGGAACCATACACTCCATGTAATTATCTGTAAATCCAAGATTATCCAGAAGTGTCAGAAGTACATCTGCCGGATTTCCGTTACCCTTGCCTGATGCCGCCTTATCAAGCTCATTGATAATAAATACAAGATTGGATTCTCCTGCCATAGAGAAAGCTTCCATAATGATTCCCGGTTTTGCATTGGCATAAACACGGGAACTTCCTGTTAACTGCTCCGGGTCATTGATAGAACTCATATCCAGAGTTGTCCACGGCATCTTGAGGATTCTTGCAACTGCATAGGCGATCTGAGATTTACCGGTTCCTGCAGGTCCTACAAGAAGAAGCCCGTACGCAGGAAGAGTATGGGTACGGTTGATCTGGATGATCGTCTCAATGATCCTCTGTTTTACACGCTCCATTCCATAAAGTTCTTCGTCCAGTATACGGCGAGCTTCCTTTGGATCAATGGATTCAAAGTAATTATGTTTCCACTGAATGTTCATCATAATGGAAAGTGCACGCTGTGCATGACGTCTCTCCTCTTGGGAAACCTCATGGGAACGGGCAACTGCAAGGTTACGTCTTGCCCAGAGTCGGATGTTGTCAGGCATAGTCTTTCCTGCGCAGGTCATAAAATCTGTGATGCTCTGGATGCTGGTAAGCTTCATGTCATCACCATCTTCTTCCTCGTCATCATCCTTGTTCACTTCTGCGGGTGTACTGCTTGCAAAAAGGCGGTCGATCATAAACTGAAGAAATCCATCCTCAGCAGAAAGCTTGGTGCCGCCGCCAAAAGCGATCTCCCGGATCTTGTAAACTGCATATCCTTCTTCTGTATTCTTTCAGGAAAGACGGATGTTGATATGGTTTTCCCCAAGCCATTTGATCAGGCTTGTAAAACGGGAATCGATCTTCAGGATATCTGCCGGAAAAACACCATCTTCTTCCTTAAACTCAAAGGCTGTCTGTTTCGCTGGATTGGAAAAATATCCGCAGGAATGATGTTTCCACTCTCTCTTGCTGTTATCCAGGATCAGTACCGGCTTCTCCGGTGTTGCTGTTGTCTCATTGGAATGGAATGTTGTATATGTGCACTGGCTTTTTTTCTCATTATTATCTGCCGGTGCTGCACTGAAATCAAAAACTGGCATGTGCTTTACTCCTCTTTCTCTGAAAATATCTTTCGCAAGGCGGGTAATTCTGTTCCGCTTCACTGTATGCTCATGAACGTGATCATTTCATGATTTTCATCCAGTGTACCACGGATTGATTTTCTCAACAACCGGTGATGTGATTTTTTATGCATTTTTTTGCATAAAATCTTGTTAATACTACCCTAAGCTTTTCTACGTCATTTTCCCATAAGTAATGTGTGGCTGGATCTCCGGTATATGTTTATCAAAAACAAAGTCCTGTTTGGAGATTTTGTACGGCTTTCCCTGCCAGCCCTTGGCAACGATATTGCATGGAGCGTTGGTTTTTCCATGTATTCCGTGATCCTTGGACATCTTGGCACCGACGCAGTTGCAGCCAATTCCCTGGTCATTGTTGTCCGTAATATCGGAACAGTTTTCTGTTTCGGTATCGCAAGTGCAGGCGACATCCTGCTTGGAAATGTTATGGGACAGGGAGATCTGGAAAGATCCAAACGATACGCTTCCAAGACGTTGAAGCTGACCGTGATCGCAAGTGCTTTTGGCGGACTGATCATTCTTGGAGCAACAGTATCTGTCTGAGTGACGCAGGAACGAGTTCTGAAATTTCTTTTTTACCTCAAACGCCCCACAAGCTTTTCTGTCACAACCTCCACCGCCATCTGCACCTCCCGGATTTCATCAACATTGATCCCATCCTTATGAAATCCCCCCGTACAGACAACTCTCCGCTTCAGCTCCCGGGAAATTTTTTCCGCCACATACCGGCAGACAACTTCATCCTTATGTCCCGGATAATTCAAAACCGAAGAAGTCGCACTCACACTGCCATCTCCAGTCAGAGATTCCCTGGGCTCCGTCTGAACAACACATCCAAGATGCGGCCGTTCTCCCCCCTGTAAGCAAACAAGAATATCCTCTCCCACAAAAGCAGCACTGACCTCAAGAGAACATCCTGCTGCCTCCATACATTGTCTTACAAGCCATTCCATCTTCGATACTCCTCCGCTTCAATTCCAAAAGGTTCCAGAAGCTTTGCCGCAATATGGTACACCATATCATCGATCGTCTCCGGCTTATGATAAAAAGTCATCATCGGCGGAATGATCCTCACTCCAGGCAGTATGGAAAGCTCATAAAGATTCCTGAGATGTATCCCGCTTAAAGGTGTCTCCCTGGCAGCCAGAACCAAAGTTCTCTGCTCTTTGATCGTCACATCTGCCGCCCGGAGAATCAGATTATCAGCATAGCCACTGTGGATCCCTGCTATGGTTTTCATACTGCAGGGAACGATCAGCATTCCCTCTGTTTTAAAAGAACCGCTGGCAGGTTTTGCCCCTATCTCTTCCGGCTCCAAAATATAGTCTGCCAGTTTCTTTACATCCTCCACAGTGAAGGTTGTCTCCTGACGAAGTGTTAATTCTGCGCTGGAACTCATGATTAGATATGATTCATAATCAGGTTTCTCCCTGATGATCTCCAGGCATTTTATAAGGAGCGGCAGGCCGCTCGCACCTGTCGCACCAACTACAATTCTTTTTTTCATTTTTTCAGCCATTTTTCAGAATCCAACTCCATAAAACGTGCTCTGTGAAAGCTATCTTTCAGATCATACGGCACAGTGCAGTCAAAAATAGTTTTGCATGCGATTCCGTGATCCCGAATACTTGGAGAAAATGCAGGATCATTGGAAGGATCAAGAGGATGACATCTGACTCCCGGAATCGTGATCACATCCACATCTCCCTGAAATCTTGTATTCATAGCCCAGAGCACATCGTTCATATCAAAACAGTCTACATCTTCATCAACAAGAAATACATTTTTCAGCTCACTGAATGCGGAAAATGCAAGAAGTGCTGCCTGACGCTGTCTTCCTTCATCGCTGGGGGAAAGCTTCTTAAACTGAAGAACAGCCATGTATTTTCCGCCGCCTGCACTACTGCAGTAAACATTCTGAAGTCTTCCTGGCATTGCTTTTTCCACCATACCATAGATGCTGGCTTCTGTTGGAATTCCGGCCATAGATACATGCTCTTCACTTGGTCCGATGCATGTCTGCATAACGGGATGCTCACGATGTGTTACTGCAGTAACTTTTATCAGCCAGCACTGGTCACTTGCAGGACCTGTGTATCCCGGAAATTCCGGCATGGCATAGCCACTGTTGCTGTTCTGGTCTTCTTTTACACGCACACCAGGGATCACCTCTCCCTCGATCACATACTCCGCATTTGCGATTGCTCTCTCATTAACTGTAACGCATTTGCAAAGCTCTACAGGCTCTCCGCGAAGTGCCCCTGCTACAGAAAGCTCATCATATCCAAGAGGTGTTGTAGGTGGCTCAAAACAGGAACCTATCTCGATTGCCGGATCTACTCCGATACTGATGGAAATAGGAAGTTTCTGTCCCAGTTCCTCTGCACGTTCTGCCATAGCCCCAATATGCCTGGCCCCTGGTGTAAAGAAAATGGAAAGCTCATCTTTTCCCTGAATGCAAAGGCGGTGGATCGTCACATCATGAACTCCTGTATCCGGATGAGTGGCATAGCACATGCCAAGTGTGATGTATGGGCCTGCATCATCCGGTGTGTTGGTTGGCGCAGGTACCAGTTTATAGAGATCAAAATCAGGATCTGTTGCTTTATGTACCACCTGCTGGCATGGTGCCTCGCCTGTGAAATCTACAGGTGGAACCGGATTCTCAACGCTTTTACAAAGCATCTTTCCAAGATTTTCAGGTTCAGTGTCCAATAAAGCGGCCACTCGTTTTCTGCTGGCAAGCACACCGATCACTACTTTTGCATCTGGATATCCTTTTACATTATTAAAGATCATTGCCGGACCTTCCTTTGTAGGACGTTTCACAGTTCCACCTGCTCCTACATAGCGATATACACCTGCAAGCTCTGCCATTGGATCGACTTCCACATCTGTCTCGATCAGCTGATCAGGCATTTCTTCCAGAAGTGCAAGTGCGCTTCTTAAATCTCTTACTTTATCTGCCATAACAAGCCTCCTGTATTTTATTATATTATTATCAAGCCTGACATTCGCTAACAGTCAGGCGGATATCTTCAATCCGCATTTGTTACGCAGCTTTGCACTGAATATACAAATCTTTATCTGCGTTCCATATCAGGCACTTCATTCCTTCTGCTATTTTATCCCTTTTTCACATGGTAAATCAATTCTTTCTATGCTATAATTGTTTCCAATATGGAATGATTGATGAATGTTTTCTTCACGATCAACAACAAGTGATTATTTTTTTAAGGCAGGTATTTCCTATGACTTTCGAACAGATCGATTACTTTATCTGTGCAGCTCAGTCCCGGACTTTTTTTGATGCTGCGGAGGCGATGCATATTTCCCAGTCTGCACTTTCCAAGCAGATCATGAAACTGGAAAAAGAACTGGATCTCGTTTTATGGGACAGAAGTAAACGTTCTGCTGTCCTTACTCCTGCAGGAGAACTTTTTTATAAAGAAGCCCTGAAGGTTTCCAGGCAGTATCACCGTTCCCTGGAAGTGATATCCCATTTTAAAAACAGTGAATCCCGGACACTTCATATTGGTACACTTCCGTTTCTTTCCCAGTATCATCTTACTTCCAAAATCCATCATTTCTGTTCTGAGTATCCAGAAATTCTTTTTTCCCTGAAGGAAGTGGAAGATCAGGAACTGCTCTTGGGCCTTGAGAACGACCGCTTTGAACTGGTTTTTGCCAGAAAAAACATGCTGAACCCTGCAGTACACACTTTTCATCTTCTCACAGAAGACCGTCTGGTTGCTGTGTTTCCTGCCGGGCATCCTCTTTCTGAAAAAGAATCGCTCACCCTCGACCAGTTAAATGAAGAATCTTTTATCCTGATGCCACCTCATACTTCTATCTACAAACTCTGCATGCGCGGTTTCCATAAAGCCGGCATACATCCTCATATTCTACGCACGGCCCGGGCAGAATCCATTGTCAGTGCCGTGGAGATCGGAGAAGGGATCAGTCTTCTGACAGAAAGCAGCTATCAGCTTTTTCACCAGCCAGCCCTCGTTTCTGTCCCAATTAACGGACTGGATAAGCTCTCTATCGGAATTGCCCATAAAAAAAATATGACTCTCACCTCATCGGCAGAATGTTTTCTGCGATTTGTAGAGAGTCATAAATAACATGTCAGAATCCTAACAGCATTCCAACGCCATGTACTATAAAAGCCACGATCCATGCAGTTGCACACTGTAAAACTGCAATTCCCAGAGCAGCCCGCACAGTTCCCATCTCTCTCCGCACAGTTGCAATGGCAGCAACACATGGAGTATAAAGAAGTGTAAAAATCAGAAATACATACGCTGTAAACGGTGTGAACAAAGTTGTCAGAAGAGCTGTTTTTCCACCAAGGAGAACTGTCAGTGTGGAAACTACGCTTTCTTTTGCCATAAACCCTGTGATCAGTGCTGTGGATACTCTCCAGTCACCAAATCCCAACGGTGCAAAAAGAGGAGCCACAATGCTGCCGACTTTTGCCAGAAGACTCTGATCTGCACTGGAAACCAGATGTAATCCTGCATCAAAATTCTGCAGGAACCATACGATCAAAGTTGCCGCAAAAATAATTGTAAACGCTTTCTGGATAAATCCTTTCGCTTTCTCCCAGATCAGCTGTCCGACACTTTTTGCAGAAGGCAGACGATAATTGGGAAGTTCCATAACGAACGGTACGGGTTCACCTTTATATCTGGTCTTTTTCAGGATCAACGCATAAAGGATTCCGCAGATAATTCCTGCAAAATAAAGGCTGATCATTACAACGCCACGCCACTGTTTCGGAAAAAATGCACTGGTAAGAAGTCCATAAATAGGAAGCTTCGCACTGCAGCTCATAAATGGTGTCAGCAGAATGGTCATCTTACGATCTCTCTCACTGGACAGTGTTCTCGTTGCCATGATCGCCGGAACAGAACATCCGAAGCCAATGAGCATTGGCACAAAGCTTCTTCCGGAAAGTCCGATCTTACGGAGCAGTTTATCCATTACAAAAGCCACTCGAGCCATATATCCGGTATCCTCCAGAATTGACAGAAAGAAAAACAGAGTCACAATCGTTGGAAGGAATCCGATCACGCTCCCAATACCGCTTAAAATTCCATCTACCACAAGAGATTGCAGTACCGTGCTGACCCCTGCTGCACGCAGCCCGTTTCCAATCAATCCGATCACCCAGTCTACAGCTATTGTCATCCCGTCAGACATCCACGCTCCCAGATAATTGAATGTCATTACAAACACCAAAGCCATAATTCCTACAAAACACGGAATCGCCGTATATTTACCGGTAAGAACACGGTCAATGGCCACGCTTCGTTTATGTTCTCTGCTCTCTGCAGGTTTTACCACGGTTTTTACACAGAGCTGCTCAATAAAACTAAATCGCATGTTTGCAAGTGCAGCTTCCCTGTCAAGTCCTCCCTCTTTTTCCATAACAGTTGTCAGTTCATTCAGAACCCGTTTCTCTCCATCCGGTAAAGCCAGCCGCTCTTCGATCAGAGGATCTTTTTCCACAATTTTTGTAGCTGCAAAACGTACCGGAAGTCCGGCATTTTTTGCATAGGGTGCAATAAGATGCACCGCCGCATGGATACACCTGTGAACTGCGCCCACCGGATCCTGGGGTGACTGATTATCTGCACAGAAATCAATCCTGCCAGGTGCTTCTCTGTATCTGGCTACATGTATTGCATGATCGATCAGCTCATCAATTCCTTCATTCTTCACTGCTGAAATAGGAACAACCGGGATTCCCAAAATCTCCTCCAGCTCATTGATCCGCACAGAACCACCATTGGCCCGCACCTCATCCATCATATTTAATGCCAGAACCATAGGAATTCCAAGTTCCATCAGCTGCATGGTCAGATAAAGATTCCTCTCAATGTTGGAGGCGTCTACAATATTGATAATTCCCGTAGGTCTCTCATTCAGCAGAAAATCCCGTGTCACGATTTCCTCACTGGAATAAGGGGAAAGAGAATAAATTCCTGGAAGATCTGTCACCACAGCTTCCGGATGTCGACGAATCGTACCCTCTTTCTTATCAACTGTCACTCCGGGAAAATTTCCCACATGCTGATTCGATCCTGTCAGCTGGTTAAAAAGTGTCGTCTTACCACAATTTTGATTTCCGGCCAATGCAAAAGTGATCGACTCACCTTTCGCAATCACATCTCCGATCCGATTCTTCCTGTAATCCTTCGCTTTCCCAAGCTCGCCCACTCCAGGATGTGCAATTGAGAAATGTCTCTCATCGTCCCGAGGTGTCACCTTCTCCTTCGTAGTCTCCACGATCTCAATCTTTGCAGCCTCCGCAAGCCGCAACGTCAACTCATATCCACGCAAAACCAGCTGAACCGGATCACCCATAGGAGCCGTTTTCCGAAGCAAAACCTCCGTCCCAGGCGTAAGTCCCATATCCAGGAGATGATGTCTCAACTCCCCCTCACCACAAACACTGATGATTCTGCCACACTCACCAGTCTTCAATTTATCCAGTGTCATTTCATCACCTCATCATAAGTTCAATGTTAAGCGGATAAAAGCATCCGCACTCTCTATATAGCTCTGCACCGAATACGTATTATCCACTTGTATAAATGTAACACAATTCAAGTTGTTTGACAATAACTGAATAATTTATAAAGTTTAGTCAAATTAACAATATTTTAAAAGTTATTTTTTGTTAACATAATAATATTCTGTCATTAATTAATAATTTTCTACACAAAAAAGCACAGACAATAGACCACTCATCTATTGTCTGCACCTTCTTATTGCTTTTAAACGTGCCCGGAAAAGAATAATCATTCTCCGATCAACCAGTTATACATCTCCTCATACTGTCTTGCAGAATTATTCCAGGAGAAGTCCGCAGCCATTGCGCGGTCAACCAGCTTATTCCACTCACGTTTTTTATCATAATATACGCTCTCCGCATAACGGATCGTAGCGAGCATCTCATGTGCATTATAGTTTACAAATGAAAATCCTGTTCCTGTTCCTTCATATTCATTGTACGGAATAACAGTATCCTTCAGCCCGCCTGTCTCACGAACGATCGGAAGTGTTCCGTAACGAAGGCTCATCAACTGGCTTAAGCCACATGGTTCAAACAGTGAAGGCATCAGGAACGCATCAGATGCTGCGTAAATCCTGTGGGACATTGCCTCATCGTAGTAGATCTGCGCGGAAACTTTTCCATGGTATTTCCAGTCGAAATGACGGAACATGTTCTCATAACGTTCTTCACCAGTGCCAAGAGCAACGATCTGTACTGCATCCTGGCAAAGCTCGTCCATGATATAAGCAATCAGGTCAAAGCCCTTCTGGTCTGTCAGACGGGAAACGATACCGATCATCATAGCCTTCGGATCCTGCTCAAGTCCAAGATCTTTCTGAAGCTGGATCTTATTTTTAACTTTCTCTTTGCGGAAGTTTCTTGCGTTGTAGTTTCATGTAATATTCGGATATGTTTCCGGATTGAATTCGACCGGAAGATGTGAGGAATTCCAGTGAGCACCTTTTATGGTTTGCAAA
>JABLTL010113020.1_pt1 | contig 10419 bp, 7 predicted proteins | sample 7160151 | NCBI WGS metagenome assembly JABLTL01 (sample SAMN14651223, study PRJNA627086) | human gut metagenome | isolation source: feces | host: Homo sapiens
AGACGCGCCGCGGCGCGTCTCCCTCGTCTGTCTGTAATTCAGATGTACTGCTTCATGCCCTCGGTGGCGGTGTCCTCGTCGGCGCTGATGGTAACGGTGAACTTCACGCCGTTCTGCTCGCTGAAGCGATCCAGCCAGTGCAGGAACGTCTCCACCGCCTGCAGGTCGGTGCTGCCGGCGATCGTGCACAGATTGTCCACGAACACATGGGAAATATCGTAATTGCCGGCGTACAGGCCGCACAGGAACCCGCGCAGGCAGTCAAAAGAATCCACATCATACTCACCGGCGTTGACCAGACGGACGTTGTAGCTGACGTCGTAGGTCATGTCGCCCTTGGGCTCGATGCACACCACGCTGCCGGATTCGGACTCCACGCTGGTGTGGATCAGCTCGATGAGCTGCTTGGTTTTACCGGCACCGTTGGCGCCCATGATCAGTCTAACCATAAGAAATCACTCCTTTGTCTTTGGTAGAGACGCTCTGTCCCCGCATACAGCATACCATACCCACGGGGAAATAGCAATGCAGAAAAATAAGAGTTATTTTTGGGCACTTTTACTTTTCCAGCTTCCGCAGCAGCTCACTGCGCAGCTCCTCGTAGCCGGGCTTGCCCAGCAGGGCGAACATGTTCTTCTTGTACGCCTCCACGCCGGGCTGGTCGAAGGGGTTCACGTCCAGCAGGTACCCGGACAGGCCGCAGGCGTACTCGAAGAAGTAGATCAGCCCGCCCAGCGTCTGCTCGTTCAGAGAGCCGGTCTGCAGCGTCACGTTGGGTACGCCGCCCTCCACGTGCGCCAGCAGCGTGCCGTCCATGGCCTGGCGGCAGATGAAGTCCATGCTCTTGCCCGCCAGGAAGTTCAGGCCGTCGCCGTTGCCCTCGTCGAAGGGGACGGGATTCTCGTTTTTGGAGGCGCCGAAGCGCACCACCGTCTCGAACAGGTGCCGCTCGCCCTGCTGGATATACTGCCCCATGGAGTGCAGGTCGGCGGTGAATTCCACGCTGGCGGGGAACAGGCCCTTGTTCTCCTTGCCCTCGGACTCGCCGTACAGCTGCTTCCACCACTCGGACATGAACCGGAAGCAGGGCTCGTAGGCGGCCAGCAGCTCGATCTTCTTGCCGGTGCGGTACATCTCGTACCGCGCCCCGGCGTACTGCCACGCGGGGTTGGCGTTTATGTCCGCCAGCGCGCAGGTGCCCATCATGTCCGCGGCGCCGGCCATCAGCGCGTCGATGTCGATACCGGCCACGGCGATGGGCAGCAGACCCACGGCGGTGAGCACGCTGTACCGCCCGCCGATGTTGTCGGGCACCACGAACTCCTCGTAGCCCTTCTGATCGGCCAGAGATTTCAGCGCGCCCTTGTGGGCGTCGGTGGTGGCGTAGATGCGGCTGGCTGCGCCCTCGGCGCCGTATTTCTTCTCCAGCAGCTCCCGGAAAAAGCGGAAGGCCACCGCCGGCTCCGTGGTGGTGCCGGACTTGGAGATAACGTTCACGGAGAAGTCCACGCCGTCCACCAGCTCCATGACCTCGGTAAGCGCATCGGAGCTGAGACCGTTGCCGATGAAGTAGATGTTGGGGGTGTCCTTCTTTTTCAGGTTGTAGTTGGGGGAGCGCAGGCACTCGATCACGCCCCGGGCGCCCAGATAGGAGCCGCCGATGCCGATGACCACCAGCGCCTGAGAATCGCGCTGTATCTTCTTCGCCGCCGCCTTGATGCGGGCGAACTCCGCCTTGTCATAGTCCTCCGGCAGGCGCACCCAGCCGGTAAACTCGCCGCCGGCGCCGCTGCCGGTCTGGAGCCGGTCATGGGCGATGCGCAGGCGCGGGGACAGCGCCGCCTCGTAGGGCAGGGGGATAAAGCTGCGGACATTTTGCAGATCGACCTGTATCATAATAAGTACCTCCTCGGGTGTATATCTGATTTGCCCTATATTACAACGTTTCCGGTGAAAATACAAGGGGAATTTCGGCACATTTGCAGGGATGTTCCGCCGTTTTTATCCGGCGAATACCGCCATTTTCAGAAGGTCGGTGAACATCCGTCCCCAGCTGCGCCCCGCCGCGTCCTCCGCCGCCAGTATGGGCACCGTCATTAGCTCCGTGTCGCCGCTGCACAGGGTCAGCGTGCCCACCTGCTGTCCCTGCCGCACCGGCGCGGACAGCGACTCCGGCAGGTCGATGCGCCGCTCCAGCGCCGCCGCCTGCGCCTTTTCCACCACGGCGGTCAGCGCGTCCGGCGGCAGCGTCAGGGACACGGAATCCGTCTCCCCCATGGTCACAGGCAGGGCAGGCAGCGGCTCCTCCGGCGCGGCAGAGACAAGGGCGTAGGCGGAGAAGCCGTAGTTCAGCAGCGCCTTGGCGTCGGCGTTGCGCTTGTCAGCCGTCTCACCCTTCATGACCACGGCGATCAGCTCCATGCCCTCCCGCTCCGCCGTGGCGCTGATGCAGTACCCGGCGGAGGCGGTGTAGCCGGTCTTCAGCCCTGTTGCACCGTCGTACCGGCGGATAAGCTTGTTGGTGTTGGCCAGATCGAAGGTGCCGCCCCGGATGGAGTCCGTCCATATTGTTGTGAAGCTCCGGATGTCCGGGTGCTTCGTCAGCAGCTCCCGGCTCATGAGGGCGATGTCGTGGGCGCTGGTGACGTGCCCCTCCGCCGTCAGGCCGGTGGGGTTGACGAAATGGGTGTCGTCCATGCCCAGCCCACGGGCGCGGTTGTTCATCTGCTCCACGAACAGCTCCGTCACCCCGGCTACCTTTTCCGCCAGCGCCACCGCCGCGTCGTTGCCGGAGGACACGCACACGCATTTCAGCAGCTCCTCCACGGTGATCTGCTCGCCCTCCGCCAGAAAGACCTGACTGCCGCCCATGCCGGCGGCGTTGGCCGACACCGTCACCACGTCGTCATAGGCCAGCGCGCCGCTGTCGATGGCGTCCATGGTCAGCAGCAGCGTCATGATCTTGGTGACGCTGGCCGGCTCCAGCTTCTCATGCTCGTTTTGGGCGAACAGCATCTGTCCCGTGGTCTTTTCCATCAGCACCGCGGCGCGGGAGGTCAGCGGCAGGTCCACCGCCCCGGCGTGTACCGGCAGCACAGCGGTGATGCACAGCGCCGCCAGCAGCGCTGTCAGTTTTCGTTTCATAGCGTCCCCTCCAGGCTTTTTTCTATGGGTATGCGGCGGGACAAGACGTTCATGCCCTTTCGACACAATTTTCGGTTGCAAAACCGCCGCCGGTATGCTACAATAACCCGGTAAGTAAATCGCAGGGTTGGTATATCGGTATTACAGCGGCTTCCCAAGCCGTTAAGGCGGGTTCGACTCCCGTACCCTGCTCCAAAAAAGAAAGACACCCATGTGGGTGTCTTTCTTTTTTGGAGCAGCACTTTTGCTACGCAAAAGTGACCGCCTGCGGGCGGGTGATTGAACGCGAGTGGGGGAACCCGTCAAAGGTTCCCCCCTCACACTCCCCCTTCCTTGCGGTGGGCGGGAGTGCAGACAACAAAACCTGTGGACAATCACAAAAAAAGAAACACCATCCGTCAGGATGGTGTTTTCTTTTTGGAATGCCGCGGGCAGGTTTGAACTCACTGCCTCGACCTGCGCGCAGCGCGTTAAATCCAGCGCTATGAGAGTTCCCCGTGCGGGGATCTGTTCATAGAGGAATACAAAACAAGGGCCGCCCTTTTGGGCGGCCATTGTAATCTTACAGCTTTGTCACCATGGGGATGATCATGGGGCTGCGCTTGGTGTGCTTATAGAGATAGCTGCTCACGGCGGAGCGCACAGTGCGGCATACGTCGCCCTCGTCCCGGCGCTTCTTGGCGGACATTCCATCCACCGCCTCCGTGGCCACCCGGCGCATATCCTCCAGCAGCTCCTCGGACTCCTTCACGTACACGAAACCGCGGGTGACGATCTCCGGCGGGCACAGCAGCTGGTGGTCGTGGCTGGACATGGGCAGCACGATGACCACCATGCCGTCCTCCGCCAGCAGCTTCCGGTCGTTCAGCACCACGGCACCCACTTCGCCCACGCCGCCGCCGTCCACGAACACCTCGCCGGCGGGCACGGTGGTCTCGCACTTGATGTGCTTGGTGGTCAGCTCGATGACGCTGCCGTTGTCGGCCACCACGATGCTGGTGGGAGCCATACCCATGCTCTCCGCCACACGCTTGTGGATCTGCAGCATCCGCTGCTCGCCATGCAGGGGGATAAAGAACCTGGGCTTCGTCAGCGCGTGGATGATCTTCAGCTCCTCCTGACAGGCGTGACCGGACACGTGCAGCATATCCGCCTTGTCATACACCACGTCCGCGCCCTTGCGGAACAGTTCATTGATGACCCGCCCCACCGTCACTTCGTTGCCGGGTATGGCGCTGGCGGAGATGATGACCTTGTCGCCGGGGCCGATGTCCACCTGCTTGTGGGTGGAGAACGCCATGCGGTACAGGGCGCTCATTTCCTCACCCTGGGAGCCGGTGGTCACGATGACCTGCTGGTTCAGGGGCAGTCCCTTGATGCGGTTGATGTCCATCAGCGTGTTTTTGGGCACCTTCATGTACCCCAGCTCCGTGGAGACCTTCATGATGTTCTCCATGCTCCGGCCGGTAACGGCCACCTTCCGCCCGCAGGCCGCCGCGGCGTCCAGCACCTGCTGGATGCGGTGCACGTTGCTGGCGAAGGTGGTCACGATGATCCGCTTGTCGCAGCCGGTGAACTGCCGCTTGAACGTGGCGCCCACGGCGCGCTCACTCATGGTATAGCCCGGGCGCTCCACATTAGTGGAGTCCGCCAGCAGCGCCAGCACACCCTGCTTGCCCAGCTCACCGAAGCGCGCCAGGTCGATGACCTCCCCGTCGATGGGCGTGGAGTCGATCTTGAAGTCGCCGGTGTGTACGACTGCGCCCATCCGCGTGTGGATGGCGAAGGCCACCGAGTCGGCGATGGAGTGGTTCACGTGGATGAACTCCACCTGGAACTTGCCTGCCCGCACCGTCTGACCCGGCTCCACGGTGATCAGCTTCGTAGAGCTGGCCAGCCCATGCTCCTGCAGCTTCAGCTTGATCAGCCCCGCGGTGAACCGCGTGCAGTAGATGGGCATATTGATCTGCTTGAGCACATAAGGGATGGCCCCGATGTGATCCTCATGCCCGTGGGTGATGAACAGACCCCGCAGCCGGCTGCGGTTTTTCACCAGATAGCTGACGTCGGGAATGACGCAGTCGATGCCGTACATATCGTCGCCGGGGAAGGCCATGCCACAGTCCACCACGATGATGTCGCCGCCGTACTCATAGACGGTCATGTTCTTGCCGATCTCATTCAGACCGCCAAGGGGAATGATCTTGAATTTTTCTGCCATAAAAGAATAAATGCTCCTTTTCAGATAAGATAGAGCGCGTCGCGGCGGGTAAAAATGACCGCACGGAAACAAAGGCGTTCTGCCCCGCCCGCCTGCCCTGCATCGCAGGGGGAGGGAACAGTCTGTCGCCCGTCGTCAGCACTCGATATAGAGGGGAACGCCCTCGTTTGCTATATTGACCGCGGCATCCACGCACCGCGAAACAACCAAAAAATACGTGCCGTATTCAGCACTTTTCACAAAGTATACCACAGTTTTTCCCATTTGTACACCCCCAACTTGCCGACGGCATTTGATGGTATTTGACACCCGCCGCCCCGCCGGGAAAATTCCCCGCTGATTTCCCGAAAAGCGTATTGTCCCCGCCCGGCTTTCGTGCTATAATAAACTACTCTCAGTATGGAGTAGTATCCCCGGCGGGAAGGAGGCGCGTTCCCTTGAGCAAGAAGATCATACGCGGATTTCGTACCAATATGACGCTGTACAGCCTGTGCCTCATCGCCTTTGTGGCGGTGACGGTGCCCTTCCAGCCGCTGCTGGCGGCGGCGGAGGGTCTGGTGGCCCTTCTGGTCATTCTGGTGGGCCGCCGCCGTAACAAGATGGCCCAGGCCTCTGTCCGCCAGTACATGGACCGCGTCTCCGGCGGTATGGACACCGCCCGGTCCAGCAATATGCTCTACGCGCCGCTGCCCATGCTGGTGTTCGATGTAGCCACCGGCGAGATCCTGTGGTGCAACGATATGTTCACGGACCTGACCGGCCTGAAGGATAAGATCTTTGAAACGGCGGTAGATGCCGTGATCCCCGACTTCACCTACCGCTGGCTGCTGGACGGCAAGCGTGAATATCCCGAGCAGTTCCGCTGGAACGACCGTATCTACCGCGTCTTCGGCGCCCTGAGCCGCCCGGAGCCGGAGGGCGGCGACCAGCCCACCCTGGCCACCACCTACTGGATGGACATCACTGAGGCTGAGCAGATGCGCCAGACCCTGGAGCTGACCAAGCCCCTTATGGCCATCCTCATGGTGGATAACTATGAGGAGCTGATGAAGGCCTGCCCCGAGAATAAGCGCTCGGCGCTGCTGGCCGCGCTGGAGGAACAGCTGAATAACTGGGCCGCCGGCTCCGGCGGGCTGCTGCTGGGCTACGACCGCGACCGTTACCTCTACCTCTTCGAGGAGAAGGACTACACCGGCTACACCGAAAGCAAGTTCGACGTGCTGGAAAAGGTCCGTCAGGTCCAGGCCGGCGAGGGTGTGTCCGCCACGCTGTCCATCGGCGTGGGCCGGGACGAGGACAGCTTCGAGCAGCTGTTCAAGAACGCCTCCCTGGCGTTGGAGATGGCCCTCTCCCGCGGCGGCGATCAGGCCGTGGTCAAGGACCGTGTGAACTTCGAGTTCTACGGCGGCCGCAGCAAGTCTACCGAAAAACGTACCAAGGTCAAGTCCCGCGTCATGGCCAACGCTCTGGGTGAGCTGATCGACGATGCCAAGCAGGTGTACGTCATGGGTCACAAATACGCGGATATGGACTCCCTGGGCGCCGCCGTGGGCATCTGCTGTATCGCCCGCAAGCGCGGCAAGCCCTGCCAGATCATCATCGACACCGAGAACAACGCCGCTCACCCCATCCTGCGGCGTCTCTCCGAGCAGCCGGAATACGCCAATACCGCCATTTCCGGCCAGGATGCCTTTATCAAGTGCCAGCCCGGCTCCCTGCTGGTGGTGGTAGACACCAACCGCCCCGAGAGCGTGGAGTCCGAGGAAATGCTGGAGACGTGCAACCGTGTGGCCGTCATCGACCACCACCGCCGCGGCAGCAGCTACATCGAGAAGATGGCCCTGAACTACCATGAGCCCTACGCCTCCTCCGCCAGCGAGTTGGTGGCGGAGCTGATGCAGTATCTGGTGGAGCCGTCTGACGTGCTGAAATGCGAGGCCGAGGCCCTGCTCTCCGGCATCGTGCTGGATACCAAGAATTTTACCAACCGCACCGGCGGCCGTACCTTCGAGGCGGCGGCCTACCTCCGCCGTCTGGGGGCCGACACCCAGGATGTCCAGCGGATGTTCCAGGGGGACCTGAACTCCATGATCGCCCGCTACGACATTATCCGTCAGGCAGAGCTGTACCGCGACGATATCGCCGTGGTGGCCCTGGATGAGGAGTGCGACCGCGTCACCGCCGCCAAGGCGGCCGATGAGCTGCTGACCCTCAAGGGCATCCGTGCCAGCTTTGTGCTGTATAAAAAAGGTGACGGCGTGTATATGTCTGCCCGTTCTTTGGGCGAGGTCAACGTCCAGGTGATCCTGGAGGCCTTGGGCGGCGGCGGCAACTCCACCACCGCCGGCGGCCAGGCGGACAACATCACCGTGGCCGAGGCCAAGGCAAAGCTGCTGGAGGCCATCGACAAGTACTTTGAAAATTAAGGTAAAGGAGATACAGATATGAAAGTCATTCTCAAGCAGGACATCAAAGGCAAGGGCAAGAAGGGCCAGATGATCGAGGCCGCCGAGGGCTATGCCCGCAACTTTCTGATCCCCAAGGGCATGGCTGTGGAGGCCACTGCCGACGCCGTCAACACCATGAACCTCCAGGCCAAGGCCAAGGCCAAAGCCGACGCCGAGGCCAAGGCCGAGGCACTGGCCATCGCCGAAAAGCTGAAGGCCTGCCAGGTGAAGATCGCCGCCAAGGGCGGCGAGGGCGGCAAGCTGTTTGGCGCCATCACCGGCGCCGCCATCGCCGATGCCCTTCAGGCCCAGCACGGCCTGACCATCGACGGCAAGAAGCTGGTGCTGGACCAGCCCATCAAGAGCTTCGGCAGCTATGAGGTCAAGGCCAGGCTGGGCTACGAGGTCTCCGGCACCGTGTACGTCCACGTCATCGAAGAGAAATAAGCGGGGAAAGCACCGCGCCGCAGGCGCGGCTATTACCGTAATTTTGAAAGGAGGTCTTCCCATGGCCAACAACACCGACGCCCTGCTGACGCCGTCCATGCCCCATTCCCCTCAGGCGGAGCAGGCGGTGCTGGGCTCCATGCTCATCGACGCCGACTGCGTCAAGGACGTGATGGACAAGCTGCAGGCCCAGGATTTCTATCTGCGGACCAACCGGGAGATCTTCGAGACGATCTACCATATGTTCGTCTACTCCCAGCCCATCGACGGCGTCACCGTGGCCGGCGAGCTGGAGAAGAACGGACTGTATAACGACAATACCCGTTCCTATCTGCTGCAACTGATGGAGGTCACCCCCACCAGCGCTAACGTCATGGAGTACGTCCGCATCGTGCAGGACAAGTCGCTCATGCGCCAGGTGGCCCAGGCCGCCGGCAGCATCACTGCCATGGTGCAGGAGGGCGGCGGCGCCGCCGGCGATATGCTGGAAGCCGCCGAGCAGCAGATCTACGCCATCCGCCGTGGCCGCAGCGCCCAGGGCATGGTGACGGTGGGCATGGTGCTGGGCGACGTGATGAGCCAGCTGGCCGAGCTGTCCGCTAACGGAGGCCGGACCGTGCCGGGCCTGTCCACCGGCCTCTCCGCCGTGGACGCCAAGATCAACGGCATGAACAAGTCCGACCTGCTCTTGCTGGCCGCCCGTCCCGGTATGGGCAAGACCAGTATGGCCCTGAACGTGGCCCTGTCCGCCGCCCGCGAGTCCGGCAAGACCGTGGCCATCTTTTCCCTGGAAATGTCCAAGGAGCAGCTGGTCACCCGCCTCATCGCCAGCGAGGGCCTGGTGGAGAATCAGCGCCTGATCACCGGCAACCTGCGGGAGAGCGACTGGCAGCGCATCGCCGAGGCCGCCTCCGCCCTCAGCCGCATGGACATCCGTATCGATGATAACCCACTGCTGACCGTGGCGGATATGAACGCCAAGTGCCGCCGCCTGGAAAATCTGGGCCTGGTGGTCATCGACTATCTTCAGCTGATGACCTCCGCCGGCGGTAAGGGCTATTCCGGCGAGAACCGCCAGCAGGCGGTGTCCGACATCAGCCGTATGCTGAAGATCATGGCCAAGGAGCTGCAGGTGCCCGTGCTGTGCCTGAGCCAGCTGAGCCGTGCCTATGAAAAGCGCGAGGATAAGCGCCCTATGCTGTCCGCCCTGCGCGAATCCGGTGCCATCGAGCAGGACGCCGACATCGTCATGTTCCTCTACCGGGATGACTATTATAACAGCGACGCCGAGAAGCGCAACGTGGCCGAGTGCATTGTGGCCAAGAACCGCCACGGCGAGACCGGAAAAGTTGAGCTCCGCTGGATGCCCGAGTACACCGCCTTCGGCACGCTGGAGACCCGCTATGACGAGGATGAGTGAGCCCCTGGACCTGACCGCCTGGATGACGCGCTGGCAGATGTTCCCACCTCCCGGAGGGCTGATCCTCTGCGCCGTGTCCGGCGGCCGCGACTCCGTCTGCCTGCTGGACTGCCTGTGGAAGCTGGGTCGGGCCCGCGATTTCCGCGTGGCCGCTGCTCACCTGAACCACGGTATGCGTCCCACGGCCCAGCGTGACGAGGACCTGGTCCGCGCCCTCTGCGCCGAACGGAACATTCCCTTCTACACCGAAACGGTGGACGTCTACGCCCTCTGCGCCGTCTGGCGCCTGACGGTGGAGGAGACGGGCCGCCGCGCCCGCTACGACTTCCTCCGCCGCACGGCGGATGCCCTTGCCGCGGATTTTATCGCCACCGCCCACCACCGCGACGACCAGGCCGAAACGGTCCTGCTGCAGCTGCTTCGCGGCACCGGCCCCCAGGGGCTTACCGGCATTCCCCCCGTCCGTGACGGCATCATCCGCCCCCTACTGGATACGCCCCGCGCCGCTATCGATGACTACATCGCGCAGAACCGCCTCCCCTACGTCACCGACGAGACGAACCTGGATACCCACTACGCCCGCAACCGCCTCCGGCTGGACATCATGCCCCAGCTGCTGGCGATCAACCCCGCCGCCGCGGCACACATCGCCCGCACGGCGGACATCCTGCGCGCCGAGAACGACCTCCTGGACGCCCAGGCCGCCGCCCTCCTGCCGCCGGAGGGCACGACGCTCCCCT
>JABLTL010015423.1_pt1 | contig 10414 bp, 9 predicted proteins | sample 7160151 | NCBI WGS metagenome assembly JABLTL01 (sample SAMN14651223, study PRJNA627086) | human gut metagenome | isolation source: feces | host: Homo sapiens
GAGTCTAAATCTTTTTCTTCGGTAAACTGAATCAAAAGTTTCTTTTCCATATCATGATATAAAACAGGATATGGAATATGAAACTTAGAATGACAATATTCACATTCTATGTCGAAAAGTGTTCCACTCAACACTTTTGTCTTAATATCCTTATCTAATTGTACGTTGATTGAAGTATAAATATTTGCATTAAATTCCTGATGACATTCAGGACATGCTAACTTTATTTTCTTTTCCATAATTCCTCCTATTTATTCGCTAAAACATTAGGAACAAGTTCCACAAAACAATCTTCATATTCTTTTTGAAGAGCAATTTTCAGTTCTCGATTGGCTACCTCAAGTTCCGTAAAAGACATTGTGTCAATTCGCGTTGTGAAGTAAATCGATATCCACATTTTCCTTCCTGTAGTCGTAATATCATAGAAAACAGGGTCATAGGGATAATCATCTAATATGGATGAAGAAATTTTTTTTATTTTTGTGACTTCTTCTTCATCTGGACTTAAAAGCATTAAACTTCTAAAGCTATCCCCTATCATTTGAATGGGTTCTTTCATCATACCTAATGCCAATACAATTGCCACTATCTGATCAAAATATGGTGATATAAAAGCGAATGGTGTATGCGTTAAAAACGAAGATAAGAAAAACGCTAGCGATACACCTACACTTGAAAATACATCTATTTTCCATCCATAAATTTCGACATCCACTGTAGGAGATGTTACCTTCTTATTGATTTGCATAAGTATGAATAAAATTAATGCTGAAAAGCATGTTAAAATCGTTTCAAACATCGATACTTGCATATGATCAATTTCATTTCCTCCATTCAACATAATTTGAACGTTATTCATAATAAGAACCATCATAACCGCTATGAACATAAATCCTTTTAATAAAATCACTATACTTTCAAGTTGTGCATATCCAAAGGGATGCTTTTCCGTTACGGGTTTATAAAATAAAGGAATAATATAAATCGTTAATCCAATGACTACAAGTTCAGTTGAATCATAGACAGTATCTGCCAAAACGGATTGGGATTTAGAATAAATAGCCATAATCAATTCTGCAAGTGCAAATACAACACCGGACCAAAAAGAAATACGCATTACAATTTGTTCCTTTTTCTCTTTCATTCTCTCACCTAATTTCCTTGTCATTATACCACAAGAAAAAGGAACGCTTAATAAAACGTTCCTATTGTTGATTACGAATATAGTTCAATGCTCCACCTGCCATAAGAATATCTACATCTTTTTTACTGATAGGTGCATGCACTTTATATGTTTCTTTCTTTGTCACATTTTCAACAGTTAAATCAAATGAATCATAAAGTGAATCGACATTTTCAATTTTCAATTCATCCATTTCATCGATTTTGTCATAATCGGCTTTATCATCAAATACAAGCGGCAACAAACCAAAGTTAACTAAGTTAGCCAAATGAATACGGGCAAAAGATTTTGTTAAAACAGCTTTTATCCCTAAATACATTGGTGCAAGTGCAGCATGTTCTCTACTTGATCCTTGACCATAGTTTTCACCTGCCACAATAATACCTCCATTATTTTCTTTACATACTTCATCAAAATGAGGCTTATTGTTCTCAAATACGAATGTAGATAATTTTTCGATATTTGAACGATAAGGTAAAACCTTAGCTCCTGCTGGTGCAATATGATCTGTCGTGATATTATCTGGTAATTTGATGACAACTTTTTTATCAATAGTTTGATCCATCGGCGTATTTGCGGGTAGTGGTTTAATATTTGGTCCGCGATCAATTTCTACATTTTCTGGAACATTGCTTGGAGCATAAATCAATGAATCATCAATATAGCTTTGTTCTTTTTCAAATTCATCAGCATATTCTAATGTTGTTGGATCTGTAATAACTCCTGTAATTGCACTTGCTGCAGCCACTTCCGGTGATACTAAATAAATTCCAGCACTTAATGTTCCACTGCGACCATAGAAATTACGGTTAAAAGTACGTAAACTTACGGCATCACTTTTTGGACTTTGTCCCATACCAATACAAGGTCCACATGTGCATTCTAAAATTCTGGCTCCACAAGACACGAATGTTGAAAGTGCACCATTTTCAATCAATTTCATAAGTACCTGTCTAGATCCTGGTGAAACAACTAGACTTACATTGTGGGCAATTTTTTTACCTTTTAAAATAGCAGCTGCCTTCATTAAATCTTCATAGCCAGAATTTGTGCAAGAGCCAATCGCAACTTGATCTACTTTCATACCTGCAAGTTCAGATACATTTTTTACGGCATCTGGTGAATTTGGACATGCAGCTAATGGTACAAGTTCATCAAGATTGATTTCGACAGTTTCATCATAATGACAACCTTCATCTGCACTTAAAGGAATATAATCTTCTTCTCTTTGTTGGCGTTTCAAAAATTCATGAGTAACTTCATCACTTGGAAAAATGGATGTAGTAGCTCCTAGTTCAGCTCCCATATTTGTGATGGTTGCTCTTTGGTAAACACTCAGATTTTTAACACCATCGCCTGTATATTCAAAAACTTTACCAATTCCACCTTTTACACTTAATAATTCTAATAATTTTAAAATAATATCTTTACTAGAAACCCCATGAGCTAGAGTTCCTGTTAATTTTACTTCAACTACTTTAGGACATGTTAATCGATAGCCAATTCCAGCCATAGCTTTTGCAACATCCAATCCGCCGGCTCCAATCGCAATACATCCCATTGCGGATGATGTAGGTGTATGTGAATCGGATCCAATCAATGTTTTTCCAGGTTTTGCAAAACGTTCCAAATGGACTTGGTGACAAATTCCATTTCCAGGTTTTGAAAAATAAATACCATATTTACTGGCAACACTTTGAAGATATGCATGATCGTCTGCGTTCATAAATCCATTTTGTAAAGTATTATGATCGACATAGCTAACAGATAATTCTGTCTTTACTTGTTTCACTCCCATAGCCTCAAACTGCATATATGCCATAGTGCCTGTGGCATCCTGTGTTAACGTCTGATCCATCTTAATTTCAATGGGTTCTCCAGCTTCTAGCTTTCCTTTAATTAAATGTTTATCTAGAATCTTGTATGTTAAATTTTGCATTGACAATATCCTCCTAAAACGAATTATAGCAAAAAATGTAACAAAATGAAAGTTTATGTTATAATATGTAACACATGGAAGGAGGTTTCAGAAAATGAAAACACTAAAAGAAATCTATCAAGACAATGAAGAACATAATTTCATCGACTCTTCCTTATACTCTAGATACCGTGTTAAAGCTGGTCTTCGAAACGAAAATGGTACTGGAGTCAAAGTTGGTCTTACCAAAATATGTGATGTTATTGGATATAAAATTATTCATGAAAAGAAATACGACATCGATGGTCAATTAATATTTAGGGGTTATCCTATCAATTATTTAGTAAACAAACAACCATCAGATAAAATCTGTGGATTTGAAGAGACGGCCTATCTTTTAATTTTTGGCACTTTGCCGAATGCAGAACAGTTAAAAGAATTTAAAGATTATTTACTAAACTTTAAAATGGGGCCTGTTGATTTACAGTATGAAACACCAAACATACTAAATGCACTTCAAATTGAGGTTTTAAAGCTATATGCAAAAGATCCAAGTGCAGATACAGATGATTTAGAAGAAAGAATGATGAAAGGTTTAAATATTCTTGCGAGTATTCCGCTTTTCACTTTTTCATATGCACGAAACAAAGTATTTAAGTCATATCCTTATCCAGATAGAAGCTTAGCTGAAAATATTTTATGCATGGCTAGAGGAAATGATCAATATACATTTGAAGAAGCTAAGATCATGGATACTTTATTAATGGTTCATGCCGATCATGGTGGAGGTAATAACTCTACTTTTGCCAATGTTGTTATTTCAAGTACAGGTACAGATATTTACTCTTGTATTTCGGCTGCCATTGGTTCATTAAAAGGGCCTAAACATGGTGGTGCAAATTGTAAGGTAACGAACATGTTTAATGCGATATTCCATGAAGTTGGTTTTACTACAGATAAAACGACTCTAAAAAAAATTGCAAATCGTTTATTAGATAAAGACTTTTTTGATCATAGCGGATTAATATATGGAATTGGTCATGCAATCTACACAAAAAGTGATCCACGTGCCTTATTAATTCAAAAGCAATGTAAGATATTGGCAAAATATAAAGGACAAGAAGAAATTTATAACTGTATTCATACATTTGAAAAAGTAGCTATAGAAGTTATGAAAGAAAGAAAAGGCATTGAAGTATGTGCTAATGTAGATTATTATTCTGGCTACGTTTATTCTTTATTAGGTATTGGAAATGAATTGTTTACGCCATTATTTGCAATTAGTCGTACAGCTGGATGGGTTAGCCATCATTTAGAAAATCGTCAATCAAATCGAAAATTAATACGACCTGCCAATGTATATGTAGGTGAAATGGAGGAAATCAAATGACTACAATAACAGTTTTTAAAGGAGATGGTATTGGTCCTGAAATTACGGATGCCGTCATAAAAGTATTAAATGCTGCAAACGCAAATTTAGAATATGAAATTTTTAATGTCGGAGCTAAAGTTTATGAGGAAACGGGAGAATATATTCCAGAAAAAGCTTTTGCCTCTTACGAAAAAAATAAGATTTTATTAAAATCTCCTATCACAACTCCAGTAGGAAAAGGCTTTCGTTCTTTAAATGTAACATTAAGAAACAAATATGATTTATGGGCTAATATTCGTCCAGCTAAATCAAATCCATGTATTGCTACTAGATTTGACAATGTCGATATCGTGACATTTAGAGAAAATACAGAAGATCTATATGTTGGTAAAGAAGAGCAGATTGATGAAAATACTGTTTATGCCTATAAAATTATCACAAAAAAAGCAAGTACAAGAATTATTAGGGCTGCTTTTGAATATTGTATAAAAAATAATCGTAAAAAATTAACTTGTGTACACAAGGCTAATATTTTGAAAATGAGTGATGGTTTATTTCTACACATTTTTGAAGATATTGCCAAAGAGTATCCTCAAATTGAAGCCAATTCATTAATAGTTGATAACACTTGTATGCAACTTGTTATGCATCCAGAAAAATTTGATGTAATGGTTATGCCAAATCTTTATGGAGATATTGTTTCTGATTTAACCAGTGGATTGATTGGTGGTTTAGGTTTACTTCCAAGTTGCAACAAAGGCGATGAGTATGCGATGTATGAAGCGGTTCATGGTAGTGCTCCAGATATTGCCGGAAAACATATCGCAAATCCGAGTGCTTTATTATTATCAGCTTGTATGATGTTAGATGATCTTCATCAGGAAAGTGTTTCAACAAAGATTCGAAATGCTTTAAATAAAACATTTGAAGAAAAGAAAGTATTAACTTTTGATCTTGGTGGAATCGCTACTACAGATGCATTTACAGATGAGATCATTAAAAATTTATAAAATAAAAGACGAAGTTTTTATTCTTCGTCTTCATCTTCGTCAGCCATTAAAGGTTGACGATTTTTTAATGTTAAAATATATGTTCCATCTTTTGGATATGCACTCTTGTCTTTTTGATCACTCAAGATTTCCAATTCACATGGATATCCTTCATTTTCAAGAATTTGTAAAAGATTATCCTTACCAATTTTTTTAGTAATAGTACGACCGCACGCACAATTACCATATTGATCAAGGCATTGTTTAATCCATACAGGAATTTTTGAAGCTGCCATTGTATCCTCCTTGATTAAAAGTATTCGCAAAATATATCATATGCAAAACACCTTTAAAAATCAAGTAGAATCCATCTTATCCTTCTAAAACCGTAATAATATTTGGATAATAAGTAAAACGATCATCTACAAACTGTAAAGCTTGATTAGCAATTTGTTTTGCCTTATCCTTATCTACACCTTCATAGATAGAAGCATAACGATAATAAATATAATCTTTGATTTGGTTTTCTCTTAAGATATAACCATAATCAGCATCTCCTAATCCATAATCACCATGCAAAATGTATAAATCAGCAACATCCATCATAATTCGATTTCTATAAGTATCATGTAGATCTTCTAATTGTGATAATACAGCATATATAAAGTGTTCATAATAATCAACATCTTCATACTTCCATGTTTTTAATACGCTATAAGCAAGATTCATGAATTCTTCTACAAATTTTTCTACATCAATTCCAATTTCTTCATCTAATTTTTTTGAGTCATGAATATCTTTATGTTGTGCAATCATCAATACTTTACGCATTGTATCAAATTGAGCCTTATATTCATCTCCATCTGCCACAACATCTGTAAATGTATAATTCAACGCACGGTTAACATCAGCTTGTAAATCTTCCGCTTTTTGAGGTTTAATATCTGCTGTTTCAAATACTTTTGATACAAGTACTTCAACTAAACCTTCATCATATCCATCTTCTTCAAAATTAAATTTACCTGTTAATTGATATTTATTAATCAAATCCTTAGAAACTGATTTTACATCTGGATTTAAAATTAATTTTTGAATAATTGAATCACGTGTTACATCCATTGACATAGCTTTTGCTAAATCAAGACATGTATCTAATGATAATTTAGCATATTGTTCTTCTTTAGTCATTTTTTTAGTAGTTACCTTTTTAGTAGTTGCTTTCTTAGTTGTAGTTTTCTTTGCAGAAGCTTTCTTTTCTTCTACAGGTTTAGCTTCTGCTTTTTTAGCTGGAGCTTTCTTTGCTGCAGTTGCTTTTTTAGCAGGAGCCTTTTTTTCTTCTACAGGTTTTAATTCTTCTTTAACTTCAACAGCTGGTTTTGTAGCTTTCTTTGCAGGAGCTTTCTTTACTTCTGCAGGTTTTACTTCTTCTTTTTTTACTTCGACAGCTGGTTTTGTTTCTTCTTTTACTAATTTTTTATTTGTAACTTTTTTTGTCGTTTTTACTGGCATACGAAACCTCCCTTAAACGTGCTTTCTATAACGATATTATAGCACTGAATACAAATATTCCCAAATTTGTATAGACAAAAAGACGTATTTGACGCATATATTTCATATTAAATGGTGTATACTACTGAATGTAATTAAAATAAGGAGGATTTGATATGCAAACACCACCAGAATTCAGGCCAAAAACATATGTACCTGTTCGAAATAAAATTCTAACCACAATCGGTACTATTATATTATCGGCCATAGTAGGATTTGGTGCTGGTTATGCCGGCAGTCATTTGTCTAACAATACAGATATTACCATCAAACAGGAAACACAAAAAGCAAAGTCAGGAACTATACAAGTAACTGATGTTTCTGATATTGTTGAAAAATGTAAAGATAGTGTTGTTGAAATCACTACTGAATCTGTCTCAAGCGGAAATTCTATTTTTGGCCAATATGTATCTCAAGGTGCAGGTAGTGGCGTAATTATTAGTGAGGATGGTTATATTGTCACAAACAATCATGTAGTCAACAATGCAACTAGTCTTAAAGTTACTACAACGGACGGAACAGAATTTGATGCTAAAATAATTGGTACTGATTCGCAAACAGATTTAGCTATCATCAAAATAAATGCGCAAAAGTTACAAGCCGCTACATTAGGTGACAGCGATACACTACAAGTCGGAGATCCAGCCATTGCGATTGGAAACCCATTAGGAGAACTAGGTGGTACAGTGACTACAGGTATCATTTCTGCTACTGATCGTCAAATTACAATTGACAATGAAACAATGACACTTTTACAAACTGATGCTGCTATAAACCCAGGTAACTCAGGAGGTGGATTGTTTAATTCAGATGGTAATCTGATTGGTATTGTAAACGCAAAAGAAAGTTCAACAGGAATTGAAGGATTAGGATTTGCAATTCCAATTACACCTGCCAAAGATGTTATTACAGAACTTATGCAGAATGGAAGTGTTACATCAAGACCAGCTCTAAATGTCAGTTTATATGACTATACATCGAATAACCAGGCTCAAAATTCCAAATACAAAGATGGCTGCTATATCGTACAAATTGTAAGAAATGGAGCTGCTGATAAAGCTGGATTGAAGCAAAATGATCGTATTATAAGTTTTGACGGACAAGATATTCATTCAACCAGTGATGTTAAAGCAATCTTAAAAAAGCATAAAATTGGTGATACTTTAAAAATAGTTGTTGAACGAAATTCAAAAAAAGTAGAAGTAGAAATCACCTTACAAGCACAAACGCAATCCAATTAAGCCAGTGATATACTGGCTTTTTAGTTGAAACTAACCTATAATATATATGTAGATATAAGAAGGAGAATGAAGTTTATGTCTGAAAAAATCAAAAAAAGAAAAATCATGCTTGTTGGTACTGGATTTGTTGGCATGAGTTTTGCCTATTCAATGCTTTCAGAAAAAGGCGTTGATGAACTTGTTTTAGTCGATGTGAATGAAGACAAAGCAAGAGGAGAACAAATGGATCTTAGTGATGGTCTTGTATATGCAGATACAAAAATGAAAATCACTGCTGGCACTTATGCAGACGCTGCAGACACAAATATTGTTGTCTTAACAGCTGGAGCTGCTCAAAAACCAGGTCAAACTCGTTTAGATTTAGTTAAAATTAACGCCAATATCACAAAAGGTGTATGCCAAGCCTTAAAAGAAAATAATTTCAATGGTATCTTAGTTGTTGCGAATAACCCCGTCGACATCATGACTTATGTTGCATGGAAAGAAAGTGGATTACCTAAAAACCACGTTGTTGGATCAGGTACTGTATTAGATACAGCTCGTTTACGCCATGCATTAAGCGAAAGATTAGGATTTGCCGACAGCAATATCCACGCCTACATCATGGGTGAACACGGAGATTCTAGTTTCGTTCCTTGGATCCACTCTTATATTGGATGCAAGAACTTACTTGAATACCTAGATGAAAACAATATTTCTTTAAGTGAACTACAAGAAATCTATATTGATGTACGTGACAAAGCTTATAAAATCATTGAATTAAAACGTGCTACTTACTATGGAATTGGTTTAGCATTAAAACGTATCGTATCTTGCATCTTAAATAATGAACGTGCTATCTTACCAGTTAGTTCATACCAAAATGGTGAATACGGTAAAGAAGGATACTTTATTGGAACACCAAGTGTAGTTGGTTCAAATGGTGTAGAACAAGTTATTCGCTTGCACTTAAATGAAAATGATCAACAAAGATTCGATCATTCATTTGATACATTAAAACAAACAATTGAAGATAATCTTCAAGACATCCTTTAAAAAATAGCCTGACTAAATTTTAGTCAGGCTTTTCATTTCCTCATCAATATTTTCTAACAACACTACTTTATCAAATAAAGTCAAACAAGGCTTATTTGAATCTGAATAATGGATTCTGTCATCATGATAATGTCCATTAAACCATATTTTATAATCCGTTTTCTTCTCGACAGTTTCCAAACAATCATGTAAATCATAATAATCATCTCCATATAGGCTCATATCAGTTTCATATTTATGAGCCAATGGATGCGATGAATAAGTATCGTGCGATAAAATATAATCTACTTTCCACTCATTCTTTTCCAATGTTTCAAAAGCATGTTTTACTTCTTCTATCGTACAAATCTCATCTTTCCACCAATTTTTATGTTCTGTACGATAACTTACATCATGGGAAAATCCTCCACCCATAGTAAAGAATTTATAACCATCAATATTAAAAACTTCACCACGCATCAAATGAAATACTTTCGAGCGAATACGATGGACTTTACCACCCTTATATTCTTCTACAGGATATGTATTTAATACATCAAAGTTTTCGTGATTTCCATCAATAAATAAAGTATTCCAAGGAAGTGAATCTAACCATTTTAGCCAAAAGTTATCCCCTGTACTTCCATCCCAGATACAACCAAAGTCACCACAAATAATAACATAATCCTCTTCAGTAAGAGTTTCTCCTACAGTAAACTCTCTAGGATTGATTTTATGTATATCCTGCTCTCTATGAATGTCGCCAGTTATATAAATCATGTATTCCCCTCCAACAACGTTTTTACATTATAACACAAGCGTCCACACGTTAACAAACAAATGACAATTGTAATTAATGTAAATTATGAAAATGTTAATTTACATTTTGTTACATTTTTGTTGACATGTTTTTCAAGATGGTATATGATACAACCACAAATATTCAAAGCTGTGAACAAGACACGACTTTAAGCAAACCCGGTTAAAGAGAGTATCAATTTTGATGAAATGATAACAACGGTCCTTAGAGCTATCCCTTGTGAGCTAATCATTTGAAATGATAGTAAAATGATTCGTCCTTCGCGTTAAGAAGTTCTAAGTGGCAACAAAGGTGTTGCAAACTAAGTGGTACCGCGGGATAATTTTAGA
>JABLTL010061148.1_pt1 | contig 10402 bp, 10 predicted proteins | sample 7160151 | NCBI WGS metagenome assembly JABLTL01 (sample SAMN14651223, study PRJNA627086) | human gut metagenome | isolation source: feces | host: Homo sapiens
CGGTTGCGAGTGCCACGGTGAACAGCGCGAGCATCATGGCCGGCTCGACGAGCACGCCGATGATGAGCTCACGCACGCCGCCGATGCCCGCGTAGGCGTCGGAGGAGTCAATCGCGGAAAGCGAGAAAAAGAAACGCGGCAGGGCGAGCAGGTAGAGCACCAAAATGATGTCGCCGAGCCAAGCAATGGGGCTTGCCATGGTGATCATGGGAATGCCCATCGCGAGCACAAGCAGCACGCCCATGAACAAAGGCGGCATGAGCTTGTGCACGAAGCTCGAGTCTTTCGGGTGCACGTCCTGACGGCGGAACAGCTTCGCGATGTCGTAGTAGTCCTGCAGGATGGATGGTCCCTTGCGGGTGTGCATCTTCGCGCGCAGCCAACGGGCAGAGCCTGAAACGAGCGGCGCGAGCAGCACGAGCAGAAGGGCTTGAACAAGTGCAATGATGATTTCCATTTCGCCCTCCTACTTCATCAATACAGCCAAGGCGAGGAAGAACACGAGCGCAACCACGATGTAGATGATGTACACGCGGAAGTTGCCGCCCTCGATCTTCTGAACCTGTTTGCTGATCCAGTTGACGAACGATGCGGTGCCGGCGACGACGTACTTGTCGCCGACGGTTTCGGCTTTCGCCGCGCCAGACACGACGTTTCCAAACATTGCTTGGAACGATCCCGCCGTGGAAACCACGGCTTCGCGTGCGGCGTAAATCGGCTTGAGGAACATTTTCACCTCAGCCGCGAAGGTGGTTGCCACAACTGGCATCTCGGGGTCAAGCGCATAGCCGCATGCCCACGGGTCGCGGTCGCTTGCGACGCCGCCCTTGGAGAACAGGCTGCGAGCAGCCACGGGAACGAGCACGCATGCGATGAGCAGAATCGCGAGCATCGGGGTGGATACGACTGAGCCGATTGCCGGGTTCGCGATATCGAGGCCGCTCGCAACGGCGATGGTCGCCTGGCCGGTGGTCGCTGCAGCGATGTTCTGCATAACGGGGGCCACCCACGGAGCGCCGATGCCCAGGCATACGCACATAACGGCGAGGATGATCATGCCGATGCGCATAGAGGCGGGCACCTCTTTGGCGTTGGCGGCAGCTTCGGAGCGCGGCGCGCCCAGGAAGGTGACGCCGTAGGCCTTCACGAAGCAGGTAACCGCGAGCGCGCCAGTGATGGCCAGCGACACGGCGGCGAATGCCGCGAAGAAGCGAACAATGATATCGCCGGTGATGGCGACCGAGAACATGGACTGGTAGATGAACCACTCAGACACGAAGCCATTCAGCGGCGGGATGGCCGAGATGGCGAGCGAGCCGATAAGGAAGCACATGGCCGTGGCGGGCATGACGCGAGCCAGGCCGCCCATGATTTCCATGTTGCGGCTGCCAGTGGTGTAGAGCACCGAGCCTGCGCCCAGGAACAACAGGCCCTTGAACATCGCGTGGTTGAGCACGTGATACAGGCCAGCCATAATGCCGAGCACGGCGATGACGGGCTGATTGAGAGCCATGCCCATGTAGCCGATGGCGATGCCCAGCAAAATGATGCCGATGTTCTCGACGGAGTGATACGCGAGCAGCTTCTTGATGTCATGCTCGCCCAAAGCGTAGGCCACGCCGAGCACGCTCGAAAGCGCGCCGATCACCAGAATGACCAAGCCCCACCACAGCTGAACCTCGCACGAACCCAAAAGATCGAGGCCGACCTTCACGATACCGAAGATACCGATTTTGATCATGCCGCCCGACATGAGGGCCGAAACGTTCGAGGGCGCTGCGGGGTGAGCCTGCGGCAGCCAGGAATGGAACGGGAACATGCCCGCCTTGCAGCCGAAGCCGCAGAACGCCAGGATGAAGCACAGGCTGGCAATTGCGGGGCTGAACTGCGTGGCGCGGAACGTCGCGAATTCGAAGCTTCCCGTGTTGGCCGCCATGATCAGGTAGGAAAGCATGATCATGAAGAAGCCGACGTGGGCCATGATGAAGTAGAGGAAGCCGCCCTTGATGGACTGGGGCTTCTGCTCCACGATGACCAGGAAGTACGAAGTCAGAGACATGAGCTCGAAGAACACGAGGAACCAAAACGCGTTGTCGACGGTGAGCACCATGTTCATGGAAGCCACGAACAGGTTCATGAAGAAGCCGATGGCGCCAAGGCCCATGCCCTTGTATTCGTCGAAATACGCCAGGCCGTAAATCCAAGCGACGAGCGCGAGGATGTTAATGGCCACGAGCAACAGTCCCGACAGGGGGTTGATGAGCAGCGTGAAGTTCGCGAAATTGAACGGCGTTGCGAAGCAGATGAACTGCTCTGCGCCGAAGATTCCCGTTGCGCCCGCGATGATCGAGCAGCATGCAGCCACGATGCCGAAGAGGCATGCGACGACCTTCGCGGTGTTTTCAGCCTTGCTTAGGCACAGCGCGACGATCGCGCCCACGATGGAGACGACGGTGGAAACAAGCAACATATCCATTTCCTATTCCCTCCCCTCGTAGTCTTCAAGCATCACCAAGCCGGCCTCGAGCGCTTCTTTGCGCTTTGCCTCCAGGTCGGCCTCGGTTCCGTCAGTTTCGATGAGCGTGAGCGCCTCGGTGATGCAGGCGTCGACGCAGTGCGGTTTGCAGCCGTCGTATTTGCACAGGTCGCATTTGACGGCGACCGGCGAAACGCCGATTTCCCATTGGAGAATGGGGTCGAGCGAAGCGGCAAACGTGGGAGTGTTGTATTCGATGCCCGCAACACCGGCGCGGCCGGTGCCGGACATATGAATCGCGCCAAACGGGCAGGTCACAGCACAAAGCTTGCAGCCAATGCAATGCGATTCGTCCACGCGCACGCAGCCGTCGTCTTCGTGCTTGATGGCATTGACGGGGCAAACCTTCACGCAGGGCGCGCCTTCGCAGTGGTGGCACGTGAGCGATGCGACGACGTCGCGGCTCTCGTACAGGGCAAGCCTCGGCTCTTTCTGCAGACCAGCGCGCTTGTGACCCTCGCTGCAAGCGGCACGACACGTTCCGCACGCGACGCAGCGGCTGGGATATATGGCGATAAAGCGATTCATTCACTCCTCCTTTCCTTCTGGTTGACGTGCAGGGGTTTGCGCCCCCGCACGTAGAAACGTTCGTTTAGGCGTGGGCGCTTACCTTGCCGGCGTCGCCCTGCTCTTCGTGCAGGTCGTTGTAGGCGACGCCCACCTTGCCCTGCCATTGCTCGTTGGCCTCGGCGGCCAAGCGCGCCTTGAGCTCCATGTAGAGGTTCTCGGCGTGCTGCTCGGCCCAAACCTGGTCGTCAACGCGCTCGACTTCGATGGCGCAGTACTTGCTTTCGGGCGTGCGCGAACGGTCGTCGACGGCGTGGATGGTGAGGTCGTTGCATTTGCCAATCCACCACTGGTACGTCATGTACACGGCGCCCTCGTTCACGCGATCGTCGACGAAAGCGCGGGTGATGATGCGGCTGCGGCGCGAGCTGACCCATACCATGTCGTCGTTCTTGATGCCGCGGGCTGCGGCGTCGACGGGGTTGATGTGGGCAAAGCCGGGCTCTTCGGCAAGGTTGGACAGCTGCTCGCAATTGCCCGTCATGGAACGGCAGGAGTAGTGGCCAACTTCGCGAACCGTGCACAGCACGAGCGGGTACTGGTCGTCAGGCAGCTCGGTGGGGTCGACGTATTCGTGCGCCACCAGGTGCGCCTTGCCTTCCGGGGTGGTGAACTTGCCGCCCAGGAACAAATCGGGAGTGCCGGGATGCTCGAGCGTGGGGATGGGCCACTGCGCATGGCCGACGCCCGCCATCTTCTCGTAGGTCGCGCCGTATGCTGCGGGCCACATGTTGCGGCATTCGTGATCCCAAATGTCTTGGGTGTTCTCGTAATGCATGTCGTAGCCCATGCGCTCGGCGATCTCGCTGAAGATCTGCCAGTCATGCTTGCATTCGCCCTTCGGGGGAACTGCGGCGCTGAAGTACTGGAACGTGCGGTCGCAGGCAGAGAAGACGCCCTCGTGCTCGCCCCAGCTCGTTGCCGGCAAAATGACGTCGGCTGCGGCGCTGGTCTGCGTCATGAAGATGTCTTGCGAGATGAACAGGTCGAGGCCTTCGAGTTCTTCGGCCAGATGCTGCGTGTCGTGATCGGTTTGCAGCGGGTCTTCGCCGAAGTTATAGAACGCGTGGATCTTGCCTTCCTTCACCAAGTGGCCCAAGTCGGTGACCTTGTGGCCGATATGGTCGGAGAGCTTCTCGACCGGTATGTTCCAGTTGTCGGCGAACTTCTGCTTGATGGCAGGGTCGGTGACGCTTTGGTAGCCCGGGAAGAAGTTCGGCAGAGCGCCCATGTCGCATGCGCCTTGAACGTTGTTCTGGCCACGAACGGGGGCAACGCCGGAATTCGGCTTGCCGATTTGGTGGCTGATGCAGGCAATCGCCGCGGCGGTGTGCACCGCTTCGACGTTTTGCTTCTGCTGGCACACGCCCATGCCCCAGCAAATGATCGACGAAGGCTTGGCCGTCGCGTACATGCGGGCCGCTTCGCGCATCATGCCCGGGTCGATGCCGGTGATGTGCTGGGTCGATTCGGGAGTGTACTTCTCGATGGTCTTCCACCACTCGTCAAAGCCGAGCGTGTGCTCGCGCACGAATTCCTCGTCCATGAGGCCTTCGTTTACAATCACGTTCGCGAACGAATTGAGGAAAGCGATGTTGCTGCCGTTTTTCAGCGGCATGTAGATGTCGGCGATACGCGCGGTTTCGATGAAACGCGGGTCGGCGACGATGATTTTCGCACCCTTTTCCTTGGCCTTCACCATGCGGCGAGCGACCAGGGGGTGCGAGGTGTTCGGGTTGTAGCCGAACAAGAACAAGCAGCCAGCGTCCTCCATGCCGGGAACGCCGCAGCTCATAGAACCAGCTCCAAGTGTGTCAATCAGACCGACGACAGTGGGGCCGTGTCAAACACGAGCGCAGTTATCGATGTTGTTCGTGCCAATGCACGCACGTGCGAATCGCTGCGCCGCCAAGTTGGATTCATTGCCGGTACCGCGCGAGGAACCAGTGACGAAAATTGAATCGGGTCCGTACTTCTCTTTGATTTCCGTGAGCTTGCTCGCCACGAAGTCGAGAGCGGTATCCCACGAAACGCGCTTGAGGCGCGCGCCTTTCTCCTCGCGCATCATGGGATGCAGCACTCGAGGAGTGAGGATTTTCGTGTCGTTGATGAAGTCGTAGCCGAACCAGCCCTTCAAACACAGGAAACCCTCGTTGGTGAGACCGTTGAGAGGTTCAGCGCCTACGACGAGATCGTTCTCGACCAGCAGGTTGAACTTACAGCCGGTGCCGCAGTACGGGCACACGACCATGTGTTTCTCCATGAGTCTCCCCCCTTTCTTTCCCCTGCCGCCGCCTTATGCGGCGACCCCTTTGTTAAGCCAGCGCCGCAGCTGCCGCTGCGCGTTGGTTGCTCGTATGGGCCTCGATGTCGTCGGAATCGACAATCATGAGGGCCTTCGAGGTGCATGCCTCGACGCATGCAGGACCGCCCGGTCGATCGACGCAGCGGTCGCACTTGATGACGGTCGCGGTTTGCGCCGCCCCCACGCGAATGCCGCCAAGGTCGCCGGAGTCGTAGCGAGAAACCACGTTCACGGCGCCATACGGGCATGCCACTACACAACTTCTGCATCCGATGCAGCGCTCCATGCGAACTACCACGCGGTCGCCCTCGTTGTAGAGAGCCTTGGTGGGACATGCGTTGGCGCATGGCGCGTTTTCGCAGTGATGGCATACGATGGGCGCGGTGCGTTCGCCCGATTGCACGACGTTGAGACGAGCGATGGGCATATCACCCGGCACGAAGTGCTTCACGAGGCACGCTGCCATGCATGCTTTGCAGCCGATGCATTTGCGTGGGTCTGCGATTACGAACTTATTGCCCATAGATGTCTCCCCCCTTTCCTTGTTCCCCTTTATTTTTTCGCCGCTTTCTCTGCCGGGCTTCTTGTAAGGCTCCCCAGTCTTTTCATGGGCCCGGCACAGGTTTCGACGTGATTAACAATAAACCTCCTTCATAATTTCTTCAAGATAAATCTCCGGCAAATAGCTATGTGAGACCGGTTAAAAGGGGGCCTAAAAAGGCAGTCATTTTTTGGTATGTGTTGCACTATTGGTTGATTTAGGCCGTTATTTACGAATGAAATGGAAAATGCCTTGGACAAGTTTCGATTCCTGTCCAAGGCATTAGTCGAGAAAAAATTTTTTCGTATGAGCGAGAAGTTTCGGTTGAATAAGTATGCGATTACTTCGCAAAAATGCGCTGGAATTCGCGCAATGCCTGCATATCCTGCAAGTATGCGTCGGTGTTTACGAGCGCGACCTGCGCTTGTCCTCCTTGGCTGATGAATATGGGTTCTTCGCTCTCGATTGTTTCTTGGGCTATTGAGGCAAAATTCGTGCCGAGCTCCTCGGCGCTGTAGTGCTTTGCCATGGCTTCTCCCCTTTCGATGCACTTCGATCGTCGTCCATGACGTCTTGGTGGTGGATTATAGCTTTAATGGTCCCTCTGTACAGGGGATTTGTCGAATATGGTCGCGCGTGACGTTTTGGGGCCGCTTTGGAAAGCGACTGCACGATTTCCAGCGTGCTGCCGTGTCCAAAAATGTCGTGGGCCCTCCCCAAAATGGGCTCCAGAAGCGAGGAATCACCGTATTTTCAATGCGATTTAGTCGTAATATAATGTCATTACAAAAGTTGTTCATACATGAATAAGGAGGCTGAGAAAGTGGCAAAAGATGCCCTTCTGCAGGTTCGAATTTCACCTGAATTGAAGCAGTCGGCGGAAGATGTGTTCTCAAGCCTTGGCCTTACGACCTCTGAGGCTGTTCGGCTGTTTTTGACCAAGAGCGTTCAAGAGCAAAGGCTGCCTTTCGAGCTGTCTTCGGAGCGTCCTTCGGGCAAACTCGAAGCGTTCGGCGCGCTGAATATCTTTGCAAGCCCCTCCAAACGCGACCAAGAGTACGGCGCATGGATTACTTCTTTGAACGAGAAAGGTGGGCAATAGCCATGGCAACGATTCTCGACGAGACGGCGATCCTTCGCTACTTGCTCAAAGATAACGTGCATCAAGCTCAACGTGTTGCTGATGTCATTACAAGTGGTGAAGCGTACGTTTACCCTGAAATCATTACGCGCGTGTGCGTTGTTCTGCGTGACGTGTATCGTGTTCCGCGTTCGGTCATTGCCCGCGTGCTCGATTGGCTTCTCGACGATGTGAATGCTCCCGAGAAGCCCGAGATTCGTTTGGCGGTACGTTATTTCGGATCGACGACGATGGACTTCACCGACTGCATGATGCTTGCACGCAATGTGCGTTCAGGGCATGCGATTTTGAGCTTTGACAAAGGCGTATTAAAGAGAGCGCTCATGTAATCGGTTCTAACGTGAGTTTATGTGTTTTGCGACTCCTTATTCGAGTTGCTCGATTAAAACGCCGCAGAACGCTTCTGGTGAGGTCGTTTTTTTTCGCGTAGAAAGCACGTAGGCTCGCTGGCGCTTTTGCTCGCGAGCCTTACTAATATATGCTTGAGCTTCACGAACCGCTTCTTTGAACACCTTTTCATCACATTTGCCAGAACTGAACATGGCCCCTTTGATGTTCATGCCAAATTCCAGCACAATAGGAACCCATAAAGAGAGGTCTCAAGGCGTTGGCCTTGCATCTGGAAGGAAGCTCCTATGCTGAAAGTTTCGAAAACCGCTCTGCTCTTTATCGCTGGTATCGTTTGGCTCGCAGCAGGCGTGAATATCGCTCGACTCGGCATTCTTTCGTTCGGCCAAATGAGCCAGGGCGTGTGGTGGCTGCTCGTCATTGGCGCAATCGTCGTGTTCACCGTGTTTCATATCAAGATTTTCTCGAAGATGGTCGGAAAGCACGCGAACCGCATCGCCGGCTACGTTGAGGATAAAATCGCCTTCTGGCGTTTCTTTGATGCTTCCGGCTACATCATGATGGCCATCATGATGACGGGCGGCATGAGCCTTCGTGCCTTCGGTCTGGTGCCGAATTGGTTCATCGCCTTCTTCTACACCGGCCTCGGCATTGCCTTGGCGCTTTCGGGCATGAGCTTCCTGGGCCGCTTCGCTCGCCGTGGTAACCTGCCCGTTCCTTGCCCCGCGCTTTTCCGCTCCTTCTCTCGCGAGTAGCATTCGATCAAAAACCTGTTAAATGCTCGTAGCGTTTAACAGGTCGTGATAAGCGAGCTCGTCACAAGGATTCCTTCGTTCGTCCTTCCCTGCTTCCTGTGTCCATGATTGGCTTCGGAAGCGGGGGTTCTTTTGCCTGCAAACCTGCTTAATGTTCGTAGCATTTAACAGGTTCCGGGCTTTTTCGTCCAACATAAAAGGCCCCAACGTATGCCGGGGCCTTGCTGCTGGCTTAAAGTCTTTTACGCCTCGATGGCTTCCGCGTCGTCTCCGTCGTATTCGCGATGATCGGGAATCAGGAAGATGAAGACCAACGAGCTGATGAGCAGCATGAAGGGGTAGAACAAGCACGGAATAATCTGGAATGCCGTTATTGCATAGCCGGCACTTGCAGTCGTTGCAATGGCGATGAGCATTTGGGCGCCATAGGGGATGATGCCCTGGAAAACGCATGAGAACGTATCGAGGATAGATGCGGTCTTGCGACGCGAGATGTTGTAGGTTTTTGCCATGTCCGCCGCGATGGGATTCGCCATAACAATCGCCACGGTGTTGTTCGCGGTTGCGATATCCATACATCCAACCAAGATGCCCATGCCGAGCTGGCCGCCTTTGCGGTTCTTGAACGTGTTCTTGATGGCGTTGAGCAGCCATACGAAGCCGCCGTATTCGCGAATGAGTGCGCAGATGGCGGAGACCAGAATGGCAACCATCGTTGTCTCGAACATGCCTGCGGCGCCGGTGCCCATGCTCGTGAGCAAATCGGTTGCGGCGGTGGCTCCCGTTGCAACCATGATAATGGCGCCAGAAAGAATGCCCAGAAGCAAAACGATGAAGACGTTGATGCCAATAATGCCGCCTGCCAAAACTATCAGGTACGGGATGAGCTCGATAAGCTCGTATTCATGAATCACCGCGCCTGTGATGTTCGCCTTGAACGACAGCACCAAAATAATAGCGAGCGACGCCAGCGCGGCAGGCAGCGCAATCTTAAAGTTCTCGCGGAACTTGTCCTTCATTGCGCATCCTTGACCTTGGCACGCTGCAATTGTCGTGTCCGAGATGAAGGACAGGTTGTCGCCGAACATCGCGCCGCCCATGACCGACGCCACGCAGAGCGGCAGGTCGAAACCAGAGGCTGCGGACACAGCAACAGAAATGGGCGTGATGAGCGTGATGGTTCCCACCGAGGTTCCCATGGCGAGCGAAACGAAACAGCTCACGACGAACAGGACGGCCACCGCAAACTCAGGCGGAATGAACGAGAGCATGAGGTAGGCGACGCTTTCGGCGCTGTTGCGGCCTACGGTGCCTACGAATATGCCGGCCGCCATGAAGATGAGAATCATGGTGACGATTGTCTTATCGCCAATGCCGCGGCCCATGATGGCCAGCTTGTCATCGAAGCTGAGTTTGCGATTCTGGAAACATGCCACCAGAAGCGCCACAAGGAAGATTACGACGATGGGAATGCTGTAAAAGCCCATCTCGATCTTCAGGACGTACTCGAAGAGAATTCCCAGGCCCAGGTAAAGCACAAGGAATACCCCAATCGGAGCAAGCGCCCGAAGGTTACCTTTTTTCATTTTGATTATTCCTCTCTGTTTGCATAGCCTATCTAGCGTAGCAGACAGCTCCGAGGAGCGTCAACCGTTACGCCACCTGCGGTTTTGATTCCGAGGATTACGAGGTTTCCGACTTTTTACGGCCATTTGGGATATGCCTGGGATATTTCAGTAGCTGGTTCCCACGCTTAGCACTCCCCCAATAATAAAGTAAGGGGACGCCGAAGCGTCCCCTGTTGTCATAGCTCTGTCATAGCTTGTCGCAGCTAGCCGACCATGGCAGGCCAATCGTCGCTGATTTCCGCTTGCAATCGGTCGATGCCGTTGCCGTACCAGCCCGCGTAGTCGTCGCCTCCGTAGGTGGTGCCGTCATCGCAAACCGTGTCCCAGTAGCCCGCGTGGTTGACGTCCTGCACGCGGTAGTACACCTGGTACCAGTGCTCGCCGTCGCTCGTGTAGTACGCGCGGATTCCGTCGATGGGCGTGCCATCGCCCGCTGCGCCGTTCACGAGGTCGGACTTGTTCCCGCCGTAGACCCACGGCAGCCATCCGCTTGCCTGCGTGTGCGCCTGGTAGCGAATCTGGCCCGCATCTACGTTCATCGTCACGTAGCGCATGGGCTCATACGGGATGCCGGCGAAGCC
>JABLTL010073414.1_pt1 | contig 10398 bp, 8 predicted proteins | sample 7160151 | NCBI WGS metagenome assembly JABLTL01 (sample SAMN14651223, study PRJNA627086) | human gut metagenome | isolation source: feces | host: Homo sapiens
ACAAAAAGCACAGTGTAGCCTGTCTTGAGTGAATGTATTGGGATTAAATAATTAGTAAAATATAATTTTGGCCAAATTTGTTTTACCATACTTATGAAATTACATTTGCAAAAAAGACTAATAAGCTTGTAAGGTATGTGAAGGAAAACTTCTAGAATGTTTGCTTTATAAAAAAGCATAGAGGTCTATGGATTAAGGTACAGATTTAAGTGGCTATCTGGTGTCTATGCATAATAGATATTTTCTTTAAACGGAAACGGCAATAACAGTAATGTTATGTAGAAAATAGAGAAATTCGACCAGACCTAAACTGTAAAATTTACTTAGACTTTTGCCATCTTAAACTAAAATTAATAGAGGAAATCTTGGGAAAACTCAAAATTTCCTCTTTTTGATAAAAGGAAGGGAAAAAATGAAAACTAAAAATAACGAAGATGAGTCGAAACTGAGAAAAGAAGAAGCAAAAAAAATGAAAAAAGAAATGAAAAAAACTATGAGACAGGAAAATGCAAAAATACAAAAAGAAAATGAAAAAGAAATAGAACAAGTGAAAGAAAAAATTGCACAAAAAGAAAAAAAGAAAGAAAATAATAAGAAAAAAGATGAAAATATGAAATGGTTTATAGAAGTGTTTATAATGACATTTATTTTATCTATGTTATTTTCTTATATATCTACAAATGGAGTATCAAATTTAAGTTTAATACCAGCAATATTAATTTTGATCTTAGTAATATTTATAGGAATTTTATTTGATATTATAGGAGTAGCTGTAACAGTAGCTAAAGAACATGAATTTCATGCTAAAGCAACTAAAAAAATAAAAGGATCTAAAGATTCCATAAAACTAATAAGAAATGCACCTAGAGTTTCAAATATTTGTGCAGATGTTATAGGTGATATATGTGGAGTATTGAGTGGAGCTATTAGTGCATTAATAGCAGTCAAAATTACAGACCAATTTGGTATGAAAATGAACTTACAATTTATACTAAGTGCGACTGTATCAGCTTTAACCGTTGGAGGGAAAGCAATAGGTAAAAACATAGCAAATAATAAATCAACACAAATTGTACATGCGGTAGGTATTTTAGTGAATAAGATAAATATAAGCAAAAAAGATTAACAAAGAGGGGTGTATATGAAAGTATTAATAACAGGAGCATCATCAGGGATTGGACGAGATATGGCAAGGATAATGGCTCAAAAAGCCGATGAATTAGTCTTAGTAGCTAGGGATTTAAAAAAATTAGAGGAGTTAAAACAAGAATTAGAATCCAAAACTAAAGTAGAAATTATATCAATAGATTTAACAAGTGAAGAAAATTGTAAAGAAATCCACAATAGAGTACAAAATGTGGATATATTAATCAATAATGCAGGATTTGGTGATTGTGGAGATTTTACCAAAACTAGTTTAGAAAAAGAAATAAATATGATAAAAACAAATATTATTGCTTATCATATTTTAACAAAATTATATTTGATAGATATGAAAAATAAAGACAGTGGAAAAATATTAAATGTTGCTTCAATAGCGGGAGTTATGCCAGGTCCATTAATGGCTACATATTATGCAACAAAAAATTATGTAGTCAGATTGTCAGAAGCAATAAGAGAAGAATTAAAAAAAGATAAGTCTAAAGTACAAATTAGTATTTTATGTCCAGGACCAGTAAATACTAATTTTAACAAAGTTGCAAATGTTAAATTTAATTTAAGAGAAGCAAATAGTATGAAAGTTGCAGAGTATGCTATAAAAAATTTAGAAAAAGGAAAATTTTATATTGTACCAGGAATGGATGTTAAATTTGCAAGAATTGGTGTTAGATTTTTACCTAATAGTATAATTGCTAAATTTGCATATATGGCACAAAAGAGAAAATTGGGTGGAAATTAAATTGAATAAAAATAAATAACGGAACGTAAGAGTAAAATTTAAATTAATGAAAGCTCAATTACGTTCCGATCTTTGTATTTCTAAAATTATAAATTACCGATAGCAGTTTTTATAGTTTGAATAGAATGTTCTAATTTTATAATCTCATTTTTATCTAAATCAAGAGTATTGGCTTTTACAACTCCATTTTTTCCAATAATAGATGGAGTACTAGTAAAAATGCCATAATCTTCTAAATATGTGCATACTGGAAGACAAACATTTTCATCAAAAACAATTGCTCTAGTAATTCGACTTAGTGCAGATGCAATTCCATAACAAGTAAAACCTTGAAAATTAGCAACTTCAAAACCAGCATTTTTTATTCTATTTTCAATATCTAGCATTTCAGATTCAGGTAGTTTTTCAGCATTAATTGTAGACCAAGGAATAAAAGAGCTTTCTCCGTGCTCTCCAAGTACCCAACCAGTTATATCTGATAATGGTTTATTATATTTTTGTGATAAGACAAATCTTAATCTAGCGGTATCTAGCAAAGTTCCAGAACCAATAACTTTATAAGGAGAACAATTAGCATATTTCCAAGTAACATAAGTCATAACATCTAATGGATTAGTAGCAATTAAATAAATTCCAGAAAAATTAGTTTTATTTATTTCATTAATAATATTTTTTACAATATGATTTCCTTTATGCAAATCTTCCATTCTAGAAGTTTTTATGTCAGATTGTGCGGGGCCAGCTGTAATGCAAATTATATCAGCATTGTTACAATCTGAATAATTTCCAGCCTTTACTTTAGTTGAAGAATTTAAATTATAAATGCTATGGTTTAAATCTGCAACTTTACCTTTTAATTTTTCAGAATCAACATCTATTAAAACCAATTCATTCAAATTTAAGAATTGATTTAATAAAGAAAAGGAATATGTCATACCAACATTTCCACATCCGATAACAACAATTTTATTCAAAATAATAACCTCCTAATTTATATATTTAAAAACATCTCCAAGCTTTTCATTTATTACCAAATTAGCTAAATTATCATATATAGTGGCATCTTTATTTATTAATACCAGATTATTACCATTAAAATAATTTATTAGACCACTTGCAGGATATACAGTCAAGGAAGTTCCACCAATAATTAGTGTATCACATTTAGAAATGGCAAATATAGAAGAAGAAATAATATTTTCATTAAGAGCTTCTTCATATAATACAACATCAGGTTTTATAATACCTCCACAACTACAATATGGTATTGAGTCAGAAGAAAAAACATAATCAGCATCATAAAACTTATGACAATTCATACAGTAGTTTCGCAAAACACTGCCATGTAATTCATACACAATTTTAGAGCCAGCCTTTTGATGTAATCCATCAATATTTTGTGTAACAATAGCTTTTAATTTGCCTTGCTGTTCTAATAAGGCTAGTTTTTTATGCGTTATATTTGGTAAATATTTAAGTGAATTCATTTTGTTTTTATAAAATTCAAAAAAATCAGCAGTATTATTTAGAAAAAAATGATGGCTTAAAATTTCTTCTGGAGGAAATTTATATTTCTGATTATATAATCCGTCTTTACTTCTAAAATCAGGAATACCACTTTCGGTTGAAACTCCTGCACCACCAAAAAATACAATATTTTGGCTATGTTTAATTATATTATTTAACTTTTCTATGTTTTTATTCATAAAATCACCATACATATTATAATCCTAAAAAAAATAAAATAAAAGACTTTAATCAGAATTTTTTTTAGTTTATATGATATTGACAAAAACGAACATTTATTCTAAAATAAAAGAGGTGATAGTATGGAAAGACAAATATTGCATGTTGATGTTAATAATGCATTTTTAAGTTGGACAGCTGTAGAAATGATAAAAAATGGAAGTCATATAGATATAAGGGAAATACCAGCAATTATAGGTGGAGATGAGTCTAAAAGGTCAGGGATAGTATTAGCTAAAAGTATGAAGGCAAAAGAATTTGGAATTAAGACAGCAGATACCATATATCAGGCTAAGAAAAAATGTCCTAATTTAAAAATATATTCTGGCAATTTCCAAGTTTATAGAAAGTATTCAAATCAGTTATATCAACTATTGTTAGAATACACGGATAAAATCGAGAGATTTAGTATAGATGAATGTTTTTTAGATATGACACAATATTTAATGAGAGATACACTAATAAATAAAGCTAAAGAAATAGGAAAAAGAATAAAAAATGAGCTAGGTTTTACTGTAAATATTGGAGTAGCTCATAATAAATTATTAGCAAAAATGGCGTCAGATTTTGAGAAACCAGATAAAATACATACATTATATGAAAGTGAAATAAAGGAAAAAATGTGGCCGTTACCAATAGCAGATTTATTTATGTTGGGAAGAAAAACAGTACCTAAATTAAATAATATGCAAATAAAAACAATTGGTGAATTAGCCAAAACAGACAAATTTATAATACAAAATAAATTTGGAAAATATGGAATAATGATGTGGGAATATGCAAATGGAATAGATAATACTGAAGTAAAATATATAAAAGAAAAGCCCAAAGGGATTGGTAATTCAATCACATTGCCTGAAGACATAAATAATATAGAAAAATTAGAAGAGATATTACTAGCTGTAGTAGAACAAGTTACATACAGATTAAGAAGACAAAAAATGTTAGCTAAGGTAGTTAATGTACAGTTACGTAATAAAAATTTTGTGGATATCTCACATCAAAAAAAATTACCAAATTTAACAGACAGCACGAAAGAAATATATCAAAATGCAAAAGAATTATTAGAACAAATGTATATAAAAGGAAATGAAATTAGATTAATAGGTTTAAGACTTGATAATTTAACAGACAAAGAAGAAATGCAAATTAACTTATTTGATAAAAAGGAAAATGAAAAGCAAAAGAAAATAGATCAAACTATAGATAAATTAAAGGAAAAATATGGGTATAATTCAATTACCAGAGCAGGAAGAATAGGCGTAGATAAACTAGTGAATTTTAAGAAAAATTAGTATGATAAATTATTGTATATAATGTTATTTTATGATATATTGAAAAGTATAGGGACAGTTTAAAATAACTACAATTTAAATCAAATATAACTGTAAGAGAGGAAAGAAAATTAAATATGAATAATGATAGTGAAAAAAAGATATATGATATAATTAATCAAATTCCAATAACACCTAAAAATAGAAAGAAAATAGAAGAAATCAAATTAGCAGTACAGATGGGAGAATATAGAGTTGCATTAACAAAATTAAAGGAACTAAATAAAGAATCGGAAGAAGAGGATGAGGAAGAAGATGTTGAAGAGGAAAATCTTGAGGGTATTTTTCCAAAGGCATTAAGCAATTTAGAATTAGAATATAAATATATGGGGCTATTATTAGAAAATCCGAAATCAATATCTAGATACTATTTTTTATATAGAGAGTGCTATTTTGAAGATGATAAAATCCTAAATGTATATAAAAGTGTATTATTTACAGAAGGTGGGAGATATACGCCAGAAATAGCTAAAGATGGATTTAACTTTTCAAAAGATTCAGAAGAAGTTTATAGATTCAAAAACGAACTAAAAAAGTCTGTAAGAGACAAAAATTATGATATGGAAAAAGTATATGAAGAATTAAAAAAATTATTCGCGTTAAGAAAGGCATATACAGTAAACCCTGTAAAAAATATTCAAGATAAAATAGTAGATATCATAAACTATAAATTGTATGATCAAATGACAGTAGAAGAGGTAGAAGCTGCAGTAAATCAAGTAACAGTAACAGATAAATTCAAACAAACCATATTAAATAGAAATTTGACAAGTTTTATAGAAGATGGTGATAATAATTTAGCTAATGGATTGAAATTACCATTTCCAATTCTAACACAAGTATTTAAAGGAGTAAGAAAAGGAGAAACAATGGCGTATGCAATGCCGTCCAATTCAGGTAAAAGTAGATTTGCAATTGATTTAGCAGCATATATGGCATTTATAAATAAGAAAAAAGTTTTAATAATTTCAAATGAAATGTCTGAAGAAAAAATGAAATTATGTTTGATAACAACGATATTAAATAACCCAGAAATACAAAAAGTACATGGACAAAAAATACACATAGCAGAAAACGAAATTCTTGCATTACAATTTAAAGCAGATGATCCATCAAGAGTAAATGTAGATGAACAAGGACATATATTAAGAGAAAAAGGAGAGAAGCAAAAAGACTTTATAAAAAGATTACAGAAAGAATCTTCACAATTTAATAAAGTAATATATGTTACAGATTGGATAAATAAAGAGATAAATAATTCAATATATTTTATGAATATAACAGATCATACAAATGATGAACTAAAAAAAGTAATTATGAATTATTATTATAAAGAAAAAATAGAATATGTATTTTATGATACATTAAAAACAGACACCGCTAATATAGGAAATGCAGAGGAAATAAAAAAGACAGCAACAATTCTTTCTAATATAGCTCAAAATTTTGAAATATTTATATGTTCATCACTACAATTGACAGAAACATCTACATTGCCAGTAAATTTAGATGTAAATGATTTAGCTGTAAGTAGAACAGTTAAAGAAGTATTAGATACATTGTGTTTAATAAAACAAATTAACAGAGATAATCTAAAAGATTATGAATATTCTCTAAAAGAAGTGGATAATACATTTTACGATTTAGAAAAATTTGATGACCCAGATATAAGATATTATGCAGCAGTAGTTGATAAAAACAGAGCTGGACCAAAACCTAAATTAGTATTTAGATTAAATCTAGCATATAATAGTTGGGAAGAGTTAGGTTATTTAAGATTAAAACAAACTGAAAATGAAGAATAAAATAGAAATAGTAGTAATGATAAACAAAAAGAATTACTACTATTTTTAATTTTATGAAAATACAATAAAAGCACAGAATTAACCTATATAAATATATTTTACAACAAAATGCTTGTCTAATTCAATCGAAAAAAGTAGAAATAAAAAAGTAATATATCAAAAAAATATATAAAAAGTCATAATATAAATAAAAGAGTAAAAACTTGCCTAATCTTGCGATGAAAAATGATTGAAAACACTACTTTTTCGTAGTATTATAGAGTAGTACCTAAGAAAAAGGAGAGAAATATAAATGAGAAGTTTTTTTGCAGGGAAATTTATTGAAAAAGAAAAATTAAAAGAAGCAGGAATTAATTATCCTATAAAATTAGAATATTATAAAAAGATAAACAAAGATGCAAACTTGAAAGATGGAATATGTACTTATGGAATTTTGGTCGTAAAAACAGCATATCATAGAGATAATGTTACAACCGAATATAAAGAAATACAAAATGTATCTAAAGATGAAAAACAAATAGAAAGAATATTATCGATACTAAAGGAAAATGAAGTTACACCTATTAGTGTAGATGATATATTATCAGATTTAAGTAAAATGCATATATAAAATTATGTATAGATAAGTAAGAAAATTTTAAGGTTTTATTATAATTAATTTTTATAAAATTTTTAAAAAAATATATTAAAAAATATTATAAAAAGCTATTTATCTTTAAATATGGTAGGACTTGATAAATAATTATATAAAAAACTTGCAAAATATATCCTTTTAAGCTAAAATACTATATGTGATAATATGAAAAAATGGAGGAATTCCAATGGCAGATAAATTAATTATAGTGGAGTCACCAGCAAAAGCAAATACAATAAAAAAATTTTTAGGTGGCAGTACAAAAGTTGTAGCTTCAATGGGACATATTAGAGATTTACCGAAATCTAGAATGGGAATTGATATAGAAAATGACTTTGAACCTCAATACATAAATATTAGAGGTAAAGGAGATTTGATAAAATCATTAAAAAAAGAAGCTAAACAAGCAAAAAAAATATATATTGCAACTGACCCTGACCGTGAGGGAGAAGCTATTGCTTGGCATTTAGCTAAAATATTAGAAGATGAAAAAGATAAAATAACAAGAGTTACTTTTAATGAAATAACACAAACAGCCGTAAAAAAAGCAATTAAAGAACCTAGAGATATAGATATTAATTTGGTTGATGCCCAACAAGCAAGAAGGGTACTAGATAGAATTGTTGGGTATAAAATAAGTCCAGTATTATGGAAAAAAGTAAGAAGAGGATTATCAGCGGGAAGAGTACAATCAGTAGCAGTAAAATTAATTGTAGACAGAGAAAATGAAATAGAAAAATTTATTCCTGAAGAATATTGGAATATATATGTTGATTTATTAGATAAAAATACTAAAAAACAATTTGAAGCTCACTTCTATGGAAAAAATGGTAAAAAATTAGAAATACATTCAAGTGAAGAAGTAGAAAATATTTTAAAAGATATTAAAGAAGCAAAATATATTATAAATGACGTGAAAAAAGGAGAAAAGAAAAGAACACCAGCACCACCATTTACAACTAGTACAATGCAACAAGAAGCTTCTAGAAAATTAGGATTTACATTGAAGAAAACAATGTCAGTTGCACAGGGATTATATGAAGGTGTAAAAATACCAGAAAAAGGAACAGTTGGTTTAATAACATATATGAGAACAGATTCAACTAGAATCTCTGAAGAAGCAAGAGGAGCTGCTAAGACAGAAATAACAAAAAAATATGGAGACAAATACTATGAAAATAGGTATTATAAAACAAAGAAAGACGCGCAAGATGCGCATGAGGCTATAAGACCGACATATATAGATATAGATCCAGAAAGTATAAAAGAAAGTTTAACCAAAGATCAATATAAATTATATAAATTAGTATATAATAGATTTTTAGCAAGTCAAATGAGTCCAGCAATATATGATACAATGAATGTAAATATACAAGCAAATGAATATGATTTTAGAGCTAGTGGGCAAAATCTAAAATTTAAAGGTTTTATGACTTTATATGTTGAAGGAACAGATATAGAACAAAAAGAACAAGAAGGAATGTTACCAGAATTGAAAAAAGAAGAAGAGGTAACATTGAAAAAAATAAATCCAAAACAAAGTTTTACAGAACCACCAGCTAGATATACAGAAGCCAGTTTAGTAAAGGCATTAGAAGAAAAAGGAATAGGAAGACCAAGTACATATTCTCCAACAATAACCACAATTTTAGAAAGAAGATATATAGAAAAAGACAAAAAGCAATTATATCCAACAGAACTAGGAAAGATTGTAAACAAACTACTTACAGAAAATTTTACAGATGTTATTAACATAGAATTTACAGCAAAAATCGAAGATGAATTTGATGAAATTGCAGAAGGTAAAGAAGAATGGAAACAAATGATTAGAGAATTTTATGGGCCATTTGAAAACGAAGTAGAGAAAGTAGAAAAAGAACTAGAGCATGTTGAAATGGTAGATGAAGTTTCAGATGTCAAATGCGAAAAATGTGGTAGAATGATGGTATACAAATATGGAAGATATGGTAAATTTTTAGCATGTCCAGGTTATCCTGAATGTAAAAATGCAAAACCGATAATAGAAACAATAGATGTACCATGTCCTAAATGTGGAGCTAAAGTTCAAGTAAGAAAAACAAAAAGAAAAAGAAATTATTATATATGTGAAAACAATCCAAAATCATGTGATTATATTTCATGGAATAAACCAAAAAAAGGTGAAAAATGGAATCCAGAAGAAAAAGAAGAGTTTGAGAAACAAGCTCAAAAACCTAAAAGAAAAACCAAAACAAAGAAAAAATAGTTTGCAAAAGTATTGACTTTTGCAAACATATTTGTTATTATAATAATTGCTAAATAAAGGACTTTTGATAAATGCAGGTATAGTTTAGTGGTAAAACATAACCTTGCCAAGGTTAAGTTACGGGTCCGATTCCCGTTACCTGCTCCAAAAGATTAAATAAATACTATTTGGCGAGTTAGCCAAGCGGTAAGGCACGAGTCTGCAAAACTCTGATCATCGGTTCGATTCCGATACTCGCCTCCATCAAAAAACGATAAAACGTTGGTATATCAACATTTTATCGTTTTTTATATATTAGATTTTTTTATGTTCCTAATAATAGGATTTATGATTCCAATAACTATAAATGTTGCTTTATTAAGTGTTATATACATAATACTATCAAATAAGTAACAATAAAAAATACAGCACATACGCTTTCACAGAGCTAGTGGTGTATACTTAAACTCTTTTAGGTAACACACATTATTTGTGTTCTCATTTTCTATTTATATTATATAAAGGTCAATGAATTTATCCTGCCTGAATCTGGTATATATAGTATTTACTTTTTATGTAAAACATGATAGAATAATAGAGGCTCAATAACTATTAAATTTCTAGAAATTTTTTACATCATGGAAAGGCAATAGTTAAATAACTTTTAGAAAAGACAGTAGGTAATATGTCAAGAAAAAAATAAAAAAATTTTTAAATTTTTTTTGACATAAAACTTAAAAATAGACGCACTTAAT
>JABLTL010058050.1_pt1 | contig 10395 bp, 8 predicted proteins | sample 7160151 | NCBI WGS metagenome assembly JABLTL01 (sample SAMN14651223, study PRJNA627086) | human gut metagenome | isolation source: feces | host: Homo sapiens
AAGAATTTAATCCAGAATTAGAAGAGTACATTAAGGCAGGTCTTCCTGAAGCAGAAGTAGAATACATGCCACATGAAGACTTAAAGAAGTTCAGCGGTAAATGCCGTTTTGCCATCCGGACAGGAGAATTTCGTGAGCCAGATAATACCCTTCTATCTGTACTTCATCTAAAACAGCATCTAATACCTGCTTAAATGTTGGTACTCCTGCAGTTAATACAAGATCTACTACTTCTACTCCTTCAGGAATAGGCATTCCGGCATCCCCTATCATAAATAAATCCTTATGTCCCAGGGCTGCGAGTAAATAAGAAAGTTGCGCGTTTAAAATTCCTCTTTTTTTCATTTTTACCTCCAGAAGCGCCTTATTGCGCTACAAATCAGGAACAATTGACTATTTTAAAAAATGCCACGGTAACTAAAACACATAGTTGCCGCGGCATATTCAAGCAAAATTAGTATGTCTTACTCTACTGTGTAAGGCATTAAGGATACGTGTCTTGCTCTCTTGATTGCTACTGTAAGAGCACGCTGATGTTTTGCACAGTTTCCTGTGATTCTTCTAGGTAATATATTTCCTCTTTCAGATACGTTTCTTTTTAATTTATTTACATCTTTATAATCGATTACTGCATTCTTGTCTGCACAGAAAATGCAAACTTTTTTTCTTCTGCGGCCACCTCTTCTTCTCATTGGAGCATCGCCACGATCTTTGCTATATGCCATTGATATTACCTCCTAAATTCCTTAACTCTAAATAAAAGGCAGTTCTTCTTCAATTCCCTCTGGAATTGTCATGAATCCATCGCTCACTGCCTCACTTGGGGCTGGACGGTTTGTCGGTGCAGGTGCAGCCTGTGGCTCTGGAGCACTCTGATAGCCTCCCTGCTGCTGATATCCACCTGTATAGCTGGAAGCAGCTGCCTTACTCTCCGCAAAATCCTGTTCTTCAACAACAACATCTGTTGTATATACCTTAACACCGTCACGATTGGTATAACTACCTGTCTGAATTCTTCCGGAAATGACAATCTTAGTACCCTGTTTCAGATACTTCTCAGCAAATTCACCTTGTCTGCCAAAAGCAACACAGTTAATGAAGTCTGCATCCTGATCGCCTTCTCTGCGGAATCTTCTGTTTACGGCCAAAGTATATCTTGCTACGCACGTTGCCTTCTCACCCTGTGAGTATCTCACATCTGGGTTTCTGGTTAAACGTCCCATCAAAATTACTTTATTCATGGAATTCCTCCTATTCGTTATGCATCCTGTTTAACGCATAAGTATCTCATAACTGGCTCCATGATACGAACACGACGTTCAATCTCTGCTGGACACTCAGCTGATGCATCGAATTGGATGAAATAGTAATATCCTTCTCTCATCTTCTGAATTTCGTAAGCTAATTTCTTCTTACCCCATTCATCAACGTTAGTAATCTCTCCGCCAAATTTTTCGATTAAAGCTTTAATCTTTTCAATGGCATCTGTTCTAGCGTCATCTTCGATTTTTGCATTAATAACCAGAGCTAATTCATACTTATTCATGGTCATTTGCACCTCCTTTTGGTCTTTCTGGCTCTCTTAAATATTTAAGAGAACAAGGATTTTTACACATTACAGTTGTCCATTATATCACAAAGCACTTACAAACTCAAGTTTCATTTTCAAATTTTATTATATAAAATTTTCTCTTATATTGTTTCTTTTTTGTTCATTTTGCTATTATATGTATCTTTAAAATATCTCCTATGCTGCTTATATAGTCTGATTTTTCAACCACACTCTAGTCGATATCTTGATGAATATATCCTCGGAAGTTCTTCTCTACCAGTTTTCTTGGAACCATTACCTCACGACCACAGTTCATGCACTGCAGCCTGAAATCCATTCCAACTCTGAGTAATTTCCACTCATTAGCACCACAGGGATGCTTCTTCTTCATTTTAATAATTTCTCCTACTTTAAACTCCATATTTCCCCTGCTTTCTCTTTTTTCAATTAATCTTCCTGTAAAATTCACTATAGCAGAAAATATTTTTTACGTCAAAGTCTTCTTCTTTTTCCTATTTTCGCTTTTTCTATCTTATTCTATTTTCTTTTATCTTACTTATTTTATCCCATTTTTTATCTCATCCGCTATTTGAGCTACTCTTTCCTGTTCTTCCATTATCTCATTTACTGTTTCCGCTAGAGCGTGTTTGAAAAATGCTTTCTGTTTTCTTTTACTATATTTTCTTTATATATTTATCTTATTTCAGATTTCTTTTTCTTCTAGTAAAAATAAAGAGTCCACTGATTACGATAAATATTCCCAATGTGCTTATAATACCTATTAACATATATTCTTTTTTATGTTCTTGATATTCTTTTACCGTTTTACTATCTGTTACAAGACAAACCTTTGTGTCCCCATTATCATTAGAATCTATTACATTTCCGGCCTTATCTCTTGCGATATAACGCACTGTCTGATATCTTTTATCTGCTGTAAGTGTCTTCCGTACCATATAATTTTCATCTAAGTCTTTCGGTTTTATAATAATCTTTTTTGTTCCTTTCTGACCTAATATATCCCTGTCAGTTTCCATATATAATTCTAGTTCTTTAAATGCATAATTATCCATTACACGAATAGTAAATTCATGCTCTTTCTCTTCATAGATCTGTTTATCCAAATTGCCAATATGAACTACCGGCGGAGTCCTGTCCACAACAAACCGAAGCTCCTTTTCCTTCGTATCAGCTTGAAATGTAACACGATAATCCCCCTCTCTCTCAAAGTCTTTTTTAGCAAAATTGTAGTATTTTTCATACCAGCCATACCTTTCTGACTTTTTATCTGCTATCACACTACTTGTTATGCTACTTTCCCCTATCACCTTTCTCTCTTCATTATCTTTTAAAATAACCGCCCTTGATTTCGTCTGCTTTACACACTGTTCCCTCAATTTGATTTTTGGTGCTTCTTTCAAATAATATTTATTTATCTTCTTTTTTAATGCGTGGCTTAAAATAAAATCCGCTCCCCGTTGATTCACACGGAACACCACTTTAAAATCATCCTTAATTTTATTTCCTGCCTTATCTTGTCCTTTAATTTGTAAATAGTATATTCCATCGCTATTTTCGGTCTTTTTAATATTATCCCACTGCACCTGTACTGTATTTTCACTTTCTGCTCTTTCGTAACTCCATTCTTTTTTCAAAACATTCCTATCATCTATTTTCTTTAAAGAAATCTCCACAGATTCTCTATCCAAATACTGATCTTTACATATTACCTGTGGCATTATCTTCTTTCCCTGATAAATTCCATTCTGTTTTACTCCAGCTATATGTACAGCAGGAGTCGTTGTATCTATTATAAATTCTTTAGTCTCTGCTGTTTCTGAGACATTTCCTGCCTTATCTGTACATTTTACTCGAATATGATATTTTGCCTCTTTCTTTAGCACCAGCCTGCTATAATATTTGTCTCCATCTTCCTGATATTTTACTGGTTTTTTTATAGTAATTCTACTTTTCCCATGAATTGCATCTATATTATATTCTACTTTATCTTTATCAAAATTCTGTTCCTGTATACAAAATGTAATAATTCGTTCCGTATTAAAATATGGGACTTGATCAGCCTGCTTTCCGATTCCATTTATCTGAATAGAAATCTGTGGAACGGTCTTATCAATCGTAAAATAATTCCTATCTTTCCACTCAGACTTATTTCCTGCCTTATCTGTTACCGACAGCCCTACCGAATAGTCCCTGCCATCTTCCTCGAAGCTAATTTCGCATACATAGGTACCCTGCACATTTTTCCATTCTCCAATCTGATATTTTTGATTACTTCCCTGTATATTCCACACTACCAAATCAGGTGAAAAATTCTTTTCCTTTACTGTCACAGTTGCTTTTCTTGAAAAATTATAATATTGTGTCTGATTATTCTGATCATACACCACTTCTATCTCTGGTTTTGTGTTATCTATGACAACTTTTTCGTTCAATATATTCTTCTCTGTATGCCCAGCGTTATCTTCTAAATCTGCCTGGATAGTCAGCGGATTATCTGCATCAAATTGTGAAAATTTATCTGCCTCTAATTCAATCTGTTGTCTTTTTCGATAAATTAAGTTATCTCCATCCCACATAATTGTCTTTCCCGTTTTTATTGAACTATCCTTTTTCTTTGTTGTTTTGGCATATAACTGAGTCTTGTAAATTCCTGCATATGTGTCTTCAAATACGGCTTGAACCGGAACAGTATTATTATAATATCTTATATTCTTCTCTTTATCCGTAAAAAAAGCCCGCGGCATTTTCATTGTTATATTACTTGTCTCTTTATGTAGCTGCAATGATTCCGAAATTGCACCTTTACTCTTCACCATCTCACTTACATTTCCGCTATAATCTTGTCCATAAACCTTTAGATGCCCTTTAAAATTCTCTTTTTCAGGAGATACTGTGATAGAAAACTCTGACAAATCTTCCTTTTCAAAATATTCATCATTTATTTTCTCTGCTCCTGTCCTTTCTACCTGGGAAAACTTATTTATATCTATTGGTTGTTCTTCATATGGAATAAAAGCATAATTTATTCTCTCTATCCCACTAATAGCATCTTTTATCCGAATGAAAACATTCATTCTTCTTTTACTAAAATATCGGAAAAAATGGTATTTATGAAACAATAACAATGTATTTTTCTTTTTATCATCTCCATTTTCTTCTGCTTTAAAAATCAAATCTCCACTCTCATTATCAACTCCTGTATAAATAATCTCTGGTTTGTGACAATCGTATGTTATCTGCAAGTTTTTCTGATTTGCTACACACGCAGCACTATCAATAACCCCAAAGTTTAATGTATAATTTCCTTCAGCTTCTACCTGTATGTTTGTCTCATTAATTCTGATTCCATCCTCATAATAAGACTTCCATTGTAAGCTTTTCTTCTGGCTCTTAAAACGTTCCCATTCTTTCTCCATAACCATTCCATTTGAATAAAACATTTTCCCCTCTAAAGAAAAATTTATCTTATTAAAATTTTCTTCCTGTATTTTAATTGTAATCTGAGGAGCATTTTGAAAATACTGTCTTTTTCCTATCTTTTTCACTGCATTCTGATTAAGAATCACACTTGTTATCAATGGACTCTTTGTATCAACGGTATAGAGTGGACTTTCATAATATCCATTATAAATACACCTTTCTGTCTCGCTACTCTTTTCAGCTGTCATAACATTCCCAGCTTTATCTGTACAATGTATCATAAGTTTATAATGGCCATCATCGAGATTTGTAACAGAATATCGCATTACTGTTTTGGAATTTTTCTCTTGCTCTCCTTTTTCTAATTCTTGTTTTTCTGGCTCCTGCTTTATTTTTTCTGTTATTTCCTCCCATGATTCTTTGTTCTGTTCTATTTTCCCATTTAGACCATATTTTACACGATATAACTTTAATTCTATATTTTCCGCCTCTAAATTCATATCTTCAATGCAAATATCAATCGAATTTTCCCTTTTCATAAATAATTCATTTCCAGAAGAAGTAATTTTTTCTCCGTTACTCTTTAATTTTTTATTTATATTTGCCGGTGAGGATTCCGCTTCCATAACGTTAATAATGCCTTTATAATCAACCGATAGCTCTGGCGCCGACTTATCTATCGTAATGTCTGTACTCTCTATCCCTTCCTGTCCTGTCTGATTGGATACTCCTTTATTTCCTGCCAGATCAGAGCAATCAAGAATAAACTTCCATTTTCCTTCTACAGCAAAATCAAACGAAATTTGATGTAAGTTTCCTTTTTTAGTATGTGTCCATGCCAAAATGTCTAACATACCATCATTACTTTCAGCTTCATTTTCTTTGACTGCTTCCCTCGCCCTATCATCTAATGGCATCGCCTGGATATGTATACTATCTAAATCAAGGTATTTTTCCCTTATATCTATCATTCCTTTTACTGACGTATTGTAATAACATTCTTCATCTATATTGTATGTTGTATCTGTATCGCATTTTTTATCGGTATTATATATTTCATCTGTATTATAAGTTTCACTGACAGATTTCTTCGCAAATCTTATTCCTTCCTTCTTTTTATCTGCTTTCTCAAGCTTTAATCCTGCTATCTCCGGACATTTTTTATCAATCACCAGCTTTTTACTTTTGAAAGTTCCTGATAAAATATTTCCGTAATTTTCTACCGCTCCTTTATCTCCAATTAATGGCATTCCCCATCTATTTATATATTCCAGATACAAGCTATACACTTTATGTCTGTTTTTTTCTGTCTCAAAAGAAAGTGTTTTTTGATAGATTGGATTGTCACTAGCTTTTCTTTCAAACTCCCCTTGTTCATACTGTCTAATCTTATTAAAACCTTCTTGGTCAATACCACTTTCCTTCTCTGAAACCTGGAATAAAAATGACTCTTTTTCTAAGTCAGAATGAAACGTATTTTCCTCCACACCTATGGTAAATGTCCTATTATCCTTACTAAAAAGATATTGTGCAAATTCTCCCGTTCCCCCAATCCATCCTTTTGACTCTAAATATAGTTTTGGACTTTTTTCCCCTATGTCACCAGCAGTATTATCCATAACTTCTGTATCTTCATCAATTGCCAATTGTGTGATTACAGCTGCTTCTACGTAGTATGTTCTATATGTATAGATGCTTCCAACTCCCACAAAAGCTAATACAATTAATTTAAAATAAGCTTTATTCGTTATCTCATTTTTCCCCTTGTCTCCTATTCGTCTCACTCTTTTTCTCTTTATTTTATTTCTCACATGAGCTACTTTCTTTTTCAAACCACTTATTAATATTACATATACATTCGCTTTTACAAAATACAATATTGCCGCCAGAAAAAAGCAACTGCATACTATCATCCCTAACACCGCACCTTTTTCCAGATAGCTTATCTTTTGTAATAGTCGTGTATTAAGTTCCTCCTGCATCCCTCACATCCTCCTTGTCTTTAAAACTATCTGCTATCTCTATCTTCTGCTTTGCCTCATTCATAAATTGATATAGTTCTTCCATTTGTTTTTTCTCCTTTATAAAATACTTTGTTCTCTCTTCTATTTTTTCTAATTCTTTATTTAACATTTTTTTATTTATTGAACTATCCTTTAAGAACTGCTCTGCATAATTCATAATTTCTATGGTAATCTCCCGTGAAATTAAATATGCTGCTGCAAGGTCTGATTTTGTACTTTTTTGTGTCACTTCAAATTGATTTAGAGAATGGAGCGTTTTATAAAAGTCCATAAAATCTCCTGTTCCTCTTTCTCCACTTTGATCTGTTCCATTAAGCAAAAATGTATTATAATAATTAGCTATCTTTGCATATAAACCTGCTCTTTTTCTCTTTTGCTTGCCAAACGCTTCATTCTCATCTTGCGAAGTCATCGTATCAATAGCTTCACAAAACCATTTTTCTGATGCTCCTTTTCCCGTTATATTTCCCATATCATAGAAATATCCCAAGCCTAAAGCATAACTAAATTCTGCATATCCCAACGCATTGTGTTTTTGAAAGATCTCTATTACCGTCCCTTCTTCACAGACAGAATTTATAAGATCAAGTAATATTACTGCATCCTCTATCTGAAAATGATTTAGACGAATAAAATACTTTATCATGCTCTGATAAATCAGTTTTTCCTCTGGTATAAGTTCTAATGCCAGCTTATAATATTGACTGGCTTCCTTTTTATCTTCACTTTTTTCTGCTATGTTTATATATCTTACAACTGCTTCTTCCTTATAACAAAATGATACCTTTTTACACCCTATACAAAACATCAAAGATAACTGTCCTACCATCATAAAAATCAAAAACTTTATTATTTTCCTTCTCTCGTTCTCCTTTTCTTTCTGCTTTTTATAATCTATTTGCGATAAAGCGTAGGCAAGTTCTCTGCAATTCTGATACCGTTTTTCAGGCTCTGATTGTATACATTTTAAAAGAAGGCTTTTCATTTCTAAAGATATATGTTCTCCCCAATATTTCTCCGGATATATCTTATAGGGCGGCTTTTCCGGGTTATATCCCGTTAATAAGCTATAAAGCGTGACTCCCAGGCAATAAATATCCGTCCTCGCATCTGTCTGCCCCATACCTCCATATTGTTCTGGTGCTGCATAGCCTTTCGTTCCAAGATACATTGCATCACAAGCCGTATTCTTATAACAATATTCTCGGGCCGTCCCAAAATCTATAAGAACTAATCTTCCCGTTTTTTTTAATATAATATTCTCTGGTTTTAAATCTCGATAAATAATTGATGGCTTTTTCGAATGAAGATAAGAAAGAACTTCACATAACTGTTTGCCCCATATTAAAATCTCTTTTTCTTCAATCCGCCCTCTTTCATTTAAAATCTCTTTTAATGTTTTTCCCTCAATAAACTCCATTACCATCCAAATAGCATCTTTTTTCTCTATAATGTCAACAATCTTTGGAAGTCCTGGATGATCCAATCTTTTTAAAATATCCGCCTCTACTATTAGCTTCCTGCTTATCATTTCGTAATTCTCGCAATATTCCATACTTATTTCTTTAACCGCCCATTTTTGCTTTAGTCTTTCGTGTACTGCCAAATATACTGTACTCATTCCCCCTTGTCCGATTACCGATAGAATTCTATACTTTCCATCTAGCACAAAACCTGCCTTTAACATCTCCCCATCACATCCGTCAAAAAAGTATTAATCTATTTCCATTCTCTACTCCGCTTTCCTCTAATTTAAAATCAAGAGGTAATATTCGTTTGTTTTCTATACATGCCAGATAGAGTTCCAGATCTATCTGTTTCTCACAAATAATGCTTTCCTTATCCCGTATTACATCATATATTTCTTTTATGATATCTCTTATCAATGCCGTTTCTTCACATTTAAACTCATACCACTTTCCTACACCTGCAACAAAAACATCAACATATACCATCGGCAACTCCCCTATTCAGTACTTCTTTTATCTTTTCCCGGCGTTCATAATCATTATGTACATTCAAGGCCAATGCTGTTTGAAATTCTAAAATTCTCTCTCCATAATAAGCAATGCCACGTCCCGGAATCTCCGCCTTAGGAAATACAGAAATTTGTATTACATCAAAAACTTCTGTATAGGCATACTTATCCTTCATATATAAACAGATTTTTGTTTTAAAAAGCTCTGCTATTCTCATAGAAATATACATTCCAGAAAATGATTCTATCGAAATCATTACTTTTATTCCTAACTTTTCCCCCTCTCGTAATATCAAATACAGGCTATCATCATATCTCTGATATGTTTCCTCACAAAATTCAACAAACCCGTCCACTATAATTAAAATCAGCGGAAACTCTTCTTTCTCATTTTCTATTTGATTTAGTGAAACGTTATCTTCTTTTCCAACATCTCTTTTATCTTCATTGCTCTTATTCTCAATTCTTTTGCTCTTATTTTTATATTGCTTAAAATTACCCCCTGAAAATTTCTTTTTTCTTCTTTTCATTTCTTTTTTTATATTTTCAAATAATTCTTCTACTTTATCCTCTTCTTCCTCTTTTATAACCTGTTTTACCTGGGGCATTAAATCATATATGTCCATACCACTTCCATTGAAATCCAACAGATATAAACATACTTCTTCTGCTGTACTCTCTTTTAATAATGAAAATAGAAATGTTTGAAAAAAGGTACTTTTACCAGAAGCACTTCTGCCACAGATAGCTATGTGTCCGCTTTCCATAAGATTTAAGGAAAATATAGACTGTTCCTGATTTTCGGGATCATCAAAAATACCGACACATACTTCCAAGTTCTTATTCATGTCAACTCTTTGCCTTTTCTCTTTTAACTTTTTATCTTTATTCATTTCTTTGTGAATCTCATTCAAATATATATACTTCGCCAATGGCTCCAGCCATAATTTTCTTCCCTCTTGATATTCCTTTTCTTTTGCAAAACGTATAATATACTGTTTGATTGCCTGCAATTGTGTTATCTTTTTCTTTCTGTTCTTCTCAGCATTCTTTCTTCTTTTATATATGGTTCCATCTGTTTGAACCAGACATGCTGCCACTTCCGTATCCTCTTGCTGAAATAAAGCCCCGCTCCAGCCTGCCTGGAACAACTCATATACTTCATTATTCCCTACCTGCAAGTATCCTCTTCCTGTTTGTGTAATCTGGCAGGCATCCATGTTATGAAGCATATCCATGCTATCTTCCCTTTCCTGCACTTTAAGACAAATTCGGAATCTTGAATTACTCCATATCTTATCGTCAACAACACCTCCTGGTTTTTGAGTTGCCAGCAGCAAATGAACACCTAAGCTCCTCCCTACTTGAGCAACACTAATTAATTCCTGCATAAATTCCGG
>JABLTL010157526.1_pt1 | contig 10393 bp, 9 predicted proteins | sample 7160151 | NCBI WGS metagenome assembly JABLTL01 (sample SAMN14651223, study PRJNA627086) | human gut metagenome | isolation source: feces | host: Homo sapiens
AAAGTGCCAAAGATAAAAGTGCTCGATGAAGACTTTATTGACGAGGCTCGCACTCGTGCGTTCTATGCCGAAGGTAAATGGTCGGCAGCCGACTATAAGGCTCTATACAAACAAGCATACAGGAAAATGCGTGAGAGGTGTCTTACACCTTCGAATATAAAAAGTGCTCAAAACAATGGCGACATACAGATTGCCAACCTACTCCATTCTATGGGCTACGAACATGTAAAGATTGAATGGGAGAAATAGTATAGTATTAACGACGACAAAACAACACATGCAACAGTTCAACGACTTCTTTGCTTCTGTCAGCAGTTTCCTCTGGGGATGGCCTATGATGATACTGCTTTTAGGAACACACATCTTTATGACGATACGCCTGCGTTGTCCACAACGCAAATTGTTTACTGCCATACGCTTAAGTATCGAGCGCGACAAGGATGCCTCGGGAGATGTGTCGCAATTTGGCGCTTTGGCTACAGCCCTCGCAGCTACTATAGGTACTGGTAATATAATAGGTGTAGCAACAGCCATAGCTCTTGGCGGTCCGGGAGCTGTATTCTGGTGCTGGATAACAGGTGTATTTGGTATTGCCACCAAATATGCAGAAGGCTTGTTGGCAATAAAATATCGTGTGCAAACTCCTACAGGCAAGATGCTTGGCGGACCGATGTATGCTTTGGAAAAGGGATTAGGATGGAAAACCATGGCTATTCTATTTGCTATCTTCACGATGATAGCTTCGTTTGGCATCGGCAATACCGTGCAGGCAAATGCTATAGCTACTATTGCCAACAATACCTATGGCATTTCGCCATGGATAATGGGTGCTGTGGTATGCGGACTAACTGCAGCCGTAATCATTGGTGGAGTAAAGAGCATAGCTAAAGTTTGTGGAATGCTCGTACCTTTTATGGCGCTGTTTTATATCTTAGGTTGCATCTACATCTTATTCGTAAACCACAACTATGTTTGGCCTGCCATATCTTTGATTTTGAAGTGCGCCTTCTCGCCCGAAGCAGCAGGCGGAGGTTTTGCAGGCTCCAGCATCATGATGGTGGCTCGCTATGGTTTGGCTCGTGGTTTGTTTAGTAATGAGTCAGGTCTTGGTAGTGCACCTATAGTTGCAGCAGCTGCTCAAACTCGCAACCCTGTGCGCCAAGCTTTGGTTTCTTCTACAGGCACATTCTGGGATACCGTCATTATCTGTGCTCTTACAGGTATCGTCATCGTTAGTAGCATTATAGCCTATCCCGATATCAGCTATCATGATGGTGCAGCATTAACAAAGATGGCATTTGGCAAAATACCATACGTAGGCGAACCATTGCTGAGCTTCGGTTTGCTTACCTTTGCTTTCTCCACCATCCTTGGCTGGAGCTATTATGGCGAAAGGGCTGTGGAATATCTAAAGGGAAAGAAATGGTCGTATGTATACCGTCTGCTATATATTGTGGCAGTATACGTAGGTAGCGTCGCAAGCCTAAATATCGTTTGGAACATTGCAGACTGCATGAATGCGCTCATGGCAATACCAAACCTTCTGTCGCTTCTGTTCCTCAACGGCATACTGGTACACGAAACAAGAAAGTATCTTTGGAGAGACAGACTTGATAAAGAAATGGAAGAACAATAATATATAAGGTATACAGCTGAGCCTTTATATATTAAAGCTAGGCAATTAATAAATAAAGGCTGAACAATACTACTTAAAAAAGAGTTGGGAGAAGAATAATAACCACAAGATTATTTATTCTTCTCCGAGCTCTCACGCATTTTCAATATCATTGGCACCACCTCGCGATATATCTTTGTATCGCCTTTTATTTGGCGCATAAGAAGTTCACAAGCTTTGCTACCCTGTTCGCCTGCTTGATCCATGATAACAGAAAGCTTAGGAGTAACGAAAGCTGCTGAGTCGCCATCGGTAAAGCCAATAATAGCAACATCGTCAGGAATTCGAAGACCTAATGATTTTATTGCATCAAAGGCGGCATAAGTGATGATATCATTGAAAGCCAAGATAGCATCAGGACGATTCTCGGAAGTCAAGAGTTTGATAGTTGCATTTCGGGCAACATCAAAGTCTATCTTGTCGCAAACAATCAATACCCTATCAATAGGTATACGAGCGTCTTTCAAAGCTTGCAGATATCCATGCTTTCTGCGCTTTACCATATCAAGGTGGTTTGGCCCCCCGATAAAAGCAATACGCTTAGAACCTGTTTCCAAAAGATGAGTTGTGGCATCGTAAGCAGCAACATCGCCATTGGCAACAACTTGCGATATCTTGTCCGACAAACAAGTACGTGCAAACATCACGGTAGGAACGCCCTGGTCGCACAACTGCTCTATATGACTATAGTCAACGGTATCTTGCGCCAAACAAATAATTATTCCCTCAACATGAAGCGAAAGGAAATTCTCTATCGCACGCTTCTCAAGTTCACAACTCTCATGACTATTCGCACTAAACACCGAATAGCCCAGCTTAGAGGCATAGCATTCTATACCATCCAATACTGCTGCGTAATAATGGGTGACAAGATTAGGTACCACCACGCCAATAATATGTGGTGCCTCCTTGCGTAAGCTTTGTGCAAAAGGATTAGGACGATAATTGCGTTCGGCAGCTAAAGCCTTGACACGAGCTCTCATTTCTTCACCAACTTCATGGCTTCCATGTAGTGCTCTTGATACCGTAGCTATACTAACGCCTAATTCGTCAGCTAAATCCTTCAATGAGGTTCTATGTCGTTTCATGGTCTTTATACAGTTAGTCAGCTTTTTGCTTTTATAATTGTAAAATTTACAACATATTAATTGCAACTTACCAATTAAAGTAAAAATAGCATTATCAATTGCAAAGATAACAAAATAATCGATATTCGCAAACGTTTGCGTGTTTTTTTTTTCATATAAAAGCTTGTTTATTCATAAGAAAAGGCTTATATTTGCAGCATAATTGGAAATGAGTAATGAATAGTTGATAATAAGTTAGTTAGAAAACAGGACCAATATTGTCGTGAGACAATTTGGTCTTTTTTTTATGCCCATATCTAACTAATATGAGTTTGCCTAATTAGGATAACGGTAACTAACAAAAAAGAAATACATTACTAAGTAGGTTTTCTTAATATATTAATATAATCTTCTTTACGTCAAGTCTTTGCATCATACTTCTCAGTTTCTATAAACTGATGGTCGAAATCAACATCATACATTTCGCCCTCTTTCAGTTGGCTAGATGCAAACATACAATTGAGCAGTAAAGCATTGAGAGTGTCAGCCGTGTTGAAATCGTAGTTCTTACCCGTATCTGATGTATATGAGATGTTTTCTTGCGTCAGTTCTTTTATCGCTCTGAGGATAGTATCAGAACTACAAGTACGAAGTGTCGGATGAAGCGAGAGATGGGTCATCAAATGAGTAGTGACATCCTCTATACATGAGCCACCACAGAAATAGATACTCATGAGAGAACGGATGATTTCGCTGTACTAATAACCGAAGGTTTTCGTTAAGCCAAATGAGCAGAGCTAAGTTTACTTAAGCTCTGCCATGGCGAGAAAACGTGCCATGAAATGGAACGATTTGCATCTTTGACCGAGGGTTGAGTCGATTACAGAAGACAATGTGGAGTCAAATTGCTCCATAACCCAAAAATATTCCTCCAAAAGGAGTGAGTTTCTCAGATTTAATTTGTATCTTTGCCATGTCTATCGTTGAATTTTCTTGCTTATTTTGCAACACTAAGATAAGTAAATTCTTCGACATGAAAAAATTCTGGGCAACTTTTGTTGCTCAGGTACTTAAAAAGTTTAAGTTACAATAGTGTTGCGGAATTAAGGATTTTTCAAGAACTTACAACAAAAAAACTCTTTAGATTAGGCTTGTGCACTTTGGCTGACGCAGTAAATTCGCAAAATGTTTCAAAATGTTATAAAAGACAGATCTAACGCAAATTATAAGATTTTGCCCTCTATAGATAGGGAAATAACTTTAAAATTATCTATTTGTTGAGGACAAAGAAGTGTAGTACATTAAATATTTTTTTATGAAAAAGCAAATTTTTATGATGGTGTTTCATACAGCGTGTATTATTTTACTCATACTATTTGGCATTTCTCCTCAAATAGTATATTCTCAAAACGTGGTTTATGTTGACTATGTTGAATCATTCAATGAAATGCATGATACAAACATGGTTTCATTGCCAATTATAAATAAAAAGAATAGACTTAAATCAAATTCGTGTATTTCGTTCAAAATTGAGCCTGACAGTAACGTGCCAGATTCTGTTGTGAAATGTTTAGAAGTAGCTACTGATATTTGGCGGTCATGTCTGAATACTAACTCAAGCCATATCATCAAGCTACAATTATTATGGGGTGATTTATCAGCAGGTGAAGATATCAAAACTAAAGTCTCGTATTTTAAAGATGCTGACAACAACAATGACTATGTTCCTGCCAGTTTGTATTATAGCTTGCATCCAGATTTGCAAGACGATGACTTTTACGATGCGATTATAACAATCAACAAGAATCTTGATTGGGATTGTGGATATAGTGCAGAAAATACAAATAATGTACGTAGTCTAAATTATGCGTTGCTCAGAAGTATTGCCGTTGCATTGGGATTTGGGAGTAGCCTATCCTTAACACCTCTAAGTACAGGTTCTATCATCAAGTTTCCATTCACACAAGGGCATTCTTTATTTGACAAGCTTCTTGTCTCAGATAATGGAATTTGGCTGAAGGATCTTAATAATAAAGGAAGAATTCAGAACCCAGAAATAGTTGAGTTCTGTACCGGTGTAAAAGGTGAAGTATATATAGATGGGCTATATAATAACTCTACCGAAAAGAAAAACTATAAAATGTATACGCCCTCAAATTATGAAAATACGAAATCTCTTGTTTATTTAGACAATGAACAATCGTTGATGCATTATTCTCTAGACAAATCGTTTAAAAAATTACAAGTTGATAATATAACTGCAAATGTATTAAATAAGATTGGCTGGAATTTGATTGCCAATAATCAGAATAATATTAAGATAATTGGAAATGGCATACCAGACTCAGGTATTACTTCCGCATATACTCCACATCAATTTTATTTAGATGGGGTTGGGACAGAACAAATCATCAATGCAAGATGGTGTTTTTATATTCCAACTATCGATGGAAATGAATCTTTACAAAAGAGTACGAATGGAACTTTATCATTTAGCATTGATGAGATTTCTTTCCCTGGTAATTATGCAGTTAATGTAAATGGAGATATTTATGGAAAAATAATATTTACAGGATTGCTGAATGGCACCGAGATATGTTTGCAATATAATTTAACATTAGAACTTAAGCCGTCTATTACAAACGTGACTTTTGTCAAACGCAATAACGTTAATGGAAATTCCTATGATGTAGTATGCAAAGTTGATTATAAAGGGTCGGACTATCTTTATGTGACACTTGAAGAGGAATATGGATCGTCTTTAAGAAGTCAGTTCGTTAGAGAGCCATATTTAGCACATTTTGTCTGTAGCAACATTAATTCCCCATACTACGCATGGATAGATATAAAGGTAGAAAACACTTATGGTAGTGATATATATACAATTGAACTACCACCAGATTACTATATGAGAAGCCCATTAATTCCGAATAATATACAGTCATCATCTAATAGTGACTTTACGGAAATAAAGGTGTATAACTCAGGGGGATGTTATATAAAAACAATAAAAAGAGATTCAGAGCTTAATAATTTTCCACCAGGTTTGTATGTTTTAAAATATTATAAAGAAAAATCAATGGTGAAAACATCAAAATTTTTAAAATGAAACGCATAACTTTGTTTTTTATTGTTTGTTTACTATCTGCTAACAGTATAGCGCAAAAAATTGCCTCATCAATTCTGTTGCAAGATGGAACAATTATAGATTCTTCTCACATTTTCATGGATGGTGAAGAACCAACATTTTATGTCGAAAATGGCCAATATGAGAATATCGTTTGGTCGTTTAGTTTTCTTGGTAGAGATGGTGAGAAATATAAATGTATTGAATCCAATGAAAGAACAAATACCTTTACGTTCAAAATAGATCCCAAGATATTTTCGGGGACTAACTTAATTAGCAATTGTCAATTAATAGAGTTCCCAAATGATTCCTCTGTCTATTTTCGTTGTTCTGTAGATTTGCTGCAGAATAACGTAATAAAAGACAACGTTACGATTCTACTCAACGTGTTTCCTTCGCGTGCTAAAATAAAAAAGGCTTCTATTTCCGGTAACTTTGATTTTGAAGACGGTGGATATAATCCTTTTGCAGAATTAAAGTTATTATGCTCTTCTGACAGAACGAATGACTTCAGAATTGTATCATATGTTTCAGATAGTTTATATGTATTTCAGTTTCATGAATATTGCACACAAATCTACGATGAAGTCACCACAACCAAGATAGAACAAAATTTACATGAAATTAAATACGACTATGCTGATTGGGGAAATTTCTATACTATTGTCTCTTATAATAAATACGGAGCGATTCGCGGAGATACCATATTTACCAATGACATTATTGTTGACAGTGAGATTGTTCATTTCATAGAAGAATACCATAACCAAATAACATCCATTGATGAAACACGAAATGACGATGTAAAGTTATCGTGGAAAAACAATTTTCTTACTATAGAAGGCCTCTCATGCTCGCAAATTCTATTAGAAATTTATACAACAGACGGAACATTAATAAGCAGAAAAACCAAAACCAAAATAATAGATATGAGTGATTATTGCAGCGGTGTATACATTGTCAGAATAAAACATAATAATCAGATAATAACAAAAAAAATATTCAAGAGATGAAAAAGGTTACATTATTTTTATTATTGTTAGTTGTGGCTCTATCCATGAATAGCCAGACCCTTCTAGAGTCAGACTCCTATGGATTAGACCAGTACATCGAGAAATGCTCTGACATTCCCGTGTTGAGACAAATTAACGGAGGAACAGTATTCAAAATCACCTATGAGCCTGAAGAGGCCTGGGATAATGCGATGAAGGGAGCCTTCGAATATGCGTGCAAAATTTGGGAAGAGCAGTTGCCAAATACATTGCCAATCAACATACATGCAAAAATAGGAGTAATACGTGGTTCTAATAATGGTAAACTTTTATCTAAAGTACAACCAACATCTTATAACTTCTATAATACTGATGAGAATTTGTCAAGCCGAATAAAGTATGTTCTTTTAGAGGAGTATAATACAGGCTATAATGCCACTTTCACGGACTCAATTGTAAGTGGTGATTTTTTCAACAAACCCGATATTACAATTACGTATAACAAGAATATGCTTGACGAGTTCTCTTATTCTCTTTATAACACTCCAGTTGATAAATACGACTTTGTCACTGTAGTTTTGAGAGACATAGCAAAGGGTTTAGGCTTTATTTCTGGTTTTACGGCAAATTCTTCTACTGGGGCTTTTCAAAATCTTAACAAGCCTACGTTATATTTTGAGAAGATAATTAAAGAAGTCCTTGGGACTGAAAATATTCATGTTGCATATCAAAACGCTACTAGAGGGACTTTATCCCTTCAAGTACCTTATTACGGCAATCTGAATCTATACGCTCCTAATGATTGGCAAAATGGAGTTTCACTGAACTATTTTATACCAGATAGCACAAAGAACATAACCGAAATTCTAAACTATCAATTAGGAAGAGGAAGTGTTATAAGAAACATTACTGATAATTATAATAAGTTGTTTCAATACTTACAAGGATGGCAAACCTACAATATTACAACGGGTTATAATGATAGAGTAAGTTCTAGTGGCTCAACAAATAATAAGTTTGCTTATAATGGTTCGATTAACATTGCATTAAATTCTATTGCATCAAATTCAAATAATCAGTTCGATAATAAAATTACCCTATGCGAAACAATTTCCGAAAATACACAGAACCAAAATGAAAATTTTATACTTTCAAATTATTTGTTCCCTTATGATTACAAATATCCGGATTCAGGAGGAAGTGGAAGTTGGCTCATTTCATTATTAAAGAAAGATGGTACTTGGGACCTAGTATATAGGCAGGATACAGGAGGTTTTGACATACCACTTCAAGTTAGTATGTCGGATTTAAACATCAATCCTGATCATAGCCAATATCAACGTACATGTGATGGCTATTTACGATGTAGAATTACTCATTACAAACAAGAATATGACCATCTGTATCACAGACCAATATATAAAATACAAAATCGTTATTATGTATTAGATTATTTACCACAAAAGGTAAAAATGAAATACAATTCGACAATTTCTACGGTTTCAAATCTAAATAATATTATATCTGATGATTATACACGAGATATAAGAATTAGTATTAATGGACTCGAAGGCGTCAACAGAGTAGTTGTGGAACAATTAGATGAGGGTAATGATTTACCAGTTAGATATGAGGTGCCAAATTTCAAAAAGGGTTACTTTACAGCTACTGTAGATAAGGAATTATATACCCAATTTGCCATATACTCATATAACAATAATGGTAGTACAAAAAGTGATTATCTAACCATAGAGCCACTTTATACTGTTCAACAATTATTCGATATACAATTAGAAAGTAATGAAATATTTTTAACCTATAATAATAGGCGCGCTCTACCTAAGAACGTCAAATACAATATTTATTCAACTAATTTTAATAATGTTTCAATTCTTAAAAAAGGTGTTATTGAATCAGAAAACAGTACCATTGATATTAGTGAGATTAATAGCGGTAATTACATTTTGAGGATATACGCAGACGGCATCCAACAAAATTTGAAATTTTCGAAATAGCGTAAGCATTCAAAATTTCCCAACATTCAAATTGGAAGCGGCTAGAATGATCAACCTCCATTAAGTAGTCGAAGCACACTTGTTGAGTAGTTTACAGAAAATTTCAAATAAATATTGCTATAACCAATATATCCAGCACTAGTTACTTTATTTCGTAATTACCTAAACAACAACTGACACTCCATCCAACGACGGTGTTCGATGTATGCGCTACGTTTGCCGTTGAAGTGGCAAAAACCGAGGAATTCGGGTAAGATGTCACGGCGGCCTGCTTCAAGTTTTTTGAGCAGGTCGCTTTTTGGCTTCTTGCTATTGCCGAGCAAGACGGCTGGACCACAATTGTAGCTCAGACAGGCTAGCAACAGGGAATCACGCCCGTAGGAGCGGAACATGGCGCAATGCTTACGCAAGTCTGAGTGCAGTATGGCATCGGCTTTCTCTGGCGTTATTGGGTAAGTCAGGTTTTCGCCAGGCTGAATGCGTTGGCCATAGCCGATGTAAGGATAATGTTTCCGCGTATGCCATTGTTCGTAATACTTGATGATTCGGACGGCTCGCTCAAATTGCGGCAGGTTCATCAGATTCAGCCACGCTTGTGCAGAGGACGAGAGCGATACGCCGAAGAACAATGTCAATGTGAGTAGTAAAGTTCTCATGGGAAAAAGATATTTGAAAACCGCCAAAGTCACCAGTATATGTGGCCTTGGCGGTTTTGGATTAGCGGTGACAGTGAGGACGTTCCTCCTCTTGTGGTTCAGGTTTCGGTATCTCTCGTGAGGCAAGGCGTTCCTCCTACTGCATCTGCGCCACTGCAGGTTTCTCTGCCTCTTTCACCTAGGGCGGTGTGTACTCCAGCCCTTGGTCAAGTCGCTCCTGAATATTGTCAATACAGGTGCAGAGCATAGACGAAGCCCTCTTCACGTCAGTCAATGTCGTTTTGAGGAAATCGGGCGACTCCTTCAGGTTGTCCAACCACGATTTCAGATAGCAGGCACTGTCCTCCTTGATTTTCTTGGCAATACCTTGATATACAATATAGGTATCCGTTAAGAGAAAGAAACTGTAACCCCAAGGTTATGGAGAGTCTTTTGTTCCCATCGGAAAACGAATGGTTACGATTGACAGACTATATCAGATGCACCAACTTATCTTCAAACGTAGGGTAATAGTCATCAACCTGCATTAACTCTAAAGTACTTTCAAGGTAACCGAGGTTAACGCTATCACAACTTAACGATGTGTTTATTTTGACGATGAAATCCATTTCACCGTCAAAACACTCCGCAAACACTAACTTAAAGTCTGTCAGACGTTTACCTCGTATAATATCGTAGCCGTTTTTGGTGAGGTCGGAGTTGTATTTCTCTATCAGATTGTCAATGGTGCGTTCTGTTACTTCATAAAATTCAGCCACCTGTCGTTTTATCAAGGTGTACTGTCCTTCAAACATTTAAGCTATATAAATAATTATGAACACCTACTTAATATAATGATTGTATCAATTATCACTCCTAATA
>JABLTL010089986.1_pt1 | contig 10373 bp, 13 predicted proteins | sample 7160151 | NCBI WGS metagenome assembly JABLTL01 (sample SAMN14651223, study PRJNA627086) | human gut metagenome | isolation source: feces | host: Homo sapiens
ATAACAACGGTTTTGAATATATTGCTTTAGACGAGAATGGCATTTCTTCCGGTTTTATCGTGATCCATTTTATAGTAAACGCCCGGGCTTCTTACAAGCTGTGAAACGATAACACGCTCAGCACCGTTGATAACGAATGTACCATTGTTGGTCATGTAGGGAATGGGACCCAGGAATACATCCTGAATAACCGTATCAAAGTCCTCATGATCGGGGTCGGTACAGAAAAGTTTCAGCTTTGCCTTCAAAGGCACGCTGTATGTCAGACCTCTCTCCAGGCACTCCTCAATTGAGTAGCGGGGTGGGTCAATATAATAATCCAAGAACTCCAGTACGAAGTTGTTGCGTGTATCGGCAATGGGGAAATTCTCCGAAAACACCTTATACAAGCCATCGTTCTTGCGGAGTTCGGGAGGTGTGTCCAACTGCAAGAAGTCCTTGAAAGACTTCAACTGCACTTCCAGAAAATCCGGATAAGGCATCGGACTCTTTACGGAAGCGAAATTAACTCTTTGGTTAACCAATTTAGCCATCTAAAGTTGTTTATAAGACTCGTTGAAAGGATATAGACACAAAAAGGCAAAGAACCCTCTACCAGAGGATCCTTTACCTATACCTGCTTTGACAGGGTTGATTACTTCAGCTCGATCTCAGCACCAGCCTCCTCGAGAGTCTTCTTCAGAGCCTCTGCGTCAGCCTTAGCCATACCTTCCTTCAGAGTGCTGGGAGCACCGTCAACGAGATCCTTAGCCTCCTTCAGGCCCAGACCGCAAGCCTCCTTAACAGCCTTCACAACCTGGAGCTTAGCAGCACCTGCGCTCTTCAGCACCACGTCGAAGCTTGTCTTCTCCTCCTCAGCGGCAGCTGCACCAGCTGCACCAGGAGCAGCAACAGCAACAGCAGCTGCTGCGGGCTCGATACCATACTCATCCTTCAGGATGGTTGCCAACTCATTAACCTCTTTCACTGTCAAGTTAACCAACTCTTCAGCAATAGCCTTCAAATCTGCCATAATATTCTTACTTTTTTTATTTTTTACTTTGTTTGTTTATTGCGGGATACGGATTACTCACCCTTCTCACCAAGAGTTTTCAGAACTCCATGAATTGTATTCTGTCCAGACTGCAGTGCAGACAGAACATTCTTGGCCGGAGACTGCAGCAAAGACACAATCTCAGCAATAACCTCATTCTTGCTCTTGATTGAGCAGAGAACATCAAGCTGCTCTGCGCCAATATACAGACCCTCCTCAGCATAAGCAGCCTTCAGAGCGGGCTTCTCTGCCTTCTTGGTCTTGTACTCCTTGATCATCTTAGCAGGAGCATTGGCAACATGTGTGAACAGCACAGCAGTGGTACCCTTCAGGACATCCTTCAGGACATTGAACTCCTCACCCTTTGCCTCGAGAGCCTTCTCAAGCAGTGTGTTCTTCACAACCACCATCTTGAGTTCCTTATCAAAGCAACTTCTGCGGAGCTCAGATGTTGTAGCGGCATCCATACCCTCTACATCTACCATGTAGAAGTGGGGATACTCCTTCAGCAACTCTCCAAGATGTGCGATAATAGCACTTTTATCTTCCTTTCTCATGATTTTCCTCGAATTTAGATTTCCTCAGTAGCCTTAGGGTCAATCTTGATGCCGCGGCTCATTGTACTTGAAAGATAAATGCTCTTTACATAGGTACCCTTAGCAGAAGAAGGCTTCAACTTGATAATAGTTGAGATGAACTCCTTCGCATTCTGGGCAATCTGGTCGGCAGTGAAAGACACCTTGCCGATAGACGTGTGTACGATACCAGTCTTATCAACCTTGAAGTCGATCTTACCCTGCTTTACCTCGCGAACAGCCTTGGCAACATCCATTGTCACAGTACCGCTCTTGGGGTTAGGCATCAAGCCACGGGGACCGAGAACACGACCCAGTGCACCAATCTTACCCATGATGGAGGGCATAGTGATGATAACATCTACATCTGTCCAGCCACCCTTGATTTTCTCAATGTACTCATCGAGGCCAACATAGTCAGCACCAGCCTCCTTGGCAGCAGCCTCAGCGTCAGGTGTGCACAAGCAGAGCACACGAGTCACCTTACCTGTTCCATTGGGCAGAGACACCACGCCACGTACCATCTGATTAGCCTTTCTGGGGTCAACACCCAGACGCATATCGATGTCAACGGAAGCATCAAACTTGGTGGTAGAAATCTCCTTCACCAAAGCTGAAGCCTCTTTCAGAGTGTATGCCTTCCCTGCTTCAATCTTGTCAGCCACCAACTTCTGGTTCTTTGTCAGTTTACTCATCTTAATTGAAGTTTAAATTATTTTCCAGGGAATTCACCCTTTACGGTGATGCCCATACTTCTGGCTGTACCTGCAACCAAAGTCATGGCAGACTCTACAGTGAAGCAGTTCAAATCTGGCATCTTATCCTGAGCGATTGTCCTCACCTGATCCCAAGTGATTTCAGCCACCTTCTTACGGTTAGGCTCTGCAGAACCACTCTTGATCTTCGCAGCCTCCATCAGCTGTACAGCCACAGGGGGAGTCTTAACGATGAAATCATAAGACTTGTCTGTGTAGTAAGTGATGACCACGGGAAGCACCTTACCGGCACGATCCTGTGTTCTGGCGTTGAAGGCCTTGCAGAAATCCATGATATTGATGCCCTTTGAACCAAGAGCAGGACCCACTGGGGGAGATGGATTCGCAGCGCCGCCCTTAATCTGCAATTTGATTAATCCAGCAACTTCTTTAGCCATTGTTATTTCTAATTATTTAATTATCTGATCAGCATCATCCGCGTGTAACACATCGCGACTTACTGCTTCTCTACTTGCATAAAGCCCAAATCCAGCGGAGTCTTACGTCCGAAGATCTTGACCATTACCTTCAACTTCTTCTTGTCACTGATGACTTCCTCGATGACAGCATCAAAACCGCTGAAGGGACCTTCTGTCACCTTCACGCTCTCACCCACCTCGAAGGGGATGTCAACGTCTTCAGGAATTTCTGCAATCTCATCAATTGTGCCCAGCATCTGCTTCACTTCTGCAGGACGCAGTGGCATAGGAGTTGTACTGCTCTTGGTATCGCTCAAGAAGCCCAGTACATCGGGAATGTTTCTCAGCGTAGCCTGTACCTCGCCAACGAGTTCGGCCTCCACAAAAACATATCCGCTGTAGCGGTACTTCTCTTTGACCTTACGCTTACCGTTAGTAACCGTAACGACCTTCTCGGTAGGAATAAGAACTTGGGACACATGTTCAGCGAATGCTCCACCTTGATGAAGCATTGCGTCCACGTATTCCTTTACCTTGCCTTCCTTTCCACTTATGGCACGCATTACGTACCATTTCATTCCAGTATCAGCCATTTCTCACCGAAAGATTATCGCAAAATACCATAGATGAACTCCATACCCTGCTGGAACACGAAGTCCATGACAAATACGACCAGTGCGATGCATAGGGAAGCTGTTAAAACTACAACCGCGCTGCTCATAAGTTCAGAACGTGTTGGCCATGAGGTCTTATGCACAAGTTCTTCGTATGAATCCTTGCAATATGTTTTAATATTCTCAAACATAGAAATTTTCTTTTTGCACGGGAAGAGAGGCTCGAACTCCCGACACCTGGTTTTGGAGACCAGTGCTCTACCAACTGAGCTATTCCCGTAAATAAGAGTCCTCCCCGTTTAATGAGAGAGGACTCTCTATATTATTTCCTTATTCAGGAAACATTCTTTCGATTAGTCGAACACCTCTGTGATCTGACCAGAACCTACGGTGCGACCACCCTCACGGATAGCGAAACGCAGACCAACGTTCAGAGCAACAGCATAAATCAGCTCAACCTTAATCTCCACGTTATCACCGGGCATTACCATCTCAACGCCCTCGGGCAGATGAATCTCACCTGTGCAGTCCATTGTGCGGAGGTAGAACTGAGGACGGTACTTGTTGCCGAATGGTGTGTGACGACCACCCTCTTCCTTCTTCAGCACGTAGATAGATGCCTTGAAGCCCTTGTGAGGAGTGATAACTCCGGGGTGGGTGATAACCATACCACGCTTAACGTCCTGCTTGTCGATACCACGGAGCAGCAGACCTACGTTGTCACCAGCTTCGCCCTCGTCAAGAATCTTGCGGAACATCTCAACACCAGTAATAACTGACTTCTTGTCCTCGCCGAGACCCAGAATCTGAACCTCATCACCTACCTTAACGACACCAGTCTCGATACGACCAGTAGCCACTGTACCACGACCTGTGATTGAGAACACGTCCTCAACAGGCATCAAGAAGGGCTTATCGATATCACGTACAGGCTCCTGAATCCAGGTGTCGCAAGCGTCCATCAGATCCATAACCTTCTGCTCCCACTCGGGTACACCATTCAGAGCACCCAGAGCTGAACCGCGGATGATAGGAGTCTCTGCCTCGTAGCCATAAGATGTCAACAGCTCAACCATCTCCATCTCAACCAGCTCCAGCATTTCCTCATCATCAACCATATCGCACTTGTTCAGGAACACCACCAGACGGGGAACGTTCACCTGACGAGCGAGCAGGATGTGCTCACGAGTCTGAGGCATAGGACCATCAGTAGCAGCAACCACGATGATAGCACCATCCATCTGAGCAGCACCAGTAACCATGTTCTTCACATAGTCGGCGTGGCCCGGGCAGTCCACATGAGCGTAGTGACGCTTAGCTGTCTCATACTCGATGTGAGCGGTGTTGATAGTAATACCACGCTCCTTCTCCTCGGGAGCATTATCAATCTGGTCGAAAGACTTAACATCCTCTGAGCCGAAGCCCTTGTCGTGAAGAGTCTTAGAGATGGCAGCAGTAAGAGTAGTCTTACCGTGGTCCACATGACCGATAGTACCAATGTTCACATGGGGTTTGGTACGTTCGAACTTTTCTTTTGCCATAGCGTTTGTATATTTTAATAGTGTTTAGTCAAACCAATAACCTGTTGAGCTGCTTCCGAGAGTTGAACTCGGGACCTCATCCTTACCAAGGATGCGCTCTACCACTGAGCTAAAGCAGCAACGATTATCATTTGTATTATCTCTTTCAGTGAGCGGAAGACGGGGCTCAAACCCGCGACCCCCAGCTTGGAAGGCTAGTGCTCTATCGACTGAGCTACTTCCGCATACTCAAAAAAGATGTGGGTGGTGATGGATTCGAACCACCGAAGGCGAAAGCCAGCAGATTTACAGTCTGCCCCATTTGGCCACTCTGGTAACCACCCTAAGAAGTTTCAGTATCTTGCCATCCCGCCTCGCCTGGAGGGAGGAGCCTCTTGTCGGATTCGAACCAACGACCCCGAGATTACAAATCACGTGCTCTGGCCAACTGAGCTAAAGAGGCGTTTTGCAGTCGTTCAGCAGATGCCGTCTCGACTAAACGGCTGCAAAATTAGGCATTATTTTTGAACTACCAAAACTTTTGGCCGCTTTTTTAGCGATTTTTCTGCTTATCCTTATTTTTGGACAGCTGTCTTGTCAGCGTATCCACAGTTTTCAGCGTTGCTTCCTCAAATGTGTCGCATACCTCCTGGGCAAACAATGTTGCTCCCGCCACCTGCAGCCTTATGGCCACTTCCTTATTCATGGCGGTCTCGGGCTTCACGACCTTCAATGACACCTCTACCTTTCCTGTTTCGCCACCAAACTTCTCCAGTTTGCTCACCTTCTTCTCAATGAACTCGGTCAGCTTGTCTGTGGCATCAAAATGAATCGCCTGAATTTTAATGTCCATAATCTCCTCCTTTTTTAAAGGTTTTACTTAGCTCTTGGATGAGCATGCTTATAAACTTCCTTCAACTCTTCGAACGAGGTATGTGTATATACCTCGGTGGTGGATAGGCTCTCGTGTCCAAGCAACTCTTTCACCGACTGCAGGTCGGCGTGATGGTTAAGCATCGACGTGGCAAAACTATGCCTCAGCACGTGCGGGCTTCGTTTCTGCTGGGTCGTGACAAGAGACAGATACCTCTTGACCATTTCCCTCACGCCGGACGGACTCATTTCACCACCCGCCCGTTCATCTACGAACAGGACATCTGTGGAGAAACCACGCTCAGAGCAGAATTGTCCACGAAGGGACAGATACTCGCACATACTGTCGCGCAACTCTACACCAAAAGGCACAAGTCTCTGCTTGTTTCGCTTTCCAGTCACCTTCAACTGCATCTGATTCATATCAAAATCAGGCATCCTCAGTCCTGTAAGTTCCGAGAGTCTTATACCCGTTGAGTAGAATGTCAGCAGAATGGTCTTGTCACGCACCCCCTTGAAGGACGCATCGAAGAAGTCACCGTCAAACAGATGATTCATCTCCTCCTCCCGAACATATCCAGGCAGAGTCTTGTCCTTTTTAGGTGCACGCACCAGATGAGCAGGATCCTTGGTCACCATCTTGCGTTTCATCAGGAATCGGTAGAACGTGCGTAGGGCGCTCAGACGCCTTCCCACGCTACTTGCCTTATTTCCACGCTCCATGATAGACACTTCCCATTGGCGAACCACATCGGCGTCTATGCTATTCCAGTCAAGTTCACTATCCAGTCCTAAGTAAAACCGCTCGAACTCTTTCAAGTCAGCCTCATACCCCGCAATGGTATGCTCGGAAAGATTCCGCTCATATCTGAGGTAATCAACAAAGGACTTTATCCACATCTTCGAATGTTTACAAGGCGAAGTTAGGACTTTTTTCCCGTTCCTCCAAGGGAACGGCGCGCTTTTTAGGATTTTTTTAATCCTCTACGCGGCGCAGCTGCTGCACATACACGGCACGCTCCTTAGCGAGACGCTTCAGCACAGAGGGCTTGTCGAACTGCTGACGTGCGCGAAGTTCCTTCACCACACCAGTCTTCTCAAACTTGCGCTTAAACTTCTTCAGAGCTCTCTCAATGTTCTCACCTTCTTTTACAGGTACTACAATCATTGTTTTGTTTATTTAATTATACTAACTTTAGTTACTTGCACTTAATGCGGCGCAAAATTACGCATTGTTTTCGAGACGACAAAACTTTTCTGCCTTTTTCGTCAGCTTTCGCCATTTTAGCAGCCTTTCTGCGATATTCTCACGCGCATATATAATATAAGAGGAACGCACACACGCGCGTTCCTCTTATTATTACAACGGATGAAGTTTCCTTTTCCAAGCCGCGCGAAGCGGCATCTCACCGAATCAGACTTTCATCCTGACTCTGCCATCAAACTGCCCGAAAGCAGTTCTCCGGCAGTTTCTTACAGGTTGGGGTTGATCTTGCTCCACTCGCTGATAGGAGGCACAATGTTCAGAGTCACCAGCTCATCACGCATCTTGCACAGGTGCTCATAAGAAGCGTCCAGCTTGGCATTCTCCTCTGCTGTACCCTGGGGAACAACGTAGGTGCAACCGTTCTGGTCCAGAGTTGTGTCCATAGCCATCATGATATGGTCGTACTTCTCTGTCTTCACGTATGTACCTGCGGGATAGGCGAACTTCTTGCCGCCCATCACACTTGCAATCATCTCTACAGACAGCAGTGAGGGGCTCTGGAAAGAAGAGCGGCCGCGCAACTTGATGATAGCAGCACCACCCTTTGTCACGTCGTTCTTCATCTGCTCCCACTCCTCAACGGGGAACTCAGGTGTGCCGATGATCTCTGAGAGGGGCTTGCCGGCAACCTTAACGGCGCTGCCGAACACTGCCATCTGCTCACCGTGGCCACCGAATGTGTGTGCACCCACAATCTGGTTCTGCATCACACCGAACTTCTTGGCCAGAGCGCTCTGCAGACGTGTGCTGTCGAGAGCTGCCAGTGTAGTCACCTGGCTGGGCTTCAATCCGCTGTACAGCAGAGTCACCAGACCTGTCAGGTCAGCGGGGTTGAAGATAATCACCACGTGCTTCACATCGGGGCAGTAAGTCTTGATGTTCTTACCCAGATCCTCGGCAATCTTGCAGTTGCCAGCCAGCAGATCCTCACGTGTCATACCCTCCTTACGGGGAGCACCACCACTTGAGATGATATACTTAGCGTCCTTGAAAGCCTCAGCCACATCAGTGGTAGCGGTTATCTTTGCGTCGCAGAATCCGCTCTGACGCATCTCCTCAGCCACACCCTCGGGTGAGAACACGTCATAAAGGCAAATGTTGGATGTCAGGTTCATCATCAGCGCGCTCTGCACCATGTTGGAACCAATCATGCCGGCGGCACCGACAATCACGAGTTTTTCGTCAGTTAAAAATGCCATAATACTTTTTCCTTTTAATTATGTACTTTATCTGAGAAGCAAAGATAGGGGTTTTCCAACTTCCTACAAAGATTTTTCGCCGAAATGCATTGCTTTCTGCAAACAATCTTCCTTTTTTGTCATCCCGACTTTTCAATTTTGTCTCCAAGGGCGCCGCAACCCACCGTTTCCCACACCCGATTACGGCCACTCCGCCACTCCACAAAACCAACAACCAAACTGCAATTAGTTGCCATGCGAAAGAGGATTTCAAGAACCTCAAGAAGCAGATTACCTTTTCCAGAGGGCAAATGGCAAAACAGTCCACTCCTATCCTGTCAAAATGACGTTTTTGTAATCCTCGGACAATATTACATAATGTGTAGTAACGCACAGAACTGCCCACTTTGAAGTTTTCTTAAAAATAATTAGCGCATTCAAACTTTGGTTTTGCAAAAAAGCGCTAACTTTGGAAGGACAAACCGAAATTTAGACTAAAATGAAGCGTATAAAATCTTCGCTGATACTATGCCTGGCAATCCTCGCCATGGCGCTGGCTGTCACATCGTGCAAGGAGAACATCGACACCTCGGCACGATACGTGTTCAAGTTCAACACCATCCTCTCTTATCTGGAGAAGCATGAGGCTTACTCCGAGTACGTTGACTTGCTCAACAAGGTTGCCGTGAGCGACATAAGCGACACCAAGGTGGCCAGTCTGATGTCGGCACGCGGCCACTACACATGCTTTGCACCCAGCAACGAGGCTATCCACAAGTACCTGGAAGAGCTCTACCAGAAGGATTCCACCCTGATGACCCACCCCTCGTGGGACGGATTCACCGACAGTGCAAAGCTGGACTCCATACGCAAGATCATCGTCTTCAACTCCATCATCGACGGCGGACTGGAGAGCGAAGCCTATACCACAGCAGAATTCCCTGTAGATGACAAGGCGGAATTCGTGATGGGATGCCTGAATGACAAGAAGCTGGCTGTTCACTACATAAAGAACCAGCCCGACAGCATCTACATCAACATGGACTGTCCCATCAGTGCGACACAACGAGACATCATCTGCCTCAACGGCGTGATTCACATGATGGAGAAGGCCATCGCCCCCTCGGGCATCACCTGCTCGGAGTACATCATCGACTATCTGGAGAAGAACAAGGAGGGCTACCGCGTGTGCTTCAGCGCGCTCAAGGCCTGCGGACTGCTCGATACGCTCAATGCCGTACGCGATGAGAGGTACGAGCGGCTCTACCTCACAAACCAGATTCCCAACCTGGAAGGTATGACCGACCACGGTTTTGCCGAGGGAAGCATCGGCTATGTGCCCAAGCACAGGCTCTATGGCTTCACCATCTTTGCCGAGACTGATGACTTCTGGCGCAACGAGGGGCTGGACCCCTTCTCCGACAACCTGCTCCAGGACCTCACCCAGTGGATTCTGGACAACAAGCAGTACTCCGAGGGGGACAAGTTTGTGACCGATGACAACTACAAGTCAGAGAAGAACCTGCTCTATCAGTGGATCACCTACCACATGCTGCCCATGCGCATACAGCCCGACCGGCTGGTGTTCCACATCAACGAGTACGGCTTCAACATCAACAATCCCACCAAGCTCACCATCCCCGTGATGGAGTACTACACCAGCATGGGTCCGCGCCGCATGTTCAAGCTCTATGAGTCCAAGCAGAGCAACGGCGTGTTCATCAACCGCTTCGCCAACCGCGACGTCAGCCGTAGGGGCAACGGTGAGGAGACAACCTGCGACCCCGACAAGGTGGGATGCCGCATCATGAAGGAGTCCGACATGGCCATCCTCAACGATATCGAGAATGCATGCATCTACCCCATCGACGCTCCTTTGGCCTATACCGATGCCACCCGCGACAATCTGATGAGAACCCGCATACGCTTCGACGGCATGAGCATGATGCCCGAGGCGATGAACAACGACATCCGACTGAAGAGGGCTTCAGAGGAAAGATACAAGCACGTGCACATCCCCAACACCGTCAACTCGTACAACTACTTCGAGAATATGATTCAGAACGACCAGACCAAGTTCGTGTATTACAACGCATGGAACGATGACTGGTGCAACCTGAACCGCGACGAGATGAAGGC
>JABLTL010176524.1_pt1 | contig 10351 bp, 9 predicted proteins | sample 7160151 | NCBI WGS metagenome assembly JABLTL01 (sample SAMN14651223, study PRJNA627086) | human gut metagenome | isolation source: feces | host: Homo sapiens
ACGCTGCGCCGTCACCCCGAGATTCGCTGGCGCTTGAAGCCCGAAGATATCACCAGCATGGCCTCCATCAACCTCGACCTGCTCATCGAGGCGGCCAAGATGGTGAAGCCGGGCGGTGTTATCACTTATGCCACCTGCACTGTTTTCCCTGAAGAAAACGAGCAGGTTGTCGAGCGCTTCCTGAAGACGAAGTTCGGCGAGCAGTTCGAAATCGAGGAGCAGGTGCAAACCACGCTCACGTCGAATGGCCCCGACGCCCATTACGCCGCGCGTCTGCGTCGCCACGCATAACGAATTGCCGCGCAGAGCGTGAGCGCAATAGAAAAGAGCCCCGAATGGGGTTCTTTTCTTGTTCTATGCTCTTTTTTTTGTGTGGGCAATACGCGAGGTCGGCGTTCGTTCGGAGTTCGTCAGCCATGCTCAAAACATCTTTTGGCGGTGTGTGTCGGGCTCGAATGCCGCGCGTGACGCCCTTTGGGGTCTTGTGCTCGACCGAATCGCTCGTCTTCGCGCCGCTTGGCCTATTTCATTTTCGAGGTATCGACGCCCTCGAGGTCGAGCAGATATTTCTTGATTTTCACTCCGCCTGCGTAGCCCACGAGCTTGCCGTCGGCCCCAATGACGCGGTGGCACGGCACCACAATGGGCAGCGGGTTTTTGTTGTTGGCGAGCCCTACCGCGCGAAAACCCTTGGGGCTTCCGACCATTTCGGCGATTTCCGCATACGTGCGCGTTTGGCCGTAGGGGATCGTTTCGAGGGCTTTCCATACTTTGAGTTGGAATTCGGTTCCATGCGGCGAGAGGGGAATGTCGAAGAAGCGGCGCTTGCCTGCGAAGTATTCCTGCAGTTGCGTCGCGGCTTTGTTCGTGAGCGCGCTCGGGCGGCGCGGGCCATCGTGTGCAACGTCGCCAAAAGCTATCGCGCAAATGCCCGCCTCGTCGGCGGCGATGCTCAGTCGCCCCATGGGCATGGCGTATACAAAATAGTTCGTGCAGCGTTGCATGGTCATCCTTTCGTGTGTTCTTCGATTATAGGCGGCAAGCGCTGCGGCTGCGTTAGAATGGAGGAAAAGGCAGGGGCCTCGCCCGAAATTCATGCAAGCAAGGAGCCAATGTGTTCACCGAGCCGAAAATCGCACCATCAATTCTGTCCGCCGACTTCATGAATATGGCCCGCGATGTGGCCGAAATTGAAGAAGGTGGCGCCGCGTTCGTGCATGTCGACGTGATGGACGGCCATTTTGTGCCGAATCTTACGCTCGGCGTGCCGTTTGTCGCTGGCCTGAAGAAAATCACGAAGCTGCCGCTCGACGTGCACTTGATGATTTCCAACCCGCTCGAGCAGCTGCCCTGGTACCTGGAGCATACGCCCGACATCGTCACGGTGCATGCCGAGGCGCTCAACGCCGATGCCGGCCAGTTTGATTTGGCGATTGATATGATTCACGACGCCGGCTGCAAGGCCGCCATCGCCATGAAGCCCGATTACGATGTCGAGCTCATCAAACCCTACATCGCGAAGCTCGATATGGTGCTGCCTATGAGTGTGTTCCCGGGCTTTTCTGGCCAGAGCTATATCCAAGGAACCGAGGCTAAGGTTGCCCGTATCGTGGAGATGGCTCGTGAGGCGGGCGCCTCGCCGCTCATCGAGGTCGATGGCGGTCTGAAGGCGAACGATCCGACGCGTGCTGTGTGCGCGGCGGGCTGCGATGTGCTTGTTGCGGGCAGCGGCGTGTTTGGCGCGTCCGATCGCGCGGCCGCAATCGCGGAAATGAAGGCCGTTGCCGCTGAAGCCCAGAAGAATGGTTTCGTGGCTCCGTGGACGAATGACGTGCAGGCGTAAAAGGGGCATGCAAGCAATGCAAAGCAAGCGCATATATCTGGACAACGCGGCAACCACGCCATTGTGCGATGCGGCCGCAAAGGCCATGGCGCCTTATATGGAGCCGGGAACGCAGGCGCCTTTCGGCAATGCGAATTCGCTTCACTCCATTGGCCGCGAGGCGTTTTCCGCGCTCGAAGATGCGCGTGCGCGCGTGGCTCGCGCTCTGAAGGCCCATCGTCCCGACGAAATCGTGTTCACGGGCGGTGCTACCGAATCGGACAATTCGGCAATCGTTGGCATGGCGCTTGGCGCGCGCGAAAAGGCTCGCTTGGCGGGCAAACATGGGCCGTTCAAGGTGGTAACCTCGCGCATCGAGCATGAGGCTGTTCTCGAGACGAGCCATATGCTGCGTGCGTTCGGCTTTGAATTCGAATTTGTCGACAACGATGGCTCGGGCAAGGTAACGCCTGAAGCCCTGAAGCGCGTCGTCGACGAAAACACCCTGGTGGTAAGCGTTATGGCGGCCAACAACGAGGTGGGTACCATCGAGCCCGTGGCTGAGCTGTGCGGCGTTGCCCATGCGGCTGGCGCACTGTTTCATGTCGATGCCGTTCAGGCGCTTGGGAAGATTCCCGTCGATCTGAAGGGCTGGGGCGTTGACGCGGCTTCGTTTTCTGCTCATAAAGTGGGCGGCCCGAAGGGTGTCGGCGTGCTCTATCTTGCGGCGAAAACGCCCTATGTGGCCTATTTGCCTGGCGGCGGTCAAGAAAACGGGCGCCGCAGCGGCACGCAGAACGTGTGCGGTATCGCGGGTGCTGCGGCGGCCATTGAGTTCGCCGTGGCCGAGCAGCCTGCTTATGCGGCGCGAGCCCGTGCCATGCGCGACGATTTGTACGCACGTTTGGGTGCCATTAAACGCGTGGTGCCGTCGGTTTGCGTGCCTTGTGGCAGCGAAGAATTCCTGCCGAACATCGTTAACGTGTGCGTACGCGGCTTCGAGAGCCAAACGCTCATTCTGCAGCTCGACATGCGCGGAATCTGCATTTCGGGCGGTTCGGCCTGCGCATCGGGAAGCCTCGATCCTTCGCACGTGCTTTCCGCCCTCGGCGCCGAACGCAACCTTGCCCAAGGTGAGCTGCGCGTGTCGATTGGCGTGGAGAACACGCAAGCCGACATCGATGCATTCTTCGAAGCGTTCAAGGAGGCGATTGCATGACCGAGCTTATAACGATGCACACGCATTCCACGTTCTGCAATCACGCCAAAGATCCGCTTGACGACATGGTACAGGCGGCGGTTGATGCGGGCATTGCCCATATGGCGGCAACGGAGCATTATCCCATTCCCGATGAACTCGACCCGTCGAAGCGCTCCACCATGCCGATAGAGCGGCTTGGGGCCTACATCGATGCCGTGCGCGAGCAGCAGAAGCGTGACGATATCGATGTGCTTTTGGGCTGCGAGCTCGATTGGCTTGGCGAAGACGAAACGCGTACCTTGCATGCGAGCGATTTCGACCAGTTCGATATCGTGCTCGGCTCGGTCCATTTCGTTGACCGCTGGCTTATGGTGAGCCACAAGCACGTGTCGCGCTGGAAGTCGATCGACCTCGAGGCATTCTGGAACCGCTATGTCGAACTGTGGTGCCAGGCCGTGAAAAGCGACATGCCGTTCACGGTGATGTCCCATGCCGACGTGGTGAAGAAGTTCAGCCCGAAGCCCGAATTCGACCTTGAGCCTTTGTATAAGCGCATGGCGAAGGCGGCGCGCGAGGGCGGGCGCATGATTGAGGTGAATACTTCGGGCGCGTATGCCGAGTGCGCCGAGTACTATCCGTCGCCGTCTCTTTTGCAGGCGTTTTGCGCCGAGGGCGTTGCGTGCACGGTGGGTACCGACGCGCACTGCAAGGAAGATATCGCGCGCGACATCGAACGCGCCTACGATTACATGCGTGCTGCCGGCTATACGCAGCTCGCCGTGCCTACGCGCGGCCGTGGTGTGCGCATGGTCGATTTGTGACGTTGACAAGCCGCCTTCCGGGGCGGCTTCTTTATAGCGTGCGTCACAAACTCGCTAACCTGTTAAACGCTACGAGCGTTTAATACGTGCCAATAATCAATACGGCTCGAAAGACAAGGAGGCCGATTATGGCGAATGAAGAGGAATATGAGATCGATGAGGAGCAGCGGGGTCTGCGCCATGTAGGCCGCGGGCCTCTTGCGGAAAAGGGCGCACAGGCGCCTGCGTTGGTGGGCGAGCTCGTCTCAGCGCTGAACCGCATGTTTCCGCCGGCCGATGCCGAATCGTGGGATAGAACCGGTCTGCTTGTGGGTGATCCTGCGGCAAAAATCGAAGGCGTGGCCTGCGCGCTCGACCCTACAGTGCCTGCCGTTCGCGAAGCCGCGCAGCTCGGCGCGAACGTGCTCGTGACGCATCATCCCGCGTTTCTCGACCCGCCCGATTCGTTCATGCCCCTTTCGCCCCATGCCTGCGTGCCGGGTTCGGTGGTGTTCGAGGCGGCGCGTCTGGGCGTGGCGCTTGCCAATTGGCACACGGCGCTCGATGTGAGCGCGCCTGCGCAATCCATGCTTCCGGGAATGCTGCGCCTGAAGCCCTCGGCTGTGCTCGAGCCGCTCGCTCGCGACGAATCGCTCGGCTATGGTCAGATTTGCGCTATCGACGCCAGTGAGGGCCTCACGCTCGGCGACCTGTCGGCTCGTTGCATGGCGGTGTTCGGTCGTGCACCGCGCGTGTGGGGCACCATGGACACGGCTCTTTCCACGGTTTGCACGTGGACGGGCGGCGCGGGCGATGCCGCTTCCGAGTGCGTGAAGCGTGGAATTGACGTGCTTGTGTGCGGTGAGGTGAAATACCATGCCGCGCTTGAAGCGTCGCAGCAGGGCTTGTGCATTATTGAGCTTGGCCACGATGTGTCGGAATTGCCATTTGCGCGAATTCTTGCCGAATCGTGCGCTCGCGTGGGCGTTGCTCGTGAGAAGATAACGTTGCTCGATCAAAACGATGCGTGGCAGCATCCCGAAACGAGGAGGGTCTAGTGCAGGTAACCCAAGAGCAAATCGCGGCGCTGTTGAAGCTTCAGGCGATCGATTCGGAATGCGCGCGACTGAACAAGCAACTCGACGAGCTTCCCCAGAAAATGGCGATTCTCGACGTGCGCCACAAGAAGGCGGCGCTTGCCGAAAAACGCCGCACCATTGTGGGCATGCACAAAGATACGCAAACCCAGCTTGCGCACGCCGAGGGCGAAGATGCCGATTTGGCGCGCAAATCAAAGGTGGCGCAAGACCTCATTGATACGGCGGGCGGTGACTACCGCTCCATTACGCTGCACAGCAAGGAGCTTTCGGGCTACCAAAAGCGTCGCGACACGCTCGTCGATGAAATCGCCGGCTATAAAGAAAAGCTCGCTCAAATGGAGAAACTCGAGGGCGAAATCGACACCATCGAGGCTTCGCTGTGCGCGAAAGAGGAAAAGCTCATCGCTGAATACCGCGCCAAGGGCGGCGAGATTCTGGCGAAGGTGAGCCAGTTCAAGCCCGAACGCGATCGTATGGTCGCATTCGTTAACGACCCGAAGCTGCTTGCGACCTACGAGCGCATCGCGAAGGCGAAAGGCGGCGTGGCGCTTTCTGCCTTGAACGAAAACGCTTGCACGGTATGCCGCACGACGTTCGACCATAGTCGCGTGCTGGGGCTTCGCGCCGAGGCTCCGCTTTCGGTGTGCCCGAGCTGCGGCCGCCTCATGGTCGTCGACAAGAAGTATCGCGGCTAGCCATCTGCGGTGCGGCTTCGGCTTCGTGCAAAGCGCAGCACGCATCGCGTAGCCCCGTCGCGTCGCTCATTGAAACCTGCTAAACGCTACGAGCATTTAACAGGTTTCAAAACGCAAGCGTGTTTGTGGCTTGCCGTTCACGTTTTCGACACAGAACACAAGAAGTCACAACTTTTCTTGTGTGACCTCTAATCGTGTGTTATAGTAATTAAGCTTTTTTGCCTGTAATCAGAGATTATCTGAAGTAATGGAGTGAGAGAAATGTCCCAGGTTTGTGAAATTTGCGGTAAGCACCCCGTGGCCGGTCGCAGCATCAGCCACTCCCACCGCGTAACCAATCGTACCTTCCGTCCGAACATTCAGAAGGTTTCCGTCGTCGTCGACGGCAAGTCCCGCAAGATGAATGTCTGCACTTCCTGCATGAAGGCCGGCAAGGTCGTCCGCGGCTAAAGCGCGACAACTGCACAAACGCAAAAGCCCGCATCTGCGGGCTTTTTTGTGTGCAAGAGTACTTTGAGTATCAAAGTATTACCGCGCCTGCGTTGAAACGGGTATACTTAATGTTTGTCTCGCAGTCGTGGGAAAGGACGATTTCATGACGCAAAAGATTTCCGGCAATCTTCACGTATCGAACGACGTGCTGGCCGACCTCGCTGGTACCGCCGCCCTCGGCTGCTACGGCGTCGTTGGCATGGCAGCGCCTTCTTTGCAAGACGGCATCGCGAAGATTCTTCCCGCCAACCGCCTGCGCCGCGGCGTTATCGTGACGCCCCGCGAGGCTGGCATTCACGTCGATTTGTATGTGGTTATCGAATACGGCACCAACATCACCGTCGTTTCGCAGAACCTTATCGACAACGTTACCTATGTGCTCAATGAGTTTGCGCAGGTGCCGCTCGATGGCATTGAAGTGCACGTTCAGGGCATCAAAGTTCGCAAATAGCGGGCTTTGCTAAAGGTCATCGAGGAGACACCACCTAATATGAGCAACTATTCTACGCATGAAGTTCTGAACGCGATCGCTGCTGCCCAAAAGGCGCTTTCCGACCGCAAAGACGAGGTCAACCGCCTCAATGTGTTCCCCGTGCCCGATGGCGACACCGGCACGAACATGTCGCTCACCATGCAAATGGTCGTCGACAACCTTGCGAAGCTTCCGATTGGCGCTTCGAGCGCGGAAATTCGCAAGACCATCACCACGGGTGCGCTTATGGGCGCCCGCGGCAATTCTGGCGTTATCACGTCGCAGATTCTGCGCGGCCTGTGCGAAGGCTTCGAAGGCTTCGAGGAAGAGGGCATTACCACCGCGTCGCTCGATTCCTGCTTCGCCCGCGCGACCGAAGTGGCGTTCCAGGCCGTGCGCAAGCCGGTCGAGGGCACCATTCTTACTGTAGTCAAAGATACCGCGGCTGCCGCGAAGAAGGCTCGCAAGAAGAAGCTCAGCACCGAAGAGGCGCTCGATTTCATCGTGAACGGCGCATATGAATCGGTGCAGCGCACGCCTGAGTTCTTGCCCGTGTTGAAAGAGAACGGCGTCGTTGACGCCGGCGGTTTTGGCCTGGCTATTCTCATCGACGCGTTTGCTGCGACCCTCACGGGCAAGGAAGGCTTCGCCGGCGACGCGCTTGCGATGTCCCGCCCTGCTCCGAAGGCCGAAATCGAGCAGATTGACGACTGGGATGTCGATTCCGCGTTCCGTTACTGCACCGAGTTCCTCGTGCATTCCAACACGGTCGATGTCGATGCCGCGAAAGACTTCCTGCCCACCATGGGCGACTGCGACCTCATGGTCGGCATGCATCCCAACTTCAAGGTGCACGTGCACTCCAACCGCCCCGACCAGGTTCTGGGCTGGTTCCTTACGCACGATTGCCAGATTTCTGAAGTGCATGTCCATAACATGAAGCTGCAAAGCGACGAGCGCAACGAGAAAATCGAGGCGCAGCTCGAGGCCGAGCACAAGCCGCTCGGCGTTGTCGCTGTGGCTCCCGGCTCCGGCACCGCCAAGATTCTTGAATCGCTCGGTGTCGACGTTGTCATTTCCGGCGGCCAAACCATGAACCCGTCCACGGCCGACATCCTCGCTGCCGTCAACAAGGTCAACGCCGACGCGGTCGTCGTCCTGCCCAACAACAAGAATATTATCATGGCTGCTCAGGCCTGTGTCGAGGTTTCCGAGAAGCCGTGCGCAGTTGTTGCTACCACCAGTGTGCCGCAGGCGTTCTCTGCGATGTTCGGCTTCGATGGCGAGGCTTCGCTCGAGGAAAACGTCGAAGCCATGACGGAGGCTTTCGCCGAGGTGAAAACCGGCGAAGTCACCCATGCCATCAAAGATGGCGACGTCATTGGCATTGCCGATGGCTCCATCGAAGCCGTTGGCTCCGACGTCTCTGACGTCGTGCTTGAGCTTCTTGAAGCCATGGAGGCCGATGACGCCGATACCATGACGATTCTCGCTGGCGAAGATTTCAGCGACGAAGCTCTGGACGCGCTGGTCGCTCGCATCGAAGAGGCCTACGAAGACCTCGAGATTGACCCGCACCGCGGCGAACAGGCGCTTTATCCCGTCGTGTTCTCGCTCGAGTAGCGCAACACCGCATCATGTCTGACCGCTTGGCCGCCACCCTGGCTCTCGACGCGCCCGTGACTTCTATCCCGGGCGTTTCGTCGGGCAGGGCGGCGGCTTTGTCGCGTTTTGGGGCCACGACGATTCGCGGCGTGCTCGCGCATTACCCCAAACGCTATCTTGATATGTCGAATATCTGTACCATCGGGCAGGCGCGCATCGGCGAAAACGCCACCATCGTCGCCACGGTGCACGAGGCTGTTCTCAAGCGCCCCAAGCCGAAGTTCGATTTGGTGGAAGTCACGCTCGTCGATGGCACGGGCACGCTCATCGTCACGTTTTTCAAGCAGTCCTGGCTCGTGAAAACGCTCACTGCCGGCATGCGCGTAAGCGTTGCGGGCAAAGTTGAGTTCAACTACGGTTTCTTGCGCATGACCATGCCGTTTCTCGACAAGGTCGATGGCGACAACGTCGAAGAGGTCACCGGGCAGGTGATTCCCGTACATGCCGCTTCCGAGAAGGTGCCGCAAGGCCAGATGCGCCGCATCGTGCGTGGGGCATTGGCTCAACTTGGGCGCGTGTACGACCCGCTGCCCGCTTTGCTTCGCGCGAAGTATCGCCTTATGCCGCGTGCGGAAGCATTGCGCGCGATTCATTTCCCCGTCGATATGGCCGAACAAGCCCAGGCGCGTCGTCGTTTGGTGTATGAGGAAGTGCTTGCGCTCGAAATGCATTTGATGCAGCAGGCGCAGGCGGAGCTCGGCGATGCCTCGCCGCGCACGCACGTGGTTGACGGCCCAGCCCGCAAGGCATTTGAAGAACACATGCCCTTTTCCTTGACGGGCGACCAACAGCGCGCGGTTGCCGATATTTCGCAGCGCATGGCAGCTCCCGAACGCATGCGCCATATGCTTCTGGGCGATGTGGGCACGGGTAAAACCATGGTGGCGGCGTATGCGCTCGTTATGGCGGCCGATTCTGGTGAGCAGGCTCTCATGATGGGCCCCACCGAGGTGCTTGTCGACCAGTATGCGCAAGGCTTGGGCCCACTTCTTGAAAAATCGGGCGTGACGTGGGCGAAGCTCACGGGCTCAACGCCTGCTTCGGAACGCGAGGCGATCCTCGAAGGCTTGGCTTCGGGCTCAATTTCGGTGTGCTTTGGCACGCATGCGCTTCTTGTGGGCGACGTACTGTGCCATAATTGCGGGCTCGTGATTATCGACGAGGAACAGCGTTTCGGCGTTGATCAGCGTGAGGCCCTTATGGCGAAGGGCGCGGCGTGCGATGTGCTCGAAATGACTGCGACGCCCATACCACGTACGCTCGCTCTGGCGCTGTACGGGTCTATGACGCAGTCGTATTTGCGCGAGGTTCCCTTTGAGCGCCCGCCGCGCACGACGAAGGTCTATGACTTCCGCGAACGCGGCCGTGCCTACGATGTGGCGCTTGAGGCATGCAAAAGGGGAGAGCAGGTTTATATCGTGTGCCCCTTGGTCGGCTCTCAGGGTGAAGAGGCTGCGCGCGCTTCCGGGCCGCGTCCGAAAGAGCGTTCGCGTTTCGGTTATTCCGGAACCGCCGGCGAGCAAGACGAGCCGGTGTATATCGATTCGTTCGACGATTTTTCGGGCGATGACGCGAAGGCGGCCGAGGCTCAGGCGAAATTCCTGCAGGCGAAAACATTTTCCGCTTATAAGGTGGGACTTTTGCACGGCCGTATGAAAGCGGCGGCGAAGCGCGAGGTCATGGAACGCTTCCGTGCAGGCGAAATCGATGTGCTCGTGAGCACGACGGTCATCGAGGTTGGCGTCGACGTGCCGAATGCAACGGTGATGATCGTGGAAGATGCTGATAAATTCGGCCTTTCTCAGCTCCACCAGCTGCGTGGACGCGTGGGCCGCGGCGAAAAACCCGGTTTCATGTGTTTGGTCTCGGCCACGGGCGATAAAGCGGCGTGCGAGCGCCTATCGGCTATGGAGAAAACCGAAGATGGCTTCAAGCTCGCCGAATATGACTTGTCACTTCGCCGTGAAGGCGATATTTTAGGCAATCGCCAACATGGCGCCTCGGTGCTCAAGCTCGTGAACGTGGTTCGCGACGGGGCCGTGATCGAGGCCGCTCACGCCGACGCGCGTGAATATATGGAAACTCAGGTTCGTGCGAATACGCT
>JABLTL010011568.1_pt1 | contig 10350 bp, 9 predicted proteins | sample 7160151 | NCBI WGS metagenome assembly JABLTL01 (sample SAMN14651223, study PRJNA627086) | human gut metagenome | isolation source: feces | host: Homo sapiens
ATGGATGTCTTCTACAAGCGCAGTTCGGTTTCAGCCTTCCGCATCGCTGCCCTCATGCAAGTGCTTTACAAAGTGGAAGGGAAGAAGAGTGAGAAGGAAATCCGGAAACTGGTAAGGCAGACCTATCTGGCTTGTGCCGACCACATCTTGCGTAATATGTTGCAGCGATGGGGCAAGGCTTTCGAGCAGATTTCTGCCGAGGGCGAAGGAGAGCCTTATCATACAGTAGACTATTTCAGCGAGTTGCCGCAGGAATTTTCTTATCAGTTCCTGGAGGAATTTCTGACGCAGAAGGGGCTCAAGACCCCTGCCCGCAACATGGTATGCAACTGGCGCAGATGGGGATGGCTCGAGAAGCCTAAAAAGGGTGAGAACAAGAAAGTGCTTAGAAAAACGCAGCAGAAAACTACCCATGCAGCTGATGTTGATATTCCTGATAAATAGATTTTCACGTATTAAAAAATCAATTATTATATGGCAGAATATATAGATTCAATCACGCTCTCTAAACTTAGAGGCATCAATATACTGGAGGTGGCTGATGCTTTGGGAATAGGCTTGCGTCATCGCAATGCGCTCTGTATCAGTCATAATGATTCTAATCCGAGCTTGCATTTCTGGCCATCAACCAATACTTGCCATTGCTTTGCATGCGGGTGGGGTGGTGATAATATCGACCTGGTGATGAAGCGGGAGAATCTCTCTTTTACCGAAGCCTGCCAATGGTTGGGAAGAAACTTCGGTATTGTTGTGGGGAATGGCCGACAGCCGGCAAGGGGTACGGTCGGGCAGCCAGCAAGGGGTACGGTCGGGCAGCAGAAAACGGAATGCGATACGGACAGAATCAACCTTAGAGGACCATTCCAGCATCAGCCGGATGTAGATTATCTCATGAGAATGCTTGAGGGAAAGAAACTCACCGAGACGGCAAGGGATTTCCTTTTCGAACAGCGAAAGCTGCGCCCCGAATACATCTATTGGTGCAGAGTGGTAAGTACAGATTTTTCTATCGCTGGCTATCGCTTTGGTGGTAAGTTTTTTGATGGGCCTTCCCTGCTCATACCTTACTATGGGGTGGATGGAAGATTACTAACGGTACAGAGCAGATTTCTAGGGGATAAATCTAAGGAGAAGCCCCGGTTTAAATTTGCACCTGGCAGCAAACCTATGGTATATGGGATGCAGATTTTGCCCCAAGTAGCTGATAATGAACCTTTGGTTATTACTGAGGGATGTACCGACTGTTGGAGTGCTATGTCTATGGGTTATAAGGCGATAGCAATACCCAGTGCTACACTTTGTAATGAAGAATGTCGCAGTCTTTTGTCGGGAAGAAATCTTCACATGTGGCCAGATCAGGATAAGCCTGGCATTAGTCTCTATATGAAATTGAAGGAGATGTTTCCGCAGTTGGTGTATCATCAGTTGCCCGAAGGATGCAAGGATTTATCTGATTATTATCAGTCCTCTTACGTTCAGAAAATGTGAAAGTGAATGTGAATTTTCATTGTTTTCTCAATAGCTTTTTGGGTAGATATTGTTCGTTATTTTTATCGGTTATTGTTTGTTATTTTTATCGGTTATTGTCTGTTATGATGAAATTAGTCTTAAATCGTTTTCGTACAGTTCGTGGCGCCGTAGTGGGTCGCCTCAGTCAGGAAATAGCAGATCGCAAGGGTGGCGTTGTTGACCACGAGCATATTTGCGATACAGTAGAGCGCGAGGGGGGCTGCCTGGAGCCTGGTGAATATCGCGTAGTGGTGGCTAAATGCCGCAGTTTCGCCCGCAAGATGATGTTCTTGGAGGCGGTGAAGAAGGAGGCTTCCTCTTCTTCTGATGCTTCATCAGGGGTGGGCTGTTTGCCTCTTCCTCTCCCCGAAATCTGCGAGCGCTGCCGCCTGGAGCGCAAGCATCATAGGTTCGGGTGCCTGGATGAGCTTCATGCCCTTTCGTGTCCGATGCTTCAGCCGGGCAATGGTCCGTTCCGTCTCCGCAAGGGCGGCATCCTCATCGGCGAGGCTCATGCTCCCGGCTTCGTCCTCAGAAGCCAGGAACTCTTCCTCCAACTCTTCGACCGGGTGAAGAAGGTGCTGAGACGCGGGGGCGAAGTGGTTATCAGGATAGAGTAGGTGGGGAGAGAGGTGAAAGATGGCATCCTTGGATGTCATCTTTCGCTGTTTTTATATTCATAGAAACGCAGAATACCCATAAAAACTAGGAATTTACGTACAAAACCAAAAGTTTTCTCTAAAAAAAGCTATTATCTCCCAAACTTTTTGTAATTTTGAAGCGGATTAGGTAAATAACAATTCAGTTATATATAAGAATAATACCTATTAAAGATTATTAATTAATAAACTCAAGGAGGAATGTATTATGGCAAGACCAATTAGAGAAACTCCGATTCTTTATGGTGGTGATGCTCGCAAGTTTGAGGCAAGAATGAAAAATCCACCAAAGGAAAGTAAGGAGCAATATGAAGAAAGAATGAAGCATTATCATGCAGTCATGAGTGTATTTCAAGGTTAAAAAGAATGTTTTTTACCTTTGCCAAGTAAGGATAACAATGAGCATATCAAATTAATGTATTATGATGAACAGAAAAATATATATATTCGGGTCGCTCCTGGCGCTCCTTGTGCTGACTGCCTGCCAGGGCGGAAAGACGACGGCGGGAGAGGCTGAAGAGGGGGATACTCTGAAGATGAAGTATGCCAAACTGCTAACCATCGTGAAGCATGGGGAGAAGGGGACTGCATCTTTGGATGAGGATGCGGAAAGTGCTGAGTATCAGTATGCTGAGGTGAACGTTGCGAACCCATGGAAGGCGGGAACGCTGCTGCACCGCTATATCCTTATCCCAAAGGGAAAGGAGGGGGATGAGACGGTTACCCGACTCGCCCTGCAACGCACTTCGGGCATGGGATGCACTACCGATACCGTGAGGACACCGGTGGAGAGGAGTGCCGTTTTCATCGCTCCCCATTGCCAGCTGATGTACGAACTGGGATGCCAGCAGGCTATCCGTGGCGTCTGCGACCTCAATTACATCAATATTCCGGATGTCAGGAAGAGGGCTGCTTCTGCAGGAAAAGCTTCTTCTGAGAAGGCTTCTTCCGGAAAGGCTTCTTCCGGAAATGCTTCTGCCCAGAATTCCATCGTGGATTGCGGTTCCAGCATGGCTCCCGATATCGAGCGCATTATCGCCCTGAAACCCGAAGCTATCCTCGTTTCGCCCTTTGAGAACAGCGGTGGATATGGCAAGCTCGACAAGCTGCATATCCCCATCATTGAAGCTGCCGACTATATGGAGTCTTCGCCACTGGGAAGGGCGGAATGGATGAAATTCTATGGCATGCTCTTTGGAAAAGACAAGAATATTTCAACTACTACTGCCGGAAAAGCAACAGAGGCTACTGCCGGAAAAGCATCAGAGGCTACTGCCGGAAAAGCATCAGAGGCAACTCTTCCTGCATCTTGCGAATTAAGGGCTGATTCTCTTTTTGCTCAGATAGAGAAGGAATATCTTGACTTGAAGGCTGAGGCTGGAAAGCTGCCAAAGGGACTTTCGATATTGACCGAAAGAAAGACGGGCAATGTATGGTATGTGCCTGGTGGTCAGAGTACTATCGGTATTCTCCTGAAGGATGCCAACGCCCGTTATATCTTCTCGGATGATCAGCACAGCGGAAGTCTGCCGATGAGTCCGGAGCAGATTCTGGCGAAGGGAAGCCAGGTGGATGTATGGGCATTCAAATATTTCGGAGGTGCTCCCTTGTCACAGGTTCAGCTGCTTCAGGAATATGACGGTTACAAGGCTCTTGCCGCCTTCAACCGGGGCAATATCTATCAGGTGGATACCTCCACGGTGCCTTATTTCGAGCTTACGAGCTTCCATCCCGAGCTGCTACTCAGAGAGTTCATCATCCTGGCTCATGGCGAGCGGTTCGGCAAATTGAAATTCTATAAGAAATAGGGCTTTAATCAGAGATTTTACAAGAAATAGTTTTAGTGAATGAAAACCATCGTTTTAGGGGCTATCGCCATTATCATACTGTTTTTTGCCAACCTGGCATGGGGTAGCGTAAGCATTCCGTGGCAGGACGTGGTGGCTATACTCGCTGGAAATCAGGTAGATGAAGCTGACAGCTTCCGCTATATCGTAATGGAATCGCGCTTGCCTGCGGCTATTACCGCCCTCCTTTCGGGCGCAGCCCTAGCCACTAGCGGCTTGCTGCTGCAAACTGCCTTCCGCAACCCCCTGGCTGGTCCTGATGTCTTCGGTATCAGCAGCGGAGCCGGACTGGCTGTTGCCATCGTGATGCTTGCCTTTGGCGGCAACATCGCCCTGGGCGATTTCGTGGGCGATGCCGGCAACTATGCCATCGGTGGTTTTCTCGCCATTCTCATCGCAGCCTTCGTGGGAGCGATGCTCGTAATGGCTGTCATCACCTTCTTTTCTGCCATCGTGCGCAGTCATACGGTACTGCTCATCATCGGTCTGATGGTGGGCTATCTGGCCAGCAGCGCCATCTCACTGCTCAATTTCTTCAGCACGGCAGAGGGCGTGAAATCGTATATGGTCTGGGGCATGGGAAGTTTTGGCAATGTTTCGGCAGCGCAGGTATTATGGTTCATTCCGCTTGCCCTCATCGCCCTCATCGCCTCCCTGCTCCTTGTCAAACCATTGAATGCCATGCTGTTAGGTGATCAGTATGCCGGCAATCTGGGTTTCAACATCAGGCGTCTGCGCATCATTCTGCTCCTCATCACGGGCTTTCTCACGGCAGTGGTTACCGCCTTCTGCGGTCCCATTGCCTTCATCGGTCTGGCCACTCCCCACATCGCCCGTCTCCTCATCGGTACGGAGAATCATCGCCGGCTGTTGCCTGTCACGATGCTGTTGGGTTCAGTCCTTGCCCTTCTCTGCAATCTCTTCTGCACCCTCCCTTCGGGCGGTGGCATCATCCCCCTGAATGCCGTCACCCCTTTGTTCGGTGCCCCCGTCATCATCTATGTCCTGCTGAAGAGGAGATAGGGAAAAGGCAAGAAAAGGGGGACGGCAAAATCAATTTTTTCAAGAGTTTCTTGGATATTTGAATTATTCTTTTTATCTTTGCAAAAGATAAGCTGCTTAGTCACAATTTTAAACAGATAGAGGTATGAAAGAGAAAAAATATCACTTACCGGAAGACCATGGCGCTGCTTTTGCTGAAGAGCCAACGCCAGCCTATCATGGAAATACGGCAGTTGTACTTCCTGAAGAAAAGTTCACCGAAGATAACTTCGATGATGATATTGATTGGAATAGAATACCAGCAGGATGGGGACCTGTCAACGAAGAAGAAGCCATAGCTCGTATAGAAGCCATAGAAGCCGACATAGAGAAAAATGGACTCATTGATGAAGAGGATATGATAGACCACCTTAAAGCTAAAGGTTTATGGCTTATATAAAACCATCTAAGCCATTTTACGCCCATACCGTAGTGCCATCATCATGAAAAATTGGAAAATCATCTATCGGTATGATGCGGAATACGATAGAATTATTCTTGTTGACTTATGGGATATGAGACGAAATCCCAAGTACCTGATTAGGCAGTTCAGAAGAAAACTATAAGAAGACAGCCAACCTTCAATATCCCAATTGAAAGTTGGCTGTTTTCTGCTACTTAAACGAATTATCTTTACTTATTCACCACATTAATCGGATTGCCTTCGAGGAATGCCTTGATGATGGAGATAAAATAGGACTCAGTAAGGAAAAACAGAAAAAAAACATAAAATAAAAAGAATTTAGCTAAAAAACATTGTGGTTTCATAAAGTTTTTGTATATTTGGGGCAGATTTGAGGATTATACTATCTCTCAAGTATGTATTTTAGAATAGATTAACAACCTGGGTATCTAAAAACGATCTCGTTTGAGAATGCTATCATCATTTAAAAAATAAGACTTATGAAACATCAGTTAACAATCTTGCTGATTGCCTTTTTGAGCAATCTTTCGTTGGCAGTAAGAGCACAGCAGCCTCTTACGGATGCCGACTTGTGGAAAACGCTCAATCCACCGGCAACTCAAAATTCGGGAGAGGTGGTGAGCACAACCCCATTCCTTACTTCCAACACACGTTGGATGAAGATAAGAGATACCTATCGCAAATCTGTCTTTAATGTGAGCGAGGGTATGTTTTGTGTGAAATGTGGTGATAATATTACTGTGTGGAGCGTGGATGGCCGATGCATCTTCGGTCCACAATGGAAAGCGTTTGAGGGTAAGGCATACGATAATCCGATGCTGTTTGACAATGGTGCCCTACTGGCAATGTCAGCTACCAAAAACAGTGCCGGAAGAGAGTATTATTCCATTCTCTATCAAGACGGTAGTGTAAGAAATCTAAGTCCTGACTGGGAGCCTCAGACTCCTTTTGTAGATGGTTTGGCCATCGTAAAGAAAATGCAAGGGTCCCGGACATTGACTACCTTTTACATGGATACGCAAGGTAGGCAGGTGCCATCGCCAGCCAAACTTTATGGTCACTACCGTTCTGATATGCGTTCGCTAAACTGTGGTATGAGAGCATTTTGTACAACTGATCAGAAATGGGGATTCATGGATGCCCAAAACCGGGTGGTGAAACCAGCTGTATGGGATAAGGTGCGCGATTTTAGCGAGGGCTATGCCTGGGTATTCAAAGGCAATGGCGAGATGTTCAACATTTCTTATACAGCCCAGCTCATCGACAAGACGGGAAAGGTGATAAGAACTGTAGAGGGCTTTGAATGTACCGAAGATGCTGCCTATACCTATGGTATCGGAGATGTGAGCAATGGTATTTATTATGTTTATGACAATGATAATAATAAGGTGAACTATTATGACTTGAGTGGTAGGAAGCTTGCTACCGTAAGGGGCGGTACCACCTTTTATAAGGGACATGCGATGCTGATCCTCAAGCAGGCACATACTATCGTTGCTGTGGTAGATACTAAGTTCAGACCTCTGGCATATTATCGCACCTTTGATTCAAATGGTGGTCATTGTATTTTGGATGAAAATATAATGCGTACCAAACCTTTCGAGCCTTCTGGTCTTTATTCCATCAATACCTTTTCTAGTGTTATCGATTCGAAGGGTTCGCTCATGTTCAAAGCGATGGAAAATGCCTTTAGTAACAATCGCTTTGGCAGTTTCTCCCAATTCTCGAAAGACGGATATTGCATTGCCAGCAACATAGAAATCAATGGAAAGCAAATGTTGGCTCTGGTTAAGGGAAATGGAGAGATTGCATGGCTTTTCTCTAAGGAAGATCTGGAAAAGAGTGATTGGGATGTTTTGCCAAGAGACATTTCTTTCGAACAGAAAGCTATGGGACAGAATGGAATGTCGGCACTTGAAGCATGCAATGCTAAACCATTGGGACCTAAGAAGATAATGAATGCTACCTACAAAGTGAATGTGGAATGCATACCTAAGATGGTAGGTACGGCAAAGGTAGAGGGTAAGCCGGTTCTTCATTATGGCGACAAGGTTTCTGTCAAGGCAAATGCCAACGATGGCTGGAAATTATCGAGTGTCATGGTAGGCGAGAAGGAGGTTGGTACTGAACCTTTTACGGTGACTGATAATCTGACAGCCTATGCATTCTTCCTGCCTAAAGATACGTTGTCTGAAACGCCTACGAATGCTTATCAGGGAAAAGTATCTCTTGATGTTCTGAAAGACAATCAGAAGGTAGCGGTCAATGTATACGCATTGATGAGCAAGAACAAGGATGTGGCTACGCCTTATGGCGATAAAACCTATGGATATATGGTGTTGATGCTTAACCCTAGGGTGAAAATAACTTCCAAGACGCTGAGTACTTATGTCTTCTGTCAGCCTCTTAGAATCATGGGTGTACAGAATGATGCTGCCAAAGGCAAAAAATATCTGGTACTGAATGGCGGTTCCATCGCTTATCATGATCTGCGCTGTACGACAGGAGGTTTGTTGCAGCTCTATCTGAATACAGTTTTAAAGGTAGAAGGTTATACGGCTCCTGTTGCCATTCCACGCCGTTATCGTATAGAAATGCTGGATGTAAACGATGCCACCGGTGAGTTTACATGTGGTAATCTGGAAACATTCTCTTTGCGTAAAGGATGGGTGCCTGGCGAAGATCCTTCCATCAGAATTACTACCCAGGGTATAATGACCAGTATGTCTGATGTCGGCTTCCCGGCTGATTTGGTTAAAGGCTGCGTGATGAAGCTGGCCAAGAAGCGTAATGACATCGAATGGTATCCGCCTATGGAATGGTATGGAGATGGCAGCAACGTCTATACGCTGATAAAGGAAGAAATGAAGGATGCTTATAAGAACTTTACAAGCGATTACGATCGTTTGTTTGGAAAAGAGTAGAGAAGAAATATACAAGAAAAGGGGCGGTAACTCATTGTTCTGGTAGTTACCGTCCCTTTTTTCTTGCATGTTTTTATGCGCTCTATTTCTTTATTCTCTTCTGAGATATAGAACCTTACTTATTCACCACATTAATCGGATTGCCTTCGAGGAATGCCTTGACGTTGGCGGCTACCTGCTTGTTCAGGCGCTCGCGAGCCTCGTAGGTGGCCCAGGCAATGTGAGGGGTGAGGTAGGCATTAGGCTCGTTCCAGAGAGGATTGTCCTTTGATGGTGGCTCCTCAGTCATCACGTCTGCACAGTAGGCAGCAAGACTGCCTGCGTGAAGAGCGGCGGCTACGGCTTCCTCATCTACCAGCGGACCACGACCCGTGTTCACCAGGATGGCGGTATCCTTCATCTTCTCCAGACTCTCGGCATTGATGAAATGATAGGTGTCATCATTCAGCGGACAATGAAGAGAAAGGATGTCGCTCGTGGCAAGCAATCCTTCCTTGCTCACCTTCTGAATCCACTCAGGCAATGAGCTGGCACTCTTGCTGGTGAAGGCACAGATGTTCATGCCAAACTGGCGGGCGATGCAGGCTACCTTCATGCCGATATTGCCCAAACCCATGATGCCCAGGGTCTTGCCGGCAAGCTCCATCAATGGGGTGTCCCAATAGCAGAAATCCTTGTTGTATGCCCAGCGCTCGTTGCGGTTCTCCTGAGCATAATGCTCTACGCGGTTGGTTACGGCAAGGATGAGGGCGAAGGTCATCTGAGCCACACTGTCCGTGCTGTAGGCAGGAATGTTGGTCACGATGATGCCCTGCTCCTTGGCAGCCTTGATGTCTACCACGTTGAAGCCCGTAGCCTGAATGCCGATGTATTTCAGATTGGGGAGCTGTGCCAGCGTTTCTGCATCCATCTGCACCTTGTTCAGGAGGATGATGTCGGCATCCTTGGCACGTTCCACTTTCTCGGCGTCTGATGTGCGAGGGTAGACTACTACCTCGCCCAACTGCTCCAGAAGATGATAATCCAAATCTCCCGGGTTTGCGGCATAGCCGTCTAATATGACAATCTTCATAATTTTTATCTCGTTAATGATTTCTTTACTCTACGTAATCTACCTTTATCACGATTACACGGATAGACTGGTCGTTGGAGTCGTTGTTGATCTTGGCAATGTGCCAATCGTTGGGGAAGAAGATGAAGAACTCGTTGGGATTGCTGTCGTAGAAACGAGCCTTCGACTTGTCGTAATCATAATGAATCACGTCCGGACGATACTTGCAGTTGGGCTTGCTGGTAAGGTGGTCAATGATGCCGAACCGTTCCACGCCCTTCACGACATACTGGAAGTCGATGTGCTTGTAGTGGCTCTCGCTCTGTCGCTTCTCCAGCGGTCCGTTCTCGCTGTCTTCTACGCTGACGGTGAGGTCAGAGCCCGGAATCTGATGCTTGCCCTTTGGAATCGTCAGGAGATCGGTCTTGGCGATGTATTCGAAGAGCGCCTTCCACTGCTTGGGATTCTTCTGATACTGCTGGTAGAAGTCTACCAGGTTGACACTGGCGTGAGGGTTTGCCTTGGTGAATCCGTTTCGCCAGGCTCTCTTCTTGGCCCATTTCTCTGCCTTCTTCACCAACTTGGGATTGTCGGCATAGGATGTAGTGTAAAGGCCTTCCTGAGCGCAGCAGTCCTTGCCGGAAGCCTGCTCAGAATGGCAAGAACCTTTCTGGCAGCACTGTGCCTGCGCTGCCAAAAAGGTACTGGATAATAGGGCAATGCCCATGATTATTTTCTTCATTTTTTCTGATTTGTCTGAAAAACTATTGGTTCTTCTTGCTCTGAAGAACTATAGCTCTAAAACCCTATTCGTTCATCAGGAAGTTCTTGAAGGCATCGAAGTCCTTGGTCATCTGGATGCTCTTCTTCTCGCCCTTCATGAATTCTGCAAGAC
>JABLTL010008547.1_pt1 | contig 10345 bp, 7 predicted proteins | sample 7160151 | NCBI WGS metagenome assembly JABLTL01 (sample SAMN14651223, study PRJNA627086) | human gut metagenome | isolation source: feces | host: Homo sapiens
AATTTACGTGCAAAATACACTCAAACACAGAATAATCAAACAATAGAAAATGAACTCTTCATAACGTCATTCTTTTTTGCGTTCAAAATTTTACCAAGAATATAGCCATAAGTATCATGCATGGTCACGCTCCAAGGCTTGCCCTGCTCGTCCTTACCGCTACGAGTCACGCCCTTTGGTGTTTCTACGGTAAAATCGTAGCCACCAAAGGACAAATGACCCTTTTTGTAATTGCCAGCCTTCTTCTGAGCCTCAGTAGGTTCGGTCTCAGTTTCGGCAATGGCACTCTTTAAACGTTCTCCGAAGGATGCTTCTTGCGGTAGATGTGAGCCTCGAACAGCTGAGCCTTCGCCAGGTTCCATGCTGCCAGTCTCTTGTCGCCCTGTGCGTCCGCTATCAGTGCTCTCTCCAGTCTCGGACTGAGAAGATGCTTCTCTGCCACTAATTTCTTCGCCTTGGCGATTTCCTTCATCAACTCCTCTCCGTGAAGAGTCGCTACCCAGGCTACTGCCTCCTCCATATCCTTCTTCATTGCTTCTGTCATCATAATCAGCTAATTCTGGTAAAATTGATTTGACATATTGTTTGTACTCTCGTTCACGATCCTCAATCTCCCTCATACGGTCAAATTCAAGTCCATTGATGTAATCAAGTTCGCTTTCAGACGGCAAAGATAACTCTTTGTCGTGAATATACGATTGATATTTCTCAATTTCTGCCTGTCTTTCGATAATTTCACGTTCTTTCTGCTGTTCGTACCACTCTTCTTCGCCCGACAATTCGTTCTCCGCAGCAGCAATACGGTTAAGAAGCGTCACATTACGCATTTCCCGAACACTGTCATAAGTCTTGAACATATCAAGAATTGCATTACGGACATCCTGGTCTGTGTACATAGACTGCAAACCATCACCATCACCTGATTCCATTGTACTGGAAAGATCTTCCCAGACTCGCTTTGCAAGTTCGCTAATAGTTAATCCCTCGCCATTATTGGCCAGAAGATAGTTGTATTTGTTAGTGTCGTACTTACTGCCTATACCACGCCTAAAGTTGGAAGATCCTAACTCTTGCGCCAGTGATTCTGCATTCAGACTATGAGGAAAAAGTCCCTCTGACACAAATTCCTCCAATGTCCGCGGAGTCAAATCCATGACATCAGTACTTGCATCCTTATATATTTCCTTAATAGCCTTCATGTCTTTCTTCTCCAAGGCTTTAGCTACCAATTCCTTACGTCTGTCTTTTGGGGACAAAGCTTCAAGATTCTTCTTGTTTTGCACTGCTCGTTCCTTTATATAAAGAATATTCAAGCTTTCAGCCTTTCCCTTCAAAGCCTTGGCATCCGCTGTAAGCGCATTCTGTCTGTTTGCCAGTTCTGCCTTGGTGGTATTCAGATCTCTCAACTGTTCAGCGGAAAGTTCCATATCCCCATCCATGTATTGATTGAGTATCTTGTCTACACCATCAATTTCTCGTTGGGTTTCTTCCTGCATCTTGTACACGCGTCTGCGCTCTGACGTTATGTAGCCGGAAGCAGCTTCCTGAGTAGGATATTTGTCTTTAAGCTCACTGTTCTCTGGAATACGAACGCCTGTATCCACATCTGGCAGAACGGAAGACTTGTCAATGCCAGCTCGTTCTATCTCAGCCTTGCGCTCCTCCTTCATAGCTTTCACCTCGTCAGGAGTCATCACACTGTTGCGGATAGTATTCCAGTTCTTGAAACGAGCATCAAGATCAGCAATCTGCTCATTAACCAGACTCAACTCATCCTCCACCTTCTTAGCCTTTTCCGGGTCAAGATCGGCATTTGTATCAAGCCAGTTCTGATATTCTGCAGCTGCCTTCTTCTTGTTGGCAAGTTGCGTCTTGATGTCGTCACGGCTTCCATTTACCAGATTCAGGAGTTTGCCATGGTCTTCCCCAAACTGCTCCTGCAGATACTCAGCCGCCACATTTGGATCTGTATTCTTAGAAGAATAGTCTGGCTGGCCCTCGCTCAGTCCCACGATGCCATTGGCAAATCGCTGCTTCTTATCAGCCTCAGCCTGAGAAACTGCTTTCTGTTCACGTTCATCGTCCTCGGCATCCAAATGCTCATTGATTGTGTTGTCGAGAGCATTCTTGCGCCATGCAGCAAACTCTTCTTTAGACAGGGGAAGATAATCTTTGCCATCAGTAAGCACAATCTTTCCGTCCTCGCTATATCCGGCAAAGGTCATGTCAATATTAGCATCACCTTCCTCCATGGCAACTGTCACCCGGTCATTCGGCTTCAAACCGCTGCCATCAAACTGGCTGATAAACTGCTGCGCTCTTGCATCCTTCTGCTGAGCCACCGCATTTTCAATGTATTCATCAAGAGAAACAGGAGCGCCCACCTCTTTAATCTCGGCATTAGATACCTGCTTAATCATAGGCTGTCCCTGCTCATCAGGAACAACAACAAAGGCTCCACCATATTCGTTAGCCTTCTTCAGGAATACCTGTTTTCCGCTATCCAGAGTAGCTGGCACGATGTTTCCGTCTACCGTCTGGTATGGCCAGAGCTGCTGCTTCAACGCCTCACCATAGCCATCATCGGCATGCTGCAGAGCATCAATAGCACCCTTCTTGGCATCCATTGCCTCTACATACTTACTGATAGCCTCTTTCTGTGCTGGAGTCAAACTACTTGCACGCTGAGCCACAAACTGCTCCATATCTCTACCTTCATTATAGGCATTGGCTACAATATCAGGCATCTTCTCATTGTCAGCAAAAGCACGCTGCAAACGTCCTGTTGCCAAATCACTATTATAGTCGATAGCCTGCAAAGCCTCAGAATCCCCATTCTTATAGGCATTCTGTCCCATAACAAAAGCATCAGAAGTAATAACATCAGCAGATGAGTTATCTGAATTTGCTGTAGAAACGCCTTCACCTTGACCAGATGAAACATCGGTATTACCTTGATAAGGAGAAGGACCTTCTGAAACTGGAGGCTCCTGACCACCAGCAGAACCCTCTACCGAAGCAGAACCTTCAATAGGAGCTGCACCCTCAATAGAAGCAGCTGGCTTCTCCCCCTCAATACCACTCTGCTCAATGCGCTTCTGCTCATTACCATGTGAAGTATTATAGAGATCATCCATCGTCTGCTTCATTTCACGTTTCAGTTCGATGGAATTGTAAAGCTCCTTAAGATAAGATTCCACCAAAGGTGAATATTTCTTATCTTTCGACTCCAAAGCCTTACGAAGTGTACCTCGCGCCACGCCATGGGAATCCTCAAACGTGTTGACAAACTCCCTCATCACAGAACTGTTCTCCAAAGCACTGTCATAATAATGACGATAGGCATTAATCTGCTTCTGCTCCTCATCAGTAAGGATAATACCCTTCTGCTGCTTATCCATGATTTCCTTGATGGCACCAGCATTCTGATGAAGATAAACCGCTGCCTTATCCTCATCTGTCAATTTCTCACCCATATTATATTTCTGGGCTGCCTTGTTGTATAAGCCTTCAAGATGCTCCTGGGTAAACTCATTATGGAACTCACCTTCCAGCACAGAAGCCAAACCAAGAGTCTTCTCATATTCCAGTTTCTTATCTGCCTTCTGAGCCTCATCAAGAGAAGAAAACTCCTTTCTGTCAATGATACCTCCATCCTTATTCATGGTTTCGAGATACACCTTTCCGTCATGATCCATCGGCTGCACGATGATGGAATCTACAACAGGCGAGAAAGAAGAAGGTCGCTTGCCTTCTACAACAGCCATCATCTTAGCCTTCAACACCTCCGGCACGCTCTTGTCGTTCATCAGGTCCATATACTTCTGGGTTAACTGCCCATCAAGTCGCTGAGCATTCTCACCAACCACAGCATACTCCCCGATGCCCACCTTCTCAAAAGCATCACGAAGACCATCATAGCCGAATCTCTTCAACTCGGCAATATCCTGATCTGTGAAGTCATATTTCTTGTTAAACTCCCTCGCGTCCTTGAATCGGGCATACTTGCCTACCATACCCGGCAAACCGATAGCAGTAAGGTTCGCCATGCTCTCCAAGAAACTCTCGGCAGCATCCTTGCCTGTAGGCTTGAAGTTCGGATCCTGCGCCATGCGCTCCAGTATCTGATGACCGGTCATAATACCGGAATCCACAACCTTACCACCAACATCAGCCAGAATATTAGCAGCCAAGCCTCTGCCCTTACCTACCATGTTAGCGATGGTTCCACCCTGCATGATAGCACCTACGGCACTCTGTTTAGCCACCTCGCCCAAAGTATTAGCGATAACCTTACCCACAGAAGGATTGTAAATCATACCATTCTCATCAAACTGACCAGTGCGATAAACCTCATCAATAGGCTTTGAAATAGCCGACTGACCGCCAAAGGTAACTGCACCATGCACGGCTCCGCTCTTCAAAGCCTCGGCCTTACTCTTGCCGATAAGCACCTTGGCAGCTCGCTCAGCCACCCTGCGCTCCATACCCTTAGCCATGAGGTCACCAGCCAGTTTGCCCTCAGCCTTAGCCACCATGCTCTTGGTCAACTTGCCACCTGCGGCTCCCGGTAGCCAATAACTCCAGGCATCACCTGCAAAGGTCAACGCACCACTTGCCACGTTCTCCCAGAAGCCCGGCTGATACTGCTGATTGGCAATATCCTCCAGCCAGTTCTGGTAGTCCGTCTGAACAGCCTTGCGAATAATCTTACCCACAATAGTGTTACCCAAACCAGTCTTCATGATGTACTCAGCACTACCCTTAGGCATCATACCCTTAATCTCCAGCTGGTCCAACTCATTCTTAATGGCAGCATTGATCATTGGCTTGAACTGCTTAGGATCACTACTCTGAGTGCCATTCAAGCCATACCGTTGCATCACCTTAAATGCGGCATTGCTCATGTCATTCAGGAACTTCGGATTCCGGTAGAGTTTGCCAAACTTCTGCTGCAAACCAGAAAGCACCTTTGCAGGATCCTTGGCCTCGTTTGCCTCATACTGAGCACCAAGTGCTGTACCCAAACGAAGATTAGCCGGAATAAACTGGCTTCCTTCCATTCCCTCCGTAAATGCCTTACTACCTGCCTCCTGAGCCTTGTTGTACTCATCCACTACAGATGGATTCACATACTTACTGATAACACTAGAAAGCGCATCATTGATGTCCTGATTCATCAGTCTCTCCTGTACATGCTCATCGTGAGAATAGAGGCGTGTTGCGATGCCCTCGGCTATATTGCGATAGTTCGGGCCATATTTGTTCACCAGACTCTGTACCATAGCTGGCTTCAGGAAATGAGCCACATAGTCATCATAGCTGATACCCATGCTGTATGCCTCCTGCTTCAACTTATCCTGCACGCCATGGCTATACCATTGCGCCCCGATACTCTGCTCAGCATCCTGCACCGTATCATCAGGCAAAGAAGAAACTACCTGGTTGGTAACGTCCATGGCAGAACGGTGGGCATATCTGTACTGCGCACTACGAGTAGCTTCAAGAGCCTCATCTGGATTCATACCGTCAGCTTCAAGGTCAGCCACGAAGTTCTCAAAATAGTTGCCTTCCTTATCTGGTCGCTTCTTCCAATCTTCAAGATAGTTAGCAAACTTGGCATCCATCAAAGTATTGTCGTTCACTACGCTAGGGATAGAAGGAGCTGGCTCCTGCTTCTGTTCTTGGCTAGCATTCCCCTGTGCGGTCTGCTGCACCTGCTGATTATTGTCTTGTGGCTGCTGCATCGGCTGTGCTTGCTGCTCATTACCACCAAGAAGCATACTGGTAATCATACCACCCATTTTCTGCTCCCTACCGATATTACCTGCATCCACCTTCGGCATCATGCCGAGTGCTTGCGAAATCAAGCTAGGCTTCTTTAACTCACCTCGCTTCACCTCTTGCGGATATTGAGACTGTTCTTTCTCTTTAGAAGGTGAAGGTTTCTTTCCAACCTCGTTGATAGGGGTAGCGTTTCCACTGGTATCATACCACATATAGCCCTGCTTACGATACTCGCCCACATCCTCAATAGGAACATCTACCTTCTGCTTTTTATCGTCAAACATGGTGATATAACCACCTTCGAAGTCCTTAGCGAAGTTGTCCATGCCTCTCTGCTGAACAACCTCATCAGGGATGTCATACTCATTATTGTCCTTATCCCATACATGATAAGTCAACTTAGATTTGTTGTCTTTGTCTGCCATATACTATGTTATTTTCTTATATACTTTGAATAATCTACCTTTGTGCTAGAAGTTCTCTTGGCTGTTTTCCCACCATAAGGGCGAACGGTTCGCTTCTTGCCTTCCTTAGCCATTTTAGCCCTAGCGTAAGCGGATGCCTGCTGGCGATTCTTTTCATTCGCCCAAGTGCCACCTCTGCCATCATTACCACCGATAGCCATACCATTGTGTGTAGCCCATTCATTCACATGTTTCTTGAAAACAGGGTCGTTCACATACCTGGTGTTGAAATCATCAGCCTCCTTCTGGTTGGCATTCCTCTGATTCTGTCCCTCTGTTTGCGAATTGATATGCCTAACTTGCGCTCCCTTAACGTTAACGCTAGCCTTATGATCGGCAGCTCCGGCATTGGCATTATTAGTTTGAGCATCAAGTAATTTTCCCTTCTTGCCTCTCAAAGCATCCTCTGTCTCCTTCTTAGAAGTACTGAGTGCAGCCTGTGCAGCAGCAGCATTACCTCTCTCTTTCTCCGTCTGAACCTTAACAGGAGTAAGAGCATCCTCTTGCGCTTTCTGTGAACCACGATAAGCAGCCAGTGCCTCATTTGCCTTTGCAGCAGCCTCTGCCTGCATCTGTGCCTGCTTGTCTTGACGGTCCTTATAGATATTCACCATCATCTGGTTATATCCCTTGGCTCTTAAAGCATCTGTAGCCTCTCTTATCTTGCGCTGGCGGTCGGTAAGCTCTTGTGCTGATTCAATCTTCTGCGATGGAGCACCTTGAACTGTACCAAAGAAGTTACCCAAGTGCATAAAAAGATTTCCCCATTGTTCCCATTTGGCTTGATTCTCTGCCTTCTTTTGCAAAGCTGCATTTGCAGCCACAGTTTTATCGGCATCACCAAGTGAAGAAAGCCAAGGCATGAAGGCAGACCAGTTTCCATCACCATTCTTCTGGTAATCCCTCATAATGTCATAAGGCTTCATCTGCTGCAAGATAGGATTCTGTTCTATCTCGGCATAAGGTCTGCTCCAGTCTATCTTGATACCCTGGTTAGGCTCCACCTTGGTAACTTCCTCGGTTGGCTGTTCTGCAAAAGATTCATGGACACCATTCCCGGTAATACCAGTAGTATCAATAGCTGTATTCTGAACAGGTGTATCATCCGGCTTCACCGCATTATCAGAAGGGAAATCTGTAATAGGAGTTGTTGCTGTTGCCGGACGTTTAGGAGTTAAATCATCCAATGTAAATCCCATAATCACCTCCTTCCTTAAAATGGCAATTTACTCGCTGCTCCCGCCAAGCCACCAGCAGCATCCGTAATACCCTGTGCTGTAGAAAGAGCTTTCTCCTTCTTGGCTGTGGCAATGTAGTTAGTCATCTGGTCTATCTGCGAATCAGCAGTATTCCACACATTTTCTTTGGTCTGAGCACCTTGCACAGCAGCCTCTTGCACCATCTTACCCACCTGCTCCTGGGCAGCCTGCTTACTCAGCGCAACCGATTCATCAGAACCGCCACTAACAATATTGGTGTTCTTTGCGGTTGCTGTAGCATTATCCAATACCTTCTGGGCATTGGTCACGGCTACCTGATTCTCCGCTGACTGAGTAGGGTCCTGATAATACAAGTTATCACGATGATCCTTCACCTGTTGCATACGGTCTTGAAACATTTTGATATACTCATTATATCCCTTGTTTCTTGCTTTAGCTGCTAGAGCACCACCTGCAGCAGAGGTCAGTCCACCAGCAATACTTCCAATTAATCCCATAAAATTCGAATTTTAATGTTTAAACTGTTCAAAAGTAATGCGTTTTTCTTACCTATCTGTGATAAGTTCCGCAACTTGAACACCAAGTTTCGTAATTTCTTCCTATATTTGCACCCGAAAACTATCAGTAAACATTAAAAATCAATAGAATATGGCAGTAAAACAAGACAATAGTAATGAGCCGAAGCCAAAGAGGAAGAAGACTGGCGGACGTAAGGCTGGCACACCTAATAAGGTTACCAAAAGTGTGCGTGAAAGCCTCCGTGATGCCCTTACTGGCTACATCAATGGTATCAATGAGAAGAACTATTCACTTTTCACGGATCTCATGCAGATTGACGAGCCTGCCGGACGACTGGCGATGGTGGCAAAGTTCCTTCCATACGTGGCTCCTAAACTCCAGTCTGTATCGTTCAATAATGATGAATCCAGAAACTTATCTGTGGAGGAATCTTTCATGCAGTTGGAAGAGAAATTTGAGAAACAAGAAACCACTATCAACATCAAAAATCTCAAAATTGTTAATAATGGCTAATTATAAAAAATGGGTAGCCCTCTCTAAATTTTCTTCAACTTTAGAGAAGACTACCCTTGACTTGGTTATCGAGCAAAAACACTCTATTTTAACTTATATTGGGTCAGTTTTAATCTGTATTAACACAAAATAGCTATTTTATGTCCCTGACTCGTTCAAAGTACTTCGTCTGGTCCTTGGTGATATTCTTCACCTTAATCTGTATCGTGCAGTTCTTAGGCACAGTATCATTTATGCTGGCCATGAGCTGTTCTATTATCTCATCTGTGTTCCGATAGCCCTTGCCATCCACATGAGCCACAACCTCACCCATGAAATAGGCATCAGCAGACAACTCAAAGTTTTCCTCTACCTTATCGAATACAGGCAGATGATGTTCCTCCAGGCGTTTGCTCTTGTCGTTAGTGAAAAACACCTTCTCCACTACCTTCTCATTTAATTCCCATGCTCTAGAGAAATCAGGTTTCACATAGCCCATTGTCACCTTGTGGGTACTGATGTGATTCAAGGCAAAGCCAATTTCCTCGTAACTTGCTCCTAAGTCATTTTGAGCGATAGTAGCCCAAGTATGTCGAAATGTATAAGGAGTATAGTAATGTCCCTTTTCAAAGCCCAACAGCTCTTTGCAGATTTTCTTTAAATAGGAAGAGAGAAATGTATCTAATGACTTTTCCCCCATCTTGGAATGAAAAGAAAAAAGATATTCATCATTTGGGTTACTAGATAAATATTTTTCGATAGTTGGAAAAAGTATATCAGGAACCTTCATTTCTATATAGGCATTATCTTCTCTCCTACCTCTGGTTTTCTTGCGCTCATAATGAAGGATTCCATCAAAGTAGTCCTTCTTTCTCAAATTATATAGGTCGGCAACATTTATTCCAGCTAAGCACAACACCATCTTACAAATATCCATAACTCTTTGATACGATTTCTTTTCAGAGACTATAGAAAAGAACTTTCGGCATTCTTCCATGGTTATAGCCTTCTTCTTTGCCTTATCTACCCTTGGTATCTTAATCTTCACCCAAGGATTATTTTTTATTCTTATGATGTCATTGTCGTAGTCATTATATTTTTTTACTCCCTCGTTGAACAATCGCTTGATATACGTAGGGTAGGTAAACTTAATTGCTTTCTTCGCTGATAAGGATTTTATCCAATTTTCAATGAATGATGTAGTTAGTTGGTTAAACATAATCTTAGTGCTACCAGCATAGGTTTCCAAATTGTTCAATGCTTGCCCGTAGGTTAATACAGAATGATATTCCAATATATCATAAAGTGTATCTATATATTCTCTAGCAAAATCAGAAAAACAAACACCCTCCTCGCCTTGTTGAATGAATCTTCTAACCTCCTCTATAGTCCATTGAGAAGAATCTACTCTATTCAATCCATCTACCCATTTATTGATATTTGGCATCAAACTTGTAAGCACGAAAGTATCTTTCACCTCTTTCGTAGCCTTCACGATACCCTTATCGTTTACCATCTTATCGGTCTTTAGATAGCAAACCTTTCTATTATGAGTCAATCTGATATAAACAGGATAGAAACCATCACTTCTTCTATGCTGAACTAAGATTTTAAATGTTGCCATACTCTAAACTATTTATAAATTTCTTGTGACATTTGTCACGTTAAACGTGCCAAACATATTATTTTAATTCTTAGATAACTTAATAATTATTAATTACTTATCTTTAATTAGCTCATTTACAAGAACTTACAAAAACCACAAAGATTATTGTCGCTACAAAGTAACAAAGCCTTATATTTACAAAGCTTTTTACTTGCTTCTCTAAACAGTTCTTGATTACTTATTAGCCTTATCATACT
>JABLTL010141257.1_pt1 | contig 10318 bp, 7 predicted proteins | sample 7160151 | NCBI WGS metagenome assembly JABLTL01 (sample SAMN14651223, study PRJNA627086) | human gut metagenome | isolation source: feces | host: Homo sapiens
ATGGACTGGTTCACATGGTGGCTGCACTCTTCCATGTGCATGTTGACGACCATCTTCTTGTCGAGGAAGCCGTCGCCGCGGCCCCACTTGGCCTGCGTCTCGCCACCGAAAATAGCCATGTCGGAAGCAACGGAGTTGAGCTTCGGCGAAGACTCGAGCGCGACAACCTTCGCGCCAGCCTCGGCAGCAGCACGAGTGGCGGGAACGCCAGCAGCGCCCAGACCCACAACGACAACGTCGGCGTCGACGGTCTCTTCGACGTCGGCGTCAGCGATTTCCGGCTTCTCACCGAGCCAAGGCATAGCGCCCGTGCCGTCGAAGCCCATCGTGGTCTCGCCCGTAGTGGCGGCCTTGGTGTCGGCCTTGGCGTCGCTCTTGGAGCTGGAAGCAGCCGGCGAGCAAGCGCTCAAGCCAGCCATGCCAGCAATCGCGGCACCCGCGACAGCAGCGCCGGACAAGAAGTTACGACGGCTCATACCATTCTCAATGCTCATGGTGTTAATCCTCCCTTTGGATTGTGCAGCCCCCTCTGGCTGCGCTTTAACCATGCGGCCCCTATGGGCCTTGCTTATGGTTCGTGGCACCTCCTGCGCCCCGAACCGATGCATTGCATTATGGGAAGTTTTGCCGAAAAAAAGAACCATCCCCCATGGTTGAATCAGGGGGATGGCGAGTGTTTCAAGATATGGACCAAATGTGTTGATTTTATTGTTTACCCAGGTCAAAAGGCTCAACACTTATAGATGATGATGGATTTTACCTTCCCTTTACCATTAGGCCACGCATGTTCAGCGAAGGAGCGAGCCCCCACCGAACCGAAAAACTAAAGCGTGCGAAGCGCGTCAACCAGAGCAGTTTTGCCCTCGGTTTTCGCATCCTTCATCTTGATGACCTTCGCGGGAACGCCGGCGACAACCGCGCCCGCGGGAACATCATTCACCACAACGGCGCCCGCGGCAACAACCGCGCCCTCGCCCACGCGGCAACCCTCGAGCACCACGGCGTTCGCGCCAATCATGACATTGTCCTCAACGATAACGGGGGTTGCGCTCGCAGGCTCAACCACACCGGCCAGCACCGTGCCTGCACCAATGTGGCAATGCTTGCCGACAATGGCACGACCGCCCAGCACCACTCCCATATCGATCATGGTGCCTTCGCCGATAACCGCGCCGATATTAATAACCGCGCCCATCATGATGACGGCGTTATCGCCAATCTCAACCTGGTCGCGAATAATCGCGCCCGGCTCGATGCGGGCGTTGATTTCCTTCATATCGAGCATGGGTACAGCGGAATTGCGGCAATCATTCTCGACTTCGTAGTAATCGAATGCATCGGCGTTGGCCTCGAGCACGGGCTTGATGTCGGCCCAATCGCCGAACACGATTTTGCCCTTGCGGCCGCCGAACACCTTCACTTCACCCTTCGCAGCATTGGCCTTATAGTTGACCTTTTGACCAGGTTTCTCGCGCACATACACCTTTACCGGGGTTTTCTTTTCGGACGTAGCGATGAAATTGATGATTTCTTCAGCGTTCATGTTGATCCTTTCGATTCTCGGCACCATACGATGCCGAATGCCGCCTGGGGTCGCGCTAGACCGTCGGCGCTCAAACTTGCTCTTGTTTCCCTAGTTAAGCGCCGCCAAGCGGGCGCATAGTGAGCGATAGCGAACGGTAGCCCAGTGTGGTCTTGCGCGACTCCGGGCGACATTCGGCATCGCCGCCGTCGTTAAAACATCAGCTCGTCGAAACCGTAGAACCCAGGCTCACGTTCGACCAGCTTTTTCGCCGCAGCCACAGCGCCCGACGCGAAAATGCGGCGGCTCGTGGCACGGTGCGTAAGGGCGACCTCTTCATCTTCGCCGAAAAAGTGCACCGTGTGGGTGCCGGCAACCGTGCCGCCACGCAGGGCATGCACGCCGATTTCTCGAGCGGGGCGCTTTCCGCACATGCCTTCGCGGCCATACACCACATCGCAGGCGTCCTCGGGATTCACGGCCGAGAGCAACAGCTTCGCGGTGCCGCTCGGAGCGTCGACCTTCTGATTGTGATGGGTCTCGACGATTTCGATATCGAAACCAGGCAGCGCTTTTGCGGCCTCGGCGGCGAGGCGGCGCAACACCGCCACGCCAAGCGAATAATTCGCGCTATGGATGACAGGCGCTTTCTCACCGAGCGCGCGAATGCGGCCCATTTCGGCTTCATCGTAACCGGTGGTGCCGCTCACAAGCGCCGCACCCGTGCGACCCACGTAAGCTTCAACCAAGTCGAGCATGCTCTTATGCGAGAAATCAATCGCGACATCGGCCGCGGAGGTGGTGTCGGCAAGCTCATCCTTGTTGTCGATGCCGATAACGCCCGCAAGTTCGAGCGATTCATCGGCTTCAACAAGCTCGCGAATGATGGTTCCCATACGGCCATCGCCGATAACAAGTACTTTGGTCATATTCGTTCCTCTTCAACAATCAAAAGCGGCGGGCGCCCTAGATAATGCCGGCGTTCTTCATGGCAGCGGCAATCGTCGCCTTCGCCGCGTCGCTCGGCTCGCACAACGGCTGACGATATACCGCCTTGCCGAAGCCCATGAGCTCCAACGCGTATTTCACCGGAATGGGGTTCACTTCACAGAACAGCGAATCGACCAGCTCAATGCCCGCAAGCTGGGTTTCCAACGCAGCGGCATGATCGCCCGCAAGCCACGCATGGCACATGTCGTGCACTTCCTTCGGCTGCACATTTGCCCAAACCGAAATAACGCCGCGGCTGTCCAACGCCATCATGGGCACAACGATATCGTCGTTGCCCGAAAACATGCAGAAGTCGTCTGACAGATAGCGCGCGATTTTCGTTGCATAGCCAATATTGCCCGAAGCCTCTTTGATACCGAAAGCATTGGGGTGCTTCGCCAGACGCGCAACATTCTTCTCGGAAATAGAGCACCCGGTGCGACCAGGCACGTTGTACAGAATGCAGGGAATATCGACCGCATCGAGCACCGTAGTGAAGTGACGGTAAATGCCTTCCTCGTTCGACTTGTTGTAGTACGGCGTGATGAGCAGCAAGCCATCGGCACCCATCTTCTGGAAGCTCAGGCTCTTTTCGAGCATGGTCTGCGTACTGTTCGAGCCGCTGCCCGCGATAACGGGCACGCGTCCCGCAACGCGGTCGACGACGAACTTGCACACCTCGTCGTCTTCCTCGTGCGACATGGTCGACGATTCGCCCGTGGTGCCCAGCGTGAGCAGGGCGTCGGTCCCGTTTGCCAGATGGAAATCGACCAGGCGGCCAAGCGCCTCGAAGTCGACGCTGCCGTCTTCAGCGAACGGCGTGACGAGCGCCACGATGGAGCCGCTCAAGCCTTTCATATCTGCCATGTTCTTTCCTTTCGTCGTTTTAGGAAACGACGAAGCGCTCGAGGATACGAGACCACCGGTCGCTTCGCCTAGCCCCTTATGCGCTTACCCTCACGCATCGAAGTACGCTTGGCCGCGCGGCGGGGCTCTTAGAAACACCGGGCAGCCTCTCGCTGGCTTTCGCCAGTCGGGCAACGCTTATTTCACTTTGAGTTTCCCCTCGTCATAAGGGGCGCCGTCCAGCAACTCGTCGCAACCATACAGCGTCGCGAAGTAGTCGGCCGGCGTCTCGGCGCGGCGAATGAGCTTCACGCCGCCATCTTCACGAAGCAGCAGCTCAGCGCTGCGCAGCTTGCCGTTGTAGTTGTAGCCCATGGAGTGGCCATGCGCGCCGGTATCGTGGATCACGAGCACGTCGCCGTCTTCGATTTCAGGCAGCGCGCGGTCGATCGCGAATTTGTCGTTGTTCTCGCACAAGCCGCCCACCACGTCGTACACGTGATCGCACGGCGCATCTTCCTTGCCCGCCACGGTAATGTGATGGTAGGAACCGTACAACGCCGGGCGCATGAGGTTCGCCGCGCACGCGTCGACGCCGATATATTCCTTATAAATATGCTTGTGGTGGATAGCCGTGGTAACCAAGCAGCCGTACGGGCCCATCATGAAACGGCCCATTTCCGTGAAAATCGCCACATCGCCCATGCCAGCAGGCACGAGGATTTCCTCATACACGCGGCGAACGCCTTCGCCAATCGCGCGAATATCGTTCGGCTCCTGACCGGGCTCGTAAGGAATGCCCACGCCGCCCGACAGGTTGATGAACTCGACATGCGCGCCCGTTTCTTGCTGCAACTGAACGGCAAGCTTGAACAGCACGGCGGCGAGCTCGAGGTAATAATCGTTCGTCACGGTATTGCTGCACAGGAAGGCATGGATGCCGAAATGCTTGGCGCCCTTGGCCTTAAGCGTGCGGAATGCCTCGAACAGCTGCTCGGTCGTCATGCCGTATTTGGCATCACCCGGGTTGTCCATAATGCCGTTCGAGATTTCGAAAAGCCCACCGGGGTTGTAGCGGCAACTGATGGTTTCCGGAATGCCGCCAATCGTTTGCTCAAGGAAATCGATGTGCGAAATATCGTCGAGGTTGATGATGGCACCCAGCTTCGCAGCCGCCTCGTAGTCGGCCGCAGGGGTTTCATTCGACGAGAACATAATGTCGTGGCCCGAAATGCCCATAGCATCGCAAAGCTGCAGCTCGGTCGCCGAAGAACAGTCGCATCCGCACCCGTAATCGCGCAGGATATTGATAAGGAACGGGTTCGGCGTGGCTTTTACCGCGAAATATTCTTTGAAGCCTGGGTTCCACGCAAACGCGTCGCGCACCGCCTCCATATTGCGGCGAATGCCCGCTTCGTCATAGAGATGGAATGGCGTAGGGTAATGCTCGATAATCTCATCGAGCTGGGCCTTCGAAACGAAGGGTTGCTTGTTCATGCGCGTCGCCTTTCTGAAAACCTGCGCGCGACCCGGCAGGAAGAACCCTCCCGAATCGCATAATAAAAAACGCCAGCAAGGCACGGCCTCACTGGCGTCGCATGCGCGGCATACACCAGCGCAAAACATTCCACAGCAAGATAGCGCACCTGCGATTTCGCAGACAGTCTTGCGGGTGTTCCCCGCAAACCCATTCGCGCGCCGTGCCCGGCAAGGCGAATTCGGCGGGCTTGCCTCGCTTTGGGATCAACGCCTGCCGACTTCCCCAAGGCCCATCGCACCCGCGCCTCTATCGTTCGAATGAAACTATCACTTTAGTGCGCTAAAGTCAAAGCGCGAAAGCTATAATGCGCGAGAATTCAAGGAACTTTTAGACGAAGAGGCACTATGAACGAATGCGAACCTTGCAGCGGCGCGTTTGCCGAACCCACGCTGACCGACCTCACGCAATACCGCCGCGACCTGCATCAAATTCCCGAAGTTGACTTCGATCTGCCGAAAACCATCGCGTACGTGCATTCGGTTATCGACGAGCTGCCATGCGAAGTATTCGAGCCGTGCCGCTCAACCGTGTGCGCATTTTTCGACCGCGGAAGCGAGCATACCACCGCCATTCGCACCGATATGGACGCGCTGCCCGTGACCGAAAAATCGGGCGTGCCGTTCTGCTCCATGCATTCCGGGCACATGCACGCATGCGGCCACGACGGGCACATGGCCATGGCGCTCGGCCTCGCGCGCCACATTGCGGCGCATCTCGACGAACTCGAGCGCAGCGTGCTCATCGTGTTCCAGCCCGCCGAGGAAACGACAGGCGGCGCGCAGTTCATCTGCGAATCGGGCACGTTCGAGAAATACCACGTCGATCGCATTTTCGGCTTCCACTTGTGGCCCGATTTGCCGAAGGGCCACATCGCGAGCCGCCCCGGCGCGCTGCTCGCCGCCACGAGCGAAAGCACATTCACGTTCTTCGGCAAGGCCACGCACATCGCCAAGGCCGAAGATGGCGCCGATTCCATGGAAGCGGGCATGCGCTTCATTCTCGAGGCGTACGACTACATGGCAAAGCGCGCGCAGGAAGAACCCTGCACATTCAAGTGCGGCCTGCTCGAAAGCGGCCAGGCGCGCAACGTGATTTCATCGCGCACGTACATCGAGGGCACGCTGCGTACATTCAGTGAGAAAATGGGGGCCGAGGCGAAAGAGGCGCTGCGCGAGATCGCCGAGCGTCGCGCCGCCGAAGCAGGCTGCACGGTCGACGTCGATTTCAGCGAAGGCTACCCGCCGGTCGTGAACAACGAGGAACTGTTCGAACTTGCCGCGCAGCACATCGACGTGGCCGAGCTGCCCAAGCCGCTGCTCATCGCGGAGGATTTCGCATTCTACCAGCGCCACTTGCCGGGCGTGTTCTTGCTGCTGGGAACGGGCACGGGCATTCCGCTGCATGCCGATACTTTTGATTTCGATGAAGAAGTGCTCATAGCCGGCTTGGAAACCTACAAAAAGCTGATTCGCATTCCGTAAGCGAATCGAACAGGCCGCGACCCAGCGGCCCAGCAATTCATTGCAACCGCATACTACACAAAGGAAAAGGCCAGGCAGCAACGGCGCCTGGCCTTCAAAACATCATGGTGCCCCCGGGCGGATTCGAACCGTCGACACCCGCTTTAGGAGAGCGGTGCTCTATCCCCTGAGCTACGGAGGCGTTTGAAAACTTTGTTATTCTAGCATGTCTTTTTACGATTCGCCATTTCCCCACGTTGGCCGAAGGTCGATTCCTTCATCCTCGCAATAACGAACGCACGCATCGACAAGCTTAGGGAATTCAATCTCAAGCACATCCCACACGATGTCCATGTCGATCGTTCCGTAAGCATGGGCGAGACGGTTTCGGATCCCATTCATGGCGCGAAGTTCAAAACCATATTCTGCCAAGAGTTCAGAAAGCTTGCATCCCTCTTCCGTTACGCGAAAAACCCGATTCACCAAGCCTTCCGCGATGAGCTCATCGCGGGCTGTCCCTGGGGAGACAAATTGCTCCTTTGAGAGTCCGAGTTCTTCAATCTGCGCCTTGGTTTGCGTTGCAACGTCGTAAATCTCTTGGATTCGCAGCAAATCGCTTTCTCTAGCGCTCATACGCCGTCACCCCCTCCAGCTCAATCGCCGCGGCAAGATTCCTGTTCTTAATGACATCGGACGTAATTACATCTATTTCTCGACCGGTCGCCCGTTTGAGTGCCTTTTGGAAACGGGCCAAATCATACAAGCTAAATGGCTTGTCGCGATCGATTCTCAGCCGTACATCTATATCGCTTTGGGGACCGGCGTCGCCCCGAGCAAACGAGCCAAACAGAATGGCTTTTTCAATCGCAGGAAATTTTTCGGCTTCACGCGCAATGGCATCGCATGCTTCGGCGGTGTCCACGAAAGTCGAGACACTCACCTTTCTCAATATCTCATCGAGCAGAGCCTCCATCGAAGCAAGGCGATCGTCGGTCGCGCCGCCACATTCGCTTTGCATTCCCTTGTGCAGAAAGTACAAGAAGGCATCGGTTTTCGTGAGGCCGTTATCGCTCGCATAACGATTTATCAATTCGACATCGCGCTTCGGCAGGCGCATCGCAACGGGAACGCGATTCTCCACAGTCGCTTCCATTTCGCCTCCCTATACTCGTATTGCATTTGCAATACGAGTATAGCTCAGTTGTAAGGTCTTCAGAAGGCTCGACCCGTTTCTGGTTTGCGCTTTGGAAACGAATGAGGCATTCCTCCTGCCGCAAGCGCATAATTGTTTAGATTCTTAAACAATTTCGAAAGGCATTGCATGCTGCAGCTCAAAGACGTGTGCAAGTCATACACTACGGCCGACTTCACGCAAGTCGCGCTCGACCACGTGTCGCTTGCTTTCCGCGATAATGAATTCGTCGCCATTTTAGGCCCTTCTGGTTCGGGCAAAACGACCATGCTCAACATCATCGGTGGGCTCGACCATTACGATTCGGGCGACTTGCTCATCGATGGCATTTCCACCAAGCAATATCGCGATCGCGACTGGGACACCTACCGAAACAATCGCATCGGTTTCGTCTTCCAGGCATACAACCTCATTCCCCATCAAACCATTCTGGAAAACGTGGAACTGGCCCTCACGCTTTCAGGCGTGTCGCGTGCAGAGCGACGCGAGCGGGCATGCGCGGCCCTCGAACGCGTTGGCCTCGGCGAGCACATCAATAAAAAGCCCAGCCAGCTTTCTGGCGGCCAAATGCAGCGCGTCGCTATCGCGCGCGCCCTGGTCAACGAGCCGGAAATCATTCTGGCCGACGAGCCTACGGGCGCCCTCGACTCGAAAACAAGCGTGCAAATCATGGATCTGCTCACCGAAATCGCCGGCGACCGCCTGGTAATCATGGTGACGCACAACCCTGAACTGGCCGAACAATACGCTACGCGCATCGTGAACCTTGCCGACGGCGTTATCAAGAGCGACACGCGACCCTTCGACCCCGACGCAAGCAACGACCCTCGCCGCGAAGCCAAAGCTGCACGCCAAACGAGCATGTCGTTTTTCACGGCGCTTTCGCTTTCATTCAAGAACTTGCTCACGAAAAAGGGCCGCACGCTCATGACCGCCTTCGCCGGCAGCATCGGCATTATCGGCATCGCCGCCATCTTGTCGCTCGCGAACGGCGTGAACCAATACATCGCGAACGTTGAAGAAAACACGCTTTCGGAATACCCGCTGCAAATCCAAGACCAGGGCTTCGACATGACCAGCATGATGACGATGGGCATGGGCGGCATGGGCGACGACGATTCCGCCGCGACCACCGACGCGCAAACGATCGACGCGGGCGATTCGGACAAGCCGGTACATGAGTCAAAGATGATCACGGGCATGTTCTCGAGCATCGGAAGCAACGACCTCGCATCGCTGAAGGAATATTTCGACAACGGCGGCACCGACATTAACTCGTACGTGAACTCAATTGAATACGGATACAGCGTCACGCCGCAGATTTTCAACTCGAACACCGATGACGGCGTACACCAGGTAAACCCCGACAAATCGTTCGCGAGCGTGGGATTAGGCGCATCGAGCAACGGCATCATGTCGTCGATGATGAGCACGAACATCTTCTACAAACTGCCTGCGAATATGAACCAGGTCGATAACCAATACGACGTTGTCGCAGGCCACTGGCCCGATAATTATAACGAAGTCGTGGCGGTGCTCACGCCGAACGGCAATGTGAGCGATTTCATGCTGTACTCCATGGGTTTGCGCGACCATAAGGAACTCGAAGAAATGGTGCGCGAATTCGCCAACGAAGAAGAAGTGCAAGTACCCGACAGCACTCTGGACCTCGATTACGACGACCTTATGAACGTGGAGTTCAAGCTCGTCAATAGCGCCGATTTCTATCAGTACGACAGCGACTACCAGGTTTGGAAAGACAAGAGCGGCGATGCCGACTATATGAAAAGCTTGGTCGACAATGGCGAGACGCTGAAGGTGTGCGGCGTGGTGAAGCCAAAAGAGGGCGAGAAAATCACTTCGCTTTCAACGGGCCTATACTACTCGAACGATTTAATCAACCACCTTATCGATGAGGCTAGCGATAAGCAAATCGTAAAAGACCAGCAGGCAAACCCCACGACCAATGTGATTACAGGCAAATCGTTCGCTGAAGAAGAGGACGCAGCGAAAGATGGCAATGAGTTCGATATGTCGAGCCTCTTCACGATTGACGGCGAAAAGCTGCAGAGCGCGTTCACGTTTGACGAAAGCGCGCTGGCCGCAGGCCTCTCGAACGCCGACCTCTCGAGCAGCATGGATTTGTCGGGAGCCAATATCGACTTGTCAAGCATGCCGGCCTTCGATGCTTCGGGCATTCAAATCGACCCGAACAAGATTGACATGAGCCAGCTGAATTTGGACTTCAGCAATATCAAGCTCAACCTCGATGGCGCCCAGCCCGATATCAAAACCGACGTTCTTACCAAGGACATCAAGAGCATCATGAAAGCGTACCCCTCTTGGCTCCAGGAACAAATCAAGGGCGACCACCCCGAATACGCTACCAATCAAAAAGCGGCAGTTGAGGCGTACCTCGCAGACCCCGCCACGAAAGCCGCCATGCAGAAGGCCATTGCCGATAGCATCGATTTCAGCGGCGTGAGCGAACAAATCCAACAGCAGCTGCAAGAGCAGCTTTCACAGCAACTGCAAGCGCAGCTTCTGCCCGCACTTTCCGCAGCTATTTCGCAGCAGCTGCAAGAGCAGCTTTCCGCCGCTATGCAGTCGTATATGCAAACAGCAATGACGCAGGTCATGACGCAATACGGAACAGCGATTCAAAACCAAGTCTCCTCCGCGATGACCACCTATATGTCCACCCTTTCGGCAAATATGTCAAAAGCTATGAGCATTAACGAAAGCGCCTTCGCCGACGCATTCCAAAT